>Ga0182030_10000457_pt1 | contig 76221 bp, 66 predicted proteins | sample 812S3MmetaG_FD_121299 | JGI IMG/M metagenome (GOLD analysis project Ga0182030, IMG submission 121299) | Permafrost microbial communities from Stordalen Mire, Sweden - 812S3M metaG (Illumina Assembly) | ecosystem: Environmental > Terrestrial > Soil > Wetlands > Permafrost | place: Sweden...
CATGGCGCATGGCACTCAGGCACGTACACTTTGAGAGAGCCTGACACGCAGGTTTGCACCCTGAGCAGCGATTCCGCATGAACAAAGTACCGGTCATTCTGGGGATTCTGTTTCTGGCAGTCGTGTCGCTGGCGATCTACATCATGGGCAATGCCGGCAGAGCGAAGGGAAAACGGTCCCTTGGTGGAAGCCACTTTGGGTGGGCGTTGCTGTTTCTCCCGAGACACAGATCGAGGCGGAGGCGAATACGGAGAAGGACAGGAATACCTCCGACCCGCTGCGCAAACCAACTGACAGCGGAGCGCGTGATGCAGTGCGGCGGCCCGCAACCTGACTCCAGGCGACTCTGATGCAACTCGCTGGCCACCTATTCGGCGTCCTGGCGATCGGTGCCGCGCTTGGCCTCGTCAGCACGGCAGGCATCTACTTTGATCCCCGGGCCGGAGGCAAAATGTATGTCATCTGTGCCGGAATCATTCGCGGCTTGCTGGTTGCGCTCCTGGCAGCTGCAACCATGCCGGCGATGAGCGGCTGGATCACAGCTGCTGCGCTTGGCGCCCTTTACGGTGCGATGGTAGCGTTGATGATAGTTCTCTCGCATGGTGAAGTCGCGCGACGCCACGCGATTTACATCGTTCCGCCGAGTGTTGTTTCCGGTGGGCTTATCGGCGCTTTGATTGGACACTTTTGGGGCTAGCCGCGCCGCTCGCGTCGGTCATGGCCTGCGCTGGCACACCGACCACAAGGGTGGATATCCTGGAAATCTCAGCACCTCGGGACGGCATGACAGCGAATGGCTCGCGATGCGTGCAGCGCTGTGGCCGCAGGCCTCAATGGCCGAGCATTTGCTGGGCATGGCCGATGCCTTGGCGCGTGGTCACTATGTTCGACTTGCCCGTGGCTTTTCTGGAGGGTATTTACGTCGTGCCGGAGTTTCGACTCCGGGGTGTCGCGCGAACCCTCGTCGACGCCGTCATGATTTGGGCTAAGGCAGCGGGGTGTCACGAGCTGGCTTCCGATTCCTTACTTCCGAATACGGACGCCCACGCCGCACACCGAGCCTTGGGCTTTGAAGAAACGGAACGCGTGGTCTACTTTCGCAAAGCCCTGCCTGATGCCTGACAATTGCCGGACCAGGCGCGAGTGTGAATAAGTGCGGGTCGTGCTGCAGTGCCGCGCTGCTCGAGTCGCCGGCGAAGTCGTCGCATCTGCCTTGCTGAGGTTTGGCGATTGCCCTAGGCTGTCTGCAGATTGAAGCGTAGGGGGCGGCCGTGAAGACTTTCTCGAAGCATTTGAGCCAGGCTTGGATAGGGGTATTGGGCGTTGCCTGGTGCCTGGCGCTGATGCCAACCCCCGCCGCGCAGGCGCAGGGCATTACTGCCAAAACGCTGGTCGATCGCGCGCAGATCCAGGACCTGATCACACACTACTATTACAATTTCGGCAAAGACAACGCCGAAAGCTTTGCGGATTTCTATGCCGATGATGCCGAGTTGATCCTCGGCACCACGCACTACAAGGGCAAGGACGGCATCGCGAAGGCCTATGCGCCCCGTCCGGGCGGCGGCGGGCCGGCCCGGAACGCGTATTCCTTCAACGTGACGATCAGCAATCCACTGATCATCGTGCACGGCGATGCGGCGACCTCGCAGCTGATCTTCACGGAGTTCCTGATGGAGAAGCAGGGCGATGCGCCCCGCGTCACCACGCAGGGTCGCGAATATGCCACGTTCGTCAAAGTGAATGGCCAGTGGCGCTACAAGACCCGCCAGATCCAGGGCGGCACGAAACCACCGGACGGCTGGAAGGAATAGTCGAGCCAGCCGCGCGCCGCGCTCACACGACGCGGTTGCGCGTACCACCCTTCAGAAAATCCGCGATATTCGCGGCGACCTGATCGAGGCAGCGCTGGCGGGCTTCCTTGGCGGCCCAGGCAATATGCGGGGTCAGGATCAGGTTCGGAATGCTCGGATCGACCAGGGGATTGCCATCCAGTGGCGGCTCCTGCGGCAGCACATCGATCGCCGCGCCACCGATTGTTCCGCTGCGCAGCGCCTCGACCAATGCCGCCGAGTCGACCAGGCCACCGCGGGCCGTGTTTACCAACAGCGCATCGCGCTTCATCAACCCCAGCTCGCGCGCGCTGATCATGTTGGCGGTATCCGGTGTCAGCGGACAGTGCAGGCTCAGAACGTCCGCTTCGCGCAGCAGCACATCCAGCTCGACGCGGCCCGGCGCGGCCGGATGGCCGGGGCGACCGGCGATCATCACCCGCATGTCGAGTGCGGCCTGCGCACCCTGCGCCACGGCCCGCCCCAGCGCACCGTAGCCGACAATGCCGAGCACACGCCCCGACAGTTCACGAATCGGGTAATTCAGCATCGTAAACTGCGGAGTTCGTGACCAGGAGCCGTCCACGGCCAAGCGCGAGAACTCGCGCACGCGATGCGTGTGCGCCAGGATGACCGCCAGCACATGCTGCATCACGGAGCGGCTGCAATAGTCGCGCACGTTGCATACCGCGACCGTGTGCTCGCGTGCGGCTTCGAGGTCCACGTTGTTGGTGCCCGTCGCCGCGACGCCCACGAACCGCAGCTGCGGATTGGCCTCGATGAGCTCGCGGCTGATACGCAGCTTGTTGGTCAGTACCATGTGCGCGCCCGCCATCCGCGCCGGGATGTCGGCATCCGGCGTAACGTCGTGCAAAACCACCTCGGGAAGTACGCGCTTGAGCGCGCTCATGTCAAGATCGCCATTGCTGACGGTGGCGAAATCCAGGAATACGGCTTTGAAGGTCATGACCCGCATTATACGGGGATGTTGCGTTTCGGTCCTGATGCTCGCTGCGTCGCTGCCGGTTTGCGCGGCCGGTATCGATGTGGTCGATGACACCGGTGCCCATCTGAGCCTGGCGCAGCCCGCCGCGCGCATCATCAGCCTGGCGCCCGGTGCCACCGAGATGCTGTTCGCGGCCGGTGCGGGACCACGGCTGGTGGCAACGGTGGCCTACGCCGATCAACCGGCCGCGGCCCGCAGGGTACCGCGCATTGGCGACAGCAGTGCCATCGACATGGAGCGGCTGCTGGTGCTGAGGCCGGATGTGATCGTGTATTGGCCGGGCGGCAACAACCCGGCGCAAATCGCGCAGCTCAAACACCTGGGCTTCGTTCTGTATGGCCAGCAGGTCAACCGGCTCGGCGACCTGGGCGGCTCATTGCTGCGGCTGGGAGTGATGGCGGGCAGCGTGCCGGAGGCGCGACGGCGCGGCGCACAGATCGAAGCGCAACTGGCGCAATTGCGCGCGCGGTATTCAAAGCGCTCACCGCTGACCGCGTTATTGGAGACCTGGAATCAGCCGCTGTACACCGTGGGTGGTCAGCAGCTGATGTCCGATGCGCTCTCGGTCTGCGGCGCCGTGAATGCGTTTGGTGATCTGCCGCAGTTGAGTCCCGCGATTCAAATCGAGGCGGTGCTGACCCGCAACCCCGACCTGATCATCGCTGCGGCACCCCCCGGGCAGGGACCACGGTGGCTGCAGGACTGGCGCAGGTTTCCGTCATTGAAGGCCGTACAGTCCGGCAACCTGCTCGACTTCGATGACCAGGCTTTGAGCCGACTCGGCCCCAGCGTGTTGGAGGCGACGGCCGACCTTTGTGCCCGGATCGACACAGTGCGCCGTCGGCATTGAACCGACTCAGTCGCGGAAATTGTTGAACTGCAGCGGCATGTCGACTTTGGCCTTGCGCAGTACGGCCATGGCGCTTTGCAGGTCGTCACGCTGCTTGCCGACGATGCGCACCTTCTCGCCCTGCACGCTGGCCTGGACCTTGATCTTCGAGTCCTTGATCAGGCGCACGATCAGGCGCGCCGTATCCGCGTCGACTCCCTGACGCAGGATCACTTCCTGAACCGCCGCCGCCAGGTTGACGACTGGGTCCTTGATCTCCAGGCACATGATGTCGATGCCGCGCTTCGAGAGTCGCAGCTTGAGGATCTCCAGCATCTGCTTGAGCTGGAATTCGACCTGCGCCTTCACGGAAACCGTCAGGTCGTTCAGCTCGAACACGGCCCCCGTGTCCTTGAAATCAAAGCGTTGGCTGAGCTCCCGGTTGGCCTGGTCCACCGCGTTGGTGACTTCGTGGGAGTCGAGCTCCGAAACCACATCAAATGAAGGCATGCCGGTCCTCGGCGACGGGCCAGAAAGTGACCTGACGACATTGTAAGCGAACTGCGGCACCCTGAATGAGCATGCCCAATGGCGCTCCTTGACTGCCTTTGGCCTTCCGGCGATACTCCGTGCCGATGTATATGCAGCTTCGCAACGAGCTTGGAAACTACTGGTGGCGCACTTCCTGACGGAGTGGGCCCTGGTTGCTGCCGCCTTAAACTTTCCCTAAAACACTCGAGCGTCGCCAGAACCCATCTCCGGAAATGTCCCGGGATGGGTTTTTTGTTGTCTGCGTGATTTGAAGCCAGGAATCGAATGAAAGCGCCTTTTGATATTGCCGGTGATCTGGACACCCCGGTCTCCGCCTACATTAAGCTCGCGGCGTTCAAGCCCTGCTTCCTGCTCGAGAGCGTCGAAGGCGGCGAGCGCCTCGCGCGCTACTCATTTGTGGGCTTCGGCGACAGCCTCGAGGTCAAGCTGGACGCGGCGGGTCTGCAGGTCGGCGCCCGGCTGCATGCGCGCCCGGGCAATGCGGGCGAGCTGCTCGAGCAGCTGCGTGCCGCTTTGGCTGCCGCGCCACGTCCGGAACCGGAGATCTCCGGCGTGCCCCTGGCCGGTGGACTGGTCGGCTTCGCCTCCTACGATGTCGTGCGGTTCTTTGAGCATCTGCCGAAACGGGTGGCGAGCGCCGATGGCGTGCCGGCACTGCACTACGTGGCGCCACGGTCGCTGCTGGTGTTTGATCATCTGACGCGCAGCATCGCCTTGCTGCATGCCGGTTCGGCGTCCGAACGCGCCGCCCTGCGTCGGGAGATCATCCGGGCACTGCGCGGTGGCCTGCCGACGACCCCCCGACCGGGACGTTACCGGCAGCCCACCCCCTCGATGACGCGCGATGAGTACATCGCCGGCGTGAAACGTATCCAGGAATACATCGCCGCCGGTGATGTCTACCAGCTGGTGCTCGCCGCGCGCTTCAGCGGCCGGCACGAGCTTGATCCTTTCCAGGCGTATCGCGCCCTGCGTCTGATCAACCCGTCTCCTTATATGTACTACTGCGCGCTGGGCAACATCACGGTGGTGGGCTCTTCGCCCGAGGCGCTGGTCAAGCTTAACGGCGGCAACGCACAGCTGCGGCCCATAGCCGGTACCCGGCCGCGCTCGGATGATGCCGCGGCCGATGTCGCCCGCGAGTGCGAACTGAAGGCCGACCCCAAGGAAAACGCCGAGCACGTGATGCTGGTGGATCTGGCCCGCAACGATCTCGGGCGGGTGGCTGCGGCCGGCAGCGTGCACGTGGATCCCTATCGGCATATTGAGCGCTACAGCCATGTGATGCACATGGTCAGTGGCGTGAAGGGCCAGCTCGCGCCCGGCAAGGATGCGTTCGATCTGTTTGCAGCGACCTTCCCGGCCGGAACCCTGGTGGGAGCGCCGAAGGTGCGCGCCATGCAGATCATCGACGAGCTTGAGCCCGTCGGCCGCGGACTGTATGGCGGTACCGTCGGCTACTTTGGCGCCCGCGGCGACATGGATCAGGCCATCACGATTCGCACGCTGGTCTTCCACGGGGATGAATACAGCTTCCAGGCCGGCGCCGGCGTAGTCGCCGACAGTGTCCCGGAAGCTGAATATGATGAAGTGCTGGCCAAGAGCGGTGCCATGGTGCGCGCACTGGCGCTGGCGGAGGAGGGCTTGTGACGCCGCGTCTGCTGCTGATCGACAACTACGACTCCTTCACCTACAACCTGGTGCAGGCTTTCATGGTGCTGGGCGCGCAGGTCGATGTGCGCCGCAACGATGAAATCACCGTGGCTGCCGCGCTCGATCTGGCGCCTTCGCATCTGTGCATTTCCCCCGGCCCCGGCACTCCATATGACGCCGGTGTCTCCATGGACATGGTCCGCGCCTTCGCCGGCCGCGTGCCAGTGCTGGGCGTGTGCCTGGGGCATCAGTCCATCGTCGAAGTCTTCGGTGGCAAGGTCGTGCGCGCGGGGCGGCTGATGCATGGCAAGACCTCACGCATCATCCACGATGGGCGCACACTGTTCACCGGTCTGCCGCAGGACTGTGAAATCGGTCGTTATCACTCGCTGATCGCTGAAAGCTCCAAAATGCCGCAAGTGCTGGAAATCAGCGCCCGCACCCACGAGGACGAAATCATGGGTGCCCGCCATCGCACCTTGATGGTCGAAGGCGTGCAGTTCCACCCGGAGAGCATCCTCTCTCCCGATGGGCCGCAGCTGCTGGGCAATTTCCTTCACCAAACGGGTGGCACGCGTGCGTAAGGCGCTCGAGGATCTGCTCGATGGCCGGGATCTGTCGCAGGCCGACGCGGCCGCTGTGCTGACGCGGTTAGCGGCTGCCGACACGCATCCGGCGGTGACGGGCGCGGTGCTCGCCGCGCTGCGCGCCAAGGGCGTCGTGGCCGCGGAGCTGCGCGGTTTTGCCGACGGCATGCGCGCACTGGCCCTGCGCCCGCAGATCCCGGCCGGTATCCGCGCCATCGATATCGTGGGCACCGGGGGCGATGCCGCGGGCTCCTTCAGCATCTCGACCGGCACGGCGTTGCTGACCGCGGCCTGCGGCCAGCCGGTCGTCAAGCACGGCAACCGCTCCATTTCGAGCAAGTGCGGGAGCGGGGATGTACTCGAAGCGCTGGGAGTGAAGATCCCGATGGATGAGGAGATGGCGGGCCGCTGTCTTGCCGCCACGGGATTCACGTTCCTGTTTGCGCCCTACTATCACCCGGCGATGAAGGCGGTGGCGCAGGCGCGCGCCGCGCTGGGCGTACGCACCATCTTCAATATTCTGGGACCGCTCACCAATCCGGCGGCGCCTCCTTTGTATGTGATCGGCGCCTACAGTGCGGAAGTTGCACGGCTGATCGCGGACGCCGTTGCCGGCATGTCGATCGAGCGTGCCTTTGTTGTTCATGGCAGTCATGGCTGGGACGAGCCAACACCTGTGGGGCCTTTTATGCTGTTTGATGTTCATCCCGGTCATGTCACCGAAATGGTTCGCGACCCGGCGGAGTTTGCTCTGGCACGTTGCCGGAACGAGGACCTGGCCGGTGGCGATGCCCACCACAATGCGCATGCGCTGCGTGCCGTGTTGAACGGCGAAGATCGCGGACCGCACCGCGACTGCCTGTTGCTCGGCGCCGCCCTGGCGCTGGAAGTGACCGGTCGAACGCGCTCGGCGCGCGAGGGCATCGAGGCCGCAAACGCGGCGATCGATTCCGGCGCGGCGCGGCGCACGTTGCACGCCGTGGTGGATTTCGCGCAATCGCGCGCCGGTGCCGCATGAGCGCCGGGGATTTCCTGCAGATGATGGCGCAGGCCAGCCACGAGCGGGTGCTGGCGGCGCGCAGTCGTCTTTCTGAAAACGGTCTGCTCAAGCAGGCCCAGGCCACGGCACCACCGCCGCCCCTGATACGAGTCACGGGGGCGTTTGATCTCATCGCCGAATTGAAATTGCGCTCGCCCGCCGTGGGTCAGCTGCGTGCCGCGGACGGTGAAGATCCTGCGAAGCGCGCCTTGGCCTATGCCGAGGCGGGCGCGGCCGCGGTCTCGGTGCTGACCGAGCCGAGTCGGTTCGATGGTTCGCTCGCGCATCTGAGTGCCGCGAGCGGGGCCCTGCGCGCGCGGCGTATCCCGGCCATGCGCAAGGACTTCCTCGTCGATCCCTACCAGGTCGTCGAGGCGCGTGCCCATGGCGCCGGTGGCGTGCTCATCATCCTGCGCATGCTGTCACGGCCGCAGTTGGATGAGCTGTGCTCGGCCGCCAAGGCCTGTGGTCTGTTCGCGTTGCTGGAAGCCTTTGATGAGGCCGACATCGAGCTGGCACACCAGATCATCGACGCGCAGGCCAATCAGGATCCGGGTCCGTATCGCCTCGGGCCCAGCCGCAGCGCGAACAGCAGGACGCGCCCGGGCATGGAGCCGGTGCAATGGCTCGTCGGAGTCAACAGCCGCGATCTGTCGACGCTTAAGGTCGTGCCGGGACGGCTCGAGAAGTTGGCGCCGCTGCTGCCAACGCAAGTGCCGCGCGTGGCCGAGAGCGGCGTTGCGACAGCTGAGGACGCCGGCCGGGTCGCAGCCGCCGGCTATGACATGGCCCTCGTCGGCAGTGCGCTGATGAGCGGCGCGGATCCGAAGGCTCTGGTCCACGAGATGATCATGGCCGGTCGTCGCGCGCGCCAGCAATGGATCTGACGTGACGAGCGGCAATCCGCAGCTTTGGATCAAGATCTGCGGCCTCACCGATGCGGCCGCGGTGAGCGCGGCGCTGCAGGCCGGCGTGGATGCCGTCGGGTTCGTGTTCTCGCCTTCGCCGCGACAGGTCCAGCCGGCACAGGCGGCACGCCTTGCCGCGAGCGCGCGCGGCAAGGCACTGTGCATCGCGGTGACGTGCCATCCGAAGCAGGACCTGCTCGATGAAATCGTCCGCGAGTTCCGGCCCGACGGCTGGCAGACCGATATCAATGACCTGAGCGTCCTGCGGGTGCCGCGCCAGCTGCCGATCCTGCCGGTACTGCGCAGCGGATCCCCGGCACTCGAAGCGCCACCGCGTCGCTTCCTGTTTGAAGGGCCGATCAGTGGGCAGGGCGTGAGCCCCGACTGGCGCGAGGCCGCGGTGCTTGCCAGTCACGCCCAGCTGATCCTGGCCGGTGGCCTGCGTGTCGACAACGTGGCTGCGGCCATCGCGACCGTGCGCCCGTTCGGTGTCGATGTGTCCAGCGGGGTCGAAGCGCTCCCCGGGCGCAAGAGCCCGGAACTGATCGCGGCCTTCGTGGTCGCGGCGCGCGCTGCCCATGAACGGCTCAGTGCGCTCAACATGACGGAGATACGACCGTGACCAGCGAGTTTTCCGCAGCCGAGAAGGCGCAGCTGTTGCAGGCGGCCATCGCCGGCCGGTTCCCGGACGAGCGGGGCCGTTTCGGACCCTTCGGCGGACGCTACGTGCCCGAGACTCTCATTCCCGCCATGGATCGGCTGGAGCAGGGCGTGCGTCGACACCTGCACAGCCCGCAATTTCAGGAGGCGCTCGGCTACGAGCTTAAGACCTGGGCCGGGCGGCCAACGGCACTGACCTATGCCACGACGCTGTCCGCGCGCTGGGGTGCCCAGGTGTGGCTGAAACGCGAGGATCTGGCGCACACCGGTGCACACAAGATCAACAACGCCATCGGTCAGGCGCTGCTGGCCAAACGCATTGGTGCAAAGCGCGTGGTGGCCGAGACCGGCGCCGGCCAGCACGGCGTGGCCTCCGCCGCGGCCTGTGCACGCGTCGGTCTGCCGTGTGTGGTGTACATGGGCGAAGTCGACATGGAGCGCCAGGCGCCCAATGTGGGCCGCATGCGCCTGCTCGGTGCCACCGTGACACCCGTGACCAGCGGGGATCGCACGCTGCGCGCAGCCATCGACGAGGCCATGCGCGATTGGGTGTCTGATCCGACCAATACTTTCTATCTGCTCGGTTCCGCGCTGGGTCCGCATCCCTATCCGTATCTGGTGCGTGAACTGCAGGTCATCATCGGCCGCGAAGCGCGCGCGCAGATACTGGAACTTACCGGCGCTCTGCCGGATGCGGTGATCGCCTGTGTCGGCGGGGGCTCGAACGCCATCGGCATGTTCCATCCCTTCATCGCCGATCGGGCAGTCAAGATCATCGGATATGAAGCCGGCGGCACGGGCAACGGACTGGGTCAAAACGCCGCCACCCTCAGCTACGGCCGGCCGGGCGTACTGCATGGTTTCTACTCCATGCTGCTGCAGGACGCCGACGGACAGATTCAGGAGACGACCTCGGTGTCGGCGGGCCTTGATTATCCGGGCGTCGGCCCCGAGCATGCCCTGCTGCATCTGACCGGGCGCGTGCAGTACGAAGCGGTGGACGACACCGAGGCACTCGCGGCCGTGAAGGAGTGCTGCGAATGCGAAGGCATCCTGCCCGCCATCGAAAGCGCCCATGCACTGGCCGGCGCAAAGCGCTGGACGGCGGCCAACCCCGGTGCGCGGGTGGTGATCTGTCTGTCCGGTCGAGGTGACAAGGACATGCCAACCCTGCTGCGGACCTTGTTGGCCAATAGCGGATCGGATCGTTCATGAGCGCAACCCCGAGCATCCCCGGCGAGCAGATCAGCAACGCCATCCGGCGCGCCCACGCCAAGGGCAATCCGGCGCTGGTTGGCTATCTGACCGCGGGTTATCCGAGCAAAGCACTGTTCACCGAGCATCTGCAGGCGATTGCCGGGGCGGCCGATGTGGTCGAGATCGGCGTGCCGTTCACCGATCCCATGGCTGATGGTGTCACCATCCAGCGCTCCAGCCAGGCCGCCTTGAAGCAGGGTGTCACTCTGCGCTGGATATTGGCGCAACTGACGGGAATGCCGAAGCTGGGTGCGCCCCTGCTGCTGATGAGCTATCTGAATCCGCTGCTCGCCTTCGGCGTCGAGCGCCTGCCTGAGGTGGCCGCCAAGGCCGGCGTGAATGGCTTCATCGTCCCGGACCTGCCGGTGGATGAAAGCGATCTGCTCAAAGAGGCCTTGGCGGCACGGGGCGTGGCGCTGGTGCAGATGGTCACACCGGTGACCACACCCGAGCGCTTGAGCCGAGTGGTGGGTGCCAGCAGTGGATTTGTCTATGCCGTGACCATGACCGGCGTCACGGGCAAGAGCGTGGCGGTGCCGACCGAAGTCATGCAGTACCTCGATCGGGTTCGCGCGCAGTCGCCCGTGCCCGTGTGCGCCGGTTTTGGCATCCGCAGCCGCGAACAGGTGCAGGCCCTGCGCGCGCACGTCGACGGCGTCATCGTCGGCTCCGCGCTGGTCGAAGTGCTGGAGCGCGGCGAGGATCCGGCGCGCTGGCTGGCGGCACTGCGCGGGTGATCAGACTATTTCGGCGGCGGCCGATGCGACGGCGGCCTGTGGGGTGATCATCCGCAGGGTGCGCCAGTTGCCCCACTTGTAGTACGCCATGGCCAGCAAGACGGCCAGGAACGAGGAGGCCGGGAAGCTCCACCAGATCGCATCGGCGTGCAGCCGGCCAAGCAGTGCCAGTGCCATGGGGAAGCGGATGCCCAGCAGGCTGATCGCCAGCACGATGAGCGGTGCGAGCACCGCGCCGTTGGCGCGCACGACGCCGAACAGCACCATCGAAATGCCGAAGAACACGAAGCTCCAGGTGACGATGTTGTTCAGGTGCACGCCAATCGTGACGGCCTGCGAGCCGGAGGGCAGGAACAGTCCCAGCGCCGCGCGGCAGAATACATCCACGATCAGCACCATGGTGCCGGTCAGGATCAGCTGGTAGATGACGCCCGTGCGCGTGATGGCGCTGATGCGATCCCACTTCTGCGCGCCGATGTTCTGCGCCGCCATCGATGAGACCGCCATGCCGATCGCGAACGAGGGCATCTGGATGTAGTTCCACAACTGCACCGCGGCACCGTACGCGGCGGCGGTCTCGACTCCGAAGCCGTTCACCAGGCTGATCATGAACACCATGCTCAGCGACAGCACCATCATCTGCAGCGCCATCGGCACGCCCTTGCCGACGAGCGTGCTGACAATCGACCAGTCGATCTTCAGCAGCTTGATCTCATCGCCATGCAGGCACAGCGGATGCTTCTTGCCGTACAAGTAGACGATCAACACCACCAGACTGATCGCCTGCGCCAGCAGGGTGGCCACGGCGGAGCCGGCAATGCCGAGTTGGGGAATGGGGCCGATGCCGAAGATGAACACCGGGTTCAAAGCGATATCCAGACCCACGGACAGGAACAGGAAGTACAGCGGGGTCTTGGCGTCCCCTGCGCCGCGCAGCGCTGAGGTGGCGAAGATGTACAGCACCATGAAGGGCAGCGCCAGGAAGATGACGCGCATGTAGTCCACGGCCAGCGCCAGCGCCTGTGGCGGCGTCTGCATGAGGCGCAGCAGTGGCTCGCACACGTACCAGCCGATAATCGCCATCAGGATGGACAATGAGGCGGCGAAGGTGGTGCTGGTGCCGACCACTCGTTTCGCGTCATGCAGGCGGCGGGCGCCCAGGTACTGGCCGATGAGAATGGTGGCGGCCAGGGAGGCGCCAATCATGGCGCCCAGGACCAGGAACAGCACGATGCTGGCATTGGAGCTGCCCGCCATGGCCGCCTCACCCAGGTAGTGGCCGATCCAGAACGAATTCACCGTCGCGTTCAGCGACTGCAGGATGTTGCCGAAGAGGATCGGCAGTGTGAACAACAGCAGGCGCCGGCTGATCGAGCCTTCGGTGAGGTTATGAGGCTGTGGCATGGGATTGCGGCGGGAATGCCCGAAAAGGAAAGGGTCGCAAGGCTAGCGCAGGCGGCTTGACATGTCTAACGGCTGCGTCTCAGCAGGATCCAGCCGGCCCCCAGCACCAGCATGCTCCAGCCCGGCCAGGCGGCCTCCCGGCCCAGGCCCAACCAGATCAGCCCGCCGAGCAGGATAGCCGAGCCGATGGTCACGGACTCGCGCCGGCGGCCCGAGCGTTCCAGGATCTGGCTCAGCGAGCGGCTGACGGACTCGTCCAGGCGCACGCCGCTGCGGCCCGTGCGCGACTGCCGCACCGCATCCTTGACCACGGCGGGAAGCTCGTTCAGCACTTCGAGCATGTCCGGCAGCTGTTTGCGGAAATTACGCACCAGGGCACGCGGGCCGACCCGCTCGCGCATCCAGCTGCGCAGCACCGGTCCGGCCGTGCTCCACACGTCCAGGTCCGGATACAACTCGCGTCCGAGACCCTCGACATTGATCAGGGTCTTCTGCAACAGGATCAGCTGTGGCTGGATGACCATGTCGAAGCGGCGGGCGATTTCGAACAGCCGCAACAGCACATGGCCGTAGGAAATCTCCTTCAGCGGTCGATTGAAGATCGGCTCGCATACCGTGCGCACGGCGAACTCCATGTCGGCCACGCGTGTGGTCGCGGGCACCCAGCCGGACTCCACGTGCAGGGCCGCGACCCGATGGTAGTCGCGGTCGAGGACCGCGAGGAAATTGCTGGCCAGATAGTACTGGTCGCGCTCATCGAGGGTGCCGACGATGCCGAAGTCGATGGCCGCATAGCGTGGGTTGGCAGGATCCTGTACCAGCACGAAGATGTTGCCCGGGTGCATGTCCGCATGAAAGAAATTGTGGCGAAACACCTGCGTGAAGAAGATGCGCACGCCGTTTTCGGCCAGCTTGCGGAAGTCCGTGCCGATGGCGCGCAGTTGCTCCATATCGCTGATGACGACGCCATGAATGCGCTCGATGACCAGCACATCGACGCGGCAGTGGTCCCAGAAGACCGCCGGTACGTACAGCAGGTCGGAACTCGCGAAGTTGCGCTTCAGCTGCGAGGCATTCGCCGCCTCGCGCATCAGGTCCAGCTCATCGAGCACCGTCTTCTCGTACTCGGCGACCACTTCCACCGGGCGCACCCGCCGGCTCTCGGGCCAGTACTTTTCGGCCAGGCGCGCCAGTGCATAGAACAACTCCAGGTCGCGTTCGATCTGGGCGCGCACGCCGGGCCGCAAGACTTTGACAATGACATCCTGTCCCCCCGGCAACGTCGCGCCATGCACCTGCGCGATGGAGGCCGCGGCCAGCGGCGTCTCCTCGAACTGCGCGAACATCTCGGTCAACGGCCGACCATAGGAAAGTTCGAGACTGGCGCGGGCCACGCTGCCGGGGAACGGCGGCACCCGGTCCTGCAGTTTCGCGAGCTCATCGGCGATATCCGGGGGCAACAGGTCCCGACGTGTCGAGACCGCCTGACCGAACTTGACGAATATCGGCCCCAGCTCGATCAGGGCCAGACGCAGATTTTCCCCGCGCGCACCAGACCTTTGTCGAGCACGCCATAAGCCGGGAGAGAGCAGCAGCAACAGCCGCAGGGGTCGGTACAGGTGCGTGGCGCCCACCAGATCATCGAGGCGATGCCGCAGCAGCACGCGCTGGATGCGCACCAGGCGCACCAACACCCGCAGCTTCACGATCCGGAGCGCTCGGATCGTCGTTCGAGCTGCTGCAGGCGTGCCTCGAAGCGATCCACCTCATCGCGCAACGCGTCGATTCCGTCCAGCAGCTGACGGCCCTCGGCCTTCGGGACCAGGTCACGGCTTTCGTGGGCCAGGTACTCGGCAACATTGTTCACGGTGGTGCGCAGCGCCCGGTCACCGAACCCGAAGGCGAGGCGCGCCAGTCGGCCCAGGTGGTGCGCCGGGGCGTCGCCGATCAGCTGGGCCAGCTCCTCCTCCGGTTCGGGTCTGAGCAGCCCCAGCAGTTCGCTGAATTGCTGCGCCACATCGCTGTCGCCACTGATGGCCGCGGCGGTGCGGGACAGGGCCTGCGGCTCTCCCCCCGCCAGCGCCAGCAGGCTGAACGGGCCGGCGCTGATGCTCGCGTCCGCCGGCTGGCCCGCGCCGCGCTCGATCCGCAGACGCTCGCCCGTACTGGAGATGACCACCGGGCCGGTGCCGGTGATTTCCACGGCCATACTCCGCCCCGCCAGGGTCGCAGCCAAGGCTTGCGCCCGCGGCGAGCGCGGCAGGGAACGGTTCAGGATCTTTTCGATACTCGCCAGCAACATCTAATGAGCAGCCCGTGTCATCACAGCACTGAAGTGCCGGTGTACATTATCAATATCCGCACTCGCGAGGCGAGCAACCCATTGAGCAGGCTTTCTACTGTGGCCTTGACCGCGTTCACAGCCGATCCTTCCCGTGCGATCCGCCAGATCGAGGTCAGTGTCGCCCGGCCGGCGCCCACGCGACTGTCGCTGGAATACGAGCTGCGGGGGGACCTTGCGGGGGTGCGGATCGCGGACAGCGGCGCTGCTGGGGCCGGCGCGGAGCCGAACGGGCGCACCGATGGGTTGTGGCGCCATACCTGCATGGAAGTCTTCATCAAGTCCCGGCCCGCCGCTGCTGATTCCGGACCTTACCTGGAGTTCAATCTGGCCCCCGGCGGGCAGTGGGCGGCGTACCGATTTTCCGGGTACCGTGCGGGTATGGCACCGCTTACGGGGATCCACCCGCCGCGCATCGAGCTGCGAACGCAGTCCGAGCGGCTGCTGCTGGCGGCGCAGCTGGAGATTCCCGCGGATCTCGCCAGCGCGAGCCTGCGGCTGGGCCTGGCAGCTGTCGTCGAAGACGCCCAGCGGCAGCTGGGCTACTGGGCGTTGCGGCATGCCGGCGACCGACCTGATTTCCATCATCCCGACAGTTTCGAGTTTGAGATCTAAAGCCATGCGATTCGGCATCGACCGCTTATTGACTGAACCGGCGCTACGCAAGCCGCTGGCCGGGCGGCGCGTCGCGCTGCTGGCGCACCCGGCCTCGGTGACCCAGCGCCTGACACACTCGCTGGATGCCCTGGCCGCCTGCGGTGACCTCACTCTTTCCGCAGCACTCGGTCCGCAGCACGGCCTGCGCGGGGACAAGCAGGACAACATGATGGAGTCGCCGGACTACCGCGATCCGGTGCATGGCATTCCGGTATTCAGCCTGTACGGCACCGTGCGCCGCCCCACGCCGGCGATGATGGACACTTTCGACGTGCTGCTGGTCGACCTGCAGGATGTCGGTTGCCGCATCTACACGTTCATCACGACCCTGCGCTACGTGCTGGAGGCCGCCGCGGCCCATGGCAAGTCGGTGTGGGTGCTCGATCGGCCCAATCCCGTCGGTCGACCCATCGAGGGCCTGACGCTGCGCCCCAACTGGGAGAGCTTCGTGGGCGCCGGCGCCATTCCGATGCGCCACGGACTCACGCTGGGAGAGCTCGCGGGCTGGTTCGTGCGCACCTTGAAGCTCAATGTCGATTTCGAAGTGGTGCCGATGGAGGACTGGATGCCGGCGCGGGCAGCGGGCTACGGCTGGCCGCTCGGCGAGCGCGCGTGGGTCAATCCAAGCCCCAACGCCGCCAATCTATGGATGGCGCGCGCCTATCCCGGCACGGTCATGCTGGAAGGGACCGTATGGTCCGAAGGGCGCGGCACGACCCGGCCGCTGGAGCTGTTCGGCGCGCCGGATCTGCCGGTCAGTGAGCTTCTGGCACGAATGCAGCAGCTCGCGCCCCAGTGGCTGCGCGGCTGCCGTCTGCGCCCGTGCTGGTTCGAACCCACTTTTCACAAGCATGTCGGTCAGCTATGCGCCGGCGTACAGATTCATGTGGAAGACGGGGCCTACGAGCACGAACACTTCAAGCCGTGGCGGTTGATGGCACTGGCGTTCAAGGCCATGCGGCAGTTGCGCCGCGACGCGCCGTTGTGGCGCGATTTTCCCTATGAGTACGAAACGGGCAAGCTGGCCATCGATGTCATCAATGGCAGCGAACTGCTGCGGCAATGGGTCGACGACCCCGCGGCGCAGCCGGCCGACCTGGAAGTGCTTGCCGCGGCAGATGAATCGGCGTGGCGCCAGGAGCGCAGCGCCTTTCTCCTGTATCCATAGTTCTTGCCATCATTTCCGACAATGATTTTTTCGGCCGCCGCTCAGTACTTGTAGCCGCGGTGTACTGCGACGATGCCGCCGCTGAGATTGTGGTACCGGCAATCCTCCAGCCCCGCGTCGCGCATCAGGCCGAGCAGTGTTTCCTGGTCAGGATGCATGCGGATGGACTCGGCCAGATACCGGTAGCTGGCGGCATCCTGCGCCACCAGTTGGCCCAGGCGCGGCAGAATGTGCAACGAATAGGCATCGTACAGCGGCCGCAGCGGTGCTGCCGGCCGGGAAAACTCCAGCACGATGAGCTGACCGCCCGGCTTGAGCACGCGGTGCATCGAGCTTAGCGCCGCGGGCTTGTCGGTCACATTGCGCAGACCAAAACCGATGGTGACGCAATGGAAGCTGTCGGGCGCAAACGGCAGCTTCTCGGCATTCGCCTGCAGGCAGCGCACGTTACCTACCAGTCCCTCATCGATGAGACGGTCACGCCCCCGCGCCAGCATTGCCGCGTTGATGTCGGTGAGTATGACAAGGCCATCGGACCCCACCTGGCGCGCCATTCCCGCCGACAGATCCCCGGTGCCGCCGGCGACATCCAGCGCCTGCTGGCCGGGGCGCAGCTGCGTCAGCTGCAGGGCAAATCGCTTCCACAGACGATGCACGCCCGCCGACATCAGGTCGTTCATCAGGTCATAGCGCCCGGCGACCGAGTCGAATACGCCGCGCACGCGGCGCGCCTTCTGCGCGCGCGGCACGCTCTGGAATCCGAAGTCGGTGGGCTCAGTGTCGTTCATGGTGTTGATTTATGGTTGACCGTGCAGATGTAAAGTCAAGTGTTGGTTCGTCAAGTGCTTGCGCAGTTTTTCGCTGGGGAGTCTTGCAATCGGCCCGCTCTCGGGAGCATGATTCGCCCCGTTTCCCGGGCTTAAGACTGGGGACAAAAATATAGAACGGGGGTCTTGTGTTCCGGGGCCGGGCTTAACAGCTCGGCCCTTTTTTATGCGGCTCCTGGGTACCGGCAGCTGTTGATGTGACAACCCGGGCCTGATAACGCTCCCAGTTGCCCGCATAGTCACGCCCCAACTCATACAGATATTTCCAGGTAAACAGCCCGGTGTCGTGGCCGTCGTCGAACACCAGCTTCACCGCGTACTGACCGACCGGCTCGACCGCGCGGATGCCGACGCCCGATTTGCCGGTGACGAGCACTTCCTGGCCCGGACCATGGCCCTTGACCTCGGCCGAGGGGGAGTGCACCCGCAGGTATTCGAAGGGCAGCTCGAACACCTGGCCATCGGCAAAAGTAACCTGCAGCACCCGCGAGGTCGTGCGCAATCGCAATTCGGTCGCAAGGGGTGAGTTCATGGGGGCATTGTCTCACGCCGGCGCGCGCGCCCTCCTGGCCACGAAGTCCTGCACCGCGGCCGGTTCAAGGGGCTTGCTGATGTGCTCGCCCTGGAGCAGATCGCAACCCATGCCACGCAGCAGACGCAACGCCCGTTCGCTCTCGATACCTTCGGCGACGACCGAGAGCCCCATGTTATGCGCCAGTTCGATGGTCGATTTGACAATAGTGGCGTCGGCGGGCCGCTCGTGGGCGTGGGTGATGAAGGCACGATCGATCTTCAGCTGATCCAGTGGCAGCCGGCTCAACTGCGCCAGCGAGGAGTGGCCCGTGCCGAAATCATCGATGGCGAAGCGGATGCCCGCGAGCTTCAGCAGGTGCATGTGGCGCGCGGCCAGCGCCGGATCGCGCATCACCGCGCTTTCGGTGATCTCCAGCACCAGGCGCGAGGGTTGCACGCCGTGTTGCTGCAGGCAGGATTGGATTTCCTCGACCAGCTGCGGATCCATGATGTCGGGCGCCGAGAGATTCACCGCCACATTGATGTCCAGGCCCGCCGCCCGCCACTGGGCCATCTGCCGGATGGCCCGGGACAACGCCCAGCTGGTCAGTAGTCGCGAACTGCCCGTGTGCTCGGCAATTGGCACGAATTCCGCGGGTGAGAGGTCGCCCAGCAGCGGATGTTTCCAGCGCACCAGTGCCTCGAGCTGCGTGATCGCGCCGCTCGTCAGGCTCAGTTCCGGCTGGAATACCAAGTGCAGTTCATCTCCTTCGATGGCCGTGCGCAGCCCGGCCGCCAGCTGCAGGCGCCGCCGCTGCTCCTCGTCGCGGCCGAGGCGATAGGCGGACACGTGCGCACGGGTACCCAGCGCATCCTCCAGCGCGATCTGCGCGCGGCGCATCAGTTCGCGGGAGGTGGTGCCGTGGTCCGGATGCTGGCTGAAGCCCGCCTCGATCTGGATGTCGAGGCTTACATCCGGCAGATGCAACCCGGCGTGAATGACCCCCACCAATTGGCGCGCCAGCAATGCGGCCCGGTCGCTGCTGCAGGCATGCAGGATGATCAGGAACTGACTGGCTGTCATTCGCGCCACCATATCGGCAGGGTCCGTGTTCTGGCGCAAGCGCCGCGCGACTTCGCGCAGGGCCTCGTCCCCCACCGGGTGCCCCAAGGCGGCGTTGATCTCGCGCACATTGCGCAGCTCCAGGATCACCAGCGCAAACTGTTCAGGAGCGTGGGCGCTCAGCAGGGCGTCGATGTGGTCCTCGGCGCAGGCCCGATTGGGCAGCCCCGTGAGCGGGTCCGCGTAGGCGATGCCGCGCAGGCGCGCCACGAACCTGCGGGTATTGATGCGCAGCTTCACCAGCAGCCCCAGGGCGATCACTGTCGTGACCGCGGCCAGCGTCACAAACCCCCGCCGTGCCGGTCCCGGAGTCGCACTGGCGCCGGCCGCGCTCAGCGCCAGCGACGCGGCGATCAGGACGCCGATGACGATGTACATTTGGCGAGGGAGCCGCTCCATATCATCTGCCCAGGTTCATTGACGTAAGGGGTGGTAGACTGCGCGGCTTCAATTTAAGTGTTTTGGAGAGTTTGAGCATGGGCAAGGGAGATCCACGATCCAAGCGCGGCAAGATTTACAAGGGGTCGTTCGGCAAGACCCGTCCGAAGGATCCGTCCAAGAAGAAAAAGGCCGCCAAACGCGCGGTCAAGAAGTAGCGCCCGCCCGGCGCTGCTGTGGCGGCCCGAGCCTGCCGCAGGCCGCTGCCGCCAGCACCTCAATGACCAGTTCGCGCTCGGCCGCCTGCACCCGGGCCGCCAGCGATTGCGCCGAATCGCCCGATTCCACGGGCACACGCACCTGCGCAATCACCGCGCCCGTATCATAGTTCTCGTCCACCCAATGCACGCTGGCGCCTGACACCGGAAGTCCCGCCGCCAGCACCGCCCGGTGCACGTTCAGGCCGTACATTCCCTGGCCACCGAATTGCGGCAGCAGTGCCGGGTGGGTGTTGATGATACGCCCGGCACAGTCCGCGAGCGTCAACGGTCCCAGGCGCTTCATGTATCCGGCCAGCAGTACCAGGTCGATACCGAACTCGACCAGGATGTTGCTCAAGGCCTGATCCTGTGCGGCGGGGCCGCCCGCGGTGGCCGCGGACAGATGCCGCGTCGGCACCCCGGCGCTGCGCGCCCGGCGCAGGGCCCCGGCAGCAGCGTTATTGCTGATGACGACTGCAACCCGGGCCGGCAATCGGCCGCTGGCACAAGCGTCCAGGACCGCCTGCAGGGTGGTTCCTTCCCCCGAAGCCAATACGGCGATCTTCATCAAGCGACCTGTATCATTGAATTCCTGCACAAAGCTGCCGTATCTTACAGCACCTATGCTGGGCATCGACTTGGACAAAGCCGATCATGGCCACCATTCCGATCTGCGCATTGCCCCCCACGGGACTCGCGGACTCTCCCAACTCGTCCTGCGAACGGACATCGCGGGCATGCCGCTGGAGTGGATTGATTACCGGGAGGCCGCCCGCCTGTATCACCAGAACCAGGTGGCCTACACCTGCGGATCCACGCTGTATCCCCTGTACGGTGGCGTCAATGCCCGCACCGGTCGGCAAACCGTGCTGGATGTGAATTCCATTGTCGCGACCATCGGCCATACCGGAAATCCGGGAAACTGCCGCCATGATTATGTGCCGCCCCTGAACAACCAGACCCTGTTCCGGCGCGACGCCTACCTGTGTCTGTACTGCGCGCAGCGCTTCCCCACCCGCGAGCTGTCCCGCGATCACGTGCGGCCCTTCAGCCAGGGTGGACAGGACACCTGGATGAATGTGGTGACCGCGTGCCGGCGCTGCAACAACCACAAGGCCTCACGCACACCGGAACAGGCAAAGATGCAGTTGATCGCCGTGCCGTTCACGCCGACCTACGCCGAGTATATTTTCCTCAAGGGTCGGCGCGTGCTGGCGGATCAAATGGAATACCTGATCGCGCATTTTCCGCGCAGCAGTCCGCTGCACGCACGCATTCAGCGCTGGTTGTCATAGTCCCCCTCAGCTAGTGGTGCGACATCTGCCAGATCGACCAGCCGAGCGCAAAGCCGGCAATTAAGGTCAGGATCGAAGCGATCGCAATCCGCACGGCCCGCTGCCGGCCGTCACTGGCGAGCGGCGGTTCCACCTCGACCTTGATGGGAGCCGTAGGCTTGGGTGGTTGCAGTGCCTGGGCAAGCAGCGCGGCGACTTCTTCCTGGCAGCTTGCGCAATTCGCCAGATGCGCTTCGAACTCCTGCCGCTGCGCCGCATTCATCTGGCCCGCGACCCAGGCCGCCGCCGCGTGATTTTCCGGTGATGCATTTTGCATGACTGACCTTAGGAACGTACGCGACAGGTCCGCGTCGCTGTAGGTATCATCACAGGCGCACCGTAGCGCCGCGGTGCGCCTCCTTAAGAATGCATGAAAACCGACGGGAAAAACATCGATTCGGCACTCCAGGAGCGGCGCCTGTTCGCCCCCGATCCGCAGTTCGTTGCCCGCGCGCAACTCAAGGAAGACGAACTGCGGCGCTTGCGGCAAGCGGCGGGCACGGACGCCCAGGCCTTCTGGGCCGATCAGGCACGCAAGGAGTTGATCTGGCATCGTCCCTTCACGCGCGTGCTGGATGAATCGCGCGCACCGAATTTCGAGTGGTTCGCCGATGGCCAGTTGAATGTGGCGTACAACTGCCTCGATGTGCATCTGCGCGAGCGCGGTGACAAGACCGCGCTGGTGTTCGAAGGCGAACCGGGCGATTCGCGGCGCCTGTCGTATCGGGAGCTGCATGCGGAAGTATGTCGCGCCGGCAATGCGTTGAAGGCCCTCGGCGTGCGCTGCGGCGATCGCGTCGTCATCTATATGCCGCTGGTGCCCGAAATCATCGTCGCGATGCTGGCCTGTGCCCGTATCGGCGCCGTGCATTCGGTGGTGTTCGGCGGCTTCTCCGCATTGTCGCTGCGTGAACGCATCGAGGATGCCGGCGCGCGCGTGCTGCTGACCGCCGATGGCGGCAATCGCGCCGGTAACATCATCGAGTTGAAGGCGGCCGCGGATGAGGCACTCTCCCAGGGCTGTCCGACGATCGAGAAGGTCGTCGTTCTGAAGCGCACCGGCACTGCCGTGCCGATGATCAAGAACCGGGATATCTGGTGGCATGAGGCCATCGCGGGCCAGTCACCGGTGTGCGAGCCGCAGTGGGTGGGCGCCGAGCATCCGTTGTACCTGCTGTACACCTCCGGATCGACCGGGCGACCGAAGGGCATCCAGCATTCAAGTGCCGGATACCTGCTCGGCGTGAAGCTGACGACCCGCTGGGTGCTCGATCTGCAGGAGGACGATGTCTATTGGTGTACCGCCGATGTCGGCTGGGTGACCGGGCACAGCTACGTGGCCTACGGACCGCTCGCGCTTGGCGCGACGGTCGTGATGTACGAAGGCGCGCCGACCTGGCCGAATGGTGGACGCTGGTGGCATATCTGCCAGAAACATGGCGTCACTATTTTCTACACCGCACCGACGGCGATTCGTGCGCTCATGAAACTGGGGGACGCGATTCCGGCGAGCCACGACCTGTCGCGGCTGCGGTTGCTCGGCACGGTCGGTGAACCCATCAATCCGGAAGCCTGGATGTGGTACCACACGCTGATCGGCCGCGAACGCTGCCCCATCGTGGATACCTGGTGGCAGACCGAGACCGGCGCTTTCATGATCGCGCCGGTGCCCGGCGTAACGGCGACCAAGCCCGGATCGTGCACCCTGCCACTGCCGGGGATCGAGGCGGACATCGTCAACGAAGAGGGCGAGCGGGTGACGCAACCCGAGGCCGGCGGGTACCTGGTGATTCGCCGTCCCTGGCCGTCCATGCTGCGCACCATCTGGGGCGACAACAAGCGCTACCTCGAAACCTATTGGGAGAAATTCCAGAATCGTTTCTATGTGGCCGGTGACGGTGCGCATCGCGATGCCGACGGCTATTTCTGGATCATGGGGCGCATCGATGATGTGCTGAAAGTGTCCGGCCACCGCCTCGGCACCATGGAAGTGGAGTCGGCGCTGGTGGCGCACGCGCGCGTCGCCGAAGCGGCCGTCGTGGGTCGGCCGCATGACGTCAAGGGCGAGTCGATCTTTGCCTATGTGGTATGTCGCGGCGAGCGCCCGGTGGGCGAGGAGGCCACGAAGCTTGGCGCCGAACTGCGCGAGTGGGTCGGCAAGCAGTTGGGCGCCATCGCCAAGCCCGATGACATCCGCTTCGCCGAGGTGCTGCCGAAGACCCGCTCCGGGAAGATCATGCGCCGGCTGCTGCGCGCGCTGGCACGGGGTGAGGAGATCACGCAGGATATTTCAACGCTGGAGAATCCCGCCATCATCGCCCAGCTGCGCGGGGAGCACTCCGCCAAGTCGTGATGCGGTGATTCCGGCCTAGTTGTCCGGAACGCCCAGTTCGTTCAGCACGTTGCGCGCCCGGTACACGACGCGCAGCGCTTCGAGCATTGCCGCCGAATCGACGGCCACCGCGCGATTATCGGTCGGGTCATACCAGAAGGCGCCGGCGATCGAGTGGATATTGCCATCGAAGATCACGCCCACGATATTGCCCTGCGCATCGAGCAACGGGCTGCCGGAATTGCCGCCGACGATATCGTTGCTGGTGCTCAGGTTCAGCGGCGTGTCGGGATTGAGTTTGCGCAGGGCGTCCAGCCATCGTGCCGGCAGTGCAAACGGATCGAAGACGCCGGCGCGCGCATACAGGCCGCGCAGCTGCGTGAACGGGGCCACGAGCGCCTCATTCTCGCGCCATCCTTGCACGGTGCCCGCATTCAGACGCAGGGTGAAATTGGCGTCCGGGTAATCACTGGTGCCGGAGGCGGCGAAGCGCGCGCGGGCGATCTGCTCGGAGGCCAGCTGCATCGGTGCTTCGACCTCATCCTCGTAACGTTTGCGCAGCGCACGCGCGTGCGGATCGACGCTGCGCGCCAGTTCAATCATCGGATCATGGGAGGCCGCTACCGCTGCCGCGCCACCGTTCCACAGCTGCAGGCGAAACTGCGGATCGGCCAGATGGGTTTTGCGCACGAGCTCGGCGGCCAGGGCTTCCGGAGAGTCCTTGGCCAGGAGCGTATGCACCAGCGGATAGTCCGGCCCGAGGAACTCGCGCATCCGTTCCAGTGAAAAGGACAGTGTCAGCTGTTCCAGATCAGAGTACACCGGCACGCCGGCGCGCAGCATCTGCTCCAGGCGCGGCAGTGCCCCATCGGTATATTCGCGCAGCCGTTCATCATTGGGTTTCGGGCGCTCCTCGGCCGCGCGTACCAAGGTGCGCGCATAGCTGAACAGCAACGTATCGAAACCGCCGCCGCCTTCGACATACGAGTACGGCAGGTACAGCAGTCGCTTGCGCTCCTGGGCGCGGGCGATCTGCTCCCAGGGGTCCTCCGAATCGTGGGGCGCGCGGGAGCGGGAGGCAAATCGCGCACGCTGTTCGCTCTCCGCGCGCCGCAAGCGATTGAAGGTCTCGGTTTCATGCAGGGCATCGAGTTCGCGGCGCCGCACCTTGAGCACGTTTTCCAGTGAAATCAGCGCCATCTGCGCGATGTTGGCATTGGTCGGCCGCCCGCGTCCGAATTCGATCAGCCGCCCGCGCAGTTCGGAGTCGCGCAGGATGGCATGCGGCAGTTCGACATCCCGCATCTCCAGCAACTGCGCCACGGTCAGATCCCGATAGGTCGAGCCGGGATTACCAACCACAAACACCGGCTGACCGGTTTTCGGGCCCGCAAAATCCAGGTGCAGGAAGCCCGGCGGGTGCGCGGGCGTGCCGTTGCTGTCATAGGTCCGCAGCAGTGCCACGTCCAAGTCCCAGCGCGGGAACTGGAAGTTGTCCGGATCCCCGCCGAAGGCGGCGATGGCCAGCTCCGGCGCGAACACCAGGCGCAGATCCGAATAGCGCCGGTAGCGGTAGAGGTAGTACTGGCCGCCGGCGTAGAGGGCGACGCTCTCGCAGCGGATCTGTGCCTGCGAATCCGTTATCCGCGACTGTTCCTCGCAGGCCTGCTCCAGGCGTATCAGTACTTTCTTGCGGGCAGTATTGGCCGCGCGGGCCTCCAGATTGCGGGTCGCGGCATTGACGGTCGCGGTCACATCCTCCGTATCGAGCAATACATCGGCCACCTGCGAACTGCACTGCGGTTCGCGGTCGCGTGAAGTTGCGAGGAAGCCCTCCGTGAGCAGGTTCTGGCGACGCGAAGAGTGTTCGGCCAGGCAATTGCGCACGCAGTGCTGATTCGTCAGCAGCAGGCCGTCCGCCGACACAAAGACCGCGCTGCAATTGGCGAGGCGCACGCTGGCATCGCGCACCCGGTTGAGCCATTCGGGCGTCAGATCCACCCCGTACTGCTGGCGTACGGCGGCGGTCGGCGGCAACTGCAACGGCCACATGCCCTCATCCGCAAAGGATACGCCGGCGGCGAGCGCGGCCCCAGCCAGCAGCATGGCGGTCGAGCAGGCGCGCAACATTCTAAAGTGTTCCCGTCAGCAACAGCAGCAGTGTGCCCTCGGGCGCCTCGAGCAGGGCCGCGCCGGTGCCGGCCAGTGCGCGCGGCAGGGCGGGCTCGAAGCGGACGCCCAACTCGCGCAGCCGGTCAATTCTTCCGGGCATGGCTTCCTCACAGAACACCAGTGTCGGCGCCGGCAACAGCTGCGGCGAATGCACCGCCAGATTGATGCCATCGCTGGTCAGGCTCTGATGCACGTAGGGATCCGTCTGCGGCGCCATGGCCACGAACCCCAGTGGTTCCCAAAAAGCCGCGACGGCGGCCGGATCGCGCGCGGGCATGCTGTAGTGGCCGAAGTAGCCGCAAGCCGAGCCCTGTTCCGCCGCGGTGACTGCCGGGGAAAAAGTCCGCGCCGCCAACATGCGAATCTTCTGGCCGGCCGGGTCGCTGAACTCGATCTGGTTGAACATCTCCGGAGCGGTGTGCCGCAGCGACAACGTCACCCCGGCGGCGCTGTGGCAGTCGGCGACCGCCGCCAGGTCCGGATGAATGAAGGTGAGAGCCGAGAACTGTGGTGCCTGATGCAATCCCAGTGCCAGCCGGCCGTCCGTGACTACCCCATAGGGATGGGGCCACGCATCCCCCGTCGGCGCCTGCCAGAACCCCAGACTCTCATAGAATTCGATCGAAGCGCGGATGTCTGCGGTGGCAATGCTGAGCTCGTGAAATCGTCCCGGCATGAAGGCCTAAGGCACCAAAAGTCAGGCCGCGGTGCCGCGCGGCCGGCGCGTCGGCCGCACATCAAAGCCGGCATCGACCCAGCCTTGCACGTGCTGGCCGATCAGATCCGCGAGGAAGCGCACGTGCCCGGCGCCGGCGTTCATCGCCGGTACATACTCGAACTTGCGCCCGCCCGATTGCATGAAACGTTGGCGGTTTTCCACGGCGATTTCCTCGAGGGTCTCGAGGCAATCGACCGCAAATCCCGGGCACACCACGGTCAGATCGTCCACGCCCCGGGCGGGCAGCCGCGTCATCTGCTCAAAAGTATAGGGCTGCAGCCACTTGGAGGGTCCGAGCCGGGACTGGAAGCTCACGCTCCATTCGCCCTCCTTGAGCAGCAGTTCATCGGCGAGCAGGCGCGCCGTGCGGTGGCATTTGAAGAAATACGGATCGCCCTTGTCGAAGTAGGCCTCGGGGATGCCGTGAAAGGACATCAGCAGATGACCCGTGCGCCCGTGCTGCTGCCAGTGCGCCAGGATCGAATCGCGCACGGCCGCCGCGAAGCCCGGATGATCATGGTAGTCGGCGACGAAGCGCAGCTCCGGCAGCCAGCGCCAGCGCCGCAGTTCGCGCGCGACCTGGTCATACACCGCGCCGGTCGCCGCGCCGCTGTACTGCGGGAACAGCGGCAGCACGAGGATGCGCTGTGCCCCGGCCTGCTGCAGCTTCAGCAAACCGTCGGCGACACTGGGCGTCGAGTACAGCATGCCCAGCTCCACCGAGAATGGCGCCAGGGCCCGCTGCGCCAGCGCGCTCGCAAGTTGCGTGCGCAATTCACGTGACAGGCTCAGCAGCGGTGAGCCATCCTCAGTCCAGATCTTGCGGTACTTGGCCTGCGAGCGGCGCGGGCGGGTACGCAGAATGTAGCCGTGCAGGATGGGCAGCCACAGCCAGCGCGGCAGCTCGATGACCCGCGGATCACTCAGGAACTTTGCCAGGTAGCGGCGGATGTCGCGCACCTCCAGGCTTTCGGGCGTGCCAGTATTGACCAGCAGGACGCCGATGCGCTCGGCATCCTGTCTGAAGTCAGGTGAACTGATGTAGCGCAAGCGATGCCCGTCCGCAGCCTAGGTGCGCGGCTGGGCGGCTTCACCGCGCAGATGCTGACCGAGGAAGGCGAGCGTGCGCTGGCGAGCCAGCTGCGCGGCCGTGGCATTGAAGCTCGAGCGCATGTCGCAATTGAAACCGTGATCCGCCTCCGGATACACATGGAACGTGCCGCGGGGGTCCGCGGCCCGGATCTGTTCGACATCGCTGGCGGGGATGTGGGCATCCTTGCCGCCGAAGTGGTACAGCATCGGGCACTTGGGGGTGCGGCTCAGTTCCCTGGCGATCCCTCCGCCGTAGTAGGCGACGCCACAGGCGATGGGCAGCTCGCAGGCGCTCAGATAGGCCAGCTTGCCGCCCCAGCAGAATCCCACGACGCCCACGCGGCCGGCATGCTTTACCACCGCGATGCAGGCCGCCAGGTCCAGCAGGGTCTTTTCGGGCTGCAGCTGCTGCACGTAGCCGAAACCTTCCTTCATGGTGTCGGGGGTATAGCCCAGTTCGACGCCCTTGCGGACCCGATCGAAGAGCGCAGGGGCGATGGCCACGTAGCCTTCGGCGGCGTAACTGTCGGTGACGGCGCGGATATGGGCATTGACGCCAAAGATTTCCTGGATGACGACCACCGCGCCGCGCGGTTTGCCGGCCGGCGCCGCGAGCCAGGCATTGAATTCGTGGCCGTCGCGGGCCATGAGGGTCGTGATTTCGCTCATTGGGATGCTCTCCTTGGCCAGACCGCCAAGGATACCGCCCCAGTCCGTTCAGCGCACCACGCAGCGATTGCGGCCGCCGTCCTTCGCCTCGTACAACGCACCGTCAGCCCGCTCAAAGGCCATCTCCGGCACATCACCCATGCGAAAGGTCGTGATGCCGCAGGAGGCGGTAACCGTGACCGGCCGGTCACGGAAGTGGAACGCGATGGCCTGGATGCCCGCGCGGATCTTGTTGCAGGCCTTCAGCGCCTGGTCCGCATCCATACCGACCATGATCATCAAGAACTCCTCGCCGCCGTAGCGCGCGAGGAAATCCGTGCCGCGGACACTGCGCGCCATGTGCTGGCCGAGGATGCGCAGGACCTTGTCACCGGCCATGTGGCCGAACTCATCGTTGATGTTCTTGAAGTTATCCACGTCCCAGGCGGCGATCGTGATCGTGCCGCCGTGCCGCTGCCAGCGCGCGAACTCATGGGCCATGCGGTCATCGTAGGCCGCACGATTCGGTATGCCGGTCAGGGCATCGATCATCGCGGCGCGCTGTTCCTCCTGCAGGCTGTTCTGCAGGGCGCGGCTTTCGCGCTCGAGCTCCTCGACACGTGCGCGCAGGCTCAAGGTGCGGTCCACCTGCGCCGTCAGGCGCTCTTCCTCGCGGTTGCGGAAGTCCTCCAGATGGGTGTTGATCGCCTCGAGGCGATTGCCGACCCGCCCGCGCAGCTCGTTCAGCGTGCCGGCGTGCGTGATGTCGCTGGAGATCTCGTTGACCTCGCCCATGACCAGCATGTTCAGCTTGTTGCTGCTGTCGCGGGTGTCGGTACGATCCTGCTCCTCGAAGGAGAAAAATGCGGAGATCGCTTCGAGGCGCGAATCAATCTGGACCAGCATGTCCTCGATGTCGCGCTTTTCGCGCAGCAGCGATGTGCGCTGTTCTCCGATCAGATTGGTGACGCGTTCCAGCCGTTCGGCGAGTTCCTCCGCAGACAGGTCATCGAAAGTGCGGTCATGCAGGGCGCTGATCGCCGGACGCAGTTCCGGCAGGGCCGACAGCCGCTCGAGCATCTGTACGAGCGCCGTGTGGATGCGCGGCTCGGGGCCGGAGGCCGAGGCCGTGACCGCCGCACCTGCGCCGCCCTTCGGTGCGCCGGGCCGGCCGGCGGCAGCCGGCGCCGCGGGGGGGTTCTTGTGGGTTTGGGTGGTCGAATGCAGGGCGCGCTGGGTCTGGGTCGTCGACAACGGCACGGCGCCCCGCGGCGCGGCTGCAGGCGCGGCTGCAGCGGCCGGCCCGGCTCGGTTGCCGGTGGCATCGCCCGACGGCGCCGAGTCCGCTCCGCGCAGCATGGTGACCGTCTCTGAGCTGATCTGGTCCAGCGCCGCGACGGCCCGGGTCAGCGGTTCCAGGGCTGCATTGATCTGCGCGATCTCAAGACGATTGCGCGTCATGGTCCCGATCTTGCGCAGCTCTTCATCGAGCCGCGCGTCCCGGCCCCGGCCGGCCAGACACAGTCGGCCGATCAGAAGTCTGAGGACGCCTTCGAGCTGGCCGGATTGCGCTTCGTGCGCCTCCAGCTGCGCCAGGGCATCGCGATATTTTTGACGCAGTTCTTGTTCAGATGCCATCGGTGGATCGTGCGCCCCCTTGGGAGCAGGTACGCATCATATATTACGCGCGCTCGAGAATTGCAGTGACTCCCATGCCACCTGCCGTACAGACGGACACCAGGCCGCGCTTGGCGCTGTGATCGGCCGCCAATATTTTGGCAAGGCTCGCGACAATGCGGGTGCCGGTTGCAGCAAAAGGATGTCCCAGGGCGACGCTGCCGCCCTTCACATTGAGCCGTGCCCGGTTGATGCCGCCCAGGGCCTGCGGAAGTTTGAGAGCATCGCGGCAGTACTGTGCGGATTCCCACGCGGCCAGGGTCGCCAGCACCTGGGCCGCGAAGGCCTCGTGCAGCTCGTAGTAGTCGAAGTCAGCCAGCCCCAGGCCGGCATCTTTCAACATCGCTGCTACGGCATAGGCGGGCGCCATGAGCAGACCCTCCGCGCCGCTGGCGAAATCCACGGCCCACGCCTTGCCATATGACAGGTATGCGAGGACCGGCAGCGCATGCTCACGCGCCCACTCCTCGGAGGCGAGCAGTACGGCGCTCGCGCCGTCGGTCAATGGGGTGCTGTTGCCGGCGGTCAGCGTTCCCGCGGCGCCCAGATCAAACACGGGCCGCAGCTTTGCGAGCTTCTCGGGGCTGCTGTCCGCGCGCACGTTGTTGTCGGCCGCGAGTCCGCGGAATGGCACCACCAAATCCTCGTAGAATCCTTCCTTCCAGGCCGCCGCGGCTTTGCGATGACTTTCATAGGCCAACTCGTCCTGCGCGGCACGGGTGATATGCCATTTCTGGGCCGTCAGTTCCATGCTCTGACCCATGCTCAGGCCCGTGCGCGGCTCCACCACGCCCAGCATCACGGGTTTGAAATGCCGCGGGCGCAGGCCGAAGAAGGGTTTGATCCGGGCCACGGCGGAGCGACCCATGTAGCTGCGCAACAACAGCTGTTGATAGGCGCGCGGATAGACGATGGGCGGATCGCTGATTGAATCCACCCCGCCGGCAATGCCGGCCTCCATCTGCCCGAGGGCAATCTTGTTGGCAACGAGGATCGCCGCTTCCAGGCTGGTGCCACAGGCGCGCTGGATATCGAGGCCTGGCGTTGAGGGCGCCAGTCCCGAGGACAGCACGCTCTCGCGCACCAGGTTGTAGTCCCGGGAATGCTTGATGACCGCGCCGGCGATGACATCCCCGAGGTGCTCGCCGGCGAGCTTGTAGCGCTCGACGACAGCCTGGAGGGTCTGGGTGAGCATGTCCTGGTTACCGGCCGTGGCGTAAGCGCCATAGGCGCGGGCGAAGGGGATGCGCACCCCACCGATGATCGCGACGCGTCGAACCTTCGAGCCTACGAGCATATGGCCTCCGTTGTGGCGCAAGAATGCCACGTCGGGTTTGAGATTGGCACTAAACCGGGGCAAGATGCCGCGCTCCACCGCCCAACCCGGCAGACATAGTGACCCGAACCCGTATTGATCGAGTCTTCGAGCGCCGCCTGTCGGCCCTCATCAATTGTGGGGAGCCCCAGGTGTTGCAAGGCGGCCTGAAGGGGGTGGAGAAGGAGTCCCTGCGGGTGCAGCCCGATGGCCAGCTGGCGCGCACCCCCCACCCCCGGGCCCTGGGGTCGGCACTGACCAATGAACACCTGACCACCGACTTTTCCGAGTCGTTGATCGAACTGGTGACCCCGCCGTTCGCGCACACCTGGGAGCTGCTGCAGTACCTGCTGGATCTGCATCAGTTCATCTTCAGCCACATGGGCGATGAGCTGCTGTGGGCGACCAGCATGCCCGGGGTCATCGAGTCCGACGCCAGCATCCCGATTGCCTACTACGGCAAGTCGAACGTGGCGCAGATGAAGAGCATCTATCGCCGCGGCCTGGGACTGCGCTACGGGCGGATGATGCAGGCGATCTCCGGCGTACACTTCAATTACTCGTTCCCGGCAAAGTTCTGGGAGGCCTACCAGGAGCTGCGGGGCGCGCGCGAGCGCGGCCAGGCATTCATCTCCAGCGGCTACTTGAGCTGCTGCGCAACTACCGGCGCTTCGGCTGGATCGTGCTGTACCTGTTTGGAGTCTCACCCGTCCTGAGCCGCTCCTTTGTCGCCGGTCGCGACATCACCCTGCCGGAACTCACGCGCGACACTTTGTATGAGCCGTATGCCACATCGCTGCGCATGAGCGACATCGGCTATCGCAACCGCAACCAGGCCGGCCTGTCGGTATCGGTGAACAGTCTCGAGGAGTACGTGGCCGATCTGAGCCGTGCGATCAGCACGCCAAGTCCGGCTTATGAGGCCCTCGGTGTGAAGGTGGACGGGGAGTATCGCCAGCTGAATGCGAACATCCTGCAGATCGAGAATGAGTACTACAGCTTCATTCGTCCGAAACGGGTGGCATCATCCGGCGAACGACCCACCCGTGCCCTGCGGCGCGCGGGCGTGGAATACGTGGAAGTGCGGGCGCTGGATGTGAGTGCCTTTGATCCGGTGGGGGTGAACCAAGGCAAGATGCGCTTCCTCGAGGCTTTTCTGGCCCTGTGTGTGCTCAAGGAGAGCCAGCCCATCAGCGAGAGTGAGCAGGCGCTATTGGATGAGAATCATGTGACCGTGGCCCGGCGCGGTCGCGAACCGGGCCTCACCCTGTGGCGGGATGGCCGCAGCGTGGCCATGGATGCGTGGGCCGGCGAGCTGCTCGACTCGATGACTGGAATATGTGAAGTGCTCGATCGGGGCGATCGGGCCAGACCGTACGCCACCGCGCTCGCGGCGCAGAACTCGAAACTTGCCGACGTGCAGCTGACCCCCTCGGCGCGGTTGCTCGCCGAACTGCACTCAACGGGTGAGTCCTTCGTCGAGCTGGCGCTGCGCATGTCGACCATGCACAAAGCCTACTTCCGGGACCTGCACACCCCGAACCCACAGCGACTGGCGGAATTGTCGGCCGAAGCCGAAGAATCGCTGCGCAGGCAGCGCGCCATCGAGGCGGCGGACCGGATGTCGTTCGAGGCGTACCTGGCGAACTATTTCTCGGACCTGTCCGCCTAGCGCAGGCGGATCAGCCGCTCGCGGGCCTCATCGCAGCGTTCCTTCAGATCGGGCAGCAGCGCCCGGTGGAACTCGGTGTTGTCATCCACCGCCGTGGCCAGCTGTACATCGCAGAACATGCGGAAATACTCGCCGTACCACAGTTCATATGCCGCGAGCGGCGCTTCGAATGCCGGATCGTGTAGCACTGCCGTGCCGATGTACCGTGAGCATGAAGCGCTCATGCGGCTGCGGATGTAGTGCCCGTGCTCGATGACCAGCGAACTGGCGTAGTCTCGCGAGCCGTAGAACATCTCGATGAATCGATGCCGCTTTGCACCGGTGATCTTGCGGTCGCGCAGGTATTCAAACACCGCCCGCCGGTGGATGAGCCTCAGAGTGATCGCCCGCATCTGCACGATCTGTGCGCGCAGGCGGGTCGGCTGGCAGACCCGCTGCATGAGATTTGAGTGTCCCGTTTCCCACTCGGTGTAAGTGACCGGATGCTGCATCAAGTGCATCGCCACGATGTTCTGTTCGTGGCTGTCATCGCGCGCGGTGGCCTCGACGTGAGAGTGCGAGGCCCGCATGAGCCGGTCGTGCCGTAAGGTCCGCGCCATAGAAGTCGTCCTCATTGCCGTTTTCAACGTGGACAATCTGTATTTAGTATTTTCTGCCGATTGCTGGATTCACGACACGTGGGGACGCGGAAAATTCACCATACGGCAGAGCGATGATAACAAATCCTGGTTGCGATGCGGGCGATTGTCCCGATTCCGTCGCGATTGAAACTGCGCTGCTGCAGCCAACGTATTGCACTGCGCTGGAATTTGCTCGAATGCAAATGAAGCTGCACCAGAAATATTCGCCCTGCGCGAATGCGAAGGCCCGCGCTACCGACGCGTCAAGAGCGCAGACTCCGGCCGGAGCCTTTGGCCTTGCGGATTGCGCGCCGCAGTGTGAAAAGGAGTGCGCTCACCGGGAATGGCGCGACAGCGCCGCTACGGCCCAAGGAGCGCACCATTTCGGGGCGCCGCTTCCGGGAGCCCGCTCCGCGTTGGTGCGGGGCCTGTCAGCTGGAAACAGGGCGAGGCCTGAAAACCCGTGTTTTTCCATCGGCGTTGCAGATGGCATGAAAACTGCAAAAATCCTCTGGCCTGCGTAACATGGCCCATAAGTACCTGGACGGGGAATTAACAAAATGAAACTGGTCACCGCGATCATCAAGCCGTTCAAGCTCGACGACGTACGCGCCGCACTGTCCGACATCGGCGTTTCGGGAATGACTGTCACGGAAGTAAAAGGATTTGGCCGTCAACGCGGCCACACCGAGCTGTACCGCGGCGCTGAATATGTGGTGGATTTTGTGCCCAAGACCCGTATCGAGGTGGCGGTGCGCAGCGACCTGGCCGATCAGGTCGTCGAAGCGATCCTCAAGTCTGCCAAGACCGGCAAGGTCGGCGATGGCAAGATCTTCATCACTGACATCCAGCGCGTCATCCGCATTCGTACCGGCGAGACTGACGACACCGCGCTGTAACTTCACCGCAATCCGCGTCCGCCATCCGGACCCCAGGGCGCGAGTTTCAGCCAAGCACACGTCCACGAGATTCGGGGCCGCATTTGCGGCCCCGTTGAGCGTGTGCGGGCACCCGAAGCTGTACACTGCCTCATATGGATGAGGCTGATGCACTGCAGAAGGCCGCGCACAAGATCTGCCTGGGCGAAAACCGACGGCACATCTTCCTGTGCATCGGCGGCAAATGCGCGAATTCCGAGGACCAGGCGCAGTCCTGGGATTACCTGAAACACCGCCTGCGCGAACTGGGTCTGGCCGATGCCGAACAGGGCGTGCTGCGCACCAAGGCGGCTTGTCTGCGCATCTGCGTGGCCGGGCCCATTGCAGTCGTGTACCCGGAGGGCACCTGGTATCGCGACTGCTCCCCGCGCAACCTCGAGCGGATCATCCAGGAACACCTGCTGGCCGGCCGGCCGGTGCAGGAGCTGACCCTCGCGACCGCACCGCTCGCCGGCTAGCTTACCCGCCGGATTGCACCAGCTGCAGGGGACGTGTCGTGCGGCCCATGCCCAGTGCCCCGCTGCGGGCCACCTCCAGCAGCTCGGCACGCGCGCTCAGGTCGCGGATGAAAGTGTTGATCTCCGCTTCGCTGGCCGTCAGTTCGACGATGAACCCATCGAGCGCCGGATCGAGCACCCGTCCGCCGGTGCGCACCACATAGCCGCGCAGACCATCGGTGTGCTCCGCTCGCACCTTGAGTTTCAACAGCACCAGTTCCCGCTCGAGATGCTCGCCGGTGGTCATGTCCTCGACCCGCACCACATCGATGAGCTTGTGCAGCTGATTGACGATCTGCTGGATGATGGCATCGGAGCCGGTGGTCACCATGGTGATACGCGACACCGTGGCGTCGTCCGTCGGGGCGACCGACAGGGATTCGATGTTGTAGCCACGGGTGGAAAACAGGCCTGCGACGCGCGACAGCGCTCCGGCCTCGTTCTGCAGAAGGATGGCGATGATGTGACGCATGGAGTTTGAGGGACGGATTACCCGAATAGCCCAAAAATGGGGCTCAAAGGGCAACTGTAGCCTCTCCGCGCACCAAACTGCTACTCTTTAAGACCCCCTTCGGGTCATGCGTCCTCGAGCTTGCGAAATGAACGATCCTGTCACCATCGCCCGGCCTACCGGGCACCCCCTGGCTGGCCAGCAGATGACCGGCGCGCAAATGCTGGTACAGGTGCTGGCCGATGAGGGTGTTACGGCCATTTTCGGCTATAGCGGCGGGGCAATTCTGCCGACCTATGATGCGGTATTCCTCTTCAACGAGCAGGCGCAGGCGCAGGGCACCCGGCAGGTGCCGCTGATCGTACCGGCGAACGAGCAGGGCGCGGGGTTCATGGCCGCCGGTTATGCCCGCTCCACGGGCAAGGTCGGGGTATGCCTGGTGACGTCCGGTCCCGGCGCCACCAACACCGTCACTCCGGTCCGCGATTGCATGGCCGACTCCATTCCGGTGGTCGTGATCTGCGGCCAGGTGGCCACGGGTGCCATCGGCACCGACGCATTCCAGGAAGCGCCGGTTGCTTCACTGATGGGCGCCGTGGCCAAGCACATTTTCCTGGTGACCGACCCGACGAAGCTGGAAGCCACCTTGCGCACCGCCTTCGAGATCGCCCGCACCGGGCGGCCCGGCCCGGTCGTGGTGGACGTGCCCAAGGACGTCCAGAACTGGAAGGGTGCCTATGTCGGCAGCGGCACCTTGCCGGTGCCAGGGTATCGCAGCCGCATCGTGAATCTGGCGCGTGACAGCCTGGGAATCAGCGACATCAATCGCTTCTTTGAGTTGCTCGGTGCCGCCAAACGGCCCCTGATCTATGCCGGCGGCGGCGTCATCAACGCCGAAGCGTCCGATGCGCTGAAGCAGTTTTCGCAGGCCTTCGGCGTGCCGGTCGTGACGACCCTGATGGGGCTTGGCGCGATGGACACCAAGGGGCCGCTGTGCATCGGCATGCTCGGCATGCACGGTGCGGCGTATGCCAATTATGCCGTCGATGATTGCGATTTTCTGATCGCGCTGGGCGCGCGCTTCGATGATCGGGTGGCGACGGTGCCCGCGAAATTCGCGCCCAATGCCAAGGCGATCGCCCAGTTCGATATCGACCGTGCCGAAATCGACAAGGTCCGCAAGGTGCAGTGGAATCATGTCGGCCTGCTGCAGGAGGCGCTGCAGGCGCTCGTGCTCCACGGGCGACGCACGGGCTTCAAGCCGGACTATTCGGCCTGGCGTGCGCATATCGACACCTTGCGGCGCGACCATGCCTTCAACTACGACCGCAACAGCGTCGCGATCCAGCCCTATCAGGTGATCGAAGAGATCAACCGCCTGACCAAGGGTGAGGCAATCGTCGCCACCGGCGTGGGCCAGCACCAGATGTGGGCAGCGCAGTACTTCGATTTCCGCAAGCCGCGCCTGTGGCTGACCTCCGGCAGCATGGGTACCATGGGCTTCGGTCTGCCGGCCGCCATCGGTGCGCAGATCGCGCATCCGCAAGCGCTGGTCATCGACATTGATGGCGATGCCAGCATCCGGATGAATATCGGCGAACTGGAGACGGTGACCACCTACGACCTGCCGGTGAAGGTGGTCGTACTCAACAACAACGGCGATGGCATGGTGCGCCAGTGGCAGAAGCTGTTCTTCAAGGGCCGCTTTTCCGCCAGCGACAAGTCCTTGCATACCAAGGATTTCATCAAGGCCGCGCAGGCCGATGGGTTCAAGTACGCGGTGCGCCTGGACGATAAGAAAGACGTGTCGCGGGTCGTGGCCGAGTTCATCCACTTCAAGGGGCCGGCGTTCCTCGAAGTCGTGATAGACCGCGACGCGGGCGTATTTCCGATGGTCGGTCCCGGACAGCCATACGCGCAAATGATCACCGGCGACTACATCGCCTCGCGCGCGCTGCCCGAGACCCAGACGCCGGTTCCTGCCGAGAGTTTCTGACCTCCATTCCGGGCCGCTACAGTCCGGAAAGCTGCCACAGACCCGGGCCGGCCTCGCAGGCCATCGCCGTGTGCTTGACGTGCTGGTCGTTGCCGGCCGCCTTGAGGCGGAAGGCGCGGCAGGCACCGGCAATGCCATCCCGTCCCGCATCCGGGCGCATTTCGTAATGAATGCCGGTGGCCCCATTATCCCATTGCACCCAGCGACCACTGGCGCCGAGCTCCAGAACCTGGCCCATGCAGGCGCGGTCCCCCTCATCGACTTCAGCACCAATGCGTGCCGGCAGCAGATCCGCAACATGCGCGCCGACGAGGATGGCCGCGGTGCGGTTCAGCGCGCGGCGCTGGCCGAGGCTCGCCATCGCATCGCTGTGCCGCGGGCTTTCCGTGATCCGAGCCCGGTCGCAATGCCCGGATCGGACGTCGAAGTCCGTGGGCCAGTGGACCCCTGAGAAGCCCCGGAAATCGCCGGCCTTCGGGGCCGGTGGGCTTTGGGCGGCCACCCAGGAGGACGTTACCAGCAACGCGACCAGCAGCGCGCGCGTCAGGGTCGGCTTCGAGATCATGTGCATGGAGATTCCCGCGTTTGGCTTGGAGCGTGCCCATTGTCGCGCCATGGGCGATCCGGTGGGAGCGGTTTGATGCAGCTGCGACACCTGTCACGTCACACGCAGGTTGAATCGACTGCCATCTGCGCTTTAGAGTCGGGGACCTTCGCGCAGTTTCGCGAAAAAGGGGATTAACAATGAGCAGCTCTGCGGTCCTGGGCCAGTTCCTTTGGCATGAATTGCTGACGGCCGATCCGGCGGCAGGCGCCGGATTTTATTCCAAGGTGCTTGGCTGGAAAGCGCAGCCATGGGAAGGCAATGCCGAGTACACCATGCTCTCGCATGGGAAGGGGCCCGTGGGCGGCGCGCGGGTGGTCGGCAGGGACGCTTTGGCGAGCAAGGCGGGCCCGAATTGGCTGACCTACGTGGGCGTGCCGAATATCGAGGAGGCCCTAGCCGCCGTCAAAGACAAGGGCGGCCAGGTCATCCATCCGGTCACCGGGGTGGGCTCCGATGGCGGTCGTTACGCCGTCATAGCCGATCCGCAGGGCGCCGTCATCGGCGTGTATGAGCCGGGGGCCGGCATGTCGGCCGGCGGTGCCGATCCGACCTCCACGCCGGTGGTGTGGCATGAACTGACGGCCGAGGACCCGGTGGCGGCGCTGCAGTTCTATCACGATATTTTCGGCTGGGATGTGGTTGGCACCCACCCGATGGGCGGCGATGTCGGTACGTACTACCTGTTCGGCAAGGGTACGACCCAGATGGGGGGCGCATTCGTCCGCGGCAAGCACCTCGCGCCGAGCTGGCCGCGCTGGCTGGTGTACCTCAGCGTGCCCAGTGTTACCGCCGCCGTCGAGGCCGCCAAGGCGGCCGGCGGCCAGGTCCTGAATGGTCCCCACCAGGTCCCCGGCGGTAACTGGATCGCGCAGGTGGTCGACTCGCATGGCGTGCCAGTGGCCCTGCATGGACCGAAGGAAGCTGCTGCCGCGGCGCCCAAGGCGCCCGCAAAGTCAAAGGTTAAAGCCAAGGCGCCGGCCACTCCGGTCAAAGCGAAAGCCAAACCTGAGGTGAAGACTAAGACGAAGGTCAAAGCCAAGGTGAAATCAAAAGCCAAGGCGAAGTCAAAAACCAAGACCAAAGGCAAGCCCGCGCCGAAGTCGAAGACCGTCAAGTCGAAGACAGTCGTGAAGCGCAAGGTCACGGCCAAGGCGAAAGCGAAGCAAGGGGCGAAGGCCAAGAAGAAGGCAGCGCCGAAGCAAAAAGCGAAAACCAAAGTGCGCGCCAAGGTGCGCAAGGCGCCACGGCGCGGCAAGTAAGGATCATATGTCACATCCCCCTGCGGCGCCGTGCGCCCAGGGGGCCGTCATCGCGGGCTACTGGCTCTGCGCCTCGGCGTCTTTGCGCTGTTGCGCGGCAGCCTGCTGCGCCTGGTCCACTTCGCTCTTGACGCGATCTTCGATCTGCTTGGCCTGTTGTGCCTGCTGCACTTCAGCGGCGGCACCCGTTCCGGTTGCCACGGCAGTGCCGGCCAACCCACAGCCCGCGCATAGGACGGCGGCGGCCACGGGCATAATACGGCACAGCAGCCCGAGCGGCCCGGCTCTCCAGCGATCAGCGGTGCTGCGATCCATGGCGGTCTCCTTGCCCGTTTTGGCTAGTTTGCCCGCAGTTTGAGACATAGTGCTAGGTACGGAGTCTCGTTCCTTAAAGAGCGGTCCGAATCCTTATATAGTGCTTCCGACTGATATCAGTCGGAGGCGGAATGCTCAAGGGCGTGGAAAAACCTGCAGTGCCGATCGCGCCCCGCGTGCGACGCGGCTACTTTGAAAGCCTTTACGGCCAATTGCACGTGCACAATGCAATTCCGCCGGGCGGCGGCTTTGATGAGGGCACTTCGCTGATCGCTGTGCACGCGACGCCGCGTTCCGCCGCAAGCCTGCTTCCGCTGCTCGCACTCATGGGCATGAATCGGTCGGTCTATGCGCCCGATCTGCCTGGCTACGGCCAATCGGATCCGCCGCCGGCGCGGCCCAGCATTGCGGACTACGCTGTTGCCGTAGTCGATTTCTGCACGTCCATGCGCTTCCGCCAGATCGATGTGCTGGGATACCAGACAGGCGCGCTGGTGGCGGCGGAACTTGCCTTGAGCCTGCCGACGGTCGTGCGTCGAGTCGTGCTGATCGGAGTGCCGGTGGCCGATGAAGCGCAGTGCGAGGATTTCCGGCGCACGCCGTGGCCCGTTGCGCCGGTTGCCGATGGCAGCCATCTGCAGATTGAGTGGCATCGCACCCAATCATCGGTCCATGAGGGCGCGCCATTGGAGCTCGTCGCGGCAGGCTTTGCCGACAAGCTCGCCAACGGGCCTGCCGCCTGGTGGGGATTGCACGCTGCCATGCAATACCCGGCCGCGCAGCGCCTGCCGCTGATCACCCAGTCAACCCTGCTGATCCGCTCGCGCGATGGTCGCGGCATGGACAGCGCCCGCGCGCGCGAACTGCTGCCCAAGGCGCGTGCGGTCGAGCAGGCCGAAGTCTACGGCAGCGATCTGTTTGAGTCCGCCGCAACACCGTTAAGTTCGGTGTTGCGGGAGTTCCTGCGTGATTAAAGCGAGTTGCACATCATGAACGCATCCAGTCGATCGTTTCCAGGTAGCTCAAGCGAAGAGGAAGTCACGGCCGAGCTGCCCGTGCTGGATCTCGCGGCCTACGAAGCGCGTCAGGCTCAGGATCCTTTGTCGAACACCGATACCTGGGCTACACCGACGCTGAACACCGCGATCCTGCCGCAACTGGGTACGGCGGAGACCGGCTCGCAGCCAGCACCCCCCATGGCGCCATCGGCAGGGCTGGCCTCGAAACTGGAAATGGAACTGAGGGCGCTGGCCGACAATCTCGCGGAGCTGGAGACCCGGCTGGCGGCGAAGGGCGAGCGGATCACCGTCATCGAGACGGAACTCGCCGAATCCCGCACTGCGGGTCTGGCGGCCGCGGAGCGCGCGGTGGCATTGTCGGCGGAGCTCACCGGCACCCGTGCTGCGGTGGCTGCGGCAACCACGCAGATCGAGGCTCTGCAGGCCACGATCCGTGAACGTGAGGACGCCATCCGGGTCGCGCGTGATCGCGAGACTGAATTGCGCGAGTCGCTGCAGCGGCGCGAGGCGGAATTCACCGCCAATGCGGCCAAGGAAGCGGCCCGCGCCGCCGAGCTGGTCGCGAGCCACGAAGCCGCCCGCAAGGCGGCTTTGCAGCAGGTCAGCCAGATGCAGGCGGCGAATGCGGCACAGCTGGAAACGCTGCAATCCATGGAAGGTCGGCGCGGAATTTTCGATTCGATCCTGCGCGCGCTCGACATGCAGATCGTGGGCCGCGACGAGGAGCAGGCGCGACTGGTCGCGGATCTGGCGCGCAATACCACGCACGGTTTGCAGCTGACCCGCGATCTGGAGAGCCGCACGCAGCGCGTGACACACCTTGAAACCGAAGTGGCCACCCTGAACACAAGCCTCGGCGCGCGCACCGAGGAGGTCGGTGCGATTGCCCGCACCAACCGCGAACTGAACGAGTCACTGCAGTCGCTGCGTGAGGAGTCAGCGCAACGCGCGGCGCGCATTGCGGAACTGGAGACGCAGCTTGGCTCCAGCAAGGAAGCCCACGCGCAGGCGCTCGATGTGGCTGCCACCGCCCACAGTGATCTGAAGGCTGCGAACACCACGTTGCGCTCGCTGCGTGCGGAGACGGCGCAGCGTTCGACGCGCATCGCGGAATTGGAGACGCAGCTTGGCACCAGCAAGGAAGCCCACGCGCAGGCGCTCGGTGTGGCTGACACCGCCCACAGTGATCTGAAGGTTGCGAACACCGCGCTGCAGTCGCTGCGCGAGGAGACGGCGCAGCGTTCGGCGCGCATCGCGGAACTGCAGACGCAGCTTGACTTCAGCAAGGAAGCCCACGCGCAGGCGCTCGGTGTGGCTGACACCGCCCATAGTGATCTGAAGGTTGCGAACACCGCGCTGCAGTCGCTGCGCGAGGAGACGGCGCAGCGCGCGGCGCGCATTGCGGATCTTGAGGCGCAGCTCGCCGCCGGAGAAAAGGCGCACGCGCAGGCCCTCGACACGGCGGCTGCGGCTCATGGTGATCTTCAGGCCGCCAATGCCGCATTGCTCAGGGAGCAGTCCGCACTCGAGGCTGAGATTGCCACGGCGAGTGAGCAGCTCGCCGAACATGTGCGCGCCGAACAGCAGTTTGCCGTCGAACGGGCGCAGCGGCTGGCTCAGATCGAGTCGTGCAATGCGCAGATCGCGGCGCTGACGGCGCAGGTGGCGCTGCAGGCGCAGACCATTCAGGCCGAAGTCGAGCTCAGTCGCGCCAACCAGGAACGCATCGCGATCGCCGAAAACGATCTGCGTGCCTCCGAGCACGCCATCAACCGACTTGAAGCCGACGTTCGCTCCCGCAACATCCGAGTGGAGGAGCTCACGCGAATCAATACGCTGATGCAGGCCGACATCGAAGATGCGCGCCGCTGGCTCGCCGAGCGCGACTCATTGATGCAACGCCTGGAGACCGAAGCTGCGCACAGCGCGACGCTGGTCGACAATATCCAGCGCAGCATCCGCTCGATCGCGCCGGGCAATACCGGTAGCCACGAGGTGGCCCGTGAGGCGGTGGGCGCGCGCCTGCTGGTGCGTTCGCAGGATGGCCACGAGGTGGTGCATGTGCTGGGACGCAAAACCACCATCGGTCGTACTCCGGACAATGACCTGCAGATCGACGCCAGCTTCATCAGCCGGCATCACGCGGTGCTGCTGGTGAACGGACAGCAGACCATCATCGAAGACCTGAACAGCACCAACGGCGTTTTCATCAACGGACACCGCATCAACCGCGAAGCGGTGAATGACGGGGATCTGGTGATGGTGGGCAAGGCGCGCTTCCGCTTCTGCATCCGGCCCGCCGTCAACCGCAGCAGCGCCGAATCCTCCGGCTAGGCGCCGGCGCTCTCCCGCCCGCGTTGATCTCCGAGGTCAGACAGCTCGCCCGCGTGCCGCTGTCGGTCCTGACGCGCCTGCGCCTGGTGCTGCTCGGCCACGAGGATCTGGCCAGCATTGTGTTCTGGGCCGCCCTCGTCGGAGTGTGTGGCGCGCTGGCCAGCGTCGCCTTTCGCGAGGGGCTGCGGCTGCTCGAATTGCTGTTCACCGGGCAGGCCAGCAGCCTCGAGCGCGCGGCATCCGGCATGGTGTGGTGGCAACGGGTGCTGCTGCCGTTTTGCGGCGCCGTTCTCGCCGGCCTGGTGCTGCGTTTCGCCGGCAAGGTGCTGGCATCGCCCCGCGCCGTCGACTACATGGAGGCCGTGCGCGTTGGCGACGGCAACATCAGTGTGCGCGCGACGCTGGTGAACAGCGTGTCATCGCTGCTGAGCATTTCCTCGGGCGGGTCCATCGGTCGCGAAGGCCCGATGGTGCAGCTGGCAGCCATGCTGGGATCGCGTATCGGACGCTTGGGACGCGCGCCGATTCCACGGCTGCGACTGATGGTGGCCTGCGGTGGTGCGGCCGGGATCGCGGCGGCCTACAACGCACCCATTTCCGGCGCGCTGTTCGTTTCCGAAATCATCCTCGGCGGCACGGCCATGGAGAGTTTCGGGCCGCTGGTGGTGTCCTCGGTGGTCGCGAGTGCCACCGTGCACCGCTTCTTGGGTTACGCGCCGGTCTACGATGTTCCGAAGGTGCAGTTCGCCTCAAACTGGGAACTGATCTTCTACGTGGTGCTGGGCGTGGTGCTCGGACATCTGGCGCCGCCGTTTCTGGCGTCGCTGGACTTCGCCAAGTCGCGATTCGTGCGCCTTAGGCTGCCGCTGCCGTTGCAGCTGGGCCTGGGTGGTCTGCTGGTCGGGGTCATTTCAGTCGCGGTGCCGGAAGTGTGGGGCAATGGCTTTGGCGCGGTCGGCAACATTCTCAATGCGCACCTGATCGGGTGGACGCTGCTGGCGGTGCTGGTGGCGAAGCTGCTCGCAACCGCCGCGACGGTCGGTTCCGGTGCCGTCGGTGGCGTATTCACGCCTACGCTGTTCCTGGGTTGCGCCATTGGCGCCCTGTTTGGCGGCGTGGTGCATGCCTTGCTGCCGGGGGTCACCTCGGTCCCGGCGGCGTACGCGCTCGTCGGTATGGGAGGCTTCCTCGCGGCGACGACTCATGCGCCCCTGACCTCCATTCTCATGCTCTTTGAAATGACGCTGGACTACGACATGGTCCTGCCTTTGATGCTGGCCTGTGTCACCGCGCACTACACGGCCAAGGTCTATCGCCGCGGCGAGTCGATTTATCATGCGGCGCTGCAGGGCCGCACCCAGGGCAATGACTATCAGTTGAACACCGTGGCGGCGCTGATCAAGCCGGCCGCAGCGGTGGTTGCGCAGACCATGACGCTCAAGGAGATGTTCGAGACGCTGCCGCGCCGACCCCTGGAGCGCGCCTATGTGATTGATCGGGATGAACTCATCGGTTGGCTCGATCTGCGCGAGCTGCTGGCAAGGATGCGCAGCAATCAGGTGGACGGCGCCGCCACCGTCGCCGCGGTGATGCGGCCGGTGACATCGGCACTGACCAATGATCTGTCCCTGGGGGCGGCGCTGGATGTCTTCCTGCGGGCACGGGCGAATACACTACCGGTGACCGGCGGGGAGTGGCGCAGTAACCTGCTCGGGGAAGTTTCCCGCCAGGACGTGCTGTTGGCCATGCAGGATCGGATGGTGCCGGAGCCCGGGCCGTCCGCGTAGTGTAAAAAGGGGATCTATGATCAAGGGATTTGTGAGTGTGCTGTGCGGCTGGCTGCTGATCGGCGCGGTTGCGACCGCCGCGCCGGGCTGTGACCGAAGCTGTTTGTACCAGGTCCTGGACAAGTACCTGGGTGCGCTGAAGTCGGGCGATGCCCGCAAGGCTGGCTTTGCCCCGCAGGCGCGCACCAGCGAGAACAACGTGTTGCTGCGGCCCGGCGATGGCATGTGGGGCACGATCACGTCACTGGGCGATTACGATCTGCGCTTCGCCGATCCGCAGGCCGGCAGCGTCGCCTTCTATGGTGTCATCCGCGAGACCGACACCTCCGCGCCGTTCGCGGTGCGCCTGACAGTGCGCGGCGGTGCGATCACCGAGGCCGAAACCATCGTGGCACGACCGCAGGAAGCCGGTGTGCCGTTTGTCACCGCCGACCTGCATGCGCTGCCGGTGCTCAACGAGATCGTGCCGGAGGCGCAGCGCAGCAACCGCGCACGGATGATCGCCATCGCCAACGGCTACTTTGAAACCATCCAGCGCAACGATGGAACCCTGCACGCGGCATTCACTGACGATTGCAATCGGCGCGAGGATGGCTTTCAGACCACCAACCGCAAGGACGACACCTGGGGCGATATCACTCACCTGGGATGCGGGCAGCAGTTCCAGCTCGGCTGGTACAAGTTTGATGATCGCCTGCGCGGCCGGCGCTTCCTGGTCGTCGATCGTGAGCGCGGCCTCGTCATGGCGGCAGGGTTCATCGATCACGAGGGACGAGTCGGCGACTACAAGTTGAGCGACGGTCGCACCGCCACCTCCCGGATCTTCCGGCATCCTCACAGCTACTGTCTGCTCGAAACCTTCAAGATCCGTGGCGGCAAGATCCAGCAGGTCGAGGCCGTCTTCACGACCGTACCGTACAACATGCCCTCCCCGTGGGAGCCCCGCACCGAGGTAGCCCCTTTCCCGCGGCCATCGCGTAAACTTGATTGATGACCAATCCCTACATCGAACGCATCCTCAAGGCCCGAGTTTACGACGTCGCTGTCGAGACGCCCCTGGAATTGGCGCCGCGCCTGTCGCGACGGCTGGGCAACCAGGTCCTGATGAAGCGCGAGGACCTGCAATCGGTCTTCTCCTTCAAACTGCGCGGGGCCTATAACAAGGTGGCGCATCTGTCCGAATCGGCTGCCAACCGCGGGGTGATCTGTGCGTCGGCGGGTAATCATGCACAGGGCGTAGCGCTTGCCGCCCAGCGCCGCGGTGTGCCGGCGATCATTGTCATGCCGCAGACCACGCCGCAGATCAAAGTGCAGGCGGTCATGGATCTGGGCGGCGAAGTCGTGCTGCACGGGGATGACTACGACTCGGCCTTCGACCGGGCTCAACAACTGGTGCGTGAGCGCAATCTCGTCTACGTGCACGCCTTCGACGATCCGGATGTGATTGCGGGGCAGGGCACGATCGGGATGGAGATCATGCGCCAGTGTGGCGGCGACCTCGACGCAGTGTTCGTGCCCGTCGGCGGCGGCGGCCTGATCGCCGGGATCGCGGTCTACGTCAAGTCGCTGTATCCACGCGTGCGCATCGTCGGAGTCGAACCGACCGACGCCAATGCCATGTACGAGTCCCTGCAGGCCGGCCGACGGGTAATACTGGAGCGGGTCGGTCTGTTCGCCGATGGCGTCGCCGTCAAACGCGTCGGCGAGGAACCCTTTACCCTCGCCAAGCAGTTCGTCGACGAAATCGTGCTGGTGAACACGGATGAGATGTGCGCCGCCATCCAGGACATTTTCGAGGAGACCCGGACCATCGTCGAACCCTCCGGGGCGCTGGCTGTGGCGGGCATCCGCAAAGTCATTGGCCGCGATGGCTGGCGCGGCAAGCGCCTGGTTGCCATCAACAGCGGGGCCAATATGAACTTCGACCGGCTGCGCCACATCGCCGAGCGCGCCAGCCTGGGCGGCGAACGTGAAGCGCTGCTCGCCGTGGAGATTCCGGAGCAGCCCGGCAGCTTCCTGCACTTCTGTGAAGCGCTGGGGTCGCGCAGTGTCACCGAGTTCAACTATCGGTACGACAGCAGCGCCCGCGCCCAGATCTTCGCCGGTTTCAGCTTAGGGCAGGGGCGCATCGAAAAAGATGCAGTGATCCGTCAGCTGCGCGAGGTTGGCTACCCGGTGCATGACATGAGCGACAGCGAGTTGGCCAAGCAGCATGTGCGGTTCATGGTCGGCGGGCACGCCCGCGAACTGACCGACGAGGTCATCTACCGGTTCGAATTTCCGGAACGACCCGGTGCGCTGCTTAAGTTTCTGCAGGCAGTCGGTACGCGCTGGAACATCACCCTGTTCCACTATCGAAACCACGGGTCCGACTACGGACGCGTACTCGCGGGCATCCAGGTGAGCAAGGCCGAGCGTCCCGAGTTCACCCAGCATCTGAACGCCTTGCACTATCCGTACAGCGAAGAGACCGCAAATCCGGCGTACAAGATGTTCCTGGGCGCCTGAGCGCTGACGGCAGGTCAGCCGATGGGCAGATCAAACATCAGCTCCCGCACATAGCGCACGGGCGGGGAGCCGAATGCCAGCGCGGTGTCGTGGTAGCGCTTCAGGCTGAAGCCGCTGCCCCAGCGCTGCCGGGCCTCTTCACGCAGCGCGAGATGCTCCTGGAAGCCCACGAAGTAGGTCGCAAGCTGCGTCGAGGTCACCTGCACCCGCACCCACTTCGCGGCCGCTTCGCGTTCCTCCTGGAAGGTATCATGCATCAGCATGTGCATCGCCTGCTCGCGGGTCATGCCATCGACATGTACCGCCTGATCCAGGATCGCATTGGCGGTGGCGCGCAGATCCCACTTCAGGTGCACGAGCTGCATCAGCGGGTCATGGTCCATGTAGCCCTGTTCGCTCATCAGCTGCTCGCCATACATGGCCCAGCCTTCGACGAAGGCATTGGACTGCATCACCGCGCGAATCGGGGAGCGGTAGCGGTTGGCATGCGCCAGCTGCACGTAGTGGCCGGGCATCGCCTCGTGAATGGTCAGCTCATTGACGGCGCGGGTGTTGTATTCGCGCAGAAAGGAGCGCACCTGCGCCTGGGTCCATTCCTGCGGAATCGGCGAGACGGCGAAGTAGGTGCTCTGCCCACGGGCCAGCGGACCCGGCGCATCGCAGTAAGCCAGGGATACGCCCTGCTGGAACGCGGGCATGATGATGACGGCGAGCGGATCCGGGTACAGCGTGATCAGGTCATGCGCCTTGACGAAAGCGGTGGTCTGCGCCAGTGCCGTGCGGGCCGCCACCACCACCTCGTCACGCGACGGGTGGTCGGCATAGGCCAGTTCCAAAGCCGCCTCGATGGCGGCCTGCTGCTGATCCGGCAGCGGATTCGGCGGCAGCGCCGGCGCGCCGGCGCGCCCGGTCAGGACGCGCCGAGCGATGTCGTACATCTGGGCTCGCTTGGCGGCGATGGCGGATTCGGCGCGGGCGCGAATTTCCTGACGGGACAGCGTTGAGTCCAGTTCGAAGCGCAGCTTCTCATCATAGCGCTGCGCCCCTAAGCGAAAATCGCCCTTGGCCTGCGGCAGCAATGCGTCGCGCAGCCAGGTCTGCTGCGCCGTGATCGCGCCGCGCGCGCTCGCAATAGCCTGGTCGAGACTCCCCCGCTGCGCGCGCGGCAGCTTGGCGACCTCCGGAACGATGACTTGATCGAGGAGGTCGGTGAGTCCCGCGTTCTGCGCAATTGCCGTCTGCGCGTTGATGGCCGGCACCTTGGTCGGATCCAGTGCCGCGCGCTCCTGCGCGAACAGGCGCGGCCAGGCCCGCAGACGGGCTGCGACATGGGTCATGCGGATCAGCAAAGGCGCGAAGTCGCGCGCCACCAGCAGGTACACCGAATTGCCGGCGAGGCTGGTGTAGGTGAGCGGGTCCCAACTCCAGTCCCGGAAGGTCTGCGTCTGCCAGATGGTGTATTCGAGTTCATGGTGCAGCAGATGTGCATCCACCTGCTTCGCCCGTGAAAGGCGTGCGGCCTGCATGTTATCCAGATCCGTCAGCAGGCTGCGCGCCAGCGCCACCACTCGCGCCCGACCCGCCGGACTTTCATCGTTGAGCTGGCCGTCGAAGCGCTGCTCGCCCAATTGGCTGGCGCCGACCGGATCCAGCGCCAGCATCTCATTCATGTAGCGCTCGACCACGTGCTCATAAGCCTGATCCGCCGCGGTGTTGGCCGCCGGGGGCAGCGGCTCATTCGATGCGCCAAGTGCCAGCTCAGAGGCGAGCGTGGCTGGAAGAATCAGGACCAGTGCAAGGCTGAGGGCAACGCCTGGGGTCTGCGGGCGCTTGGCTGACTGCATGGCGAGGGAGATCATTGTGTTGGGGCCGCCAGATTAGGCGCGCCGGGCTTGCAGCAATAGCTGTATGGATCCGCAGTAGGCCATAACGCCGACCGTCACAGCGGAATGCTAAGCTTGGGCGCGTGATTGAAAACATTGGGAAAATTGTCTGGCTGGCCGGTGCGAGCGGCATGGTCGGCTCACGGGTGCTCGAAGGTTTGCTCGAGGCGCCGGAGTTCGGTCGCGTCGTGGCGATAACGCGGCGTCCGCTGGGTCGCGAATCCCTGCGCTTGGCAAATCGGATCGTGCCCTTTTCTCAGCTTGAGCTGCAGCTTAAAGGTCAAACCTGCGATACGGCGCTGTGTTGTCTTGGCGCCTCTTTCGCGGAGGCGGGATCCGAGGCCGCATTCCGCGAGTCCGTGCAAGGCAGTGTGCTGGCCTACGCCCGGGCGGCCCGGGCCGCGGGAGCCAGACGCTTTGTCATGCTGTCCTGCCAGAGTGCGAATTCGGCATCGCGCCATTTCGCAGCACGGGTGCTCGGGGAAACCGTGGATGCCCTGACCGGGCTGAAATTCGAATCCCTGGACCTGCTGCTGCCGGGCCCGCTGCTGGGATTGCGGCGCGGCGCCGGGCTGTCCCAGCTGCTGTCGATGAGCGCGGCCCTGGCGCTGTGGCCGCTGCAGATCGGCGCCCGGGAAGCGCGCCGAGCCATAGGCGCCTCCCGGGTCGCCGCGGCCATGCTTGGCGCCGCGCGTTCGGGCCGCAGGGGCCTTTACCGATATGACTTCTCGGGCATCCAGGCACTATCCAGAATGCGCGGCAGAACGTGATGCAGTTAACATCGACGGCCTCCGCGACATGACAGATTCCCAGAATTATAAGTGCTACGCCGGCGCCTTCGGTCCGGTTATTGCATTATTCCCCACAAGTTGATGTGAGTGTGCCGTTAAGGATGTTTCGCGCAGCTTTTAAGAGCGGAATGGTAAGGCGGTTCACCGCGACCTTGGCGCTGAGCACCCTGGTTCCGGTGCTGGTGGTGGTCGCGGTGCTGTACGGCACTGCCGGCTTCAGGGCCGCCGGGCTCGGCTTGGGCCTGGGCGTGGTTGTCGCGATGCTGTGCGTCGGTGGTGCAACGGCGTACCTCGTGAATCGCTACCGGCCGAGTCTCGTGGCGCTGCGGGACGCATTTCAGGAGCTGGGCAGCAGCGGGTTCGCCGAGGCACCGGCGCAGGTGGGTCGTGATGATCTGCAGACACTGATCCAGGCGTTCAATCGCTGCGCGCAGCGGGTCCGCACCCAGCACGCCAACCTGCAGACCCTGAGCGAAGTGGACCGCCTGTTGCTGCAGCCCGGGGGTCTCGAACCGGTGCTGGATGCCATTCTTACCCGGGTGCAGCGCGTGACCGGGTGCAGCAGCGCGGGTATTGTGCTGCGCGACCCCGATGCGCCCTGGCGCGGCCGGGTGTATCTGGCCGCGAAGAGCTGCCGGGATCTGCCCGTCAGCCGCGTCGCGCTCGATGATGACATGATGGCCACGCTGGCCGCCGAGGCTGAGGGACTGACGGTCACGCGCTGTGAAGACGCCCGCCACAGTTTCCTCGTGCCGCTGAAGACCCTGGGCTCCGAATTCTTCTGGGTCTGGCCGGTGAAATTCGGCAAGCATGTCGAGGCCATCCTGGCCGTCGGCTATCAGGACCCACCGATTGCCGATCCGCACGCCGCCCAGTGCGGTAGCGAGTTCGCCGCCCGTCTGGCGATCGCGCTCACCAAGCGGGCGCGTGACGAGCAGCTGTACCGCCAGGCGCATTTCGACCCGCTGACGGCACTGCCGAACCGCGTCCTGTTCTGCAGCCGCCTGTCCACCGAGCTGCAAAGTGCGAGCCTGGGTGGCGTAAATGGGGCGGTGCTGTACATCGATCTCGACCACTTCAAGAAGATCAACGACAGCGTGGGCCACGCCGCGGGTGACCAGGTGCTGAATATCGCGGCGCAGCGGCTGCGCGCTTCCATCAAGGATGGCGATACCGTGGCGCGGCTTGGCGGTGATGAATTCGCCGTCATCCTGCGCGATGTGGTGAGCGCGGACGCCGCGCAGGCGGTCGCGCAGCGCATCGTGCTGTCGCTGCAGCAGCCAGTGAACCTGGCCGGGCACGATCACACCGTGTGCGCGAGCATCGGCATCGCGCGCTTCCCGCAGGACGGTCAGACCATTGATGAGCTGCTGCGCAACGCGGATACGGCCATGTATCGCGCCAAGGACCTGGGGCGTGGCCGCGCCATGTTCTATGAGGTCGCAATGGGCGGCCACCGTCCGGTGCCCACCGACACGGGTCTGCAATTGGCGCTGCGGCGCCGCGAGTTTTCGCTGTTCTACCAGCCGCAATATTCAATTGCGGACGGTTCGCTCACCGGGCTCGAAGCCCTGCTGCGCTGGCAGACCCAGCGCGAGGGCATGCGTCAGCCCGGAGACTTCGTGCCCGCGGCCGAGGAGAGTGGCCTGATTGTCGACATCGGCGGCTGGGTGCTCGAAACGGCCTGCGCGCAACTGGCCGCCTGGCGCGACCAGGGCCTGTCACCGCCGCGGCTGGCGCTGAATATCTCGCTGCAGCAGCTGCGGCATCCGGAGTTTGTGCGCAATGTGCGCCGGGTGCTGGACCGCTTCGGACTGCCTGGCCCCATCCTCGAGCTGGATATCGATGAAAGTGTGGTGGCCGATCCGGCCAATGGCCCCATGATCGAGCACCTCGCGCAGACCGGCGTGTGTCTGGCGCTGGATGGGTTCGGCACCGGATATTCCTCGCTCGGTTACCTGCGGCAGCATCCGATTGGCGCGGTGAAGATCGATCGCAGTTTCCTGGTCAATGTGCCGCACGATGCCGTCGCGGCGACGATGATTGAAACAATCATCGTGATGGCGCACTCGTTGCAGAAGCGCGTCGTCGCCGAAGGCATTGAAACCATCGAGCAGCTGGACTTCCTGCGCGAGCGCCGCTGTGACTGCGCACAGGGCTACTACCTGGCGCGACCGCTGCCGGCGATCTCCGTGACCGAGCTGCTCAGCTCACGTGTTTACACCAACGCCGCCGAGGAAAGCCGCGCCGCGGGTTGACGTAATGCGCGCCATTCGTGCGCGCACCGGTTGAGCCACAAGTTATGTCTTGTGTCGCGGCCCAGCGGACTACGTGGTAGCTACGTACTTTCCGCGCATGAGAAACACTGCACAAATTGTCGCTTGACGGAGCGTCTCCTGCCTACGACACTGGTTACGTGAAAAAGGCAAACCCGTCGAAAGACGGGGACGCAAAGCCACCGGTCTAACGGACTTGTTCCCATGACGGCGGGGTCTCCACTTCTCCCGCGCCACAGCGCCGGAGCATGCGGCCATCCCCCTTGTGAGCGCGCTTCCGCCAGTCCGGCACAGCCGTTCGTAGTTCCGGGGAGCGCATCATGACCATGTCCATGCCGAAGGCCGACAAAACGCTTCCAGCCCCGCCCACGGCGCCGCCGTCGGCTGTGGAAAAGGAATCCTTTGTCATCAACGTGTGTTCTTCCACGACCCCGATGGCGTTGACACAGCCCCAACTGGCGCAGCTGAAGCGCTATTCGTTTTTCGTCAGCAGACGACTCGAGGACGGCCGCGAACGGTTTCGTCTGCACATGGGATACTTCGAATCGCTGCTGCAGGCCGAGGAGCTGCTGCCGGTTGTGCGCGAGATCTATCCGGGCGCGTGGGCCGGCGAGGCTCCGGGAAAGCGCCTGCGCGCGCGCGGCGCCGCGGAAAAACCGGCGGCAGTGGCAACTGCGGCTGCGCCGGCCGTTCCCACCCCGGCCGCCGGCCCCAGTGCCGAAATGCTTGCGAACCTGCCGACGCTCAGCGCAGCTCCGGAGCCCAACCCGGTGACGCCGCCCCAGGTACTCGAACTTGTGCCGCAGCCGGAGCGGGTGATGCCGCCCGCACCCATTGTCCAGACCGCGCCCCCCGTGGCCGCCGCAGCGGCGGTCGCTGCGCCCGTACCGCCAGTTGCAAAGGCGCCCGCTGCCCGCGGCGGCAGCGCGAAACGCGCCCCACCCGTGCCCTTCGAGCAGCGCTCGAACGTTCGCGAAGTGTTGAACTCTTTGGATGAAACGGCACGCAAACCAGCCGCGCCCGCGGCACCGGCTGGACCGGGCGTGCGTCAACCCGGGGCATTGCCCGAATCGCAGGTACTGCACCTGCTGGAGGAGAAGCGCGGCGATCCGTTGAACACCGTCAGCACGCCGGCCGCCTTCGCGATCCAGCTGCAGTGGTCCGTGCAGCCCGTGGACCTGGCAAAAGTGCCGCCGCTGGCGATTTTCGGTGCCTACACCCTGTACACGGTCGAAGGCAGTCGCGAGGGGCGCCGCTGGTTCGGTCTGCGCCTGGGTTTCTTCAGCGACGCCAATTCTGCCAAACAGGTTGCCCAGTACGTGCGCTCGGAGTTTTCCTCCGTGGCCGTTGTTCCCGTCAGTCTCAAGGAGCGCGATGGCGCCAGCGGCGCGAGCGGTGGCAGTGGCGCGCCCGCACCGCAACGGCCCACCGAGCGCCTCCCGGATCGAACCGCCGAATTCAAATTGCTCGATGACACCGGCCCGGCGCCCAAGGTGGCCAGCGCCGCTGCCAAGGCCCCGGCCGCCGCAGCGGGTGCCCCCGCCGGCGCGAAATCGAAGAGTGCCGCGGCCGGCAGGCTTGGCGCCCCGCGAGGTCCTGGGCAGAAGGGCGCGAAGAGTCGCGGTCAGGTGAACGCCCAGGAGCGGCGCAACCCCCAGACCCTGGAGGAGACCCTCGAAATCCTCGGCGCCGGTGAATTGCAGATCGAAGGCGCGCGCCGGGAACTGATCAGCGAGGGGCAGATCAAGCATCTGAACGTAAAGGTGCAGAAGAACTCGCCGTTCTCGCGTCTGCTCGACCGCCTCGCCGAGCGCGGGCGCTAGGGCTACTTACCGAACAGCTTGTCGAGCTCGGAGCGCGCGCGATCGCTCGTCGTACGGTCGCCGCCGTTCCAGGCGCCCGCGCGGGGTTTGAAGTGGTCGCAGAAGTTTGCCCGGGTCTTGTCGCGAACTTCCTCCACCGTCGGCTCACGACACTGCTGGTACGCGCCCGGATCAAACAATACGCACAGCCTGCAGACATGCAGTTCGGCGCGGCACTTCGGGCATTCGTCCAGGCGGCGCAGCGGCAGCGACAACTCGCCAAGGGATGCGCCGCATTTCCAACACACCAGATCATGCGCCATGGGTGCGCTCCTTGAGGAACCCGGCCAGCACGCGACCGGTGTGCGAACTGATCTTGCGCCGCGCCACCTGCGCGGGCGTGCCTTCGGCCACGATCCGGCCGCCACCGGCGCCCGCTTCGGGGCCCATATCGATCAACCAGTCGGCCTCGGACATGACGTCCAGGTTGTGTTCCACGACCACGGCCGTGTTACCGGCCTGGATCAACCGATGCAGCACCGCGATCAGTTTCTCGACATCCGCCATGTGCAAGCCGACGGTGGGCTCATCCAGCACGTAGAGCGTGTGCCGCGGTATCTGGCGCGGGCCGCCCGCGGCATCGGCGCGCACTTTCGCAAGTTCGGTGACGAGCTTGATGCGCTGCGCCTCCCCACCGGACAGCGTCGGGCTGTGTTGACCTAGGGTCAGATACCCCAGGCCCACATCCTGCAGCAGTTTCAACGCATGATGCACGCGCGGATGGGCCACGAAGAACTCGACGGCATCGTCGATACTCATATTGAGGACATCACCGATACTGCGCCCGCGCCACAATACGCTCAAGGTCTCCGAGTTGAAGCGACGCCCATTGCACACATCACAGCTGACCTTCACATCGGGAAGGAAACTCATCTCGATGGTGCGCAGCCCCTGGCCGTCGCAGCCTTCGCAGCGCCCGGACCCAGAATTGAACGAGAAACGACTGGCGGTGTAGCCGCGGATGCGCGCCTCCGTGGTGCCCGCGAAAATGGTGCGGATTTCGTCCCAGAATCCCACGTAGGTGGCCGGACAGGACCTGGGCGTCTTGCCGATCGGAGTCTGATCGACTTCCAGCACCCGCTGGACCTGCTCGGCTCCGTGTATGGCCCGGCAGCCGATCAGTGCGCCGGGCTGCGCCGCCCGGGCGGCACTGGCGGCGATCTTCGCGGCCAGCGCCTTGCCCTTGGCGCCGGACTTTTTCTTCGCGGCGCGTCTGGTCGCCGCGACCGCCTGTCTGGCGGCCGCGTTGCGCGCGGCGCGCGCCCGCCCGCCCGGGGCCTCCTCACCAATCATGCGTTTGAGATTGCTGAACAGTACGTCGCGGGCCACGGTGGACTTGCCCGAGCCGGACACGCCGCTGACGACGACCAGCCGGCCGAGCGGCACGTGGATGTCGAGGTTCGACACATTGTGCAAGGTGACGCCCTCCAGAATGAGGCGCGCCGATTGCGCCGTGACGGGGCGTCGCGGCTTGGCCGGGTGCAGCAGCGGTGCACGCAGGAAACGTCCGGTGACGGAGGACTCATTGGCGATCAGATCATCGACCGTGCCGCGGCCGACCACCTCACCGCCGCGCACCCCGGCCCCGGGGCCCAGATCCAGCACATAGTCCGCGCGCCGGATCGTATCCTCGTCATGCTCGACGACGACCAGAGTGTTGCGATGTGCGGCCAGTTCCGCCAGCGAATCCAGCAGCACCGCGTTGTCGCGGGGATGCAGCCCGATGGTTGGTTCATCCAGCACATAGCACACGCCCTGCAGATTCGAGCCCAGCTGTGCGGCCAGGCGGATCCGTTGCGCCTCCCCGCCGGACAAAGTCGGGGCGGCGCGATCCAGCTGCAGGTAGCCTAAGCCGACGCGCACCAGGAAGTTCAGGCGGGCGCGGATCTCCGCCAGCAGGTCGCGCCCGATTTCCTGTTCGCGCACCGACAGCTTAAGAGCGCTGAAGAAGCCAATCGTGGCTTCGATGGAGCCCGACGCCAGGGTCGCGATGGATTGTTGGCGGAAACGCACATTCAGCGAGACCGGATTCAGGCGCTGGCCCGCGCAGTCGCCGCAGGGAATGGCCTCGCGTTCGAACCATTCATTCCACCAGATCTCCTCCCCGGTCTGGGCGTCGTCGAATTCCGGAATCTCAAGCCCCGTGCCGAAGCAACTCGTGCACCAGCCATGTTTGGAATTGAATGAGAACATGCGCGGATCCGGCTCAGCGAAGCTGCGGCCGCAGGAAGGACAGGCGCGGCGCGTCGAAAACATCGCACCTTGGAGGGTGTCCCCAACCGGCATCACGCTGACCAGGCCCTTGCCATAGTCCAGCGCCTTGGCCAAAGCCGTATTCAATTCGAACTCGTGCCGGGCGCTCACCGTGAGTGTGGCCACCGGCAGCTCGATCGTATGTTCCTTGAAGCGGTTCAAGCGCGGCCAACGTGCCGTCGGAATCTGCGTGCCATCGACCCGCAGCTCGCGGTAGCCCTTCTTCGCCGCCCATTTGGCGAGGTCCGTGTAGAAGCCCTTGCGTGCTACGACCAGCGGCGCCAGCAAGGTGACCGAACGGCCGCGGTACTCGCGCAGCATGCGCGCGCCGATCGCGGCCGGGGTCTGCGGTTCGATGGCCACATCGCAATCGGGACAGTATTGGGTCCCGAGCTTCACATACAGCAACCGCAGGAAGTGATAGATCTCGGTGAGCGTCGCAACGGTACTCTTGCGGCCACCACGGCTGGTGCGCTGCTCGATGGCGACCGTGGGAGGTATCCCGAAGATGGCGTCGACATCCGGGCGCGAGGCCGGTTGCACAAATTGCCTGGCATAGGCGTTCAGGGATTCCAGGTAGCGCCGCTGGCCTTCGTTGAACAGGATATCGAAGGCGAGGGTGGACTTGCCCGACCCCGACACCCCCGTGATCACCGTGAATTTGTCGCGCGGAATGCGCACGTCGATATTCTTGAGGTTGTGCTCGCGGGCGTTGTGAATGACGATTTCATTCGACGCATCGCTGCTCGCGCGCGCCCACCGGCCGGCCGGTTCGGCCACCGCCGCAACCGGGGTCGTGAACGCCGTGGCGAGGGCCTGCTCGTATTCCACGATGGCGCGGCCCGTGTGCGAAGAAGCCTGTTCGCGCAGCGCGGTCGGGGTGCCGGCAAAAACGATGTTGCCGCCGCCGTCGCCGCCTTCCGGACCCAGATCGATGATCCAGTCGCTGGCGCGCATGATGTCGATGTTGTGTTCGATCACCAGCAGGGAATGACCGGCGGCACGCAGCTTGGCGAATGCCCGCAGGAGCTTCGCCACATCTTCGAAGTGCAGGCCGGTCGTCGGCTCATCGAACAGGAACAGTTTGCCATTGGCGCTGGCCGTGACGGCCTTCGCGGCGGCATCGGCGAGATGGCCCGCGAGCTTCAGGCGCTGCGCTTCACCGCCCGACAAAGTGGGCACCGGCTGGCCGAGTTTCACGTACTCCAGCCCCACATCGGCCAAGGGCTTCAGGCGCGTCGCCAGTTCGCGCGACTCGCCGAAGAAGGCCAGAGCCTCGGTCACCGTCATGTCCAGCACCTGGGCAATGCTCGCACGCCGGCCGTCGTTACCCTCGCGCTTCACTTCGAGCACTTCATCGCGGTAGCGAGTGCCGTTGCAGTCCGGGCAGCGCAGGTACACATCGGAGAGGAACTGCATCTCGACATGCTCGAAGCCGTTGCCGCTGCAGGTCGGGCAGCGTCCGTTGCCTGAATTGAAACTGAACGTGCCGGCCGTGTACTTGCGTTCCACCGCCGCCGGCTCGAGCGAGAACAGCTCGCGGATGACATCGAACGCACCCACGTAGCTGGCCGGGTTCGAGCGCGTCGTGCGGCCGATCGGCGTCTGATCGACCATGACCACATCGTCCACCAGCTCCGCGCCGCGCAGGGACTCGAACTCCCCGGGCGCCTCGCTCGGCCGACCCTTGTACTTCAGCAGTGCCGGGTACAGCACATCTTCGACGACGGTGGACTTGCCCGAGCCTGACACGCCGGTGATGCACACCAGCCGCTTCAGCGGTATGCGCACATCGATGCCCTTGAGGTTGTGATGACGGATCCCGCGGATCTCCAGCCAGCGGTTGGTGCGCGCTTCGGCCACGACTTCGCCCGGAATGTCCGGGATCGTGCGCCGTGGCGCCTCACTGGATACCGGCAGGGTACGTCGCCCGCTCAAGTAGTCGGCGGTCAGCGATGCGCGGCTGTGGCGCAGCTGTGTGGGCGTGCCATTGAATACGATCTGCCCACCACGCTCGCCCGCGCCCGGACCCATGTCGATGATGCGATCCGCTTCGAGCATGATCTGCGGGTCGTGTTCGACCACCAGCAGCGAATTGCCCGCATCGCGCAGGCGCTTCATCACGGCGATCACTCGCTGCATGTCCCGCGGATGAAGTCCGATCGAGGGCTCATCGAGCACGAACAGCGTGTTCACCAGCGAAGTGCCCAGTGCGGTCGTCAGGTTGATGCGTTGCACTTCGCCACCCGATAGCGTGCGCGACTGCCGGTCCAGGGTCAGATAGGCCAGTCCTACATCGGCGAGAAAACCGGTGCGGCTGCGCAGTTCACCCAGCAGCAGATCCGTGGCTTTGTCCAGCGGCGCCGGCAATTCCAGGCCACGGAAGAAGGCGAGCACGCGCTCCACGGGCAGCAGCATCAGATCATGCAGGCACAGTCCCGGCAGTGCATCGAGGGTCGCCTGGCTCCACTGCACGCCCTCGGGCCGAAACCGCGGCCGCCCCGCGAGCGCGAGTTGCGCGAGAGCATGACTGCCGACCCGCCATAACAGGCCATAGCGGCGCAGGCGTGCACCCCCGCATACATCACAGGGCGTGTAGGCACGATAGCGCGACAGCAGGACGCGCACGTGCATCTTGTAGGAGCGCGATTCGAGCCAATCGAAAAAACGCTTGATGCCGTACCAGTAGCCTTTCTCCCAGGGACCTTCCCCGTCGATCACCCACTGACGCTCTTCGTGGGTCAGTTCCCGCCAGGCACGATTCAGATTGATGCCGCGTTTCTTGGCGTGCTTCTCAAGATCCTCCTGGCACTCCTTATAGGACTCGGTCTGCCAGGGACGCACCGCCCCTTCGCGCAGCGACTTGTTCTCATCCGGAATGACCAGGCCATAGTCGATGCCGATGCGCCGGCCGAAGCCGCGACAGGTCTCGCAGGCACCCATGGGCGAATTGAATGAAAAGCGGCTGGGGGTGGGCGCGGCGTAGCTGCGATCGCAGTCCGGACAGTGCAGGCCCGAGGAGTAGCGCCACACGTCGATACTTCGCGGGGGATCCGCATCATCGACCACCTGCACCACGACGCGGCCCTGGCCCACGCGCAGCGCGGCCTCCAGAGATTCGAGCACCCGGCCGCGTTCGGCGTTGCCCAATCGGAATCGATCCTGAATCACCTGCAGCACGGCGATGGGCGTGTCATCCGGCTTGCCGCCTTTCGCCTTGGTTTTGCGCGTGCCCGTGCTTTTCTTCTGCCGCCTGAGCGGTTCTTTGTTTGCAAGCGGCGCGGCCGGTGGCGCGCGCACCGGTTCAAAGATGCGGCTGTAGCCCTGGCGGGCCAGCAGTTCACGCACCTCCGATTCGCTGAAGTTGCGCAGCACCGGTACCGGAAAGCACAACAGCAGGCGCGGATCCCCGGCGGCGCCGGCGCGGCGCTGCATGTCCTCGAAGATGCTCTGCGCCGAATCGCTGCGGACCGGCTTGCCGCAGCACTCGCAGAACAGGCTCCCGGCGCGGGCGAACAGCAGCTTCAGATGGTCGTTGAGTTCGGTCATCGTGCCCACGGTCGAGCGCGAGGTGCGCACCGGATTCGTCTGGTCGATGGCGATCGCCGGCGGGATGCCGCTGATCGAATCGAGCTGGGGCTTGTCCATGCGGTCCAGGAACTGGCGCGCATAGGGAGAGAAGGTCTCCACGTAGCGGCGCTGGCCTTCCGCATACAGCGTGTCGAACACCAGGGAGGATTTTCCGGAGCCCGACACGCCCGTCACCACGACGAGTTCGTTCAGGGGTATGTCCAGATCCAGACCCTTCAGATTGTTCTGGCGGGCGCCGCGGATACGAATGAAATGGCCCATTTTGCCTATACTACGGAAGCTGCGGCGCGCGCGCAGGCCTGCCGTGCATACAGTATGCTGCTCATGGTGATGCTGTATGGGGACGGGTGCCATGGCTTTACAGACCCAGCCTGATGTCCTGTCACTGATCGGACATACGCCGCTGGTTGCGATCAGCAGCTTTGATTCGGGTCCTTGCCAGTTGTTCCTGAAGCTCGAGAATCACAATCCGAGCGGGTCCATCAAGGATCGCGTCGGCCTGTACATGATCGAGGCGGCCGAGCGGGATGGGCGCATCAAGCCTGGCGCCACCCTGGTCGAAGCGACTGCCGGCAATACGGGGCTGGGTCTGGCCCTGGTCGCGGCCCGCAAGGGCTACCGGCTGCTGCTGGTCATCCCGGACAAGATGAGCCAGGAGAAGATTTTTCACCTGAAGGCCATGGGCGCCGAAGTGGTGATGACCCGCTCGGATGTGGTCAAGGGGCATCCCGAGTACTACCAGGACAAGGCCGCGAGGATCGCCCGGGAGACCCCGGGTGCCTTCTACATCAACCAGTTCACGAACCCGGCCAATCCCCAGGCACATGAGGAGACGACCGCTCCGGAGATCTGGGAACAGATGCACCACCAGCTCGACGCCATCGTCTGCGGCGTCGGCACGGGCGGTACGCTGACCGGCCTGTCACGGTTCTTCGCGCGCATGGCCCCGGGGGTCCAGATCGTGCTCGCCGACCCCCAAGGCTCCATGCTGGCCGACTATGTGAAGACCGGCGTGACCCACGCGGCACCCCGTTCCTGGCTCGTCGAGGGTATTGGCGAGGATTTCATACCCGATGTCTGCGATCTGTCCCGGGTCCGGCAGGCCTATACCATTCCGGACGCGGAGGCGTTCGGGGCCTGCCGGGCGCTGCTGCACCAGGAAGGCATTCTCGCCGGCACCTCCAGCGGCACCTTGCTGGCGGCGGCACTGCGTTATTGCCGGGAGCAGACCAGCCCGAAACGGGTCGTCAGCCTGGTCTGCGACAGCGGCAACAAGTATCTGTCCAAGGTCTACAACGACTATTGGATGATCGATCAGGGGTTCCTGCAGCGGGAGCGTTTTGGGGATCTGCGTGACCTGATTGCCCGGCGCCACTGGGAGCAGGCCGCGATCACCGTCAATGCCGCCGAAACCGCACTTGCCGCGCATGGGCGCATGAAGCTGTACGATATGTCGCAGCTACCGGTCATGCGCGAAGGCCAGATCGTCGGCATCCTCGATGAGGAGGATATTCTCCTGAGGGTGTTCGAGCATCCCGAGGTTTTCAACCAGCCGGTGGCCAATATCATGGAAAGCCACCTCGTGACGGTCACCCCTGATGCGTCACTGACGCAGCTGCTTGAAATCTTCAGACGCGGCATGGTGGCCATTGTGATGGACAAAGGTGAGCTGCTGGGGCTCATCACCCGTATCGACCTGGTGAACTGGCTGCGTCGTCGCCTGTAGCGGCGCGGGTCAGTATTCTCGGAGAGGCAAGTGAGTGATTCCGACAACGGGCGCAAGCTCGACTTTGGCACCCGCGTCATCCACGGCGGACAGCGACCCGATCCGCTGACCGGCGCGGTGATGACCCCGATCTACCTGACCTCCACCTATGTGCAGGACAGTCCCGGCGTCCACAAGGGGTACGACTACGCGCGCACGCGTAATCCGACCCGGGATGCGTTGCAGGGCGCGCTGGCCAATCTGGAGAGTGGGACGGCGGCGTTCGCGTTTGCCTCAGGGATGGCCGCTTCCGCCACGATTGCCGAGCTGCTGGATGCGCGCTCCCACATCGTCGCTTCGCATGACCTGTACGGCGGCAGTTACCGGTTGTTTGAAAAGATCCGCAAGCGCACCGCGGGCCTTGAGGTCAGCTTCGTCGATCTGGCGCAGCCTGCCAGCTTCGAGGCGGCCATCCGACCCAACACGCGCATGGTATGGATGGAGTCTCCGACCAATCCCATGCTCAACCTCATCGACCTGGCGGCCGTCGCGCAGCTGGCGCGCCAGCGCGGCATCCTGAGTGTCTGCGACAACACCTTTGCCACACCCTACCTGCAACGGCCGCTGGAGCTGGGCGTGGATATCGTGATGCACTCGGCCACGAAATACCTGAACGGACATTCCGATGTGCTCGGTGGCGCGGTCATCGTGCGCGATGCTGCGCTCGCCGAGCAGCTGAAGTTTCTGCAGAACGGCCTCGGCAGCGTGTCCGGCGCATTCGACAGCTTCATGCTTCTGCGCGGCATCAAGACCCTGGCGGTGCGCATGGAACGGCATTGCGCCAACGGACTGCGCATCGCGCAGCACCTGGAATCGCACCCCGCCATCAAGTCCGTGCGCTATCCGGGCCTTGCCAGTCATCCGCAGCACGCGCTGGCGCGGCGGCAGATGCTGGGTGGCTTCGGCGGCATCATCGCCGCCGAGCTCAAGGGCGATCTGGCCACTGCGCGGCGTTTCCTGGAGCGCTGCGAGCTGTTCTCGCTGGGTGAGAGCCTCGGTGGCGTCGAAAGCCTCATCGAACACCCGGCCCTCATGACCCATTCGGGACTGCCGGCGCAGATGCGGGCGGAACTGGGGATCAGCGACGGGCTGGTACGCATATCGGTGGGCATCGAAAGCGCCGCCGACCTCATCGCGGAGCTGGACGCGGCGCTGGGATAGAGCCTGCTCGCCATTTGGGCAGCCACGGGGCGCAATGCGTATCATTGGCGCCCTTGGCCCATGAGGCTGACCCCGACCGGAACTGGACCTTTGCAGACCGCACGCGACATTGCCACCTATCGCCGCTACTGGGCCTCCCGCTTCGGTACCGCGCCGTTTCTGCCCATGTCCCGTGCGGAAATGGACCTGTTGGGCTGGGACTCGTGCGACATAATCGTGGTCACGGGGGATGCCTATGTGGATCACCCGAGTTTCGGCATGGCCATCATCGGCCGGGTGCTCGAGGCCCAGGGCTTTCGCGTCGGCATCATCGCGCAGCCGGACTGGCGCAGCCCCGCCGCCTTTGCGGCCTTGGGTCGCCCCAACCTGTTCTTCGGTGTGACCGCCGGCAACATGGATTCGATGGTCAACCGCTACACCTCGGACCGCCGCGTGCGCAGCGACGACGCCTATACCCCCGATGGCGTCGGCGGTAAGCGCCCCGACCGTTCGGTGATCGTGTATGCGCAGCGCGTGCGCGAGGCGTTCAAGGATGTGCCGCTGGTGATCGGCGGCATCGAGGCCTCACTGCGGCGGATCGCGCATTTTGACTACTGGTCCGAAAAGATCCGCCGCTCGATCCTGCTGGATGCCAAGGCCGACATGCTGGTGTTCGGCAATGGCGAGCGGCAGATCTGCGAGATCGCGCATCGACTCGCCAAAGGCGAGGACATCGGCACGATCACCGACATTCGGGGCACCTCGTTCACCCGCAAGGGCCTGCCCGAAGGCTGGGTGGAGATCAATTCCACGCACCTGGACGTGCCCGGTCCGTTGAACCCACCCGTTGATCCCTACGCCATGGAGCCGGGCGGCAGCCGCGAGCCGGCGCGGGATACGGCCACGGCCGCGAGTGCGCCGCGCGAGCAGGTCGTGCGCTTCGTGCGGCGCGTGCAGGGCGCGGATCGTGACCACAGTGTCATCCGGCTCCCGTCCTTCGAGCAGGTCGCCGCGGACCCGGTGCTCTACGCCCATGCCTCGCGCATCCTGCATCTGGAAGCCAATCCCGGCAACGCACGGGCGCTGGTGCAGCGCCATGGCGACCTCGATGTGTGGCTCAACCCGCCGCCGATTCCGCTCACCACCAAGGAGATGGATTGGGTCTACGAGCGGGAGTATCGACGCCAGCCGCATCCGCTCTATGGCGCTGCGAACATTCCGGCTTACAAGATGATCCGCTTCTCGATCGCCATCCAGCGCGGCTGCTTTGGCGGTTGCACCTTCTGCTCGATCACCGAACACGAAGGTCGCATCATCCAGAGTCGCTCCGAGGATTCGATCATCAAGGAAGTGGAGGCCGTACGCGACACGGTGCCGGGCTTCACGGGTGTGATTTCGGACCTGGGAGGCCCGACCGCCAACATGTACCGGCTCGCGTGCAAGACGCGCGAAATCGAAAGCGCCTGTCGCCGGCCGTCCTGCGTGTTCCCGGGAATTTGCCCCAATCTGAACACCGATCATTCGCCGCTGATCAAACTGTATCGCCGTGCGCGCGAATTGCCGGGCATCAAGAAGGTGCTGATCGCCTCCGGTGTCCGGTATGACCTGGCGAGCGAATCACCCGAGTATGTGAAGGAGCTGGCACAGCACCATGTCGGCGGCTACCTGAAGATCGCCCCCGAAGCGATCGGCGATGGTCCGCTATCGAAGATGATGAAGCCGGGAGTGGGCACCTACCACAAGTTCAAGGAACTCTTCGACCGCTATTCCAAGGAAGCGGGCAAGGAACAGTACCTGATCCCCTACTTCATCGCCGCACATCCGGGGACCTCGGATGCGGACATGCTCGAACTGGCGCTGTGGCTGAAGACCAATGGTTTTCGTGCCGACCAGGTACAGGCGTTCCTGCCCTCGCCGATGGCGACCGCGACGGCCATGTATCACAGTGGCAAGAATCCTCTGCATCGGGTCAGCCATGACAGCGAGGAAGTCCTGATCCCGAAGGGTCTGAAGGTGCGCCGTCTGCACAAGGCCTTCCTGCGCTACCACGATGCCAACAACTGGCCCATGTTGCGCGAGGCATTGCGGCGCATGGGGCGGGCGGATCTGATCGGCAATGGCAGGCAGCAGCTGGTTCCGGCCTGGCAGCCGGCCAATACCGGGGGGTCGCAGGAAGGTCGGCGCCAGGCGGGCACCCCATTCCGCACCCAGCATACGGGTCTGCCGCATACGCCCAAGGTCATCGGCAAGGCGAAGCGGCCGGGGCGCGCGACCCCATGACGGTTTCAGCCAACCTTGGCGCCGCACGGGCCTCGCGCTGGATCCTCGTGACGGGGGGCGCATTCATGGCCCTCGCGACCGTCGGTGGCGCGCTCGGTGCGCATGCGCTGCCCGGCCGACTCACGGCGGCGCAGCTGGAAATCTATGATACCGGTGTACGCTTCCAGTTTTTCCAGGCGCTGGGCCTGCTGGTGCTGGGTGCGGTCGCTCGCGGCGGTTACAGCGACGGGCTGCGCGCCGCGGCGTGGCTGCTGGTCGGCGGTATCGTGACCTTCTGCGGCAGCTTGTACCTGCTGGCGTTTCGCATCACGCTGGGCGCCCCGCTGATCGTGGGTCTGACGACGCCTTTGGGTGGCATTCTGCTGATCGGTGGCTGGTTGATGTTTGCCGTCACTTCCTGGCGTTCACGGCGCGCGGCTTGAGTGCAGCACTTGCAGCCATCCGGGCTGCCCATCGAGGCAGTCCTTCCCGAACTGACAGCCAAACTCGCCACCGCATCCGCGGTCGTATTGCAGGCGCCGCCGGGCGCGGGCAAGAGCACCGTGGTGCCGCTGGTGCTGCTGGAGTGTGCCTGGCTTGGCGGCCGCCGCATCATCATGCTCGAGCCACGCCGGCTCGCGGCCCGTGCCGTGGCCGCGCGCATGGCGCGGACGTTGGGCGAGGAGGTCGGTCGCACGGTCGGGCATCGCATGCGCATGGACACGCGCGTCTCGCGCGACACCCGCATCGAAGTGGTCACCGAGGGCGTGCTCACGCGCATGTTGCAGCAGGATGCGGCACTGGAAGGCGTCGGCCTGGTCATCTTCGATGAGTTCCACGAGCGCAGCCTGCAGGCCGACCTGGGGCTCGCGCTCACCCTCGACGCGCAGGCGAATCTGGCGCCGGATCTGAAACTGCTGCTGATGTCGGCCACGCTCGACACGGCAGTCATTGCCACAAAACTCGGCAATGCACCGGTGGTGCAATCGCAGGGCCGCAGCTTCCCCGTCGCCACGCGGTACGCCGGCAGCGCCGCGCCACTCCTGCCCGGGCCCTTTGTGCCCAACGGTGCGACGCTCGAGTCGCTCATCACGCGGATCGTGCGCCGGGCATTGACCGAGGAAGCCGGCGATGTGCTGGTGTTCCTGCCGGGGATGCGCGAAATCCGGCGCGTGCAATCGCAGTTGCAGAACGGTGCGTTGCCCGAGGGCACACAGATCCTGCCCCTGTACGGGGAGCTGCGACCCGAGGAGCAGGATGCGGCGCTGGCCCCGGCCGTCGCGGGTGTGCGCAAAGTGGTACTGGCCACGAACATCGCCGAGACCAGTCTTACCATCGATGGCATTCGTATCGTGGTCGATTCGGGGCTGGAGCGGCGCGCCTTGTTTGATCCGGTGACCGGCATGGGGCGGCTGGAAACTGCCCGTATTTCACGCGCATCGGCCGACCAAAGGCAGGGCCGCGCGGGGCGCCTCGCGGCCGGCGTGTGCTACCGGGCCTGGAGCGAGGGTGCACAGCGTTCGCTGGCCGCGTTCTCCGCCCCCGAAATTCTGCAAACCGACCTGGCTGCCCTGGCGCTGGAGCTGGCCGCCTGGGGCGCGATCGATGCGGGGACGCTGATCTGGCTGGATCCTCCGCCTGCCGCCACACTGGCCAGTGCGCGCGATTTGCTGGCACGGCTGGATGCGCTCGATGAGAAGGGCCGGGTGACCGCCCATGGCCGCGAAATGGCGCGTCTGCCGCTGCATCCGCGCCTGGCACACATGCTGGTCGCCGCGCGCAAGCTGCGCTGCGTGCCGCTGGCCGCGGATCTGGCGGCCTTGCTGTCCGAACGCGACCTGCTGCGCGCGGCCGGCGCTGCTGGGGATGCGGACATACGCTCCCGCCTGACCCTGCTGCACGGGCAGTCCGAACCGGCGGGTGTGGAGCGCGGCGCGCTGCAGCGGGCCCGACGCCTCGCCCGGGATCTGTTACGGCAGTCCGAGAATTCCGGCGCGGCAACCCCCGGGTCCACGGCACCGGCCCATTCGGGACTGGAAGGCGTACTGCTCGCCATGGCCTATCCCGATCGCATCGCCCGCAAACGCCCTGGCGGCGACAACCGCTTCGTGCTGGCAAACGGCCGCGGCGCCCAGTTCGCGCAGCCGCAGACTCTGTCGCAGCGTGAATTCATCGTCGCCATCGACGCGGACGACCGCGACCGCGACGCGCGCATCACGCTGGCCGCGCCGCTGTCACGAGCGGACCTCGAGGAGTATTTCTCGGCGCACCTGCGTGTGACAGATGAAGTACATTGGGATGATCGCGAACAGATCGTGGTGGCCCGACGCGTCACGCGTCTGTTCGAACTGGAGATCGCCGAACAGCCATTGCGGGAGGTCCCGCCCGAGGCCGCCAGCGCCGCCATGCTCGAGGGCATCACCCGGCTGGGGCTGGGATCCTTGCCATGGAATGATGAAAGCCGCGACCTGCAGGCCCGCATGGAATTTGTGCGTGCCCACGCATCAGCGGCCGTGACGGCCGATTGGCCCGCGGTGGACGAGGCGACGCTCAGCGCCGATCCGGGAAGCTGGCTTCGACCCTGGCTGGCCGGGGTGACCCGCCAGTCGCACCTGGCGCGTTTGTCCATGCCCGAGATTCTCAAGGGCCTGCTCCGGCGCGAGCAACAGCTGCGCCTGGAGGAGCTGGCACCGACGCATTTCACGGTGCCAACCGGCTCGCGCATCCGCATCGATTACCGCGACGAGCTCGCGCCCGTCGTTGCCGTTCGATTGCAGGAGGTTTTCGGGGTGCTGGCATCACCCCGACTGGCCGGCGGGCGAGTGCCCGTAACGTTCAAGCTGCTCTCGCCGGCCCAGCGACCGGTGCAGATCACGCGCGATCTGGCGACCTTCTGGCAGGGATCCTACGCGGATGTGCGCAAGGATATGCGCGGCCGCTACCCCCGGCATTATTGGCCGGAGGATCCCGCGGTTGCCGAACCGACGCGTCGTGCCAAGCCCCCCAGCAGTATAAAACCGAAGGCTTGAGAGACTCCCGTCCTGCATCGCGGCATGCGATTATGAGGCATGCAATTGCGAGATTCGGAGGTACAGCTGTCGGCGCAACGGCTGCGGGAACTCATGCTCTGGCATGGCAAAGACGAGAGCAACCTGCCGCCGGCAGAAACTCTGGTCAATCTATCGCGCGATACCGTTGCCGCCTTGAGTCAGCTGCAGCACGCGCGCACGCAACTGGCGCTGCTGCGTGCGGCGCTGGCGCAATTGTTCTGGACCTGCGAGTCCAGTGCAATCCGCGTCAGCCTGCTCGCCGCGCTGGGCGCACCCCCGCAAAGTGAGTCAGTGATCGAGGAGCCGACGCCGGTGAGCTGGGCGCCCGCGCCCAATGGACTGCCGCTGTCGCACGCCGCGTCAGGCCATCCGCGCCCACTTGAACAGGGTCGCGATGCTCGGCGGTTTGCCATGCATGAGTAGGGCGATCTTGAACACCTTGGCGGCAAACCAGACGACCAGCGCGGCAGTCACGCAGCTGATGAAGAAAGTCGTCCACACCTGCCAGGCCGGAGGCGGAGCGCTGGAGGCCACCCGCCCAATCATGGCGAAGGTATTGATGGGCGGAATGAAGCTCATCGCGACGCTGAAGGTGGAATTAGGCGCCTGACCGACGATCGCCGACATGCTGTAACTGAAGACCAGCAGGATCGTGATCGGCCCCATGAATGACTGGGCTTCGGCCATCTGATTCACCGCCGAACCGATGGTCAGCATCAACGAGCCGAACACCAGGTAGGTGACGATGTAGAACGCGAACAGGTAGACGATCAGCATGGGATCGAGCAGCGCCACCAGCGAGTATTGTGCCAGCGTAAAACTCAACATCACCACATATACGGTAATCATTGTCAGGCCCAAGCCCAGCTGCCCCAGTAATTTGCCCACCATCAGTTCAAGCGGTGAGACCGCCGCGAGCAGCACTTCAATGACGCGGTTGGACTTCTCTTCCACCGTTGAGGTCATCAGGGCCTGACCCCCCATGATGACTCCGAAGAAGATAAGAACGCCGCAGGCGACGGGCAGGAAGCGTGCGACACCGCGTGAGCCGGCGCGCTCGCCAGCCACCGAGACGACCACCGACTCGGGTTGCATGACCTGCTCGGTCGTGGCGATGACGGCGGGATCCTGTCCGATGCTGCGCTGTCGCGCGGCGATCAGCGCCGCGCGGATACTGGCGCGCAAAGTCGTCTCGGTGTTGTCGTCAATGCGCGTCGATGTGTACAGGTCGAAATTTCCGTATGCAGCCGAGTCAGGGCGCCGGACCACCGCGTCGGGTCGCACCACCAGTACGGCCAGGTGCTGCGGCGTCGCATCGCGCGGCTGAATGAGCCAGTTCTTGTGGGCCGAAACATCGGCATCGCCGGGCAGCGATACCAGCGACATCTGCGGAACCGGTGGGCCGACCACAGGCGCGGGCGTCGTAGTGGAGCGCGACGGTGGGGCAGCCGGGTTCTGACCGAATTCCATCGATCTGCGTAGCTCAATGTCCGCAGGCGTCACAGTCTGCTGCAGCTGCGCGGCAACTTTGCCGGTGGGATCGATGACCATGACCTCACCTGTGACCTGGGGGCTGCGCGAGCCGAGGACGCGTGGAATCACGACCACGAATATCACAAAGATCACCGGCATCACGAGCAGACCGATCAAAAATCCGCGCGAAGTGATCGTGGCTCTATAGTCGCGCGCGGCGACCAGTCCAATGCGGTTCAGGGAAATGCTCATTGTACGGCTCCAGTGTTGGACAGACCCTGCAGATGCGTGCGCAGCGCCTCGCTTGACTCGTTGGCTATGCCGGATTCACTGACGAGGCGGATGAAGACGTCTTCGAGGCGTATACGGGCAAGTTCAATTCGCGCCGGGGCGACGACGGCGGCGAGCGCGCGCACCGCGCCGCCGGGATCGGTGCCTGGCGCCAACCGTATCTCGCATCCCTGGTCATTGAGTTTGACGTTTTCGACGCCTGCGACGTTCTGCAGCACCAGCAGGTTCGCGCCGGCATCCAGGGGTTCAAGCAGGATATGCCGGGTGTCGTATTGGCGGCGCAGGCCCGCCATGGGTTCATCGAGCACCTTGCGACCCCGATGAATCATGACGATCTGCTCGCACAACTCCTCCGCGTGGGCCATCACGTGGGTCGAGAATATAATGGTGGCGCCCCGGTGGTGTTCTTCCGCGATGACTTCCTTGAGCAGTCGCACGCTCACGGGGTCGAGGCCACCGAACGGTTCGTCGAGTATCAGCAGGTCGGGCTCATTGACGATGGCGGCGACAAACTGCACCCGCTGCAGCATGCCTTTGGAGAGGTCTTCGCACTTCTTGTTGCTCACATCGGGCAGGCCGAGACGGCCGAGCAACCGATCGGCGCGTCCACTGGCTTGGGCGCGGCTGCGCCCCTTCAGACACCCCAGGTAGGTCAGGAACGCACCGACCGTCATCTTGCGGTAGGAGCCACGCTCCTCCGGCAGGTAACCGATCCGATTCTTGGCCTCCAGTGCCGATCCCTGGCCCAATACGTTGATCGTGCCGCGGTCCGGAAACAGGATCGACATGATCATGCGGATGGCCGTGGTCTTGCCGGCACCCGACGGACCGATCAACCCGTAGGTCGCACCGCGCGGTATGGACAGGTCCAGCGATTCGATCGCGACCTTGTCGCTGAAGGTTTTGCGGATGCCGCGGATTTCGAGAGCTGCTGTCATGAATCCCTCTTACATCGGCTTGAAGCGAAATTGAAAGGCCTGGCTCACCGGCAGCTCCTCGGTACGGCCCTTCACCGTGAGCTTCATGCGACCGTCGTCGCCGGTTTCGATGCGATGAATGGCGCCTGCACGCACGATGACGCTGCGATGAATCTGCCAGAAGGCTTCCGGGTCGAGGGCTTCCAACAGTTCACGCAGCGGAGTGCGGATCTGCACTTCGTCATCTGCCGTCACCACGCGCACGTACTTGTCCTGTGCCGCGAAGAACAACACTTCGTTGATGCCCAACACGCGCGTCACGTTACCTGCGCTACCGGTGATCCAGCGGATACCGGCATTGATGCCAAAGGCCCTCTTCAGATCCGCCGGAGCTTCGGCGAGCCGCTGTTTCAGGCGCGCAATACTCTGTGCGAGGCGTTCACGGCGGATGGGCTTGAGCAGGTAGTCGACGGCCGCATGGTCGAAGGCGTCCAGGGCATGAGTCTCGTAGGCCGTGGTGAACACCACGTGGGTCGCATCCGCCGCCCGGGCCACCTCCAGGCCCGTGAGTCCCGGCATGCGGATATCGAGGAACGCGACGTCCGGCCGCCGGCTGGTCAGAGCCTCCAATGCCGCAAGGCCATCCCCGCATTCCGCGACCACGTGCAGTTCCGGCCACAGTTCACTGAGCAGTTCGCACAGCCTGCGCCGCTGCGGCAGCTCATCTTCAGCCACCAGCGCCCGCGGACGGTTCATGCCGCGGCCTCGTACGGAACGCGGATGGTCGCGATCACGCCGCCGGCCGTGCGATCCTGCAAGCTCAATGAGCCCCTGCCGCCATAACGTGTCGCCAGCTGATCGCGGATATTGGCAAGGCCGGTGCCATCCGCCGCGGTGGCCCGCAGTCCCGCCCCCGTATCGATGACTGCGACCGCCAGTTGTGGCGCATCGTTGCGCGATTCGACCGCCGCCTGGATGGTGATCTGCCCGACGCCGGTGGTGCGCTCGAGGCCATGTTTGATCGCATTCTCGACCAGGGAAATCAACAGCAGTGGCGGAAACGGATGCTGCTGCAATGGCGCGGCGATGTCGATGACGAAGCCGAAGCGCTCGCCCATGCGCACGTTCATCACCGACAGATAGCTGCGGCACACCTCGATTTGCTCCGCCAGCGTTGAGTGCGCATTGCCGATATCGGTGCGCAGTTTCGGCAGCGTCACGCGCAGGTGATCGACCAGGGCTTCCAGGGTCGCCTCCGCACGCGCCGGATCCTGGCGAATCAGGCTGTGCACCGAAGCCAAGGTATTGAAGAGGAAGTGCGGTTCGACCTGCGCCTGCAGCACCATGAGCCGCAGGTCCGACTCCTGCTTCTTCTGATTCACGATCGCCAGTTCACGCGCGTGTTCGGTGATCTGCCACCAGTGCTGCTCACGATGGAAAGCGATGAGCGCAATGCCACCCCCGAGCGTGGCGAAGATCAGGAACTGGGCGCCGCGCGTGGTCCACGTGAATAAAGCCGAAGGGTGCGGCCACTTCGATGGATCGTATCCGGGCAGGATTGCCATGTAGCGCGGCACGACAACGGCCCGCGAGTACAGTTCCGCCAGATGCTGACCAAAGAAGCTGACCGCGATGCCCAGCATAATCGCCACGGTCACAGTCACGCGCGCCGGCGCCAAGCGATGCCGGGCAACGGTTGCCAGCGCCGGACCGCCGGAAGCGATGATGATCCAGATCGGGATGCCGATGACGGCGCCTTGCCAGCCCAGTTTCCAGTCATCGAATTGCAGCCCGGCGAGGGCACCCTCCAGCAGGCCGAGGCTGCCCATGAGCGGTATGAATATCGCGCTGCGACCCAGCAGCCATGGTGCACTGAACACCGGATAGCGCCGATAGCCGCCGAAGGGACCGGTGGCGTGGGCGACGACATCCGAAGGCAACGGTTCGCGCAGCGAGTACATGCGAGGATGATAGTACTGCGGCCGGCACACGGCGTTGATTGCGACCGACGGCGCCGAATTGGCGACGAAGCCTCATAATGGGACGATGGACCGAATACTCGAACCGGAAATCATGGACGGCGAGGCCGAAGCCGCCGCTTATGCCCGCGCCGATTTCTCAGACTCCAATCAGGCCTACGTGGCTGATGTCGTCGCGAGCTTCCCCGCCCATCTGTCGCAAGTGGTGGACCTGGGCTGTGGACCCGGCGACATCGCCATTCGCCTGAACCGCGCTGCGCCAGCGACCCGGATCACCGCCATCGATGGCAGCCGTGCCATGTTGGCCATCGCGCGCCGGACACTGCGCGCCGCCGGGCCCGCGGTAAGCGTGAGTTTCCTCGAAGGGCGCTTGCCCGGTGTGCCACTGCCCGCGGGCAGTTTCGATCTGGTGCTGTCCAAGGACATGCTGCACCACTTGCCCGATCCGCAGGTGCTGTGGAGCGAGGTGCGGCGGCTGGGTCGGGCAGGCGCGGCGGTGTGCGTCATGGATCTGTGCCGCCCGGCAACACCAGCGGCGGCGCACGAGATTGTTGAGCGCGTGTCCGGTGCCGAGCATCCGCTGCTCAAAACCGACTTCTATAACTCCCTGTGCGCTGCGTTCACCGCGGATGAGGTGTGCGCGCAGCTGTCGGCCGCCAAACTGCCGCTGACCGTCACTCAGCTCACCGAGCGTCACCTGTGCGTCAAGGGGCGCTTACCCGGATAACGGTCTTGCCGAAGGACTCGCCCTTTGCCACTGCCGCGAACGCAGCGGCGGCATCGTCGAACTCGTACACCTTGTCAATCACCGGCTTGACGTGGTGGGCGTCGATGAAGGCATTCAGGGCTTCGAAGTCAGCGCGCGAGCCTACGTAGATTCCTGAGGCCGTGACATTCCCGTTCATGAGTGTCATCACCGGCACATTGCCGCCGAAACCGCTCAGGCCGCCGATGAGTGCCACGTGCCCGCCGCTGCCCAGCGCGGCCAGTGCATGCGCCAGGGTGTCCTTGCCGCCCACTTCCAGGATCTGCTGCACTCCGGTACCGCCGGTGAGCGCCAGGACCGGCTTCTCCCAGTCCGGGGTGGTGACGTAGTTGACGCCGCCGATGGCTCCCAATGCCTTGGCGCGCGCGAGTTTTTCATCGTGCGAGCTGGTGATGATGGGCTTGGCGCCGTCGGCCAACGCCAGTGACAGGCCCAACACCGAAACGCCACCGGTACCCTCCAGCAGCACATAATCGCCCGGCTGCATTCGACCGCGAGTGAACAGGCCGTTCCACGCGGTGACTCCGGCACACGGGAGGGTGGCCGCCTCTTCATAGCTGAGAGTTGCCGGAATCTTTACGACACCCGATTCATCCAGCGCCACGAACTGCGACAGCATGCCGTCGATGAAGCCGCCCAGGGCGCTCTGCGCGGCATTCGCCGGCGCGCGGCCGCTGATCCAGTTCTGGAAGAAAGTCCCCGCGACCCGATCGCCGATGTGAAAGCGGGTGACTGCGGATCCGAGCGCGACAATGTCGCCCGCACCATCCGACAGCGGCACGATGACCTGGCGCGGCCCCACCGGGTACTGGCCCTGCTGCACGAAGATGTCGCGCCGGTTAAGAGACGTGGCGTGCACCCGGATCAGGACCTGGTGCGCGCCGGGCCGCGGCACGGGAACTTCCGCCTTCTTTAGGGTGAAAGGACCCTGGCCTGCGGAACGGACGAACTGGTACTGCTGTTGCGTCGCTGGCAGCGGCGCACTCAGCACGGGCGCGCTACTGGCCAGGCTCCCACACAGCAGTGCCAGCAGTGTCATCGCGGCCCGAATCGTCGTGGGTCGGTCAGGGGCGTAGAATGAGATCATTGAAAACATCCGGAAGTTTGTAAAAATGTTCCTGCGCGGCACGCCGGCATTGGCGTTGTGTTTGTTGGTGGTGGCAGGATGTGCAAAGCATAGCGCGACGCCGACTTCAGCGTCAGGTGCCGTGTCTCCCGCCCGTTCAACATCGTCCACGAGCGCAACATCGTCCAGCAGCGCAATTGTTGCCGCGCCGGCGGGCATCACCTGGTATGGCGGCAGCGTCGAATCGGCATTCGCGACGGCGCGCGCTCAGAACAAACCGGTATTCCTGTATTGGGGCGCGCAGTGGTGTCCACCGTGTCATGAGCTGAAGGCGACGGTCTTTTCGCGTCCCGACGTCATCGAAAAACTGAAGCTGTTTATTCCGGTGTACCTGGATGGCGATAATCCCGGTGCGCAAAAATGGGCCGATAAATTCGGCGTTACCGGCTATCCCACCGTGTTGGTGCTACGCGCGGACCAGGGTGAGCTGGCGCGGATCTCCGGTGGACTGGACCTGGCCCAATATTCGGAAGTTCTGGATACGGTGCTGGGCGATGTGCGGCCCGTCAGTACCATCCTGGCCGTGTTGAAGCCGGGCGGTGCGCGCAGGCTCGCGCGTGATGACTGCCACCGGCTGGCCTACTACGGCTGGGATCTCACCGACGAGGTGGACGCCAGGTTTTCGGTCCTTGCAGCCACCCTCTCGCAGGTGGCCGCCCGCTGCCCGTCCGGAACCGAAACGGATCAGGCGCGACTCATTGTGACGGCGGCCAGCCTGGCCGCGGACGGTGAGGCCGAGGGGCTGGCGGCCGGCAAAGCGCCGGGTCGGCAGCTGGTGCGGCTCATCGGCCAGGTTGACGGGATTCTAAGGAGTCCGGTTCTGGCCACCGGTATTGCCGATGCGCTAGGGGGCCTGGATGAATCCTTCTTTCAGGCACTCGCCAGGACACGCCCCGCTGATGTGGCAGGCTGGGACCAGCGCTACGCGAATGTGATGGATACCGCCGCCAATGACGCGCGCTTCTCCGCGGCCGATCATCTTTACTTCCTGGATTCGAAGCTGACGGCCACGAAGGCGCTCGATCCGCAACACAAGATTGCGGCCCAGCTGGTCCTACAGGCTCACCAGCGTATCGATGCGGCGCTGGCCGGCAAACTCGATGAACACACGCGCGCGAGCGTCGTAAACGCGGCGTTGAATATCCTGGACCTCCTCGGCGATGACGATCGCGCATACGCCATTACGCGCGAGCAGATGGCGCAGTCGAAGTCCCCGTACTACTACATGCTCGATCTGGCTTCGCTGGATGAGAAGCACGGCCATCCCGACTCCGCCGTGAATTGGCTCGCGCAGGCCTACGCGCAATCCCGGGGCGCGGCCACGCGATTCCAATGGGGCACCGATTACCTGATGGGCCTTATGCGCATGAAGCCGGCCGATGATGCTGGTATACGTACCGCAGGCCTTGAGGTTCTCGGAGAACTGGCAGGTCCGGATCGCATCTATCGGCGTACCCGGGTTCGGCTGCGGAGGCTCGATCACGCGCTCGAAAAATGGAACGATAAGGGTGGGCATGCAGCGACCATTGCCGTCTTGCGGCAGCGCATGGAGGGCATCTGCAGCCAGATCCCCAAGGCGGATCCCGCGTACGCTGCCTGCCGCGGGTTCCTGGCCAGGAACGAAACGACCAGGACCTAGACCGGTTGTCGCCACTTGGGGCGGATCCACGGGGATGGTATTGTCTGCCCCCCTTACGGTGGGCCTGTAGCACAGTGGTTAGTGCAGGGGACTCATAATCCCTTGGTCCTTGGTTCGAATCCAAGCAGGCCCAGTTCA
>Ga0182030_10000458_pt1 | contig 76171 bp, 64 predicted proteins | sample 812S3MmetaG_FD_121299 | JGI IMG/M metagenome (GOLD analysis project Ga0182030, IMG submission 121299) | Permafrost microbial communities from Stordalen Mire, Sweden - 812S3M metaG (Illumina Assembly) | ecosystem: Environmental > Terrestrial > Soil > Wetlands > Permafrost | place: Sweden...
AAGAGCAACAGCAACAGCAACCCCTTCTACTAAGGGGAAAAGCAACGGCAAAACCCTTCTTGCCGAGGCCGCGCCCCTCTGTTGCCAAAAAACAGTTGACAGAGCCGTCGTGGTTATAGATGGTTATAGACAGGATGACAGCGCAGATATTTCGATGTGTGGAGCGCGCCTAAGCGCTCAGGATGACAGCGCAGATATTTCGATGTATCGAGCGCGCGCGAGCAGGTAGAGAAGCTGCGCTATATGCACCGGAACCCTGTAACGCGGGGACTAGTCGAGCGGCCCGAGCAGTTGATGTGGAGCAGTTTCAGAGCGTACTTCTATGGGGACACGGGAGCGGTGCGCGTGAAGTGCCAGGAGTGGGCACTGGAAATCGAGCGCGGTCTGGTTCAGAGTTTTTGCGAGGTCGAGAGCCCACTCATTCGCAAAGAACGCGAATGAGCGGGGCACCCGCTTGTCCGGGGACTCGACGGCCAGCTATCTCGGTGTGGGTACCTGACAAAACATCTTGGACGGACGAATGCGTCCGTCCCTACGCGATCTACCGACTACTGGCCAATGCCTTACTGCCCACCGCTTACGAGAAGCGGACCTTCACATCCGGGCCTTTCTCCAGGTGGATGCTATCGACGAAGCGGACTCGTCCCGTCTTCAATGTCAGGATCACGGACGATGTTCGGATGCCTTCGCCGAAGAAGCGCACTCCTTTGAGCAGCGCGCCATCGGTGACTCCGGTGGCGGCAAAAATCAATTGCTTGCCGGGAGCGAGGTCTTCGGCTTCATAAATCTTGTTCTTGTCTTTGATCCCCATCTTGCCAATGCGCTCTTCCAATTCTGGCTTGTCGATCACGAGACGGCCCTGCATATATCCGTTGAGGCAGCGGATTGCGGCCGCAGTGATCACGCCTTCGGGAGCGCCGCCCGAACCCATGACGGCGTGAACTCCCGTGCCGATGACAGCCGCGGCGATGCCGGCGGATAAGTCGCCGTCGCCGATGAGCTTGATGCGCGCGCCCGCCTTGCGAATGTCGGTGATCAGCTTTTCATGGCGCGGCCGGTCGAGGACCATGACTACGAGATCCTCCACGCTGCGATGCAGGCGGCGGGCGATGTTCTTGAGATTGACGTGCACGGGCGCATCGAGTTCGACCGCGTTTTTGCATGACGGACCGACGACAATCTTCTCCATGTAGCAGTCGGGAGCATGCAGCAAGCCGCCCTTTTCCGAGGCCGCCAGCACCGTGATCGCTCCCGGAGAGCCGGTCGCGCACAGATTCGTTCCTTCCAGGGGATCGACGGCGATATCGACGTGCGGAACTTCCTGGCCGTCGCTGAAGGTGCCGCCGACTTGCTCGCCGATATAGAGCATGGGAGCTTCGTCGCGCTCGCCTTCGCCGATGACGATGGTGCCGTGCATGGGGATCGTGTCCATGGTCTTGCGCATGGCTTCGGTGGCGACCTGGTCGCTAAGGGGGCGATCGCCCTGTCCCATGGTGCGCGCGGACTCGATCGCGGCGGTCTCCACTACGCGGAGGAATTCGAGGGCGAGGTCGCTCTCGATGTTTTGTCCAAAGCTTTTCGCATGGGGTTCGTGACGGGGAGTGTGGACTTCGGCTGGCATGAGTGCCTCCTATGATGTGACCGCGTGGCTGCGGCGGCCTGGCTTCGTCCGATTGCGGCGGCCGATTGGCGGACCTGCCGTAGTGATATTGCGGCGCGAATTGGAAATATATCGCCTCTGGCGAAGATATGGAAGTGAATGAACTCACATTGGGTAGTGACGGCGATTATTTGCCCCTGCTACCCTTTGGACTATGAACACAGAGCGCCGAGAGCCTGTCTATCTTTTCACGGAAAAGCAGGTTGCCGATAAAAGCGAGATCGCGCGCCGATTTCTCGACACTCGCACCCGCCTGAATGCGAACGTCGACAAGGCCGACAACTTTCTGGTCAAGCGCTTTTATAACCTGGACCACAACGTGTATCTGGAGGGAGTTGTCCCGGCCAAATACAAGGAGTTGATGGGGCTGGTGGCGTCGGCCTGCTTGCGCTGCGACGACTGTATCGACTATCACATCATTCAGTCGTATCGCCTGGGCGTGACGAGGCCCGAGCAGGAGGAAGCGCTCAACGTGGCGCTGGTGGTCGGAGGCAGCATCGTGATTCCGCACCTGCGCCGCGCTTATGAGTTGCTGACGGAGTTGTACGGATAGAGCACGAGCCGACGTTCACGTCCGAGAGGTGGCTGCGAGGGTCGCGTGTCACTTTCCAAAGAAGACTTCTGGCGACGTGCTGAACCGACGACTGAGTTTGCGGATGTGCTCGGTCGTAAATTGCCGCTTTCCGCTGAGCACTTCCGAAACAATGCTGGGTGTGCCAAAAATGTCGACCAGATCCTTTTGCTTGAGACCGTTGGCCGCCATCAATTCCGCGAGCACCGTAACGGGATCGGCTGGCTTGAGCGCGTAGTGCTTCTCTTCAAAATCTTCAATCAGCAATGTGAGCAGATCGGCCAAACGCTTTTCGGCGGCACTCAGGCGGCGGCCCTTGCGATCCAGTTCCTCGAGTGCTCGAATGCAGCGCTCATTCTCGGCCTCGCTGCGAATGACCGCAGGCAGAGTGGTCGAGAGCAGAGCGGCATATTCACTTCGAACGGCAGTTGCGCTCATTGTTTCCAGCCTCCCCGGTCTTGATTCGACTCCGTAAACCCATTACAGACAATAACTTAAGAAATGTGTCGTAGCGTATGTACAAATAATGTACACTTGGTTCAGTGCGACACTGCCCTGACTTCGACTGGGACCAGCGGAACCAAGCGCATCTCGCGAATCATGATATCAGCCGCGCCGATGCTGAAGATGTGTTGTCCGGCAATCACGTCCTTTTGGAATATCAGATGGAAGGAAACGAGCAACGCTGGCTTGCCGTCGGCGCGACACGAAATGGCCGCATATTGGTTATCGTATTCGCGGTTCGGGCGGAGGCGATACGTCCAATAACGGGCTGGGCCGCGGACAGAGAAACCGCGGAACTCTACTTCGGGCAATGGGAGATGCAATAGACATGGCAAAGGCAAGAATGGGACAGGCAACGATTCCGAAGTTTTCCAGTGAAGCCGAAGAAGCGGCGTGGTGGGACGCTCATCGGTCCGAAATCGAGTCGGAAATCCGGCAGCGGATGAAGCAGAAGCGCCCGCTGACTCTGAACAGCTTGCTGCGGGGCGAGAAATCCTCGCAGCCAATAACGCTTCGCATTGCGAAAGAGGACTTGGATACCGCGCGGCGATTGGCGGCACAAAAAGGCGTCGGGTACCAGACGTATATCAAGATGGTGCTGCGGGAAGCGCTGGCGAAGAATGCGGCCGAAGTGTGACGATTGATCCGATGAATCCGGGAGTGAAGAAGATTCATCGATCTGCAACGAACCTTCTGCTTAAGTCTTCACAACTTATCGTGGAGTTGTCAAAACTCAATTCGGGCGGCCATTTCACGACTTGATTCGCGATGGGCCAGAGTTGGATCAAGGAATAGTCCCATGGACCTGGCTTGATGTGGAGTGTCACATCGCGGTTTTCGAATGCAGGTTTTACCCGCAAAGTCAGGGCCTGGATAACGAGACGCCGAATGACAAAGGTTGTGGCATGGCCATCGCAAAAGGGATTGTCATTTCTCGAAGTGCGCTCATACAACTTTCTGGCTTCGCCATAAAGCATATTGCTCTGTCCGTAACGACCAATCCAGATCGTCGTAAGAGGCGGTAACTCACCAGACCTAAGACGATTCCTGTCCGCCTTAGAATAAAAAGGCGCTTGGGCTCTGCTCGTCTGCTCGAACACCATTGCCGTCTTGGTGCTCCAAAGAGACAGGCACAATTGTTCGTTGGAATTCAAGGGAAGGGCCAGGTCATTTAGCAGAGACGCCAGAGATCGCTTTGCCTTCGCTTCCAACTTACTCATCCACCCATTGTTGCAAGTCTTGCAGACGCACTTGATCTTCACCTCAGGCCCAAGCCAGTTGATTGGCGGCCTGTCGGGAGCCAGCAACGCTTCGGTCGTCGAACGTGGATGGCAGTCCCCGATCGATGCGAGTAGCCACTGTGGCCATGCGTCCTCTAGCGTGTTTGCCCTTTCGCCGCAGAAAATGCAAGTTCTCATCTCAACAGGCGTCAGCCTAAAACGCGTCCAGGCCCGTTACGTTTGCCCCGATGATCAGGGTGTGGATGTCGTGCGTGCCTTCGTAGGTCTTTACCGATTCGAGATTCATCAGGTGGCGCATGATTGGATAGTCGTCGGCGATGCCGTTTGCGCCCAGTAAGTCGCGCGACATGCGGGCGCATTCGAGCGCCATCCAGACGTTGTTTCTCTTCGCCATCGAGATGTGCTGGTGCTCGACTTTGCCTGAATCTTTCAGGCGTCCAACTTGCAGAATGAGTAACTGCGCTTTGGTGATTTCGCTGATCATCCATGCCAGCTTTTCCTGCACGAGCTGATGCGAGGCGATCGGCTGATCGCGGAATTGTTTGCGGAGCAGGGAATACTGCAATGCGCAGTCATAGCAGCTCATGGCCGCTCCCACCGCGCCCCAGGCGATTCCATAGCGCGCCTGATTCAGACACATCAGCGGAGACTTCAGACCGCCGGAGCCGGGGAGAAGATTTGATTCCGGAATGCGCACATCCTGAAGCGAAAGCCCCGAAGTGACCGAGGCGCGCAGCGACCATTTGCCATGAATGTCGTCGGCCTTGAATCCGGGCCGGTCGGTTTCGACGAGGAAGCCGCGAATCTTGTCCTTCTCATCTTCCACCTTCGCCCAGATGACGGCGACGTCGGCGATCGAGCCCGAGGTGATCCACATCTTCTCGCCGTTGAGCACGTACTCTTTGCCAACTTTTTTTGCGCGGGTGCGCATGCCACTTGGGTTGGAGCCGAAGCCTGGTTCGGTCAACCCGAAGCAGCCTATCTTTTCGCCTTTCTGCATTGCGGGCAGCCAGGTATTTTTCTGGTCATCGGAGCCGAAGGTGTAAATCGGATACATGACCAGCGCCGATTGCACGCTCACAAACGAGCGCACGCCGGAGTCGCCGCGCTCCAGTTCCTGCGTGACCAGTCCGTATTCGACATTGCCCATGCCCGCGCAGCCATAGCCTTGCAGCGACGCGCCGAAGAAGCCCAGTTCGGCCATAGGCTTTACCAGTTCGCGCGGAAAGCGGCCGGCGCGGTTGCACTCTTCGATGATGGGGACGAGATTCTCTTCGATGAACTTGCGGGCGGTATCGCGCACCAAGCGCTCGTCGTCGGTCAGCAAAGAGTCGAAATTGATGAAGTCCACTCCACGGAATTTAATCGCTGGCATTGATATTCACCCCAGAAGGTTGCGAAATGGCGAATGGCAAACTATTCAAACTAGCAGAAGGCGGGCGTGGGGCGCTAGGCGTTGGCGGACGGCTCTCGGCTTTCGCTGCTCGGCTATTGGCTCTCGCATCCAGGGGAGGTCCGATTAAGTCTCAGCAAAAAGCGCAAACCACAGGGTGCACGGAGGTGCACAGAGAACCCGAGAGACTTAATCAGAGCGTACCCAGGCTTTCGGCAGACAAAGAACGTGTGACAGCGCAGTTTGAGTAATTGGGGACACGGACGCCATGCGAAATTCTGAGCTCGCTCTTTGGTGCGCGTCAAAGTGCGGTCGATCACACCAAAACCTACGGCGCGGCAACTACAATCGGCCTCAGATATGAACGACATCGGACGCCTGTTTCAAGCTTTCCTCGCGCCAGCCATTTTTATTTCGGCAGCTTCGTTGCTCATTCTTTCGATCAATGTGCGTCTCATGGGCATCGTGAGTCGGCTTCGCCAGTTTGTGCACGCCAGGTACGACGCCACGCGCAACGACCGCCTACAGGAAGCCGAAGCTTACAGCACGCAGATCGCGTCCATTGAAAAGCGCGCGGAGATGATTCGGCTGAGCTTTCAGTTTTCGCTTCTTTCGCTGGCCGCGACCATCGCTTCTTGCATGCTGCTGGGGCTTGGCCTCTACTTTCAGCAGGCTGCGGTGGCGGCTGTAATTGTTTTTGTGGTGGGATTGATCTGCTTGTTTATAGGAACGGTCTACTATCTCCGCGAAGTGATGGCGGCTCTGAGTTCCGTGCGGGATGAGGAACGCGATCTGCACTTTATGGACCTGGGAAGGCAAACAGAGGCCGAACACCGCGACATCGTGTGATCGGGTGAAGAAGTAGCGAGTTAGATCAATCACGGGAATCCGCGAGTTGGCGTGGCCATTTGTTGTGGCGCGGCACTCGCGGATTTTCTTTGCTCCGAAGTATTCTTATGTGTGCTCGCATGGCTCACTCGGCGGCGGCGTTCCGGTGTGAGATATTAAATAACTATCGAAGCGAGGAATTGATTATGACGAATCGAATGGATCGCGGCACCCGTAAGAAGTGGTTGTCGAAGATGTGGCTCGGCACTTTTCTTGTCATGGCTACGGCGGCTTTGATCGGGCTGCCTCGGTATATGGATGGGCAGGATCGCCAAGCCGGAGCGAACGCCTCCGCCGGAGGAAAGACGGCGGCGAATGCGGGTACGGGAGACCTCGCTCGCGGTAAATATTTGGTGGAGGATGTGGCCATGTGCGGGCAGTGCCACACTCCGCGCGACATGAACGGCAAGCTGGATCGAAGCCGGTGGCTGGAGGGCGCGGCGGTGCCGTGGATGCCCGCGCAATCGCAGGCGAAATGGCCCTTGTTGGCGCCACGAATTGGAGGAACTCCTCCCGCGAGCGACGTCGACATGGTGAAACTATTGACGACTGGAATTTGGACGGATGGCAAGCCGCTGGACTTTCCCATGATGCCGTTTCGCATGAGCGAGGCCGATGCGCGCGCGGTGATCGCATATTTGAAGACACCGAGCGCGTGGAAGTAGGAGAAGCTACGAGTTACGAGCCTCGAGCTCCGAGCGATCACATGGGTGCTCGTGACTCGTGGCTCGCAGCCCGAAGCCTCTTCTAGGTGGAATCCCACCAGCGCGAGTCCTTCAGAGGCACAGGATGAGAAAAATGCGCTTCGGCTGGTTCGCGCACGACTACCTTTGGAGTGGACAGGATTCGCATGGACCAGAGGAGATCGTCGAGCGAGGAGCCGAAACCAAAGTGGGCGTCGACAAACTCGAGTTCGTGGGCCGGAAGTTCGGCGCGCGAAGAGATGAGGACGATCGGGAGATCGGGGATGAAAGATTTGATTTCGCGCGCCAGGCGCGATCCGTTTATGGTGGGCATTTCGTAATCAAGAAGAGCGAGGTCGAAGCTGGCGCGGCGGCAGAGCGCGAGCGCTTCGGCGGGATCAGTTTTGGCGGTGACGCGAAAACCACATTGTTCGAGAATGCCTGCCAGCAGGCGGCTGGATCTGGGGTTGTCATCTACATAAAGGACTGTCGTTCGGGTATCCATTACAACCTCCTAATAATTGTGGGGAAGTCGTGGCAGCCCGGCCCCCGTACCTCATTAGAACGTTGGGGGATGAGGGGGTTGCGGAAAGTTGAGTAGAAATTTGTAAAGCGATGAAATGAGTTGGGCATGGATGGCGGCTTGTTGAGAGTGCATGACTTCCTCTTGGCTCGATAACAATTTGTGGGGCTGTGCTGAATGCATCCTTGGGGAGAATTAAATCTCTAGCTGTGTATGGATGCGGAATTCGCCAACTGGTTGCGGAGTTTTTCCGCGGTCTCCTGGATGGAGACGAGTTTTTCGGTGGCGGCGGGTGGAAGATCGGAGATTTGCGAGGCGAGGCCGCAATCGAGCAGAAGCGAGGCGAGGGTCTGGTTGCACTCATTTTGCAAGGAGCGGGCAGCGGCGGCGTGGATGGCGGTTTGATTGTGCTCACGGCGTTTGAGCGCGGATTCGGCCTCGCGCACCAGGCGATCGATTCCTGTCAGCGCGAAGTTGATTTCGAGCAGGATGGCATCGCCAAGATGGGCGAGCGTGGTGTGGAGTTCGTGCGGTTCGGCCTCGACGAGATGATGGTCAAAGATAACGAGGGAGTAGGAAGCGGTGCGCAGGCGGGTAAGGGATTCAGCCAGATTCTGCGCGGTGACGACGGGCTCGTCGGTGGCCTGCTGAAGGCGAACGGCACAGTCGCGGGCGGCTGGTATCGGTGTGACGAGAAGAATCACGACCTTTTTAGAAGTGCATCTTGGCGGCCATGATCTGTGCATGGCGGGAACGAATGGACGTATGGCAACGTGCGGGAAGACAAGCTCCGAACGCAGTCAGGATCCTGCATCTGCGAAGCCGCGATTGATTTAGAGACTTGCGGCACGGCTGAAGAAGCTGCGGAAAGAGTCTGGTGGAGCGCGCAGAGCAGCCCTCAGGCGCTGAAGCGCAAATCTATTTTCAGCAGCTAAGCGGCACGAGTGGAACTCGTGCCCCTCCCTTTTGCCATGCTTCCCGAGTTTTTCCCGCAGCCACTGAGGCCGTGCTCTTTCAAAGCAACTTCAAACTGACCCACTACGCACAAAATTGATCGCTATTTTTCCACATTCCCATTCCCGAAGAGTTCTGCCATAATTGATCGTGCACCCCAGCCTGCACAATTTTTCAATCAAAATTAGAGCGAGGTACGGATGTCTGCCAAGTACATCTTTGTGACGGGCGGAGTTGTGTCTTCATTGGGCAAGGGATTAGCAGCAGCTTCGATTGGCTGCCTGCTCGAAAGCCGCGGGTTGAAGGTCAACCTGATGAAGTTCGATCCCTACCTGAATGTCGATCCGGGTACGATGTCGCCGTTCCAGCACGGCGAAGTTTTTGTCACCGACGATGGCGCGGAAACCGACCTGGATCTCGGGCACTACGAGCGCTTCACGCACGCCAAGCTGACTCGCGATAACAACTGGACGACCGGAAAAATCTACGAGCAGATCATCGCCAAGGAACGGCGCGGCGACTACCTGGGCAAGACCGTGCAGGTGATTCCGCACGTGACTAACGAAATCAAGGCGGCGGCGAAAAAGTGCGCGCAGGATGTGGATGTGCTGATCGTCGAAATTGGCGGGACGGTGGGCGATATCGAATCGTTGCCATTCATTGAGGCGATCCGCCAGATGCGGCAGGAACGCGGGCGCGAGAACACTTTGTTTGTGCATGTGACGCTGGTGCCGTTCATCGCGGCGGCGCAGGAATTGAAGACCAAGCCGACGCAGCACTCGGTGAAAGAGCTGCTCAGCGTTGGAATTCAGCCGGATATTTTGCTGTGCCGGACGGATCGGTTCCTTTCGAAAGACATCAAGTCGAAAATTGCGTTGTTCTGCAATGTGAGTGAAGAAGCGGTCATCACGGCGAAGGATGTGGCCTCGATCTACGAAGTGCCGGTGTGTTTCGCGCATGAAGATGTGGACACGCTGGTGATGAAGTATTTGCACTTGCAGGCGAAGGATCGCGATCTTTCCAGGTGGAATGAGCTGGTGCACCGCGTCTATAACCCGAAGGATGTCGTGCGAATCGGGATTGTCGGGAAGTATGTGGAGTATGAGGATTCGTATAAGTCGTTGAAAGAAGCGCTGGTGCATGGCGCGCTGGCGCACAATTTGAAGCTTGAAGTGAGCTGGGTTGAAGCCGAGGGGCTGGAGACTGCCGACCCGAACGACAAGAGTTACTACGCTCAACTCGAGGATTATGACGGCATTCTTGTGCCCGGCGGATTTGGTAAGCGCGGCATCGAGGGCATGCTCAAGGCAATTCAGTATGCGCGCGAAAACAACGTGCCATATTTTGGAATTTGCCTTGGGATGCAGACAGCGTGCATTGAATTTGCGCGCAATGTTTGCGGGCTGGCGGGAGCGAATTCCAGCGAGTTCGATCCGGCGACTCCGCATCGAGTGATTTATAAACTGCGTGAGTTGCGCGGCGTGGAAGAACTCGGCGGGACGATGCGCCTGGGCGCATGGCCGTGCAAGATTGAGCCGGGGACGCTGGCCGAGAAGGTGTATGAGCAGAGCGAGATCAGCGAGCGGCACCGGCATCGCTATGAGTTCAACCGCGAGTATGAAGAGCCGATGACGGCGGGCGGACTGAAAATTTCTGGCGCAACACCGGACGGGACCTACGTTGAGATTGTGGAGATTCCGGGGCATCCATTCTTTATCGGTTGCCAGTTCCATCCAGAGTTCAAGTCGAAGCCGCTGGAGCCGCATCCGCTGTTCAAGTCGTTTGCGGGCGCGGCCTATGCGCACGGCCAGAAACGCAAGGGAAACAGGGAAGCTGCGGACGTGGAGATGTTTCTGCGTCCGGCGAAAGTCGCGCGAGGGTAAAATAAATCGGGTGATCGGACCATCGGGTCATCTGGCGATCGAAACCACAATGCTTCGCCAGATTTGTTGTCCCAGTCGATTTCCGCGTGGGTTTTCAATGACCCGATGACCCGATCATCCGATGATCCGATGACGTCCTCTTTCCAAATCGATAGCGTGCGCGTTGGCTCGGGAGATCTTTTTCTGATCGCCGGGCCGTGTGTGATCGAAAGCGAAGATCACGCGCTGCGCATGGCCGAGATCATCAAGGGCGTGACGCGCTCGCTGAATTTTCCTTTCATCTTCAAGGCTTCGTATGACAAGGCGAACCGCACCTCGATCCGCAGCTTTCGCGGACCGGGCATGAAGGAAGGCCTGCGCATTCTGAATAAGGTGAAATCCCAGGTGCACATTCCCGTGCTCACGGACGTGCATCAAGTGGCGGATGTAGCAGCGGTGGCAGAAGTGGTGGATGTGCTGCAAATCCCCGCGTTCCTCTGCCGGCAAACCGACCTGATTGTCGCCGCCGCGTTGAGCGGCCGTCCCGTGAATATAAAAAAAGGCCAGTTTGTTTCGCCCTGGGACATGAAGCACGCGGTCGAAAAGTGCCGCGACGCAGGAAATACGCAGGTCTTCGTAACCGAGCGCGGATCTTCGTTTGGCTATAACAATCTGGTTGTGGATATGCGGTCGCTCGCCATCATGCGCAAATTTGCGCCGGTGGTCTTCGATGCGACGCACTCGGTGCAACTGCCGTCAGCATCGCACGGAGATCAAGATGGCCCGGCGGTCAGCGGCGGACAGCCGGAGTTCATCCCCGTACTCTCTCGTGCAGCCGTCGCAGCTGGCGTGGACGGCGTGTTCATGGAAGTGCACGACAATCCAAGAGAGGCGAAGAGCGACGGCGCAAACGCGCTCGACTCGCGCAATCTGCGCGGCGTGTTGAAGGAATTATTGGCGGTGCGGCAGGCGATTGATGCGGCGCGCGCGACGCCATAATTCATGTTCCTGATCCCTTACAAAACGATCCGGATCACGAGTTCTCTGACGCCGGAGGAAGCTAGCCGACGAATAACGCAGGTGGTTGATACCCGCCGGTGGACGTGGCGGCGTTTGCCCGGTGTGCATTTTCAGGGGCGAGTCTCGCCTGAAGGTTTTCGGATACTCCCTGTGGTCCGGGGAAGAAATACGTACTTGCCACTGATCCGAGGGTATTTCCACGCCGGCCCCAGTGGAACGGATGTCGTGGCTACCTTCTCGTTGCATCCTCTCGCGATTGCCATGGTTTCTTTGCTGGCCATTGTGCCCTTCGCGATAGAGTTCTTCAAGCTCGGGTTTCTATCTCTTGATCTACTGACGTGGCTGGCCTTGCTCTTCGCTCTTCACGTGCTCCTGTACTTCACTGGTTTCTTGCCCGAGGCACGTCGAGCCGAAACTTTCCTGCGAGACTTGTTAGGCAAATGACTTCAGTTCATTTCTGAATCTGTTACCATTCCCGCCACATCTGATTTTCATCGCGTATGCACCTGTGGGCTTCGATTGCCGGACTGATTCTGATTTTCGTCATCCTTCTCGATGCGTTTGAGACGGTTGTTCTGCCGCGCCGCATTCAGCGGACATTTCGAATTACCGCATTTTTTTACAAAGCCACGTGGATCCGGTGGACGCGCGTATCGCAGCATATCAAGTCCCCATCGCGGCGCGAGGGCTTTCTCGCGTACTTTGGGCCGCTGTCGCTGATTCTCCTGATGGGTTTTTGGGCGCTGGGACTGATCTTTGGTTTTGCCTGCGTGCAGTACGGTCTGGGCGAACATCTGACCCTTGTCAACGAGAAAATCACGTTTGGGAAAGTGCTCTACCTGAGCGGCGAAACGTTTTTCACACTGGGCTACGGCGACATCACACCCAACAATGCCGCCGCACGCGCCCTTGCCGTGATGGAAGCGGGCATGGGCTTCGCCTTCCTCGGTGTCGTGATCGGATACCTGCCCGTGATCTACAACTCGTTTGCGGCGCGCGAGATTGAAATTTCCCTGCTCGATGCCCGTGCCGGATCGCCTCCAACCGCAGCCGAATTCCTGAGCCGGCTGGGATGCTGCCCGGAGCAAACCGTGCTCGACGGCATCTTTCGCGATTGGGAGCGCTGGTGCGCCGACCTTCTGTCGAGCCACATTTCTTATCCGGCGCTGCTTTTCTTCCGGTCGCAGCACAGCAATCAATCGTGGCTGAGCGCGCTCACCGTGATGCTCGATGTCACGTCGCTGGTCATGGTGGGCGTGGATGGGATCCATCCCGAGCAGGCGAAGCTGACGTTCGCCATCGCGCGGCATGCGGCTGTCGATCTGGCGCAGGGCGTGAACGCGCAATACGATCCGCACGCGCCGGAGCGGCTGACATTGGAAGATCTGGATGGGCTGCGAAAAGAACTGGCGCAGCACGGCGTGACGCTTTATGACGGTGCGGATGCTGCCGACCGGCTAGGCGCATTGCGCGCTCTCTACGAGCCGTATGTACATTCGATCAGCGGGCGGCTGCGCTTCACGCTACCGCCATGGATCGCAAGCGAGCGCAGGAAAGACAACTGGCAGGGCAGTCCGTGGGACAGGGCGATTCAGGCAAAGGCGCTGGAAAAACCGGGACGGCCGGTGGAAGACCACTTCTGATCGGGTGATCGGGTAATTTGATCATTCCTTTGCGAAGTGGGATCGAGATGACCCGATGGCTCGATCATCCCCCGATCATCCGATGACCCGATGCTCTGCTCCTTCTGCTACCATTTCCGGTTCATGAAAAACATAGGTGAAAACGTAGTTCGCATTGAGGCGGAGGCTTTGCGGGCGCTGGCGGATCGGCTGGCGGGACCGATGGCTCCCTCGTTTGAGCGCGCGCTCGAGCTGCTATTCGGATGTCAGGGGCGCGTCGTGGTTACGGGGATGGGGAAGAGCGGGATCATTGCGCGGAAAATTGCCGCGACTTTGAGTTCGACGGGATCGCCCGCGCTGTATCTTCATCCTGTGGAAGCGTTGCACGGAGACCTTGGGATGATCGTGCGCGGCGACGTGGTGCTCACGCTTTCGGCGAGCGGCGAGACCGAGGAGATTCTGGCGTTGCTGGCGACGATTAAGCGGCTGCAAGCTCCGCTGATTGCGATGACGTGCGATGAGTTAGGGGTGAGCGCATTGGCCTCTGCGGGTGCCGACGCAAGTCCCCGCCCTTGCCGCAAAGAACGCGGCAAGGATGGGGCACCCGCGAACAAAACCAGCGCGGACAAGAATGTCCGCGCCACACGAACGTCTACGCTCGCGGTGGCCGCGGACGTGGCTCTGGATTGCTCGATTTCGAAAGAGGCGTGTTCGCTGGGACTTGCTCCGACGGCTTCGACGACGACCATGCTTGCGCTCGGAGACGCGCTGGCTGTGGCGCTATCTGAGAAGCGCGGCTTCAAGGAAGAAGATTTTGCCAACCTGCATCCGGGAGGAAAGCTGGGCAAGCGGCTGGCAAAAGTGGAATCGCTGATGCATTGGGGAGAAGCGGTGCCGCGCGTGACGGCGCGGACGAAGATGCCGGACGTGATCTATGAGATGTCGCGCAAGAAGCTGGGCATGACGACGGTGGTGGAGGACGACCGTTTGTTGGGCGTGATTAGCGACGGAGATCTGCGGCGGGTGCTGGAGCATAGCGGAAAGGATGCGCTTGATTTGCACGCGCAGGATTGCATGACGAGGTCTCCGAAAACGATTGGGCCGCAGGAATTCGCGGCGACCGCGCTGGCGCGAATGGAAGAAATGAAAATCACGTCGCTGGTGGTAGTGGACGACGAACGGCGCGTCCGCGGAGTGGTGCACCTGCATGATTTGTGGGGCACGGAGATGATGTAGGGATCGGGCCATCTGGTGATCGGGCGATCTGGTGATCGGGCCCTCGGGTCATTGAAACCCATCTTTGCCAGCCGGAAAAACTCGTTTACATCGCAACGAAAAAGGCCATCGAGCGTCCCGGGTCATTCAGGGTTTTCAATCGCCCGATGACCCGATCGCCCGATGGCCCGATGTTCTTGGAAAAACTCGCCTCCCCGGCTAACAGAAAAAGGCCATCGAGCGTCCCGGTCACTCAGGTTTTTCAATCACCCGATGACCCGATCACCCGATGGCCCGATGTTCTTGGCCCGATGTTCTCTACTCGAGCACAAAAATGTTCTTCTTGGCGCAAATATCCTTCAGGATTTGCGGCCACACGGTTACGCTGACTTCGCCGAGGTGTGCTTTCCTCAGCAACTGCATCAGCGTGCGCGATTGTCCGATGCCGCCGCCGACTGAAAGCGGCAGTTCATTGTTGATAATCGCTTTGTGATAGGGGAATTGAAGATTGCCGAGCAGCTTCGAAATTTCGAGCTGGCGGCGCAGGGTGTCCGCATTGACGCGGATGCCCATGGAGCTGAGCTCGTGGCGGCGCTTGGTCACGGAATTCCAGACCAGAATGTCGCCGTTGAGGCCGTGCGTTTCTTTCTTCGTTTCTTTGCTGGTATCGGTGACCCAGTCGTCGTAATCGGCGGCGCGGTTTTCGTGCGGGAAACCATCCTTCAATTTCCAGCCGATTCCGATGATGAACACCGCGGGATACTTTTGCAGGATCTGCGTCTCGCGCTGCTTGCGCGGGAGATTCGGGAACATGTCGAGAATCTCTTCGGCGTGCAGGAAGGTGAGTTCTTCCGGCAGATTGGGGTAGCGCGGATCGCGCAGCGCAGGGAATAAGTCCTGCGCGAACTTCTCGGCCCCTACCAGCACCTGCCAGATCTTGCGGACGATATCTTTCAGAAACGCCACATTGCGGTCCGAATCGTGGATGGAACGCTCCCAGTCCCACTGGTCGACGTAGGCGGAGTGATCGTGATCGAGGAAATAATCCTTGCGCACGGCGCGCATATCGGTGCAGATGCCTTCTCCGGGCTTGCAGTCGAATTGTTTCAGCGCGACCCGTTTCCACTTGGTGGCAGCCTGTACGACCTGTGCGTCGATGGGATGCATGTTGAGGTCGTTCGAGATGTGGAAGCCGATGGGTGTGCGCGAGCCGTCGCGATCAAGCATGTCATTGACGCCGCTATCGACGTCGACAATGAGAGGAACCTCGACCATCATGAGGTTGAGCACTTTGCAGAGATTGTCTTCGATGTAACGCTTGACTTGAAAAATGGCTTGTTGAGTTTGACGCCGGTCGAGCAGGGAACGGTAGTCATTGGGCAGTACACGTTCGAGATCGGTGTAGTTGCCAATACCAGGCCCTGCCAGATCGGCTTGTTTATCGTAGGTAAGAGTTCCCATTAATCCCTCCGCTGATGAAATAAAAAAGCTGGACACATCTAATGGATTACGCCTTGAGACGAGCAATGGTCTGTGATGCGGGGCACAGGTGGGGGTGAGGGAAGGACGGCTGTCAGCTATCAGCCGTCAGTTCTCAGTTGTCGGGTGTCGACCATCCCGCACGATTCCACGTAAAGGCGACTGTGGGTTCTGCGAACCTGTTGGCTAGGACCGCCTTTTCCCAAGAGTCCATGGGACGATAGAACATCAAGTACATCGATTGACTGATGGCTGACGACTGAGAGCTGACAGGTGACGACTGATTCTAATGGCAGAATCGCTGCAGTTTCGGTGGCGGGGGTGTGGGCATCTCGTCGAACTCGCCATCCCATCCGGAGCAACCGCGAGCAGTCACGGCTCGAATCACCAGTTGTTCCATGTCGCGGGCTTTGGTCTTGGCACTTGAAATTTGATCGACTGTGAGAGAGCCAGCAGTGCTGATATCGAGCAGATCGCGAGACGCCGCATTGTTTCCGGCGTCGGCGGCAATCGAAAGCCAGATATATGCGTTGAGGGGGTCCTTGGCAATGCCGCTCCCCTCCTTCAGCGCTTTTCCGTAATAATACTGCGCCTGCGGCAAGCCCTGCTCGGCGGCAATTTTGTAGAGCGCGGGAGCCTTGGTGGCGTCGCGGTCCGCCATCAGGCGAGCGAGGTAATAGGCTCCATAGGCGTTATTTTGGCCAGCGGACATCTTGAGCCATTTTTGAGCGGCATCGAGGTCGCGAGCCGTGCCATTGCCGAGGAAATAGAGGCGGCCTGTGAGCCACGCGGCCAGGGGATCTCCGGTCAGAGCGGCTTTGCGATACAGGGTCAGCGCCTGGGCCTGATCCTTTGTAATCACCGTGCCGGTTTCGTAGTAGTAGCCAAGGGCGATCTGGGCTGGGCCGTAACCGACGTCGGCGGAACGGCGGAAGTAATCGACACCCTCGGCGTCGTTCTGCATTGATCCAACGCCGGTGATGGCGTCCATCGCGCGGTCGTAAAGCGCTTCGGGCGAGGTGCTTTGCGCAAAGGTGAGCGTCGCGCTCAACAGAGTCGACAAAGCGATAGCTGTGAATAAAGGAGTTGGGCGCATCGCTGGGTAGTTATGTTCCCTATCACAAATCAGTATAGGGAAGTGCAGGCTGAGTGCGGAGTTACGAAAGTTCTATTGGCTGGACGAGGGAAGCCCCGATTAAATCTCAGCAAAAAGCGCAAACCACAGAGTACACGGAGGTGCACGGAGTCCCCCAGAGACTTAAATCAGAGCTTTCCTATGGCCCACTTCCGTGCTTACTTATAGCGCTCGCGCAGGAAGTCGGCGATGGCACCGTAAGCGGCGGTCAGCGTTTTTTCATCGGGCAGAAACACGATGCGGAAGTGCTTGGTGCCGGGCCGTTGGCCAAAGCCGGAGCCGTGCACAACCATGACGTGTTTCTGACGGATGAGTTCGGTGACGAAAACGTCGTCGCCTTCGGGGATGTCGATGCGGGGGTAAGCATAGAACGCGCCTCGCGGCGCGACACAACTGACGCGCGGGGTCTCCGAACACCACTTCATGGTGAGATCGCGGCGGCTGCGCAGCTTGCGCTTGACCTCGATGAGGTGATCCTGCGAACCGTTGAGCGCGGCTGGGATCGCGTATTGCTCGGGATGATTGGCACAGAGGCGGGCTCGCAGCAGCTTGTTCACTCCTGCAACATAAGGCTTAATGGCCGACGCTTCGCCGCTGGCAATCCCCCAGCCGATGCGCCATCCGGGGGCAAGGTAGTTTTTCGACAGGCCGCCAAAAGTGATGACGGGCACGTCAGGGGCAACCTTGGCCATCGCGACGTGCGGGACGTCGTCATCCATAATCAGTTTGTCGTAGATTTCGTCGGCGAAAATTATCAGGTTGTGCTGCCGGGCCAGTTCTGCGACTTGCTCGAGCATCTTGCGCGTGCAGACCGAGCCGGTGGGGTTATTGGGATTAATGAGCACAATGCCCCGCGTGCGCGGCGTGATCTTCTTCTTGATGTCATCGAGATCGGGCTGCCAGCCGTCTTCTTCATTCAGGTAATAGGTGTTGAGCTTCACGTCGAGCTTGGCCAAAACGGCCGAGTAGAGCGGGTAGTCTGGACACGGCGTGAGCAAGTTGTCGCCGGGATTGAGCAGGGCAGCCAGGCAGATGTCGACCGTCTCGCTGACACCGGAAGTGACAAAAACATCCTGAATGGTGGTGATGCCTTTACGCGCGGCCTCGCCGCGGATGGCTTCGAGCGCGGGCTTGATGCCCGACGATGGCGAGTAACCGTTCTTGCCGTCGCGCATGGCCTTGTAGACGGCTTCGATCATGTGCGCGGGCGTGGCGAAATCGAAATTCAACGGATCGCCGATGTTCAGCGGCAGGATCTTGTGTCCTTGCTTGGCGACTTCGTCGGCGATGCAGGCCAGATCGCGAATGGCGTAACGGACGTTTTCGAGGCGGGTGGCGGGAGCGATTTCGTGGACTTGCATAGTAGGCATCAATCAAATCTCCAGCTTGATTCTACCGAAAGCTCAAGCCGGTTGTAGGGGAGGCGCGTCACCGACGTGTGTGAGATTCACCGCCGGGGCGTGAGATTCACCGCCGAGACGCAGAGTGCGCCGAGAAATGCAACTTCTTCCTGACTTGCGGTCCATCGCTGAATACCCTGTCGCTTGGGGGCGATGAGCGGCGGATATAAACGCCAACGTAAGTCGACTTAGGAGTGATCACTATGTTTGAGTATAACCGGATTTATTGCCAACATGACCTAGCCGATGGTCAGGGAGGGTGTTGAGAGCGAGTTCTATTTTCGCCCGGGTGGTATCGCCGGATCTTTCGATGCTGGAAAAGCCGGGGACAGACGGGACGTTTACCTAATTTTCTTTCCGTGGAAACCGGGGAACGTCCCGTCTGTCCCCAGGTTCCCAGGTTCCCCCAGGTTCCAGGTTATTCATGGCCATCCTTGGGCGGCAATTTTGCGGCTTCGCTCACGATGGCTGCGGCGCGGTCTTTACTAACCTTGCATCCGGGATCGGAGATGCGGCATTGCGCAAGCGTGTATTTGCATCCGCAAGGGCAGGCTTCCGCATTCAGCTTGTGCAACGCGGCCATGCGTTGTTCCGGGGTCAGTTTCGATGTGTCGATTCCCGGCAGCATGGTTGCGCGGTCCGCGTGCTTCAATGACACTTCGCCGGTGTCTTCAAAGGTTTCTACTCTCGCCGGAATCGGCATATTCAGCAGGGCGCGCGCTTCGATCTCGTACAGCGCCGGATCGAACAGCCCCACATGCTTTTGCACCATTTTGCCATCTTGATTGATGACAAACATCGTAGGCAGCGCACTGACGCTTCCATAGGCAAGGCGCACCGGCACCGAGGTCATCGCCACCGGATAGTTGATTCCCTTGGCTTTCACGAACGCGCGCAGCCGCTCGGCGTCGTCATCGTCGACATTCATGCCAATAATCTGCAAGCGGTCTTTGTATTCGTCCTGAATTCGGATCAGGTCGGGAATTTCCGCGCGGCACGGCCCGCACCATGTAGCCCAGAAGTTCAGCAGCACCACTTTGCCCTTGTACGCCTGCAGGCTGAGTTCTTTTCCGTCGAGATCTTTCACCTTGAGGTCCGGCGCAGGATCGGGATCGCGCACAAAGCGGATGACCAGTTGCTGTTTCTGCTGTTGCTGTTGTTGTTGCTCTGGATGCAGTAGTTGCGCGCGCGCCTGGGGCGGAATCAGTGCCAGCGTCAGGACCGGTCCCAAGCATAGGCCCAGGCTCACCAGTCGGCACACCCCTGGCGCGATTTGGAGACTCTTTCTGTTTGTGCGCATCCTGCTCGTCATCCTGGTCATAGGTTCTTACTAGTAGATCATAATCGAGGATGGGAGCCGACATTGTCGTGGAATGTCGCGTGTAACCGAGACGATGGGGAGAACACGAGGAGAACACGGGGGTAAAACACGGAGACAGACGGGACATTTGCCCAATTTTCTTTCCGAGGAGACCGGGGAACTTATCACACGGTGTTGTGCGTTCCATCACTCTTCTGCCAGGTCTGAAGGCCTGGTCCATGAACGGGGGTAACTTTCCAATGGAGATGCACCCCTCTAATCTTCGATTGAGTGACACGTTAGGTATGAGGCACCACCCTGTGACCTACTCGTTTTTTTCTCTATCGTCGTCCAAGTTTCGTGACTTTCCTTCTATTACATTGCTTTTCTTGCTACTCGTAGCGGCTTGTGGTTGCTCCAGGGCTGACGCATCGAAGGCAAAGCCATCGTCGTATGCTTTCACCGATGCGGAGATTGCCGGTTTGAGCGGCGACGCGAGCACGGATATCCACGCGTTGTCGGACTATAGCAAAACCGTTTACAGCCTGCTCAAAGCGGAGAAATTCGAGCAATTGGACAATCTCGCGGATACGGTGCGTTCACATAAAGAGACGTTTCCCGGAGGCATGTGGAAGATCCACACCATATATACCGGACTTGCGCGACCTCCGCTGCACGCGACTGAGGAGGATTGGAAGACACACCTCGACCTGCTCCAGAGCTGGGTGTCAGCGCGGCCAGACTCGGTCACCGCCCGCATCGCGCTGGCGGAATCCTATGTCAACTATGGCGCGGATGCGCGCGGCTCAGGATTCGCCGATACTGTGAGTGAGAGTGGGTGGAAGCTTTTTGCGGAGCGCACCGCCAAAGCGAAGAAAATCCTCGATGAAGCTTCGTCTCTCCCTACCAAGGATCCAGAGTGGTATTTCGCGATGCAGACCATAGCCTTGGGAAGCTGGGACCCGGCCGCCAGGCGAGCCCTGCTCGAACAGGCTGTAAAATTCGAGCCAACTTATTATTACTACTACCGCTCGTACGCCTATTCAATCCTGCCCAAGTGGGGCGGAGAACAAGGGGAAGCAGAAAACTTCCTTCAGACAGCCGCGGACCGCATCGGAGGAGACGCAGGAGATATTTTATATTTTCGAGTTGCCGGGATTCTGATTTGCGGTTGCCAAAACGATCAGCAACTGAATCTCTCCTGGCCCAGGATCCAGAAGGGCTTTGCTGCCGTGGAGAAACAGAATGGTCCGTCACCGGTGAACTGGAACCTTTTGGCCCATATGGCGCAGAGCTATAACGATGCCTTCGTAGCGGAAAAGATGTTCGCCAAAGTTGGGGACCAATGGAGTGAGGATATCTGGCACACGTCTTCCGCCTTCGAATCGGCCCGGCAATGGGCGAAGCAAATGGGACCTATGGCGGCTCGGAAGCACGCAGGGGAAGAATCCGCCGAAGCAAACCTGCAGACCGACGAAGGGCGGCGATACCAAGCGGCGTTCGAGGAAAAAATTCACACATGGATGCAAGCATGTGTGCAAGAGTCCGCCAGCAGTGACCCAGGCACGCACGAACTTCTGGTCAAGGTCGGTAAGGAGGGTACGGTCGAAGACATGATCGGCGTCGGCTCTACTAGCACGGGCTTTTGTCTGGCCCGGAAGTTAGCTGAATCCCGGTTGAGCAAACAGGCCGTGTTTCCACAACCCCCTCAGGGTGATTACTGGGTCCGGTTCGATCTCAATCTACCCGGCTCGGCTTCGGCTGCACTTAACTAACCTGGCGGAAAGGAACCACGTCGGCACTCTCCGCGTTCTCCGAATTTTCGGCGTCTAGGCCGTAGCTTCCCTGATGGCTGACGGCTAACAGCTGATGGCTGAAAGCTGACCACTGCCTTACTCCACCCGATCAATCTGCGCCTTCTGCAGCTTGTCGGAGTAATCCACGTACACGGCTTTCCACTCGGTGTAGAAATCGATTGCGCCGATGCCGCCTTCGCGGTGGCCATTGCCGGTGGCTTTCGTTCCGCCAAATGGGAGGTGGACTTCCGCGCCGATCGTCGGAGCGTTGATGTAGGTGATGCCAGCTTCAAGGTCGCGAACGGCAGCGAACGCCTTGTTCACGTCCTTGGTGTAGAGTGCCGACGACAAGCCATATTCGATGTTGTTAGCGATCTCGATCGCGCTCTCCAGGTTTTCGCAGGGGATGATTGAAACCACCGGCCCAAAGATTTCTTCCTGCGCGATGCGCATCTTGGGATCGACATCGATAAAGACAGTTGGCTCCAGAAACCATCCATGCTGGTATTCGCCCTTGTCGAGGCGATTGCCTCCGCAGACGAGCTTCGCGCCTTCATTCTTGCCAATCTCGATATAGCTCAAGTCGGTTTTCAGTTGGCTTTCATTCACTGCCGGACCCATCTCAACTGTTTCGTCGAGGCCGTTACCAATCTTGATTTTTTTTGCGCGTGCCACAAACTTGTCGATGAACTCGCGGTAAACGCCCTTCTGGACGATGATGCGGCTGGTCGCGGTGCAGCGCTGGCCGGTGGTGCCGAACGCGCCCCAGAGTCCGCCTTCAATGGCGAGATCGAGGTTGGCGTCGTCAAGCACAATCATAGGATTCTTGCCGCCAAGTTCGAGCGAACAGTGTTTGAAGCTCTGGGCAGCAGTTGCGCCGACGATCTTACCAACGGCGGACGATCCGGTGAGTGAAATGGCGCGCACGGTTGGATTCTCGGTGAGCGGCGTGCCGACTTCGGAACCAAATCCGGTGACGATGTTAATCACGCCATTGGGAAGACCCGCGTCCACCAAGGCCTGCACCAGATTGAATGTTGAGAGAGGCGTGTCCTGCGCGGGCTTGATCACGCACGTATTGCCGCAAACGACCGCGGGCAGCAGCTTCCAGGAAGAGATAGCCATCGGGAAATTCCAGGGCGTGATCATGCCGCAGACGCCGATGGGCTGGCGAACGGCCATAGCGAACTTGTTGGGCAACTCGGAAGGCACGGTGGGGCCGAACAGGCGGCGGCCTTCGCCGGCGTTGTAATACGCGGCGTCGATGGCTTCCTGCACGTCGCCGCGCGTCTCTTTCAGCACTTTGCCCATTTCGCGCGTCATGTCGCGCGCGTATTCTTCCTTGCGCTCCATCAGAATTTCGGCGGCGCGGAAGACAATCTCGGCTCGGCGGGGCGCAGGCACCAGACGCCATTTGGCATAGGCGCGCTTGGCGGCTTCGACCGCGGCGTCTACATCGGCTTTGTTCGAACGCTGGAAGATGGCGACGACTTCGCGCGTGTCGGCGGGGTTGCGGTCTTCAAAGGTGCGGCCGCTGACGGACTCGACCCACTCGCCGTCGATAAAGTTCTTGAAAACTCTGGTTTTAGTAGTCGCGCCGTCGATTGCGGGCTTGGTTAAGGTATCGGTCGCCATTGGAGCCTCCTGGAAGTAACGCAGCTGGGAATTATGCCAGTGACTATGCTAACAACCGAATTGGAGAGGGGCAAGGCGGGGAGACAGTGGGTGGCAAGGCGTCTCCTGTTGGTCATCATCTAATATTAATAACCAAAGCCATGGCCTCATCTTCGAAGCGAAGGAACCGACCGCAGAAGTCCATCAAGCTCCGGGAGCGCCAACTGAACCTCATCGCCAAGGCTCTCGCCGACCCGCACCGCTACCAGATCCTCCAACAAGCCGGCTCCGGCAGCCAGGGCGTGCTGTGCGCCGATATCCGCGAGCACCAGACCATTACGGCTCCTACCCTCTCCCATCATATTAAGGAGCTTGAAAACGCCGGCCTGCTTCGGCTGGCCCGCGAAGGCAAGTTCATGCGGCTGATTCTCCAGCGCGAAATTCTGGACGCCTACCTCGATCATCTCCGCTCGATTTGAAGTAATTCCGCATTCCTGAAACCTTCCGCGGCTGCGCGCATCAATTAGACAGTTGTCGAACTATAAAAGTGAGGAGAGCTAGCCATGAGCAAGCTGAAAGACAAAGTTGCAGTGGTCACGGGAGCGTCCAAGGGAATCGGGGCCGGCATCGCCAGGGCGTTAGGCGCAGAGGGCGCATCGGTCATCGTAAATTACGCATCGGACAGGAAAGGCGCGGATCGCGTGGTTGCAGACATCGTGAAATCCGGCGGCAAGGCGGTCGCCGTGCAAGGCGATGTCAGCAAGGCCGAAGACGTGCGCCGCGTGTTTGCCGAAACGAAAAAGGCCTTCGGCCATGTAGACGTTCTGGTCAACAACGCAGCCATCTACCAGTTCGCCCCGATCGATCAGATCACCGAAGAGCATTTCGACCGGCAATTCGACATCAACGTGAAGGGTTTGCTCTTCGCCACGCAGGAAGCCGTGAAGCTGTTCAACGGTGACGGGGGCAGCATCATCAACATCAGTTCACTCGCGAGCCAGGGGACAGTTCCGGGAAGTTCCGTTTACTCGGCCACCAAGGCGGCCGTCGATACCATTACTCGCGTCCTGGCCAGGGAACTGGGAGCTAGGAAAATCCGAGTGAACTCCATCAACCCGGGACCGGTGGAAACCGAAGGCTTCCAGGCTGCCGGTGTTGCCGACAGCGACCTGGCGAAGGATTTCAAGGCTCGCACGCCGCTCGGCCGCATCGGCCAGACGCAAGACATCGCTCCCATCGCGGTCTTCCTCGCCTCGCCGGAATCTGGATGGCTCACTGGGGAAACGCTGTTTGCCTCCGGCGGTCTCCGCTAACCAACAAAGGTTGTCGCGGGCCATCGGAAATTGGCCCTCCAGAGACAGTTCGCGCGGAACTGCGGCTTGCCGTATCTCCGCGCGAACGGCTCTTTGATCGCCATAGCCGCGCGCAACCCTGTCCTTACGCCCTTTGTCAGTGGATCACTTTCGTAACCCTCCCTCGCATGACCACCTTCCGTTATCCCCGCCGGCAGGGATTATCATGAGATTAGTTTGACAATAGTCCATATTCTCGCAAGTTCGAAGTGAGGACAGCAGGCGTTCGTGCCGAAGCAGCAGGCTAAACCGGGAGTGTATGTCGCCTGGAAGACGGTGACCTACCGCAGCGTGGTCCTCATGCTGATGGGTGCGCTGTTTATTTTACTTGCGTTCCTGTACCTGGCGTTTCCGAAAGCCACGGAATCAACGGTGAAAGCCGCCGGAAAAATTTCCAGCGAGTTGTTTGAGAAAGTTGCCGGACTGGCCCCTTCGCTGAGCACGCCATCGGCGGCGGTGGGAAAGCAGGCGCACTTTACCGCGCTCGATGGCACGGTGCGCGTGCGCAAGGGAAACAGCAATAGCTGGATCACCGCCGACTACAGTCTTCCGCTCGAAAAGGGAGACGTGGTGCAAACGGCGGGTGAAGGCATGGCAAAAATTGTCTTCAACGACGGCACGAACTACACCATCAAGCAGGATTCGCTGATCGTCATCGAGGAGAACTCCGCGAACGATCAGCAGCAAACGAATGTGGCCGTCGCAGTCACAACAGGGACGGTCGATTTGACGACCGCGACGTATGTGCAGGGATCGAAATCGCAGGTGATTGTGGCGGGCGCGAAGGCTTCGCTGGCGCCAGATTCGGCCGCCATCGTGCACAACAGCACGGCAGACGATCAGCATGAAATCCTGGTGAAAAAAGGCAGCGGCGATATTGAGCGGAATGGCGAAACGGTTCGCTTGGCAAGTTGGGAGAAAGTGAGTTTCAAGAGCGATTCGAAAACCATGCAACGGGAGAAAGAGATCGGTCCGCCCACTCCCATTGCTCCGGGCAACATGATGCCGGTTTTCGCCAATCCCGGTGAATCGGCGAAGCCAGTGGAGTTTACCTGGACACCAATGGCAAACGCCGCCGGCTATCGGCTGCGGATCTCCCACAACCCGTATTTTTCGTCGCTCCTGCTGGACCGCAAAGTGGATGCAGCCAGCGTGGTGGTGACCGGCATGCCGCTGGGCGCTTATTACTGGTCGATCCAGTCTTTTGACGCGTCGGGACACGAATCCCTGGAGAGCGAGAAGAACCGGTTTACGATCATCGTCAAGACCAAGGAAAAGGTGGATTTGGCGCTCGATATCGATCCATTCCTGCAGCATGGACATGTGGTCGAGGTGATTGGCAGGACGGAGGCGGGCGCGCGGGTCGTGGTCAATGGCAGGGAAGTCCCGATGGTCACCGACGACGGGTCTTTCCACTACTTCACGCCTCCGCTGCCGAATGGTGAAAATCTGATTACCGTGACGGCGCAGAATGCCAAGGGCGGAGTTAAGACTCGCGAGGAGAAAGTGGTAATACAGTAGATCGTCGCGCGAGGGTGGCCGGAAATTCTGGAATGGGGTCGGGATGGAAAAGGTGCCTAAATGGCAACCGGCTGAAACCGCAGAACAAAGTAGAATAGAAACACCGAGACAAGACTCCCATTGGAACTGAGCCATGCCCGGATTCCGGGGAGAGACGACTTTCCAAGAGAGAAGAGAAGTAGGGCTATGTCAAACAACGGCTTTCATAACGGATCTTCGCGATCGCATAATCTGCGTTCCCTCTTCAGCATGTTTTCAAGTGACCTTGCGATCGACCTTGGAACCGCCAATACGCTGGTGTACGCGCGCGGCAAAGGAATCGTTGTCAACGAGCCTTCGATCGTCGCGCTGAACAAGAACACGAACGAAGTTGAGGCTGTGGGCAAAGAAGCAAAAGAGATGCTGGGCCGCACGCCGGGGAATATCGTTGCCATCAAGCCGATGAAAGATGGCGTGATTGCCGACTTCAAAGTTACTGAGAAGATGCTGAACTATTTCATTCAGAAGGCGCACAACCGCAAGATGCTGGTGCATCCGCGGATCGTGATCGGTGTGCCGTCCGAAATCACGCAGGTGGAAAAGCGCGCTGTCATGGACTCCGCTTATCGTGCGAAGGCGAGTGAAGTGCATCTTGTGGAGCAGGCCATGGTCGCGGCGATCGGCGCGGGACTGCCCATTACAGAGCCCAGCGGCAACATGGTCGTCGACATCGGCGGCGGCACGACTGACATTGCAGTCATCTCTCTCAGCGGCATCGTCTATTCGCGCAGCGTTCGCATGGCCGGCAACCAGATGGATGAAGCCATCATGAACTACCTCAAGCGGAAATATAACCTGCTGATCGGCGAGCGCACGGCTGAGCAGATCAAAATTGAGATTGGCAGCGCGTATCCGCTGGATAAGCCGCTCACCATGGAAATCAAGGGACGCAACCTTATTGAAGGCGTGCCAAAAACCATTACCGTCGATGACAGCGAGATTCGCGAGTCGCTCAGCGAATGCGTTTCGACCATCATGAATGCGATCCGCGTGGCGCTCGAGCGCACGCCGCCCGAACTCTCCGCGGACATCAGTGATCGCGGCATCGTGCTGACGGGCGGGGGCGCGCTGCTTAAAAATCTGGACAAGCGCATCCGCGAGGAAACCGGCTTACCAGTTTCGATCGCCGACGATCCGCTCTGTAGCGTCGTGCTGGGCACGGGCAAAATGCTCAGCGACTTCAAGCTGCTGCGGAAGATCTCGATCGAGTAAAAAAGCTTCGAGCTTCGAGCCACGAGCTAGAAGCATCGTCCCGCTGGCCTCGATGTAGGGCCAAAAACTCTACCGCGCGCTAGTTTTGTGCCGCGAGCTTAGGATTGTCATTTCGAGCCCGAGCGGAGCGAGTGGGCGAGGAATCTGCATTTTGTTTGCTCGAAGCTCGCGGCTCGTAGCTGCCCTTACTGAGAACTGACAACTGAGAGCTGCTGTTATGGACATCCTTGGCCGCTATCGCAACCTTATCGTGCTCATGGGCGTGCTCTTCGCCCAGGTACTGGGGCTTGCCGTGCAGGTCAAGCGCGCTACCGCCAGTGAGCCAACTCGACTGATCCGCGTTTGGGCGGTAGGAGCGGTGACTCCTTTCGAAGAGGTGCTCCACGGGCTCCAGACTTCAAGCGGCAATGTCTGGCATAACTATCTTTACCTGCGAGGCGTGCGCGCGGAGAATCGTGAGCTGAAACAGGAAATCCAGCAGCTGCGCCTGGGACAGGTTCGGATGACCCAGGATGCGGACCAGGCGCGCCGTTTGCAAGCGTTGCTTGAGTTCAAGGAACAATTCATCTCGAAGACCATGGCGGCGCAGGTGATCGGATGGAGCGGCAGCGAGCAGTCCCGCTCGATATACATCGACAAAGGCGCGCGCGAGGGAATTCGGCCCGACATGGCCGTCATCACCAAAGATGGCATCGTGGGCAAGGTGCTGCAGGTATTCGGCGGTAATCCGCTGGAGCGTTCTGTATCGCAAGTGCTCCTGATCGACGATCAGACCAGCGGCGTGGGTGCAATCCTCGACAAGGCGCGGCTGCAGGGGATTCTCCGCGGCACACCCTCCGGCGATGTGGTGCTTGAAAAAGTGATGAGCGACGAGACTGTGCCGGTGGGCGAACAGGTGCTCACGAGCGGAGGAGACGGAATTTTTCCGAAGGGGCTACCGGTTGGCACGGTGACTCGCGTGAGTCCCGGCGGCGATCTGTTTCTGAATATTCGTGTGCGGCCTACCGCGGACCTGAGCCGTCTTGAAGAAGTATTGGTCGTCACCAAGATAGATGAGCGGCAGGCCGAGCCGGAGCAGGGGGGCCCCGCGCGTGCTGTCGACATTCTGGCTGAGCGGTTGCCGACGGTTCCTCCGAAACCGGAACCTGGCCCCGAAGGCGCAGGGAAAGGTCCTATTGCTGTAGCTGGTGGAACTGCCACGACGGCTGCCGCTGCCGCCTCCGCGCACGGTGCCAAGCCCGGCGACACCAGCCCGAAGTCTACGTCCGCGCCTGGAATCCCGGGTCCCGTTGTGCCAAAAGCGGTGCCCGGCGGCGGAACCACGAGTCCTTCCGCGCCGAAAGCCGAACTGCCACACGCCACTGTCTCAAGCGTTGGAATTCCCAGCACCGGAGCGGTTGTGAATCCAAGCCCGACTGTGAAGAAAGCTGTGGCGTCCAACGTTGCTTTCGGGCCCAATCCGGTTGGCTCAACGCCTGCCGCTCCGGCGGCCACTCACTTGACGGCGGCGACGACCGCGGCCACAGCAGCCAAGCCTGCTGCCGCCAAGCCCGTCGTCCATTCAACCACCACTTCGAAACCGCAACCTGCCGCGCAGGACACTCCCCAGTAACGTGGCCATCACTTACACGAACAGCGAGCAGGTTGAGGTCTATCGCTTCAGTATCCCCGCGACGATCCTGATTCCGCTCACAGCCGTCTTCCTTCAAGCATGGTTGCCGCTGCGTTTTCCGTTCTTCAAGGTGTTCGATCTCCCGCTGCTGGTTGTGATCGGCTTCGCAACCGCGCGCCGCAGTCCGCTGGCCGGCCTGTTCACGGGAGGCTTGATCGGCATTTTGCAGGATGCGCTCACGCACCAGCCAATCGGGCTTTACGGCATTTCGAAGACCGTGGTTGGATTCGGCGCTTCGTCGCTTGGCATCAAGCTGGACGTGGAGAATCCCGGCGCCCGGTTCCTGCTGACCATCTTCTTTTATGTGGTGCATGAGATTGTCTTCTTTATCATTGCGCGCGGCCTGGTCGGGTTGCACATGGAGTGGAGTTGGCCCCATGAGATCGGTTCGGGAGTCGCCAATGCCGTGCTTGGAATCCTCGTCTTCGCGCTACTTGACCGCATGAAGCGCCGGACTTAGCTTTCTTCGACGCATTCGTCCTCAAACGGCAATTATCCCATGAGAGTAAGTTTCTTCATTTGCCGTCCCTCACGCCAATGAGAATGGCAGCCTCTTTGAGGTTATTGCCATGAAGTCGCAAGGCCCGTACAACATCGAGATACTCCGCATCGGACGGAAATGCGGGCAGCATACTGGAATCGAACTCGGGTATCTCAAAGGCAAGCCACTCCAGATGGTTGCTATAAATAACTCTGAAGGCCTCAATCTCAGATCCTAAACCATTGCCGCTCTCATCCCCTCTTAGAGGATGAGCCAATGCAGTCCTCGCGGTATTCCAGTGATGCCACGCCATTTCAAGTGAACTCGCCAACTTGTACGAACACGCCGAGTAGTGCCGGAATAGGGCTGCCTCCCCCTCCCCTATCGCAGCGTCTTCCTTGCGCAGTTCTAGCCACGTCATCAACGCTTCCCATGCCAACGTCACAAAAACCGCAAAGGAATACGGCCATAGTACCGAAAACAATGCTCCACGCTCGTACGCATGGAGAATAATTCCATAGTGCAATTGATAGATGAGGATGAGAAGAGCAATCACCAGACCCATGGCTAAACCACCAAGGCTCTGGATTGCACGCCTGCCGAATATAGGGAGAAATCGCCCCATCCCTCAATCGTACATTGACTTGCCTTGAGCGGTATCATATATGCACCATGTCAAACTTCTACTTTGCTTGTCCTGAATGTGGAAGAACAATCACCGTTCAGTGGAATCGCGTAAAACCGCCCGTCGCAGTTCAGACTCGGTGCTTCAGACGCGCTGGAGTCGGGTGTGGGAAGTGGGCCGGGTGGCTCTCATGGTCGAAAGCCTCTCGCGTGCGCCCCGCGCCGATACAGCGGAAACGGCAATTAAGAGAATCAAGACACACGTAATGCCTGCCGCAACGCTGGCACTTAAATCTCCCACGCATCGCAATGGCATTCGTCCCTATCCGGTAAATCCGCTTCCGGCAGGCATAGAAATAAAGAGATAGCCGGACACCCTCCTCCCCAACAAAAGGGATCGCCCCAACTTGCTCCGAGAGGATAATTACCTCCTCAAACCCGAAGAGTCCTGCTTGCCAACACTATATTCAGTGGCTGGAGGGGCTGCACCACGCCATGTAGTGCTTGGCCTTTGGATTCGTCCTGTAATCTGGCGGGCGAAGGAAAGCTCCGATAGGCTACACTGCTGTACGCCAGAGACGAGGCCAGCCTCGTCTCTACAGCGCGAGCTCGTGGTTTGAGCGCGAATCGCGGCGCACCGCGTCTTTGGTTTTCGCGTCTTATTGCCTTGCGCGCCATTGGTGCGTTCTTCGTGGGGAGGGAACAGTGGCATCTTCGGTCTGGTCCGGCTATCTCACCTTTGGATTGATTTCCATGCCCGTGCGTCTTTTTTCCGGCGCCCGCTCCAGCGGCATTTCGTTTAACCAGCTTCACCGGACGGATCATCACCGCGTCAAGCAGCAGCTCATCTGCCCGCTCGACAATCAGGTGCTTGACCGCAGCGAGATCGCCAAGGGCTACGAATACCGCAAAGACGAATACATCATTATCGATCCCGAGGAGATCAAGAAGATCGAGCCGAAGACCGCGAAGACGATGGAGATTCTGGAATTCGTGAAATCGAGCGAAGTCGATCCCGTCTACTTCGAATCGTCGTATTACATGCTACCGGAAGAAGCGGGCCGCAGGCCTTATGCGCTTCTGACCAAAGCACTCGAAGAGAGTGAATATGTTGCCATTGCCAAACTGACCATGCACAACCGCGAGTACACGGTTTTCCTGCGCCCGCACAGCGGCGGGATGATGCTCCACACAATGTATTACGCGGAAGAAGTTCGTCAGGTGGAAGGATTCGGCGCGCCCGAGGTTGAACTCAAGGATGCCGAGGTCAAGGTTGCGCACCAGCTCATCGAGGCTCTGGCCGGCGAATGGGATCCGGAGAAATATCACGATACGTTCCAGGAAAATCTGAAGAAGCTGATCGAAACCAAACTCGAGGGCGGGGAAGTACAGGCCGTGGAGCAGCCCAAGAAACTGGCTCCGGTAGTTGACCTAATGGCCGCGCTGAAACAGAGCCTAGAGAACGCGAAGAAGCCTGCGGCTTCGGAGAAGCGGGTGAGCGCGGAAGGCGAGGGACGCCGCAAGAGCAAGCGCGGGTAGAGGCGTGCCGTCTGTCGTTTGTCGCCGGTGGTTAGCGTTCGTCGTCTTGGTCGCCGTCCGCCATCGGTCAGCATGATTGGCTGCGCATTGGCTTGTTCTGGCCACGTTGCATTCTTTGCAACCGTATTTAGACATCCGTTTTGCCTTCGCATAATCTGCCGCCGGAGGGGGTTGACAAGGGGCTTATGATGTATGCCAGTTGCGTGGGGTATCTTCCAATAAGAGCAATGGAGCAAAGTCCTTAGAAAGGAACGGGCCCTTTCTGAATGGAACACATCCGATTCATTACTCATCAAGGCAAAAAAATTCTAAGTGTCGACCTTGCGCATTGTTCCGCCACTAAAGTGGAGGAAATTATGCGCATGCTTCCGGACCATGTCACCGCAGAGCCGATGCGGTCCGTGCTTTTGCTGGTGGATTTCACTGGAGCGTCGTTCAATGACGACGCCATTCGCACCCTTAAGGAAACCGCAATTTTTGATAAGGCGTACATCAAGAAAGCGGCGTGGATTGGAGCGGAGAGTCTCCCTATTTCGCTCCGGGAGGACGTAAGCAAGTTTTCTGGCCGCGAATTCCCCATTTTCAAGAGCCTCACCGAGGCGATGGAATGGCTGACGCAGGATTGAACGTCGCGACGGAATTCAAAGATCACAGGTTCAGCGTCTTTCCTCCGTGATGCTGTGACTCCGTAGTGAAAAAAGAAATCGGCTCGCCGATGCGACCTCCTGCGATTTCCCCTCTGGCCGCGATTCCCGCTACAATAGCCGTTCCGTGAATCTAACCTCATGATGGAGTCTGCATGAAGCGGTTTCTGCGTCTGGGAGTGGTACTGTGTCTTTTTGCGATCTGCATGGGGTGCGGACAGACGTTCCGCCCCATTATCATTCCTAATCCTCCGAAGTATCCGAATCCCCAAGCCTCCCATACAGCGGTCACTCTCAGCGATAACGGAACCATCGTCGACGGCAGCGCCATGGTGATCGACGTCTCGGGCGACAGTGTGGTTAGTATCAAGAATCTGGGATTGAATCCAGTGCACGCTGTCTTGCAGAGCGCGAGCCAGATGCTGGCTGTGAACCAATCGAATGCGAGCAACCCGCAGGATTCGGTGACCAAGCTTTCTTTCTCGGGCACGGTTATTGGAAGCACCAGTACGATTACTCTGCCGCTTTCGTACGACGCTTCCGGCAATTTGACGACTGCGGCGCCGAATTTTGTGGCGACTACGGAGGCGAACCAGGCCTACGTCTTGATGCCGCAATTCCAGCCGCCGAATCAAAACAACATCGGCGGAACGATTGTTCCCTCCCTCGCCGTGATCAGCACGTCGCAGAACTCCATCGTGACCACAGTCCCGGTTGGTAACAACCCGGTTGCGATGGCGGAAACGCCGGACGGAACAAAACTGTACGTGGCGAATAAAGGCGATAGTACGATCAGCGCGTTCAATACTAAGGACCGCTCGACGCGCCAGATCTGCGTAAATGGCACCTGCCCGGTAGGCTCCGCCTTGGTTCCGCTTTCCTCGCCGCCCATCTGGATTTCAGCTCGCTCCGATAGTCAGCGTGTGTATGTGCTCGAAGCCAACGGAACGCTTGCGTATATCGATACCTCGACTACTGCGGGCCCCGATCAGTTGAGCGACACTTATTCTCCAATCGTCCAAGCGCCCGGTTCCATCTACATGTGGTACGACATGATTCTCAACCGGCTCTATATCCCAGGGGGCGACCAGTTGGTGATTGTGGATGTCTCACAGTCTGTTCCGCAGGATCAGGCATTCCCCGGAGGCACGATTACTGGGATTACCACTGTTCCTCCCAGCTCTCGCCTGTCATCCGATCCCTGTTCCGCGACCTCGACGGGCACGCTTTCGGTCGTGGCTGTCACCTCGCTCCCCGATGGCAGCCGGGCCTACGTCGGTTCCTTCTATTCGGACGGCGCCGGAAACGTCTGCCCTCAGGTGACTGTGGTCAACACCACCAACAACACGATCACGACTTCGGTCCCTGTGCCCGGATTCCCGGATGCGACCATCTCTGGTACTTACTACGTCCCGGTCTGCGCCAGCACGCGCTTTCGCTGGAACATGGCGGCTGCCGGCGATAGCTCGCGCACTTATTTGTCGAGCTGCGATGGTGGCAATGTCAGTATCATCTACACCTCGACCGACACATACGCCGAGAACACTTATGCTCCTAGCAGCGCGCGCAATCCGATTCCGCCCAGTAATCAGAACCCGCCGCAGAATCCGGTCTTCATGCTGGCGGGGCCTTAAACCCCGTCGCGACGTGATTTCGTGAGAGCAACGTTGCTTTGCCGAGGGCGAATCCAGATTGTTGTAACCACGGAATTCGTCTGGCGGAGACGGGGCAAGCCTGTTTCTCTACAGAAGCGGGGTACCGCAGCGCCGAAACCGCGCTGACAGTTCAGAATTGACAAGCGGGAACTGAGAACTGCTCCTCTAGTTTGCGGCGGTGGCGGATTCCATTGGGCGGTGACGATAGCGGAGCGCCACATTCATGAAGAGTTTCGTATCGTCGGCGCTCAGGCACAGCACTACAGCTTCGGTATCTTCACTGCTTTTGCTGCCTTGCTCCGAGGTGTGGACTTTGGGAGGATGAACACGGAAGTGGAATCCCTGGTCGTTGAGTACAGTGATAGCGTTTCCAATGATCTGGTTAGCTAATTCGCAGACCGCTTCGCTGGCCATGTCGCCGGCACCCGCTGGATCGGCGCCCAGATTGCGGGCCAATGAAACGGCTGTTTTTTCATCGACATCGAAGATGATGCGGCCTTCGATGTCGCCGGTGACCGCAATTTCGGCCGCGATTCCCTTGCGGCGGTAAGCTTCCTCATCCATGGTGAGGTTCTCGACGGCAATGGGAGATTCGAGACCCTGGGCCAGGACGGCGTCCGCCGAGTTGATAAAAGGCTGAATGAGTTCGATGCGCATTTCTAAACTCCCGCTCCCGCGCTATGCGCCGTACTTTGTTCGTCGCGCATCACGTACTTGACCACTTCGTAGAGAACTTCAGCCTTCACCGGCTTTTGAACAAAATGGCGCGCTCCGCGCTGCAGGGCAGCGACGATATTTTCCTGGTAGCCGACCGACGAAACCATCACAATGCGCGCAGTCGGATGGTTGCGGACGATTTTCTCGGCCGCGTCGATGCCTTCCATCTGCGGCATGGTGATATCCATGAGGACAATATCGGGGAGCAACCTTTCGTATTCGCTGATGGCCATCAGGCCGTCCGCGGCTTCGCCAACCACCTGTCCACCAAAGGTCTCGACCATCTGGGCCAGGTTCTTGCGGGCGAACACGGAGTCATCCACTATCAGATAGCGGACGGGCTGTCCGTCTTCGCTCCGCGTTACAGGCGCGAGGTTTGCCATGACACTTTTCCCTCTCTTCCAGTGAACCACGTCCTAGTACCCCGGAATAGATAACCTTAGTTACTTCCGGAGCCGATCGCCTTGCGATCCTCATCGCCGCGAGCGTGATCGGCTGCGCACAGCTGTTGAAGAAGGATGGGCAGATCGTTGAGATCCACCACTCGGGCGGCAAATCCACGCTCGATAGCCGCTTTAGGCATGCCGAAGACGACGCATGACTTCTGGCTTTGAGCCACAGTCAATCCTCCGGCGTGCTGAATGGCGCCCATGCCGGCTGCTCCGTCTTCGCCCATGCCGGTCATGAGCACGCCGACAGCCTGTGAACCGAACTCCTCGGCGACGCTGCGGAAGAGGACGTCCACGGAGGGGCGATGGCCGTTGACGGGCTCTTCGTCGGAAAGCATGGTCACGTTGCCGAGCGGGAGCCGTTTCACCTTCATGTGACGGTTGCCCGGGCAAATCAAGGCGCGTCCGGCGACCAGCAGATCGCCCACCTGAGCCTGCTTGACACGGATGGGGCAAGTCTCGTCCAGCCGTTTGGCAAACATCTCGGTAAAGCCGTCGGGCATGTGTTGCACGACCAGGATGCTGCCGGGAAATCCGACAGGGAGCTGCGAAAACAGATACTGGAGAGCATTGGGACCCCCTGTCGAAACGCCGATGGCGATGATCTTGGTGGGCGCGGCCGGATTTTGCTTGTGCAAGGGCATGCGCGGCGCTTCTTCCCGCAAATACTGCGGCTGCGCTGGCGCATTTTGGGCGGCAGCCTGGATCTTCTTGATCAATTCGCTGGCGATTTCGGGCATGCGGGCGGAAACATCCTGCGGCTTGGCCACAAAATCGAATGCGCCCAGAGTGAGAGCTTTGAGAGTGATCGTGGCGCCGGCCGTGCTGTGCGAGCTGACGACGATAACGGGCAAGCGCCAGCGCCGCATGATCTCCTTCAAAGTATCGATGCCGTTGAGGCCGGGCATTTCGAGATCGAGCGTGACCACCTGGGGCGCAAGCTCGTCGATTTTTTTCAGGGCGAAACGGCCGTCGATGGCGGTGCCCACCACCTCGATGGAGGGATCGCCCTCGAGTATCCGGGGAATGAGTCTGCGCATCAGCGCTGAGTCGTCGACCACCAGCACGCGCACGGGCTTTTTCATACGTGCCCTCCTGCCGTGGCTGCGGACTGCTGAGGCTCGTTCTGGAGAGTGCAATTCAGATTGGAGAGCAGGCCGGTTGCGCCCGAGCCTTCGCGGCGCACGCGGGTAAACCGGTCGACCAGCGCGATCAGGTTCAGGATCAGGACCACGCGGCCATCGCCGAGAATCGACGCTCCGCTGACCAGATCGGTTGTGATGGACTGGTCGTCGAGGGCCTTGATCACCAATTCTTCTTCGCTGGCCAGTTCATCCACGATCAGGCCGAACTTCCGATCACCGTGATTGATCACCAGTACAAAGACCTTGTGCTGCGGATTCGCGCCGGACTCGGGCGAACGTCCCAGGCGCAGCAGCGGCAGTACATCGTTGCGCAACTGCAGCACTTCATAATGTTCAACCCGGTGAATGGCATCTTCGTGAGTGCGGGTAATTTCCGCCACCGCGTTCAGTGGAAGCGCATAGAGCCGCTGTTCCACGCGGAAGAGCAGGGCGCGGATAATGGCAAGTGTCAATGGCAAGCGCAAACGGAAGGTAGTGCCGCGGCCGGCCGAGGTTTCGATCTGCACGGTTCCCTTGAGGCGCGCGAGCACCGTTTGCACCACATCAAGTCCGATCCCGCGGCCGGAGAGTTCGGTGACTTCCTTGGCGGTCGAGAATCCCGGGCGCAGGATCAACTCGAGGCTTTCGCCTTCGGTGAGGCGCGCGGCGTCTTCCGGCTTCAGGATGGCTTGGGCGACGGCGCGTGCGCGCACTTTGTCGATGTTGATTCCGCCGCCATCGTCGGAAACCTCAATCACAACCTGATTGCCCTGGTGATAGGCGCTCAAGCGCAATGTGCCCTGGGGCCGCTTGCCGGCGGCAACGCGTTCGGATGCCGGTTCGATTCCGTGTCCGACCGAATTGCGCAGGAGGTGGGTGAGGGGCTCAGCGATTGCATCGAGAATGCTTTTGTCGAGATCGGTGTCTCCGCCCTGAATCACCAATTCCACTTCCTTGCCGGACTGGTGCGCCACATCCCGGACGGTGCGAGGAAAGCGGCGGAAGAGCTGATCGACCGGGACCATGCGAACCTTCATCACCGACCGCTGCAGGTCGTTCAGGACGCGCGCCTGAAAGGCCATGGCGTCGCTGAACTTTCCGCGCAGAGTGTCCTTGGGAAAGCGGTGGCCAAATTCGATCAGAGCTTGCTGCAACATGGACTTGGCAAGAATCAACTCGCCGACCAGGTTGAGTACGCTGTCAATGCGTTCCGCATCGACCCGAAGAATGTTCTCGGAAGCGACTGGAATAGCGGCGGGCGCGTCGGCAACGGGATGTGCATCGCCCGGTCGGACGCCGGGCGGCGTAGCATCCTGCTTTGTTGTCTCCGACAGGTGTGCTGAGTTCAACGGTACATGCGCGGGCGCTTCCTCCCTGCGAAGGGGCGTGACTTCGACTTTTTGCGAAATGGTCGGAATCGTACACTTGGCGCGAATCTGCTCGGCGGACTTCGCCGATGCCAACGCAGCCTCGCTCCTGGCGGGAGCCTCGGCGGTGGCATCGGTGGCAGCCAGGGCGAGAATTTCTCCCATTGCGGCGAGGGCCAACTGAAGCATCTGGCGGGCGGCAATCGGCATGGCGCATTGCGGGTCGAGTTGCACGACGACGGAATAAACGTTTTTGCCTTCTTCGATGGCTCGAGCGATTGCGAGTTGCTCATACTCCGACCAGCGGCTTCCGGGGCGTGCGTCGTTCTCCTTCTCTTTTGTCTCTTTTGTTACAGGGCTGGATTTCGCGGACGCGACCGCGGCGGGGTCGCCATGCGCTAAGCGAGCGAGGTCGTCGTGCAGAGACTGGATCTCCGGGAGCTTTGTGTTTCCGCGATAGGCCTGGAGCAGCGCCGCGAACAGGTCGGCTGCGCGCAGGGCGAGCTCGGGAACCGCGCGGGCGGCCGCAGGGTTGTCGAGGGCGAGCACATCTTCGAAGGCATGTGCCAGCTCGCTCAATTCGCGATAGTTACAGGCGGCCGAATCTCCTTTAAGGGTATGGACGGTGCGGCGCAGGCTGCGCGACGTTTCCGGATCGCCGGGAGATTTTTCCAGGCGCAGAGCCTCTTCGTTCAGCGTCAGAACGAGTTCTTCGGCACTCTCGAAGAAGAGGTTCCGGAGCTCGATCATGCGGTCATCGGGAGGAACGCTCAAAATTTCACCTCGACGCGCTGATAGGCCGTGCCGGAATTGTGGTGCACCATCTGGAACCTGTCGGTCAGCCCGAGCAGGCTTTCCGCGTGCCCGACGAAGAGGTACCCGGAGGGGTTGAGACAGCGATAGAACTTGTCAACCAGGCGCTTCTGCTCGGCTTCGTCGAAATACATCATCACATTGCGGCAGAAAATGATGTCGTTGCGCTGGGGCAAGAACTCGGTTTTGAGGTTGTGAAAGTCGAAGTGAATGAGATCCTTTACACCCTTTTTGACGGCGTAGCGCGCACCCACTTTGTCGAAGTAGCGCAGGCGCAAACCGTAGTCGACGGGCGACATCTGAGGTTCGGTGTACGAGCCTTCCTGCGCCGTGCGCAACACAGAATAGTTAATGTCGCTGGCGAGGATCTCAAGATGCCAGGGCGGCGGCACCAGCGTCCTGAGCCGGAAAGACTCCCGAGGCATATGGCTGCGCATGGAGTGATACAAGAGCGCATCGGTCACGATCATGCTGATCGTGTAAGGTTCCTGGCCGGTGGAGCATCCGGCGCTCCAGATTTTCAGGGTGTAGTCGTGTTGCTCTTGTTTGCGGGCGAGCAAATCCTCGAGCACTCCACGCTGAAACAGTTCCAGCTGCGCCTTGTTGCGAAAGAAACTGGTCTCGTTGACGGTGAGATTTTCGACTAACTGGGTCAGTTCCTTCTTGCCCTGCGGACTGACCAGCAGACGATAGTAGCTGTAAAAGGAGTCCATGCCGCACTCCTTCAGGCGGCGGCAGAGCCGATCCTGGAGGAAGGATGTGCGCCGCTCGTCGAAGTGCATGCCGCATTCGTGATAAACGAGCGTCTGGAGCAACTTGAGTTCTGCATCCGTAATTGCGGGCGCGTCGGTTGTATTCATGTTCACTTGCGGAAATGGCTACTTTCCAGCCGGGACGTTGTTCGCGCCCGCCTTGGCACTGGCGGCTGCCTCGGCTGCCGCGGATCCGACGGCGTGCTCAGGAGCCGCCAATATCCTGTCGATATCGAGCAGAACGATGAGACGCCCTTTGTGTTTTCCCAATCCAGTCACGCAATCGAGGCCGCCTTCGAGCATCATGGGGGGGGGAGTCTCGATTTCAGTTTCAGGAATCTTAATGACCTCCGAGGTCGAATCCACGATCATTCCCGTGAGCCGTCCCCGATGTTCGACGACCAAAATGCGGCTGTGTCGATCAAGAGCGGTTGCCGGCATGTGGAAGCGCTTCCGCAGGTCGACGACCGAGACGATCTTGCCGCGCAGGTTGATCACGCCTTCCAGGAAGGCGGGAGCGTCGGGCACAGCAGTGATCTCCGGTACGCGGACGATCTCATGGAGCGCGGTGACGGGAATTCCGAAGGTCTGGCGCCCGAGAGTGAAACCCACAAGGTGCCGTTCGTGGAAGTTCATGGCCATTGTTTCTTCAGCGGCCTCCCGCCGCGGCGCGCCGGGCCGGTTTCTGCAGCATTTCGCCGGAGGGCAGCACGAAGGTGTTCATGGAGTCGAGCAGGCCGCGCGACATCTTGGACATCTGGTCCGAGGACGCTGCCAGTTCGGTCGAGCCCGAGGTTGAGGACTGCACCAGTTCACGCATACGCTCCATGGCCTGGACGACCGCTTGCGCGCCCGATGCCTGCTCTTCCACGGCAGAGTTGATCTCGTGAGTGATATCATTGAGGCGGGTAGTGGCGCGTGCGATTTGAGCCGAACCGTGGGACTGTTCGTTGGTAGCGGCGCCGATTTCCTGCGCGAACTTGTATACCTCGGTGACGACGTTGGAGATCTTCCGCAAGGCCGAGTTGAGATCCTGACCGAGATTCAACCCTTCATTCACGATCGTCGTGCTCTTCTCCATATTTTCGACCGCTTTGCGGGCTTCGTTCTGGATGCTCTCGATGAGTTCGGAAATCTCCTTGGTCGACTGCGCCGATTTCTCTGCGAGCTTGCGCACTTCATCGGCGACCACGGCGAATCCAAGTCCATGCTCGCCAGCGCGGGCCGCTTCTATGGCTGCGTTCAGGGCCAGCAAATTTGTTTGTTCGGCGAGGTCGTCGATCACTTCAATGATCTTGCCAATATCGTCGGCGCGGGTTCCGAGCGAATCGATGATCTCGCCCGAGGCGCGGATGGTGGTGTTGATACGATTCAAGCCGTCGGTCGCTTTTTCCATGGTGCCGATGCCGCTATGCACTTCTTCGCGCGAGCGGTTGGAAATATCGAGCAGAACCTTGGCCGTGTCCGCCACGCGCTGGATGGAAGTCACCATCTCGTCGATGGAAGCGGACGTTTCACTCACGCTTGAAGCCTGTGTTTGAGTGCTCTTCACCATGTTTTGCACGTTCACGCTCATCTCGTGCATGGTGCTGGTGACTTCATCGATTGCGGAAGCGGCTTGCAGATTGTTGCGAGCCGATTCGTCGGACGAACTGGCGACCTGTGTGGAGGCGCTTGCCACCTGGGAAGCCGCATCGCGCACATTGCGCACCAGGCCGCGCAGGCCTTCCACCATGCGCTGAAAGGCGTTGGCAAGTGTGTCGTTTGCCGAACGTGGGTGAACCTCGACGCCCAGGTTGCCGCCGGCAATGGCCTCGGAAACGGAAGCCATTTCCTTCAAATACTTGACCATCGAATCGAAGGTGCGGGCCAACTGGCCGACCTCGTCGGTGCCATGCACATCAATGGTGTGGTTGAGATCGCCCGACTGCCCAATCTGCTCGGCCACGTGGATCAGGCGATTGAGCGGTTCGACAATTCCATTTGATGTCCGGTAAGCGATGACCACGCCCAATCCGATGGCGAACAGGGAACTGAAGAGCGCAAACACGATGGTGAAGGTGGCTGCGATTTGGTCCTCGGAGTGGCGTTGTTCGAGCAGTTTGCGGTTTTCCTGGTCGACGTCCTCCAGAACTTCGCTGGAGCGCGCGACCCAGGCATTGGGATCCTTTTGGAGATAGAAGATCTGCAGTTCGGCAACGGTGGCATTTCCACTGTCGACGGCGCGGCGTTTTTCCGCCAGTGGATTGGCGAATTCCGCAGCCCAGCCCTGCTCAAGACCGCGGACTTTATCGAGGTTGGCGCGCTGCTGGTCGGAGTTTGCCAGGTCCTGGCTATGGTGCAGCGCGTCACTCAGCAGGCGCTCGCCCTCGTTCATCTTCTCGACGTCGCGGGTATCGCCGCTGAGGAGATAGTTCTGCAGGTGAAGGCGGTTCTGCATCATCTGGAAACGGACGAGCGATGTCGCTTCCGCCATGTCGATCGATCGCTGGGCCGCCGCTTTGGTTTCATGCTCTCGGCGCACTGCCACCAGGTTGACTGCCAAGAGCGCAAGTACGGTGACCAGGATGATGCCGAAGTTCAAGTACAACTTTTTCCGGATGTTCATGCGTTTGTCTTCCTCAAACGTGCGCTTTCCACTCTGTTAACTTATTGGGATGGATTGAAATGGAATTCGACCGTTTCCGTGGTTTGTTCGGAACGCGTTTCATAACGCAACTGCTTGACTGCGTCCATGGCGGCATTGGCTAGAACGGGGTTTCCGCCGATCAGCCGTGCATCTTTCACCTGGCCGTTCGGTGCAACCGTAACTTCCACTTTAACGACTCCGGAAATTCCCATTCGCCGCGCGAGATCCGGATACGTGGGCCTGATTACGTTCTTCGTTTTGCGCGTGCTCTCGTTTTGTCCCCATGCGCACGGAGCGATTCCCATGGCGGCAACGAAAACCACGAGCAAACCGACTGTGAGGACGTGCTTCATAGTTTGAGAATGCATTGCTTCCCTCATTTAGCAGTCCAACTACTATTTTTGTCCGCACGCCGCACTGACGGATACCAAAAGTTCCTTTCTGTCATTACCTTGGTGATCGGCAATTGCAGAAAGAAGGTCAGTGTGGGCTCGTGTATCGAGAACTCTGACGACTTGCCATCGCCGCGCATCTCGGATCGAGTCTCAGCAGAGAGTCTCTGGCGCGAGTCTCACAATGAGAGGAATCCGATGTATTTTGCGGGGTTTCCCAAGTTGGCACTGCCACCCGCTATTCCCTTGACTCAATTTGAGAATCCAGCGTAGGGTCAAGAATGTAATCCAATTGTTTTCAGTCATTTAACGTATGGCGGACGGTGTGAACTGACAACCACTGTCGGAAATTCCGGCGTCGGGGGGCAGTCTCAATCTGACGAGGCGTTCCAGCGACTTTTGCTGGAGTTCTCCCGCGTGGCCTTCCAGAGCGGCGATTCAAGCCAGCTCGTACGCTCTTTCTGCCACCTCACGCGCATTTTCTTTCGGGCCAGCGGCTGCTTTTTATGGAGTCGTACCGCCGAGGCGGAGTTGGTGGGCGCCGAAGCCGATGGAGATCAGGCCGCGAGCTTTCGGGGTACGTGCCTGCGCGCGGAAACACAGTCGATTGTCTGGGAGGCCGTCCACAAACGCCAGACACTAGCCCTTCACCCGCCGAACGTAGCCGGAGATCCCTTTCTGGGCGGGAAAGGGGTGAGAGCTGCAATGGCTGCGCCTGTGCTGGTTGGTGGCGAAGCCCGTGGCGCCATTGCGTTCGTGCGGACCGATGATGCTTTCGCGTTTGACGATAACGACATCGCCAAACTTACGATCCTGGCCGCGCAGCTGGGGGTCGTACTCGAGACTCTACGGCTGAATCAACTTGCGCAGGAAGAACATCGCCGCGCGTCGGTGCTGGTTGACATGGCAACCGCGATGCACAGTTTGCCGGAGTCATCCACCGTGATGGAGGGGATCGCCGACCGTCTTCGCAAGCTTCTGCATTCGCCGGCGGTGTTGATTTTTGTGCAGCGCGAGGAGCTTTTTCAGTTACAAGCGGTTTCGACGGACGCGCCTCATCTTGCACAGGTCATTCGAACGCGAGCTGGCGAACATAATCTGCGGTCGGCGCTTGAGATCGCGACGCGTGCGGTCAGCGCCGGAAAATCGATTACGGTGAATGTCGACGGGGCGTCGCACTTCGGAGAGGATATTGGGGCAGGGGCGCTGGTCGCAGCACCGTTCCGCACCTCGCGTTCGCATGGCGCAATTCTCGTTTATCCACGCGCTTCCGGACCCTTCACACAGGAAGAGAAGACGCTGGTCTCAGCTCTGGCCGGATTGGGGGCGGTGGCGGTTGCAAACGCCGAGCTGTATGGAATGACGCGGGCTCAGGCCCAGGAACTGCATGACATGCTCGAAATTTCGGGCGAACTCAGATCGGCGGGGAATTCCGACGAGTTCATGCGGAAGTCGGTGGGACGCGCTGCCCGGTTCCTGGGGTTTGAACGCTGCTTTATCGGACTCATGGAGGACGCGAAATTTCACATACGCTGGGGATTCGAAAACGGCGCCGCACGCTCTCTGGACGTTCCTCTTTACGAAGGTACGGCAACGCAGAATCTCAAGCAGAAAAAGGTGTTTTACACCGAAGATGCGGCGACGGTTCCGGGTGTCAACCGGGAGTTCATCGCGGCGTTTCGGATCAAGCAATTTCTGGTGGTCCCGCTGCTTGGTTCCAGCGGAGATGTTCTTGGAATGTTCGGAGTGCTGGATCGAATCGAAGACGGACCGATCAACCACGAGGATATTCGTCGCGCCCAGGCATTGGCGGCACAAATTGCCATTGAACTCGAGCTCACGCAAAATCTGCACAATGCCGAACAGCAGCGGCACCGAACCGAAGCTCTGGTCACACTCGCGCTCGAACTGAATACGGTTCTGCATTTGCCGGAATTCATGCGCAACTTTGCATCGCGCGCAGGCACATTACTGGGCGGCCGTGCGGCAGCGCTCAGCCTTTTCGAAACGGCGGAAATCGAGACGGTGGTCGTGTGCGGCGCGTCGGAACTACAGGACAAGCCGCTGGTTCGGCGGCTGGCGGAGGGGTTGCGCTCCGCGCTGCCGAAATACACAGCCGATATCTCATTCGCGCCGGCGGGCGAACTGCTGGGGGCTTCGCTCGCCTCCATGTTGGAGTGGACGGATTGTACGCTGGTGCGGCTGGCGGGAACATCGGGCGAACTGGTGGGCCTTCTTTGCCTGGCGGATCGAGGAGCGGCGCCCAGCGCCGAGGACAGCCAGTTGATGCGCGCGATTGCGGGCCACGCCAGCATCGCGCTGGAAAACGCCTGCCTGTTTACTCGCATGCAGCAGGCAAACCGGCACTGGACGGACGTTTTCGATGCGATCAGCGACTTCATCGTCGTACACGACGAGCACCACAATATTCTGCGTGTTAACCGTTCGCTGGCGGAACTGATCGGGCTGGAACCGGAACAGCTGATCGGAATTAACATGCGGGCGCTCGACGCCCTGACGACCGGCACGGCGCCGCATTCCTGCCCGTTCTGCCGCTCTGGCGAAGGCCTGGATGAGTACATACAACCGACGCTGGAGCGCATATACCTGGTGTCGACCTCTCGCATTCATTCGGCGACACCCCAGACCCGGGCCCCTGGGTCGAGTAATACGCCGATGGGCAACGCTCAGACGCAGACCGTACATGTATTGAAAGACATCACGGATCGCCGCGAAGCCGAGCGCCGCTATCGCGAACTCTTCGACAATATTCAGGAAGGAATATACGTTTCGACGCCGGAAGGGCGGTTCATTGAAGTCAACGATGCGCTGGTCCGCATTCTGGGCTACGACAGCCGCGAGGAAGTGCTTCAGTTGGACATTGCGACTTCGCTTTATTTTTCTCCGCAGCGGCGGGAGGAGTTGGCGGAACAACTTCGGCAAACCGGTGAAATGCACAACCAGGAAGAAGTGCTGCGCCGCAAGGATGGTTCCCCCGTCAATGTGTACATGAATTGTTATGCGATGCGCGACGCCGGCGGGGGCGTGGTGCAACACCGCGGTCTGATGCTCGATATCACCGGACTGCGGCAGTCGCAAACGGAGTTGCAAAAAGAGCGCGACTTTTCCGGCAAGATCCTGAGCCATACGCAGAGCCTGGTCCTGGTCACCGACACAGAAGGCGTTATCAGTTATGCCAATCGCCGCTGGAGCAGCCTGGGATTCCAGCAGAGCCAGGTTGTGGGCCATCCGTTCCACGAATTTTGCGCAGCCCCACGCCGCGATGCCTTGCGGGAAGCTTTGGCCGCGGTGGCGCGTGGGCAGCAGATTGATAACTTCGATCTCCCGCTGGTTCGCAACGACGGCGCGAGCGGGCAGTTCACTGTGAACCTGAGCCCGATCGGCGGCGAGGATGGGAAAGTGACGAGCATTGTGGTGGTCATGACCGATGTGACCGACTCCGCCGTATTGCGGTCGAAGCTGGTGCATGCAGAGAAAATGGCCGCGGTCGGGCAGTTGGTATCAGGCGTGGCGCATGAGGTGAACAATCCGCTGACCGCGATCCTCGGTTTCACCGACCTGCTCATGGAGAATCCCGACATCCCAGAGAGTGCGCGCCATGACTTGCGCGTAATTTTGCAGGAAGCGCAGCGGACGAAGCAGATTGTTCAGAATCTGCTGAGCTTTGCCCGGCAGATGCCGCCGCGCCGTCAGCCGGTGCAATTGAATTCCATTCTCAAGCGCACGGTGCAGCTGCGTTCCTACGATTTCATCAGCCACGGCATTCAGGTGGTGGAGCGGCTGGATGAATCCTTGCCCGATATTGTGGGCGATTCGCACCAGTTGCAGCAGGTATTTCTGAACATTCTGAACAACGCGTATGACGCGGTTCGTGAGTGCGGGCGGCCGGCTCGCATCGAAATTATGAGTGCACGGACGGAGAACGGCGTGGAAGTTTTGTTCCGCGACAATGGAATCGGTATTGCCGACCCGGATCGGATTTTCGATCCATTTTTCACGACCAAGGACGTAGGCAAGGGGACGGGTCTTGGCTTAAGCATCTGCTATGGCATCGTCCACGAGCACGGCGGAGAAATCCTCTGCCACAACAATCTCGAATCCGAGGGAGCTACGTTTATCGTCCGCCTGCCGATGGCGGCCGGCGCAGCTGCAGGAGACTGAAAATGACGCAGACTGGAACTATACCCGCTTGTGCACCCGTGCTACTGATTGAAGACGAACCGGCCGTGATGGTTTTTGTGCGCTCCGCGCTGGAGCGCAACGGCTACTCGGTAGTGTCGACCGAATCCGGCGCCGATGCGCTGCGCATTCTTGCCGACGGTAACTTCCAGGGAGTGGTTTCCGACATGCGGACGCCGGGAGGCGTGGACGGAGCGCAGGTCTATGCCTGGATCGCGCAAAACCGGCCGGCGCTCGCCGCCAGACTGGTCTTCATCACCGGGGACATTGCCAACGAGGAGACGGCGGCGACGCTGAACCGCACCGGCGCGCCTTGCGTCGTCAAGCCTTTTCGGGTTGCGGATTTCATTTCTGTTGTCGAACAGACCATGGGGAAGGCGGTGCGATGACACACGATTTCCGAATCCGGTTGCTCATTGTGGATGACGAAGAGCCGATTCGACGACTCTGCATGACGGTCGCCGAATCGCTGGGTTTTTCCTGCCTTGAGGCCGAGAGTGGCGAAGCTGCGCTCGCGCTCCTCGACGAGCAACCGATTCACATGGCGCTCACCGATATGGTCATGCCCGGCATGAACGGACTGGAATTCCTGGAGCGGGCGAAGCGCGTTTGCCCGCGCATGGAAGTGGCCGTGATGACTGGGCATGGATCGGTGGAAACGGCGGTACAGGCGATGAAGCTCGGCGCCTACGACTACATCGCCAAACCGTTTGCGCCGCTCGACGAATTGCGCATGTTTCTGCGGCGCATGGCGGATAAGGTTCGCCTGGAAGAAGAGAATCTGTTTCTTCGCGAACGCTCGGAAACTGAGATGGCGATGTTTGGTATTGTCGGCAATTCTCCAAAAATTCAGAGTGTGCTGAACATGATCTCGCGTCTCAAGGACACGCACACTCCGGTCCTGATTACAGGGGAAAGCGGCACCGGCAAGGAACTGGTGGCGCGCGCGTTGCACTTCAGGGGCAATCTTGCCAGCCAGCCGTTTGTCGCGGTGGATTGCGGATCGCTGGTTCCGGCGCTGATTGAAAGCGAATTGTTCGGCTACGAAAAAGGGGCATTCAACGGAGCGGTCCGCTCCAAGCAGGGACTGCTGCAATCGGCGGACACGGGAACCCTTTTTCTGGACGAAGTGAGCGAACTGCCTTTGGAAGTGCAAGCCAGGATGTTGCGCTTTCTCCAGGAAAGAGAAGTGCGCCCCGTCGGCAGCGACGGAAGAGTAAAAGTGGATGTGCGCATTATGGCCGCGACCAACCGCGATCTTGAAGCGGCGTGCAAGAAGGGGACGTTTCGCAAGGATCTGTTCTTCCGCCTGAATGTGGTCACAATTTCTCTGCCGCCGCTGCGCGAGCGGCGTTCGGATATCCCAATCCTGGCGAATTGGTTTTTGGAACGCTTCGCTCCGGGACGCGGGGTGCAGATTTCCGGCGGCGCTATGAAAGCCCTGCTCGCTTATGGCTGGCCGGGCAACGTGCGTGAATTGGAGAACTGCATGGAGCGCGCGGTCGCTCTTACCGATCAGCGCGTCCTTGGTGCGAACGATCTGCCGCCGGCGATCGCGCGCGCCGAAGCCGATTCCGTTCGCGATCCGAACGTCTTCAGGGAATTCGGTACGCAATCGACCAGCGATCTGGAGGATCTGGAACGCGCCACTATTGCGCGCGTTTTTACGGAGGTCCACGGAGATAAAGTGAGAGCCGGCAAAATGCTGGGGATCAGCCGGGCCACGCTCTACCGCAAGCTCAAGAGATATAACATCGGGGTGCGGGAAGGGGCGGCGAGAGCGGCCGCGTTACAGTAGAGCAGGTGGCGCCTAACTTACTTCCACGATAGAGAGAAAATGGAGATACAGACCCAGCAGGTTGGCGCGTTTCTGTCTGTCGCCTTTTAACTTCTCTCTTTAACTCTGCGACTGCTTGACGAAAATCGATTTCGGCCGTTGCTACGCCTGTCGGTACGAGGAACAGGCGCCAGACCTGGAGTTTGATTAGTTTTCTAATCCAGGACAATTTTCGCCAGTTGTGCCAATCTGAGTCACTCTGTCCCCATCTTCTTAGGGAATTATTAGAGTTCCTCCCGGCGACTCGCTGCTAAGGAGGTTATTTTGTTGAGCTTGCTCCTTGGTTCATGACCTGCCCGAATATGGCGGTGATCGTGCACGACCGAATTCTGATAAAGCAGGCCGGGTCTCCTTGCAACTCCTCCAAACGGGAAGAGAAGGTGGCTCGCCTGCTCAGCTTTGGAGTTGAGGTTAACCGTGCCAAACCAGGCAAGCGCGGCTGTCCGTGCGCTCGAAGCCGACATCGTCAGCCGTTTGGCCAAGTTCTTTCCAGGAGCTACGGCGGTTCGCATCCCGATTCAGATAAGCGGCAGCAATCGGCCCGATTCTGAGGACGGCAAAGCGACTGGAAGTCGCTGGTGTCCGATCGAGGAAACAATCATCGAATTCGGCACGCCGCGGGAGATTTTGTTCTTGGCGAAGCATCGGCTTGAGTTCGCCGATGTGGTTCTGGTGGAAAGCGAAGATGGATTGCTACGCGCGGAAACCTCGGTGGTTGCCGCACAATATTACCCGGAGCGGACCGTGATCGCGGCTCGCTTTCTGAAAGACGTTCCCAACTGGATTGTGAAATCATGACTGGAATGCAACCCGCCTCCCAGAATTCCTCCGAAGAGCGCGCCTCGGTATTGCAGGCCCTGCAGCCGATTTATGCCGCGTTGGCGCGCGAATTTGTGCTCGACGTTGATGAGTGCCCGTTTGAACCGGAGTCGGCATCCAAAGCGGCTGTGGAAGCCGAAGAGTGGCTCGGCCAGGTGGACTCGAAAATTCAGGTGCATCAGTTGCGGCAGTTTCTCCAGACGACGCCGCTTGCGAACGAATCGGCCCTGCGGAATCTGATCTTCCATCATCTGCAAAAGACGGCGAAGTCGTCGGTGGACCGCGATAAGATCGATTTCCTGATTGTTCAATATTTCTCGCTGTGCGCGCCCGGAGGCGGGGAAGAGGCCAGCCTCGAATTCATCGGCCAGGTTCTGGAGCCCGTGTTGGGCACGCAGCCAGCCGAGCTTCCTTCCTGGCTCGGACCGCTTGAAAGCCTGATCCAGACAGCCTCACGGTGCCGGCGCTTGAGCGAACTTTTGCACGGCGGAACGCTGGAGCAGGGCCGCAGGCTCAAAATGCAAGCCGGGGAACGATTCTACGAGCCGGCCGTGATGATTGCCTTCGCGCGGTTCAGTTTCATGATACGGCGCGTCTTCTTCCGGTTGATGCAGGACGATTTGAACGCGATTCAGACGGGATTGCGCGAACTGGAGCGGCGCGGGGTCTCAACCATCGACTGCCGCAGGGCGCAGTTTTCAGCGGAGGAATCGACCAGCCGCTTGCGTTTGATTTGCCGGTCTTGGAAAGTCATGTTCCACGCGGAATATTCTTCGGGCCAGCCGCTGCGTATGCTGGTCGATCTGCGCGCTGCCGTGGATGACGCGCTGGGCGGATCGCAGCCGACGGAAGGAGAGCCACATGCCTTTGCTGCGTCCGCGGGTGCTGATTCAGCTACTGAAGAGCACAAACAAACGACCGAAACGTAGTATCGCGTGAAGGCTAGATCACGCGAATTTCAGATCACGTAGCCTGTCGCCCTTAATCCCCATTGGTCTGGCCGCGCTGTGTGCTTCTTAGCAGGCCAAGTATTTTCTGGACGAAAGTCCGGCCTCGGCGGCTAAAGAGGCTGCGGAAAAAGTCATTTGCGCGGCGAGATTTCCCTCAGCGGCTAAAGGCCGCTATTGATTTAGCTCGACTTACGGCACGAGTAGAACTCGTGCCCTTCCCAACCCGCCCTGAATCGAATTTTTTCGCAGCCTGTAAAGGCGACGCCAAAAAACAGGCCAGTTATCGCAGCGCTGAAAGCGCCGCGCCACCCAAAATCAACACCAAACCGAGTTTGTCAGCAGTCTGCTAAGAAAGCGCTCGGTCACACTTATCCTCGAATACATACAGATTCTCACAATTAGCCGCGTGAGGCGCGAAAAGGAACGACGCCTAAGGCCAGCAGCTCAGAGCGCAATCGTACGGGGACTCCAGATGTGCCATGTGAGGGAAGCAGAATAGAAAGATAAGGGCGGCGACGATCACGCAGAGAAGGCTGAGCCGCACCTTCAAGACGCGCTGCGGCAGATCTTTAAGAGCTGCGGCGATTGCAACTCCCATGAACGTAGAAGCCGCAAAGTAATAGTAGTAATACAGACTTTTTTGCGGTGTGAACGCCCACTGCAGCAGATTGGTTGCGTAAAGCAAAACAAGAAATGTCTGAGGAAAGGACCTGCCGAAACGGCGCGCGCAGAAGGCGATCGCCAGCAGTCCTCCCCACATCACAGCCCAATTACCGACGAGATAAGAGAGCGCACGCTGCGGGGAGACCTGTAGCAGCCAGGAGTACCAGCTACAAGCGATGGCAGGATTGCCCGCAGTGGCGCGATGGAAACGCCAGATGAATGCGTTCATCGAAATAAGGTCGTGAATCTCAAAGGGCCGATGAAGGCTGCGACTTAGAGGCCAGTAAGTCAGGCTGTAGGAGACAGCGGGGACGATCAAAAGAGCGCCAACAAAAAAGGGAGGGCCGATCTCCCGCAGGTTTGCTTGGTAACGGCGAATCTGTGTATTCGTTGAGCGATCTCCGAACCAGAAGAGGGAGAGGCCCAGGAGAATCACAACGGCGAGTGTATCGACGCCGTTCCATTTGCAGGCACAAGCCAATCCGAAAGCCACACCCGCTAAGACGAGTAGAATGCGGCGCTTCCTCACGCTGGCGTTTTCCGCGTCGAGAGCGGCGGCGAATGCCACCAGGCCCCATATCAAGAAAGCGACGAGAAAGATATCCATCATCGCGATACGCGACATGACGTAGAGAAAGTTGTTGAACAGAGTCAACAGAGCAGCCGTAAGAGCAAGGGCGAAATCGTGCAGCAAGAAATCGGTCCACAAGAAGATGCCCACTACGGTGAAGGCACCGAAGAGCACGCTCATCGCACGCCAGCCCCAGGGATTGTCGCCGAAGGTTGCAATGCCGGACGCGACGATAAGTTTGCCGAGCGGTGGCACCTCGGGAGTCGGATCAGCGGCACTAGCCAGGAAGGCGTTCGCCGCGGAGATGTAGAGCGGCTCATCGTAGTAAGGTGCTGGCGGATTATTGACGTTCCAGAGAAAGAGGACGAGGGAAGCGAGGCCCAAGGCGAGCGCGGCCAAGGTTCTTACTCGGGCCGTTGCGGAAACAGCTGGGACCGCTGTGGGATATATCGCCCATGCGCGGGCGCGAGACACAAGGCTACTCCTCCCCGGTTATTGTCAAAAGCGCAAAAACCAGGGTCAGACTGGACGATATGCAAAGCGGAAGATCGCCTCAAGTGACGATGGTACTCGACTATCAAACAGTCGAATTCTCACGAGAAAGCGAGCTCCTTTGCCCGCTGAACCGCCTTGACGACCGCCTTAATCAGCGTGACGCGCAGCTTGCCTTCTTCGAGTTCCAGAATGCCGTCGATGGTGCATCCAGCGGGCGTGGTGACGGCGTCCTTGAGAAGCGCCGGATGGTCGCCGGTTTCGAGCACGACGCGCGCTGCGCCCATGGTGGTTTGCGCGGCTAGAAGTGTAGCGATGTCGCGTGGCAAGCCGACTTTCACGCCTGCTTCGGCCAGCGATTCGAGGATGATGTAAATGTAGGCTGGGCCGCTGGCGGAAAGGCCGGTTACGGCATCCATGTGCTTTTCGTCCACGATCACGGTGCGGCCGACTGCGGAGAAAAAAGTCGTCGCCAGTTCCAGGTGTTGCTTCTGCGCAAACTGACCTTTGCACAGGCCGGTCATGCCTACGCCGAGAGCGCATGGAGTATTGGGCATGGCACGCACCACCGGAATGTCTTGTTCGAGGCCGCGCTCGATCATGTCAGTGGGCACGGAAGCGGCGACCGAAACCAGCAAGTGATCGCGCGTTACCACCGGGCGAATCTCGCGCACGACGTCCGCCACAACCTGAGGCTTCACGCAGAGAAAAACGATGTCGGCGTTGCGCACGGCTTCCGCGTTATCGGTGCCGGCATGCACTTTGAGCTTGTTCTTGAGCAATGCCGCGCGTTCCGCGTGGGCCGCGGTCACCCAGGTTTCACTCGCCTTCAGCAATCCGTCGCGCAGGAACGCCTGCAGCAGGATCGATCCCATTTTTCCAGCGCCCAGGATGGCGACTTTTTTACCGCCGACACGTTTCCGCATAACGATCTCCCAAGTGTGAATGACTTGATTGCTTTACCAGACTACACCGCCATCGCGAATTTGGATTCATAAGCTGGAGTCGGGAAATTCTTTGTTTTACACGAGCCCTGAGATGCTCTGACTAACTAGCCGCAAAAAGCGGAAACCACAGGGTACACAGAGTTGCACGGGGGATATCAGAGGCTTAATCAGAACTTTCTAGCCTTCAACCTCGCCCGACTTGCGCACCATGGCAACAATCTCACGCCCGATGGGCAACGACGCGGTTGCGGCGGGCGACGGCACGTTCAGAACATGCAGGAATCGCTCGCGCGCGAGGAAGCGAAAATCATCTACCAGAGTGCCATCCGGCGCGACTGCCTGGGCGCGCACGCCCGAGCCACCGGCCGTCATGTCTTCCATGCGAACCTCGGGCACAAGCCGCTGGCAGGATCGCACGAATTTGTGCTTCGACCAGCTTCGCCGCATCTCGGACAACCCGTTTTTCCAATGAAGGCGCGCCATCGTGCGAAAGCCCGGGTACTCGAATACCTGCATGGCTTCGCCTAGATCAAAATCGGTGCGGCGATATCCTTCGCGGCGGAACGCCAGCACGGCGTTTGGCCCGGCATCGATATTGCCGTGGATGCGCCGCGTGAAATGGACTCCCAGGAAAGGATACGCGGGGTCGGGCACGGGATAAATCAGCGACCGCACCAGATTCGCGCGGGCAGGGGCGAGGTCGTAGTATTCGCCGCGAAACGGAATCAGCATCATTTCGGGATCGTGCCCCGCCAGCTGCGCGATGCGGTCACTATACAAGCCGGCGCAATTGACGACGTATCGCGCCGCGAACTCGCCCGCGCGAGTTTTGACGACCACATCATCATGCGCGCGCGTGAAGCCCGTCACTCCCGCGCCCGTGTTCACCTCGACGCCGCGCGCTTGGGCGATCTCGGCATACTTTGCGGTGACAAGCGAGTAATCGGTGATGCCAGTTGCCGGAACCTTCAAAGCGCGCACTCCGCCGACGTGCGGTTCGATCTCGCGCATCGCAGCGCCATCGAGCAATTGCAGCCCAGTGAGGCCGTTGGCTTCACCGCGAGCTCGCAGATCGTCGAGCCGCGCTGCCTCTTGCTCGGTGGTTGCGACGATTAACTTTCCGCACACGTCGTGAGGAATGCAATGCTGCGCGCAAAACTCGACCATTTCGCGCGCTCCCGCTACGCACAGACGCGCTTTCAGCGAACCAGCCTTGTAATAAACACCGCTGTGGATGACGCCGCTGTTATGCCCGGTCTGATGCCGCGCGAGGCCATCTTCTTTTTCGAGGACAACGATGCGGGCTTGTGGAAATGCTTCCGCCGCCTGCATGGCAAAAGACATGCCGACGATGCCGCCGCCGATCACTGCGATGTCGTAAGGAGAGTTCATTGTCGTTGGTCAGTCGCTGGTCGTTAGTCGGCTTTCGTCAGGCCTGGCCGTCGGCGTCCGGTGGTCCGCAGTCAGACAGACTAGGGCCGAGCCACATAGAAATCCTACTTTATGCTGCACCCTTCGGCATGTGACGCATAAACAAGGGGCGCGGACATGTCCGCACCCCCACGGCTGTTGTGTGGGAAGCTGAAGGCCAGCAGCGCGAGTGAATCGCGAACGGCTGACGACCAAAGACGAACGACCAGCGACCGTTTTAGTCCACCGTCAACGTGACCACATCCGTGTGGGCCGCGCCTCCGGCGGCTGTCGTCGACACCTGAATATTCGAATACGTTCCCACCTGGGTGGGCGCCGCAATCGTAACACTTGCCAATCCAGAGGAGGCTGTGAGGGGTGAGGTTGCCGTCACGGCTATCGATGGCGGATCGGGTACGCTCGCCGGGGCCGTATAAAGGCCGGTCGGGTCGATCATCCCGTTTCCGCTTCCGCCCGTTACCTCCCACGTTACGGTTTGGCTGCTGCCATTGACTACATTCGCCGAAAACTGTTGCTGGGTCGCCGATACGGGCCATGTATTCCCCGGCTCGTTCGCAAAAATGGTCGCTGTTGACGGGGTTATGGTAACTGTCACCAATGGCCCCGTCAGCGTGACGGTTGCCGTGCCAGAAGCCGAGGGATCAGATTGCGAGGTTGCTGTCACGGTCACGCCCGATGAAGCGGGCATGATTCCGGGCGCTGTATAAAGGCCGCTGCTCACGCCAATCGAGCCGTTGGCGTTGCCGCCGTTGACGGTCCACGTCACTCCCTGGCTGCTCCCATTGATGACCGTCGCCGAGAACTGCTGTTGAGCAGCGAGTGGAACGATTGCAATCGAGGGGCTCAGGGTGACTGTTGTTCCTCCGCCACCTCCGCTGCCTAACCCTCCGCAGGCCACGAGGAGCATAAGCCAGACAAGTGCCAGCATGCATAGCGCGATCGCACTCTTTCGCAAAGTTCTTCGTCGCGTCATTCCTGCCATCATGCCTGCGATGGGAATCGCGAACAGGCATGCAAGTCCGACTCCCGCGCCGGACGTTCCCGTTCTCCGAGGTACTGGCTTCTCACTGGGTACTGGACGCCGGGTACTTGGTACTGTTTTTCGAAACTCAGTGCCTTGATTCGGGCCGGTAGTCGCAATCGTAAGCGTGACGGGAGTGGTTCCGGCTCCCGATGAAATCGAAGCGGGATTGAAATTGCAATTGGTGAGCGCAGGCAAATTCGCGCAAGCGAAGGTCACGGCACCGGTAAACGTTGTACCGCCCATCGGCGTAGCTGAGAACGTATAGATCGCATTCTGACCAGCTGCGACGGTTGCGGAAGTGCCGCCTGTATCGTTCCATGTCACATCCGTGCCCACGGCCAAGCTCACAGCTTGCGTATGCGTCAGAGTCCCATCGGTTCCCTGGATGCTGAAATTGAACGTTCCCGTTGCCGCATTGGCCACCGTAACTGTAAAAGCCGCGCCACTGGCTGTGGGAAGCAGCGAAGTAGGACTCACCAGACATGTTCCGGGAGCCGCGCCCGCACAACTCAGGTTCACGGTTTCGCTGTAGCTGGAGATCGCGGTCAGCGTGCCATTCCACGTCACGTTCTGGCCCACTACTGTCGCGCTCGGCGTTGCCGTTACGGCCAGGGAGAAATCGGGCGGCGGCAGTGTGACGGACAATGCGAATGTCTGAGTCTTTGCGGCCGGAGCGCCTGAGACATTCGCCGCCAGCGTCACCGTTGTTGGTCCGCCCACGGGAGAGTTCGCTGCCGCGCTCACCGTCATGGTCACAGTCACGGGATTTGACCCGGTGGGGGTGACGGTGCTCGATGGTGAGAACTGGCAGGTTGTTCCGGATGGCAGCCCCGTTGGGCAACTCAAGTTCACGGTTCCCGAGAACGATCCCATCGCCGAAACCTGAAAGCTCGCAGCGTTCGACGTTCCACCTTGCACCACCGTGAGCGTGCCCGGATTCAGTGCGGACATGCTGAAATCCACGATATGCAACGTGACCGGCGCGTCCTGTGTAATCGCCTCTGGATCGGTTCCCACCGCCTGAGCATCGAAGTTGTAGTCGCCGACCACCCCGCCGGCAGTCAGCGTATAAGCCGCGCCAGACGGGGTTGGTGTCGTTTGCGGCGGATTAAGCGTACAGGTTGAGGGCAGAATTGCCGCCGCGCAACTCAGGTTCACGGCGCTCGCGTATCCTTCGTATGCGATTAAAGTTCCGTTGAACGTCGCGGTTTGTGTGGGATATATGGTCTGCGGCGTGTTCGATATCACGTTGGTGTAATCCGCCGCGGTCGGCAGCGCGTATTCCCAAATGCCGCGCCCGTAGGTGGAAACGCGCAGCTTCTTGATGCCTCCCGAATCAAAGATCTGGATTGCCGTCACTGGCACATTCGGCACGTATCCGGTCGCGCCCGGCAGCGAAGGTGCGCCGACTTCCGTCCAGTTTGGGGTCGTGGTCGAACTTACGAAAACGCCCACGTCGGTTCCCGCATAAAGTTGAGACGGAGTGACGGAAGAGTCCACCAGCAAAGCGTTCACGGGAGCGCTGGGCAAGGTGGTGCTGCCGCTGCCGGACCAGTCGGTCCAGCTTGCGCCTGCATTCCTGGTTTTGAAAACATGCGAGACGTTGAACCCCATGATCCCCACATAGGCGGTCGCGCCGGTTGCATCGCTCGGGTCCATGGCGACTGACGAAATCGTGTAATTTGACGGATTGATCGGGCCCGTCACATTAGACATGAGCGTGATCGCAGCGTTTCTGGTCACCCAGACCTCGCCGCCCGAGGGCGCTACCGCGTTCGGCCCGGTTCCTTCGGTGGTCGCGTAGACGGTGGTTGAAAGATAGTCGGCCGTTGGGCCGCCTTCGGCCAAGCCACTCACGAGATTGACTTCCTCACCCGTGCAAGTTGCGGGAGCGAGCGTATCGAAATCCACGCTGATCGCATTGAAGGCGCTGGGCGGCACGGTCGGCGCGCCGCGCCATACGCGGCACGTTCCCAATAACATCTCCGTGGGGCTTTGTGGATCGAGAATGTAAGGAGTATAGAGTGCGCCTGTGTCACCGCCCACCTCGTCGCTCCCGACCGTGAGAGAGAAGGTATCTGTCGAACAATTGGGGGCACTCGCGCAGGAATAAATGTTTACGTAGTCATTCGCCGTGTACCACTGCGCGGGTGTAGCGGGGTTTATTGCGTTGTACCCGCCGTCACCGCCGTTGACGACGCTCCATTGGGGACTGGTCGTCGCCGTGGTTGTTGCTGGAGACCCGTTGCCCATTGTGCCGCCTAGTATTGTGTTCTCATCGGTCGGGTGAAGCGAGAACGCGATGAACTGCGTTAGCGAGCCGATGGTCCCATTCGCGACCGAGGAGGCATTCAGATTGTCGAAGCCGTTCGTCGTGCCGCAGGTTCCGCTGTCGAGATTGGTATAGCCGTTGAGAGTGCGATAGACACCGCCGTCGTTGGCGAAATACATGAGCGCGTTGCCGCTGGCGATGGTGAAAGCCAACCCATGCTCATTCGGATGCACGCTGGCAATACTGCTACAGCCGTACACGTGAGTCAGATTGATCCACTGGTTGGGGAAATCGGTGTCGATGGTCGAGCACGTGGCGCCGCCGGTTACGAGCGTGCATTTGAAGAGGTTTACCGCGCCGGCATAAAGATCCGTTGCTCCTCCGTCGGGGAGCGCGGCGAGCTCCAGGTTGTAATATCCCTGCTGCACGCCGCATCCGTTGTCGCCGGGGTCGCCGCAGTTGGCGATGCCGGTTTCGTCGATCTGCGCCCAGGTGCTGCCGCCATCCGTCGAACGCCAGATCCCCTCATCCACCACCTCCACGCCATCCGGGCCGGAGGCGAGGCTTACGAACCAGAAATACATCTCGCTGCGCCCCGGAACCACGGCCAGCTGCCCGCGATAGATGGGGCAGCTCGACCCGCCGCTCGGAATCTGAGCCGGACAATTTACAGTGCTCAACGCTGTGGAGTTCGGCTGATTTGGGAGTCGAGTCCAGGTTTGGCCGTTGGTTGAGGAATACAGTCCGTGATATCGGATGGCTGCAAAGAATTGTCCCGCGGCCGCGTTGTAGACCACGTCCGTTGCCGAGATTGACGCCGGGATAACGGCCACGCCTGAGTCCTGAGCAACCTCGAATGTCCAGGTTTGTCCGCTGTCATTCGAGTAATACAGCCCACGGTTGGTCGCGGACGTGATCGCGCCGTCGTCAAATCCCTGAGTTGTTGTCGCGGTGGCCGCCACGACGGTGGTGGCGGGCGAAGTGTCCTAGGCGAACTTGGCAAACCCCAGTCCCGCAAAGGAAAGCGGTGGATTGTTGCCGGTCGCAGCCGGAATCAGGGTCCAGCTCGCGCCATGATTGGTCGAGCGCAGAATTCCAACGCCGTAATAGCTGTCGGCAGCGTTGTCGGGTTCGCCTGTTCCAACCAGCACCACGCTGCCGTCCGGCTTCACGGAAACCGCGCCGTTCACGAGCGAGGCCTGCTGATCGGTCAGTGCTGTCCAGGTAACATTCGTCGCGGTCGTGTTGGCCGCGTTTGTCGACTTCCACACTCCGCCCGATGCCGAGGCGACATAGATAGTGTTGCCTGTTGCGTCGGTTGGATCGATCGCGATCGCCGTTGTGCGTCCCGCGACGGCTCCATAGAAGTTCTGATCCGAAAGCAGAGGAGCCGGCCCCAGTGCGACCCAGGGTGTGCCGGATTCAGGCTGGGTGGCGTGCCATTCTGCTGCTGGGGCGCGCATGTGCATCTTTTGCTCGTGAGCTCTCAATCGAAGGGCGGCTGCCGATTGTTCTTGAGGCGCGGTTCGTCCACGCAGCATCCAGCGATTGCGGAGATTCCGGCGGTCTTTACTATTACTGTCACCACTATTACTTTCATTTTTATTTGAGTCGCGGAACGATTCCGAACTGGCTCCCTGCGCCAACGCTCGCGGCATAAGAGGCCCCGCACCCAATAAGAAGGCAAGCACAGGAATAACGGCCAATCCACAAAGACGGCAAAATGATGAAGAGGGCGCAAGACGGCTGGTCATAAGCATGAGACTCACCTTGACCGCACGTTACTAAACGGCCGCCGCCGCCAACAGTGACGAGAGCACGAATTCCCGTCTACAAAAGTGCCCCCAACGTCGGTAGGTAGGAATCGGGGCGGATTTGTGGCGCCATGCATTGCCGGTACATGGGGCCAGCCGTGAGCAGAAAGCCGCCTTTCCGCTATACTAGACAAGGAATGTCCGTCATCAAAAACATCGGCGCGATTGCCCAGGGAATGACTATCACCCTGAAAGAGATGTTCCAGCCGACGATTGTCGAGAACTATCCCGACGGTCCGGGACCGCTCAAGGGTGCCAAGTTTCAGGAGCGCTTTCGCGGCCAGCACATTTTGCAGCGCGATGAAAACGGCCTGGAGAAGTGTGTGGCGTGCTTCCTGTGCGCGGCGTCTTGCCCCTCGAACTGCATATATATAGAGGCTGCCGAAAACACCGCGGAGAATCGCATTTCGGGCGCTGAGCGCTACGCCAAGGTTTATAACATCGATTACAACCGCTGCATTTTTTGCGGATATTGTGTCGAAGCGTGCCCGACGGACGCGATCACTCACGGTCATGGGTTCGAGCTGGCAACGTTCAGCGCCAGCACTCTGATCTATCGCAAGGAGCAGTTGCTGGCTGGAGCTCCGGCGCACATTGGCGCAAACGCGGTGTTCAACGCCGCGGAGACCGCCGCTGGGGCGCCAGCAGAAGTTGTTTCGGGGAGCTAGAACGCTTTTTATTTCGGGCTGAATCCAGCGCCGGTTCTCGCCGGCCCATCCTGCGGCGAAGTACTTCGTTGTTTAACTAAAAATCAAAAAAATCAAGGCGCGTGCCGCTCGGGCGAGCACTCTTGCGTCCGAAATGTCCCTGGGTGGATATATCGTTATACGATATAATAAACGAGGAGACGCTGAAATCAATCGCTCTATGGAAACACTTACGCTGTCCGATTATCGCTTGCTTGCGGAGTTGCGCTACCAGCTGCGAAGATTCCTGAAATTTAGCGAAGATGCGGCTCGCAAAGCCGGGATTGAGCCTCATCAGCATCAGCTTTTGCTCGCCATTAGGGGATTGCCAGAGAATGAGCAGCCACGGATTGGCGTTCTAGCCGAGCGCTTGCAAATCCAGCCGCACAGCGCCGTGGAACTGGCGAATCGCCTGAGCAAAGCGGGGTGCGTCAGGCGTACACGCGATTCGGAAGATCGACGCGAGGTGCTGCTGAGCCTGACTCTCAAAGGAGAGCGGTTGCTGCGTCAGCTCTCGCTCGATCATCGTGCGGAATTGCGAACTGCGGGACCCATGCTGATGACTGCGCTGCGACAAATCGACGCGGGCAAAGCGCGGCGGGAAAAGCCAAGCAAATCCGGACGCGTACGAACCTGAGCAAGAAAGGAAGCAAAATGCAGCCCTCTAATAGTTATTCGAGATCGGCCGCGAATCCCGAGAACAATTCTGCCGCCGCGACTTCGAACCTGGAAGTCTTGGCACCCCCTGCGCAGTTTCGGCTCGGCCTGATTTCTCTGCTCGCCGCTGGTGTGGGCCTGCTGGCTGGCGGCGTCGCATTTCTCCTCTATCACCTGATTGGGCTGTTCACGAATCTCTTTTTCTTCCACCGTTTTTCGACCAGTTTTGTGAGTGCGCGGCTCAATCATCTCGGCCTGTGGGTCATCGCTATACCCATCGTAGGCGGAGTTGTGGTCGGTTTAATTGCGAAGTATGGAAGCTCGAAGATCAAAGGGCACGGCATTCCGGAGGCCATGGAAGCGGTGCTCACCAACCGCAGCCGAATTCAGCCACGTGTTGCGATCCTAAAACCGATTTCAGCCGCGATTGCGATTGGAACCGGAGGCCCATTTGGCGCCGAAGGCCCGATCATTCAAACGGGAGGCGCGCTCGGTTCGTTGGTTGGCCAACTTGTACATACGACGGCATCCGAACGCAAGGTGCTGCTCGCGTGCGGCGCCGCGGCCGGCATGTCCGCTACTTTCAACACTCCCATCGCCGGGGTCATCCTGGCGATTGAGTTGTTGTTGTTCGAATTCAAGTCGCGGTCGTTTATTCCGCTCGTCATCGCCAGCACTCTGGCGACGACCGTTCACGTTCAGTTACTGGGCAGCGGGCCAATGTTCGAAGTGTCAGCAATGGACTTCAGGGTGCCGCACGCGCTTCCGTTTTACGTCGTGCTCGGAGCGATCTGCGGCGTGGCGGCTGTTGGTTTCAGCAAACTTCTCTACTGGACCGAGGACCAATTTGAGAAGCTACCGATCGACGATCTGTGGTGGCCAGCGCTTGGTGCGCTTGGCCTGGGGATTATCGGTTACTTTGTGCCGCGCGTCCTTGGCGTTGGCTACGATACGATCACCGACATTCTGAACGCTCGACTTGGGCTTGAACTGTTGCTGGTGGTGATGGCGGCGAAAGCGGTGGCGCTTGTCGTGTCACTCGGTTCGGGAACCTCAGGCGGCCTGCTCGCGCCCATGTTTATGTCGAGCGCGGCGCTGGGCGGCGCCTTCGCAATCGTGTGCAATTACATCATTCCTGGCTCCCAGCTCTCACCCGGTGCGTTTGCGCTTGTCGCCATGGGCGCGGTCTTTGGAGCCGCCTCGCGCGCGACTTTCACCTTCATCATTTTTGCTTTCGAAATTACACGCGACTACAACAGCGTGCTTCCACTTATGCTGGTCAGCGTGATCGCCGACGGCATCGCCATGGTCCTGATGCCTCATGCCTCCATCATGACCGAGAAACTGCGCCGCCGCGGACTCCGCATCCATCAGGACTACGAAACAGACATTTTGCAGCAGGTTCATGTCGCGCAAACGATGGATCGCAATCCACCTAAGATTGCCTCGGATATGCGCGTTGGCGAACTTGCTGACCGCATCGCGCGCCGAGACCCCGAAGTGTGTGGCCATGAGGCGCTGTTAGTGGTTAATGATCAGGGAGAACTGGAAGCGGTCATCACGCGTGGCGACATTTTGCTTGCCTTAGAACGCGACCATGAAGGGGCGGCCAGTGTTCTCGAGAGCGGATCACCGAAGGTCATAGTGACCTATACGGACGAGACGCTATCTGAAGCCGCCGACAAGTTGCTGCGCTACGACATCGGCCGGCTGCCGGTCGTGGAACGCGGCAACCCAAAAACGATTGTGGGATATCTGGGACGCCGGAATATTATGGCCGCCCGTCTCCACCGGCTGGAAGAGGAGCACGTACGCGAACCGGGATGGATTTGGCGCGAAGAGGGAATTGCCGGCCTGGCCGCCCGGCCGCGCTAACGCTACAGACCTTTCGCGGCGTTGTCTCTGGTCATCATCTCCAGTTCTTCTGGCGTGCGCGGCCAGTCGTCGCGTAGCAAGCGCGACAGAGAGCGGTCCGCGAGCAGCCGGCCTCCGGTCTGGCAGGTTGGACAATAGTTGGTTTCGTTGGATGCGTAGCGGATTCGCTGAATCTTTCCGCCGCATCGTGAACAAGCTTCCTTGTAGCGTCCATGAACGGCCATGCCTTGGCGGAAGGCGGTAACTTTTTCGGGGAAGGCGCCGGCCGCATCCTGCCGCAGTTGGTTGGTCCAATTCATGAGGATTGCGCGTGTGGCCTGGAAGAGCCGCTCGATCTCGTCCTGCTTGAGTTTCTGTGTCAGCGCCAGCGGAGAAAGCCGCGCTTCGAACAGGATCTCATCAGAGTAAGCGTTGCCGATGCCGCTGAAAATTCGCGGATCGCTCAGCGCGCGCTTGAGCGTATGATTCCGGGCCGTGAGAGCTTTTGCAAAACTCTCCGCATTGGTTGTTAGTACTTCCAACCCGCCGGGGTCCAGCGACGCGAGCGCAGCTTCTCCCGATACTACGTGCAGTGAGGCCCGCTTTTTCGAGCCGGCTTCGGTCCAAAGCAGCGTTCCGCTGGGGAAGTCAAAGGCCGCCAAGCCTTGTGGTGGAGCAACCTTGATTCCGCGTTTTTTCCAGTGCAGGCGGCCGGCAATCATCAGATGGAGCACAAGCCAAACGTCATTTTCGAGTCCGATGGCAATGCGCTTGCCGATACGCCGCAACTCACGGACACGTTGGCCCTGCGCGGTCGAAAGGGGCGGTGATGCGGTGCGCAGGAGAAAGGGGCTGGCGATCCGCGCCTGTTCGAGCGTTTGCCTGAGAATACGGTTCTCCAGCGCTTCAATATAGACGACGATGTCAGGAAGTTCGGGCATTCGAAGTCTGGGATCCAAGACGATTCCCAGTTCAATTTTCGAATCATCGTACAACGGCGTAAGCGATGCAACTGATCTGGGTAATGAGGTTGGCGAGCGGGCAGCCGGCCGGCAATCACGCGCCGAGCGAGAATCGAAAACGACAATACCCGAACCCAAGATGAGACATATTTGCCTTTGACATGCGATCGGAGGGTCAAGGAAAATAACGAACTAGCGTCTCGCGAAAAATCATTCAGACTTTTGAGAGGACAATTATGAAAAAAACCATAGTGGCTACTGCTCTATCCGTGTGTTTATCGTTCGTGGCGGGCATTGCGGTGGCCGAGAAAGTGCATGACTGGGCCGATCTGGAAGGCGCCCACAACCATGTAATGGAAGCGATGAAACAGATGGATCGCGCACGGGCCGCCAATCACTACGATATGGGTGGGCACGGGGCGAAGGCGGAAGAGCATCTACGAGCCGCCGAGCACGAATTGCACGACGCTATCGAATCGATGAGAGCCGCTAGATAATGGCGCCAATCCGGCCGGGTCCGGATTAACAAAGTGGTTAGACGAAGCGCGGGCGAAATCCCCGCGCTTTGTTATTTGGTCAGATTTCTTGCTCACTGCGGAGGCCAGTGCGCCTCCGTTAATTAGCGGAGGCGCGTTGGACGATTGTCGAATTGTTGGCTCTGAACCGTGCGTTCTCAGGCCATCGTTCTTAGGCCATCAACGAGATGGGATTCAGCATTGCGGCGACGCTGGCCGCACTGGTTCCATCGGCGAGCGTGTACTGCTGGAGTTGTTGCGCCATGGTCGAATATGCCTGCTGCGCGGCCGTGCTGGCCAGCGCGCTGGCCGACTGCGATAGCGGAAACAACGTGTCCTGGCTGGGCGGGTTGGTCCCGGAAAGCGTCGGATCCTGCCCGATCTTATGAGCGTGGCCGAAGTGCGAATGGTCGGAGAATTGACTCTGCATATCCTGCTGGATTGTCGAGTAATCCTTCTGCGCGCCGGTGAGGTTGCCCGATTGGAGGTCGCTCGACAGTTGTTGGAACGCCTGCGCCAACGGGTTTGAGCTTGTGGCACTCGAAGTCGACGACGTGGAAGCGGTTAGGCCTGTCGACGCGAAGGCCGCCTGCAACGTGGCGAAGTCAGATTGCGCGGAGGAAAGATTGCCGGAGGCGAGGTCACTGCCGAGCTGCTGGAATTGTGAACTCGACATTTGATGTTGCGGTTGAATCATACTGCTGCTGAGAATTCCGGAGACAGACATAGTTCTCCCTCGACGTAAAGATGCGCGTTCCGCGGAATGCGCGGGACGCGATGTTGCCAAGAATCAATGAGAATAGAGCACGCTCGATGCCATTTAAGAAAACGGTTCGAAGGGCTTATTTTGCAGGACTTGCAGGCGAAGATTCGCGAACGCCAACTGCATGCAGTCGGAAGTAGGAAAATGCTGCCGGGTCGGATCGCGGCAAAAGTTGCCGACCACGTCAGTCTTGAACCATCGATTCTCAGGTTTGAACAGCGCTAGAATCTGACATTCGGATATTATCGTTTTCTCGACTCGTTTTCTTTACTCGGGCTGGCCAGTCAATCAGACCGAGGTAATGTTTCTTCGGATGGGATCATTGAGATGGCTCGAAAGTTCAAAGATTTGTCGGAGCGTGAAATTCTCGCTCTCGCGATCGGGCTCGAAGAAGAAGATGGGCGGGTCTATGCGGATTTTGCCGATGGCCTGCGCGAAACGTATCCCGCGACGGCAAAGCTGTTTGAGGACATGCGTGAAGAAGAGTCCGCGCATCGCGCCGCGTTGATTGCGACCTATCGAGCGCGCTTCGGTGAACACATTCCGCTCATTCGCCGCCAGGACGTAAAGGGGTTCGTGCAGCGCCGTCCGCCCTGGCTGATGCGTCCGCTCAAGATCGCCGACGCGCGAAAGCAAGCCGGGGTCATGGAACTGGAGACACGGCGCTTCTATCAAAAAGCGATGACGCAGGTGACCGACGCCGGCATTCGAAAGTTGCTGGGCGACTTGGAAGAAGCCGAACGCAAACACCAGATGACCGCCGAAGCGTTGCAGGAAAACATACCGCTCGACGCGCAGAAGTCGGAGGAGGATGCGCAGCGCCGGCTATTTGTGCTGCAAATTATACAGCCGGGTCTCGCTGGCCTGATGGATGGCTCGGTTTCGACGCTTGCTCCAGTTTTCGCGGCCGCCTTCGCCACTCGAAGCAGCAAGGATGCATTCCTGGTTGGACTGGCAGCTTCCATTGGTGCGGGCATTTCCATGGCGTTCGCCGAGGCGCTCTCCGACGATGGATCGCTCACTGGCCGCGGACGTCCTGTGCTGCGCGGCGCGGTTACCGGACTCATGACCGCGGCAGGAGGAATCGGTCACACGCTGCCATTTCTGCTTCCTAACTTCCACGTTGCTTTCATCGCGGCAGTCATTGTCGTGGCCGTGGAATTAGGTGTCATCGCATGGGTCCGCAATAAGTACATGGACACTCCGCTGCTCTCGGCTGCATTTCAAGTCGTGGTAGGAGGAGTGCTGGTGTTTATTGCGGGGATCGCCATCGGCAGTTCGTAGGGTCCGAAATCGCAAGTTGGCCTTTGGATAATCTAAATTTGCATTCTGCGAATTGTCCCGATCTTTTTTTGTAGGGGGCAGAAATCTGGCGTTCGGCTTCGGCTGCCCACCCCTCCTCTATATCAAATTCCATTGACCCCGGGTCAAAACTACACTAAATTGTTGCCCAGAAAGTTGACGATGGCCCGGGGGAGACACTATGGACATGTTCTGACAGTGGTATAGCCACACGTCTGTCTTGCGATTGACCCGGGGTCAAGCGTCCGAGGGGGCGTTATGGGTATAGCAAAGAATTTGGCGAAAGCGCCAATATTGAGAAGGGACGAGAAGCCGCGGCCGCGATCGGAAATCAAACGTGGACGGATCGTGGAAGTTGCGATCCGGTATTTTGCCGAGCGTGGCTATAATGCGGCACGCGTCGAAGACATCGCCGCGCAACTCGGCATCGCCAAGGGGTCGGTTTTCCAGCATTTCAAGAGCAAAGATGGACTGTTCTTCGAAGCCTACAAGAAAGCGGTGCAATCGTTTCCGCGCTACATGCAGGCTCCGATGGAAGCGCAGGCTGGAGGGTTCTTCGAAGTGCTGCGCTACTGGCTGGTGCGCACCGAGAACATGGTCCGCGACAATTGGGCTTCCTACAGAATTTATCTGGTAGGGAACTACGGCACGGACCTGGCGCTGCGCCGCGAAATCAACCGATTCCTGACGCAGGAAGATCCCTACGGTTGGCGCGAGTTCTTGCGATTCGGCGTTGGCCGCGGCGATTTGCGGCCGGATCTGGATCTGGACATGACCGGCTCCATTCTGGAGTGGACCATGGATCGGTTCCAGGATGCGTTGCTGACAGAAGAGCTGGATCCCGGCCTGTTCCGCAAATCAGGGCCGGTCCCTGAGAAAAAAGAGGCTCGCATCGAACAGTTTGTTGACTTGTTGCGGCGCGCGGTAGGATCACAAAAGGCGCAGATTCCGGAGAAAGCAGCATGAGAAGCGGGGCGACCGTAAAAGAGATTGTTGCGAGCTACGACGCGAAGGCGCTGCTGGCGGACGCTTCGACGATTTCCGCGCCGTGGTATGTGGACGAGCGGATTGCCGAACTGGAGCGGCAATCCGTGTTCTCTCGCACGTGGCAAGTGATGGGGCGAACCGACCAGGTGGAGAAGCCAGGACAGTTTGTGACCGCAACCGTTGCCGGCGAGCCGATGGTAGCGGTGCGCGGGAATGACGGTGTGCTGCGCGCGTTTTACAACGTGTGCCGCCATCATGCCGCGGCGGTGGTGACCGAGCCATGCGGGCAGGCGTCGATTCTGCATTGTCCATACCATGGCTGGAATTATGGCCTGGATGGATCGCTCAAGGGCATGCCCGAGTTCGAGGGAGTAAAAAACTTTGAGCGCAAAGACAACGGGCTGGTTCCGGTGAAGGTGGATACGTGGGAGAAATTTGTTTTTGTAAATCTGGATCCGCAGGCCGCGCCGCTGAGCGAATTTCTCGGTGGGCTGGTCAAGCGGGCCGCGCCACTCGGTATAAGCAAGTTGCATTACTTCTCGACGAAGGTATACGACATCCATTGCAACTGGAAAGTGTTTGTCGATAACTATCTGGATGGCGGCTATCACGTGCCGCATTTGCACAAGGGGTTGAACTCAGTTTTGGATTATAAGCAGTACACGATCGAAAACGAAGACCGTTATTCGCTGCAGTCGAGTCCTCTGGTTTTCTCAGACGAAGATCAGGCTAAAGCCAGCACGCGCAAGGGCGGCCGGGCGTGGTATTTCTGGCTCTATCCAAATTTCATGTTCAATTGCTACGAAGGCTATATGGACACCAACCTTGTCATTCCAATTGACGTTGATCATTGCCGGGTCGTCTTCGAGTTCTGTTTTGGCGATGTTAGCGAGGAGAATCGCGAGTTTAACGAGCGCAGCGTTGCGGCGGGAAGTGGCGTGCAGGATGAAGACTTGGATATCTGCGAGGCCGTGCAACGCGGGCTGAAGTCGCGAGCCTATGGCGCAGGGCGGCTTTCGGTACGCCGCGAAGCGGGCGAGCACCTGTTCCACCAATTACTGGCAGCAGACTTGAAGAGCGGGCTCGGGAATGCCGCCGTCGCGGCGGATTAAGGCCCAGAGGCTAGAATCAGTGCAATCCTTGTAACAGGTAGAGCTCAGAGAGTTGCCGCAGTGTGCCATAGGCAAAGTACTGTCCATCCGGTGTTGTCATCGCGCGGACGACGCCAAACCCGCCGGTTGGGTCGCGCATTTCCAATGTCTTCACTAGCTTCCGCTCTCCGCTCTCAAGATGAATGCGATAGACGCTTGCGGATAGGCCGTTGTAGTCGGCAACAAAAATGTCATTACCATCGGCTGAGATTTGAATCGGCCGGTCTTTGTCCTGCAATCCTCTTATCTCGCGAACGGGCGATCCCGACTCGACGGGGATAAGTTGCTCGTTCGGTCCGTTACCACGCACCCCGATGAACTTGCCGTCGGGCGTGGCCGGCCCGCGGATACCTTCGGGGGTTAGCGGCTGGAGTTTGCCCGATGCAACATCGAACAAATAGTCGCGCGCCTGGTGGCCCGGTTCGTTGGCAATAAGGACAATGCGGCGGCTATCTGCTGCAAACGCCTGCGGCACAACATTCTCAACTCCTATTGGCTTGAGTTCCGTTACTTCTCCCGCGCCAGTGGGGATCAGTAAGTAGCGCAGCGGCTTAGTGGGGGTAAAGGCAAGCACCCATTTCTGGTCTGGCGACAAAGACTGGGCATAGCCTTCGCCAAGGCGCACAGCCGCGCTGCCGTCTGTTTTCCGCAGGAAAATCGTGCCGAGCGACCCTCCCCCTTTTCCGCCTTCGTGAAACAGCACCTGTTTGCCATCCGCTGAAAGGGCGACCAGCACGGCACGGTCAAGCCAAGTTAGATCTCTCTCCTGGACGTCTTTCGAATCGGAGAAGAAAATCTTGCGTTCGCGATCGTCGATCGTAATGATGGCACTGCCCTCAGGGGAGACATCATGGAGCGTCAAGTCTCCCGGAGCCGCTGCGAGCAGACGGAACTTACCGGACAATGTGACGGCCATCAGACGCCGCGCAATCGTCGTGACTGCCGGGTCCGCGGTGAACCAGACTTCGTCATCCTTCGGCGACCACGCCAGTCCATACAGGCTGGCAAAGTCTCCGAACGACTTTGCGGCCCCGCCTCCATCGGAATTAATGATGGTGATCGAGCCGCGATCGTCGCTTCGCTGGCCATGCTGACAAAATGCGATCCGCTTGCCGTCGCGCGAGATTCGCGGATGGCTGATCCATCCCGGCACGGGCACCTTATAAACGACCTTGCCTACGGGATACTCAACGCGGTTCTCGGCGCCAACGGTACGCACAACCAGCAGATTCTCTCCATCGGGCGACCAGTCCGACCACTCCACATTTTCAAGCACTTCCCGCGGCGCGGTTCCACCGGTAAGCGGGGTGCGACCCAAAGTGCCCAGAGTGCCGAAGAAGCCCGTGAGTGGCGTGGGCTTCAACGAAATCGCGATTTCTCCCTTGGAGGAAATGCCGAGCAGGTCCACCTGGCTTAGTCCGACGGGCCGAGACTCTATACTGTCCTGCCGGGTGGAGAAAAGTTCCGGATCCTTTCCGCTCCACGCCGCACTGTAGATGACAGTGCGGTTGTCCGGTGCAAAGCGTGCGCTCAGAAGTGTTCCCTTGCGGAACGTTAGCTGGTGATACGTCACCTCAGAAGATGTCTTTGCCGGGTGGCCCGCCAAGTAACCCAAGCCGGCGGCCAACGCCAGAAGCAAAGCAACGATAAGCCACTGAAAGCGGCGCGCTCGCTGGACCGCGGTGGGCTTGGCGATCATCCCCACGGACGTGCTGGAAAACTGAGATAGGGCCTCAAGATTGAAGGCAAGATCGCGAGCCGATTGGAACCGCTGGTCGGGATTCTTTTCCAGGCAGTGGCGCGCAATGCGCTCCAGTGCCGGCGAGATGGAGCGATTAATCTCGGTCAGATCTGGTGGATCTTCCTTCAGAATCGCCGTCATCGTCTCTGCCGCTGTATCCCGCCGGAAGGCACGAGTGCCGCTTAGCATCTCGAAAAGAATCGCACCGAACGCGAAGATGTCCGAACGATGATCGACTGCAAGCCCGCGTACCTGCTCGGGTGACATGTAGCCTGAGGTGCCCAGAACCTGCCCAGCCTCGGTCAGGGAAACGTGCGCGGACGTGAGTGTCTGCCCACCTTCATTCGCTTCCGAGCGGCTGGGCGCAATCTTGGCCAACCCGAAGTCTAGAATCTTCACCCGTCCATCTTTCGTGATGAAAATGTTCTCCGGTTTCAGATCGCGGTGGACGATGCCTCGATCGTGTGCCGCAGCCAGTCCATGCGCAATCTGCGTGGCAAGTTCAATGGCCTTCTTGGATGACAGGACACCCTCGAGCAGGCGCTCGCGCAGGGTTTCCCCTTCCAATAGTTCGCACACCATGTACGGTGCCGATTCGTAGGTCCCAATGTCGTACACCGCCAGAATGTTGGGGTGATTGAGAGCGGCGACCGACCTTGCTTCCTGCTCGAAGCGTCGCAGTCGCTCTCCGTCCGCAGCGAAAGAGGCGGGTAGGACCTTGATAGCCACGATGCGATCGAGGCGAGTATCGCGGGCTCGATACACTTCGCCCATTCCGCCCGCGCCCAACGGCGACTGGATCTCATAGGGGCCGAGTTTTGTGCCCGAGGTTAGCGCCATCCGTGGGCGTAATTATAGCCTGTCGCTCGTTAGAGGATGGGACTGCTCGGGGAGTGGAGTCGGCAGCTTCTTGCGCCGCGATGAGGGTGGGATCGAGTTCCGGCGCTTTTGGGGGCTGCGGCATTTGCCTTAAGTGCAGTTTCGGTCGAATCGCCGCCATAACTGCCCAGCGTGTTGTAGACATCTCCAATGATTCCTACTCTGGGTGTTTCCGTTATCTACATATTCCTTGCCCTGAGTGTCGCCCGCGCCTGTTCTGGTGATGGTCTGCACCCAATCGGAATAGCCGGAACAATCCGCCGTCGCTATCAAGGTACATACTCGCAGGGTGTTTCGATGGGAGACGAATACTTGGCGACCATGATGCGTTCAATGCCGAATTGCATTGCCGTAGAAGGCTGCTGTGAATTGAATCCCGAACGGTTATTTGATGTCGCCGTCACCGACCCACCACACGGATTCAATACAAATGAAGAGAAGCGGCGATGACGGTTCGTCTGGGTCGGCATCTTTCCACAACGCGAAATCTTGGTAAGCGGAGCGTGCCTTGGTAGTGGCCCCTGACTGTTCGCGAGCCCGGCCAACGCGCGGATCCGAGCCCATTGTCACTACCACGATTGCCCTTACGGTGAGTCCGTTGGGGAACTTCGCGCTGACGGCCACGCCAAAAAACTTGACGATCATGCGCGGCAGCACCGCGACAGTCACAATCACCGTCGATCCGAAGGGGACATTCGATCAAAGCGTCACCTTGATTGCGAACGGCTTGCCGGAGGGAGTTACAGCGTCCTTTACTCCAGACGTAACTGCCTCGACCAGCACTCTTACGCTGACGGCAAGTAAGTCTGCCGCAATCGGAGAGTTTCCAATCACGATCACAGGCATCTATGGAATCCTCGGTCATGAGACCTTTGTGACGCTCAGCTCTTGCCAGTCTCTTCGGACCGGAGTGCGGTGATCCAGGAACTCAGGGACGAGAGGGTGATTAACCATTGGGGCGATGCGGCAGGCATCTCGGTTGACGCCGCATCGTCCGTTCTTCGTTCTCTTCTGAAGCAATATTTCATTACGCCCTCATCGACGGTCAAGAAGGGAGGGGAAGCAAGGGTGGATCCTCAGCGAAAGGTCGAGTACGAATGAAACCCTGTGGACAGGACATTTGCTTGAGTGAATCGCTCCACATTTCGGACTCGGAAGAATCGGTTAATCCCGGCATCGTCCTTCAAACAAACGCAGCGATGACCCCTTCAGCGGGCGAGTTCCCGATTCTTGCCTTCGATCAGCGATGCCCGTCGCAATTTCCGGCCGTCGGCACTAATGTCGTTCCCGCGACACCAGAAGCGGAGTTGGTGTCGCTTAGGGCCACAAAACCGCCGAATCTTCTCGCTCAGCTGTACCGAGGTTGTATCGACGAAGGAGCTCAAATCACCTGATAGCAAGAAGAAGAAACCTCTAGCGATGTCGCTTCAGTTACGTCGGTTAGGCGACACCCTTGGATTCAAATGAGAAGAGTGTCCACCACTGACCATCTTTCTCGATGCGGGCAGGTTGGATGATTTGACCCGGGAGTATCGATATGGCATGCGAGCAAAAGTCGCATGCCCCGGCATTCGATTCCATGACACGAACTTGCCAGAGCCCCGAGAATTGGCCCCACACCGCATTGGCGATTTGAGTTCCGATACCGCGTCTCCGGCATTGCCGAAGAACAAAAAACTCCGCCATATCGAAGTCTTCGGCGCGGCCATCAGAGTGAAGTTGCCTAACGGATTCACGGTGAGTGTCGTCGTGGTGGCGTTCGCACGCCACGGTCCTCATGCGGGCCGTGAATTGTTGTTGACAAAGTAAATGTCGGGGAGCAACATTCCCCTGTATTAAATGCATTTAACTCTGCCGTGTCCTACCTCGCGGCAAGAGCAAGCCATACCCTCATATGGCCAATCTCATCAAGGAGACTACGATGCCGGATCTCCGGTTTACTCGGTTTTCATGCTATTTACCAGTTCTGTTTCTTGCAATGTTCCTGGTTGCACTGTTGGCGATTCCGGCTGCGGCCCAATCGGCGTATGTGCGCATAAACCAGGTCGGGTACGAGGCCGCCAATGCGCCATTCCGGGCCTACCTCATGTCCACCGCCGCGGAAACAGGTGCCACATTTAACGTCACCAATTCCGAGGGCGCCACAGAGTTCTCCGGGTCCGCCGGCACCTTGCTCGGCACCTGGAGCAGTAGCACGACGACCTACGACGTCTATCCCCTCGACTTCACCGTTCCCGGAGGCGACATCTACACGATTACGGTGACCGGCCCGGTCAATGCGACCTCGCCGGTGTTCCCGGTGAACACTCCAAGCGTGCTCTATCCGGGCCTGCTGCTGAACACCCTGTGGTTTTACGAGACGCAACGCGATGGCCCGAACTATATTCCGAACGCTCTGCGCACCGCGCCCGCACATTTAAATGAAGAGAATGCCACCGTTTACGACACACCTCCATTCAACACCAGCGACCTGATCACCACTACGGGAACGCCGCTCACATCCACGGGCGCGACGATAAACACGTCCGGGGGCTGGTATGACGCGGGCGACTATATGAAGTATGTGGAGACGACGAGCTATGCCTTGGCCCTCATGGAGATCGGCATTCGCGATTTCCCCGGCCAGATGGGCCCGGAAGCGCCGGCCAATCCACCTGCTCCGCCGGCATCGGTCTCGTATTCTGGTAACGCGTCGGGCGCACCGGCCTCGTCTGACTTTTCGGCTGAGGCGCAATTCGGCATCAACTGGCTGGAGGAAATGTGGAACAACAATACCCAGACGCTCTACTACCAGGTCGATAACAGCCAGGACTGGGTGAACTTCAGCGGCTACGAAACGGAGTATGACATCTGGGTGCTGCCGCAGACGGCTGACAGCTACAAGAGCTGCACCACCGACTACTATTACATCTGTTACCAGCCAGTGTTTATCGCGGCTCCTGCCGGCTCCCAGATCAGTCCCAACCTTGCCGGCCGCATGGCCGCCGATTTTGCCCTTTATTACCAGCTTTACCACAACTCGAATCCCACTGCGGCAAATCAGGCTCTGCTTTACGCCGAGCAGATCTTCGCGCTGGCCAACACCTCTCTTGCCGATCCGGCCACATCTGTCGCCGACGGCACCTGCGCGTCGGGCTGCCTGACCACGGTAGCTCCGTTCGACGGGTATGGAGAAACAGTGAGGGAGGACGACATGGAACTGGGCGCGACTGAGTTGTACATCGCGCTGCAGGCTGGGGGCAGCAATCTGCCTTCAGGGCTGCTGGTAACCAACCCCACGACCTACCTTACCGACGCCGCCCAGTATGCCGCGAACTACACCACCAATATCTATAGCAAGGGCGACGAAGACATGCTGAATCTGTACGACGTGGCCGGCTTAGCGCACTTCGAGCTGTACCGCGCTCTGGGACTCGCTGGCAATCCCAGTGGACTGGCACTGAATCAATCTACCTTGCTCACCGATCTCAAGAATTTAACGGGCGTTGCCGTCACGCAGGCCGGGACCGATGTTTGGGGCTATGGCCAGGCTTGGAGCAACGGCGACACGACTTCCCATGGCGCGGGCATGTCGGTGATGGCCAGCGAAATCTATAGCCTGACGGGCACCAGTTCCTACAACACGTATTCCCAGAGGTGGCTCGCTAACATCCTGGGCGCAAACTCGTGGGGTTCCTCGTTCATCATCGGGGCTGGCAGCACCTTCACCAACTGCCCCCAGCATCAGATAGCGAACCTGGCGGGATCGCTTACTGGATCTTCGGGCGGTACGCCGATCCTCTGGGGTGCAGCTGCCGAGGGACCAGCCCACAAGGCGACGACGGGGACCATCTCTGGAATGAAAACGTGCCCGGCGAATGGAGTCGACGTCTTTAGCGCCTTCAACGGCAATGACGGAGCATACAAAAGCGCGAAGAATGCTGTCTATAAAGACTTCCTGGTGTCTTATGCCACCACGGAGCCGGGTATCGATCTGACGGCCACATCATTCCTTATGTGGTCATGGCGCCTAGCCGGCAACCCGCAACCATTGCCGTCCGGCCAGGAGCCGCAGACCATCACCTGCACGACCGGGCCTCCGTTCAGCGAGGTGTACAAGGGCAGCTTCAGCGTCGCTTGCTCAGCGAGTTCCGGTCTGCCGGTGACCTACACCAGTTCCGGTGGCTGTACGAACTCGGGCGCAACCTATACCATGACCAGCGGTACCTCCGCTTGTACGGTGGATGTGAACCAGCCGGGCTTCAGCGGGTACACGGCAGCACCGCAGGTGCAGTACAGCGTTGCGGCCACGCTGGCTACCAACGCGATCAGCTTCACGACTGGCGCACCGGCGAGCGCGGCGTACGACAGTAGCTTTAACGTGGCGGCGACCGCCAGCTCCGGCCTGAAGGTGGCGTTCACCGCGTCTGGTGTTTGCGGTGTTGTAGATTACGGCAACGGAAGCGCGACCTACACTATGACAAGCGGCACCGGCACTTGCGCGGTGATCGCGAATCAGGCTGGCAACTCCAACTACAACGCGGCGCCGCAGGTCACGGAAAACGTGACAGCGACGCTTGCTCCGAACACGGTCACGTTGAGCGGTGTGCCGGCGAGTGCGGAATACGGATCGAGCTTCACTGTAGCGGCTTCTGGTCTGGGCAGCGCTGCGATCAGCTACGGCAGCAGCGGCGCCTGCACGAACTCCGGTGCTACCTACACGATCACTGCCGGTAGTGGGACCTGCACGGTAACCGCGAGTCAGGCAGCGGATAGCAACTACGCAGCAACGAGCACCCCGACGAGCGTAAGCGCGACGGACGCGAACGGCGGGGTAAGCGTAGCTTCCGGTCTGAATCCGTCGGCCTACGGCCAATCGGTGACGTTCACGGCAACCATCACGAGCGACACGGGCGCGGTGAAAGGCCACAAGGCTGGCAAGAACGGGATTAAGCCGGCGGATGTGACAGGAACTGTGACCTGGAGCGCGAATACGGGCTGCTCTGCGAGCACAGTGTCGGGTTATCCGGGCGCGTCAAGCTGCACGACGTCGAGCCTCGCAGTGGGGAGCGACACGGTGACGGCGAACTACTCGGGTGACAGCAATCACAATGCTGGCTCGGGATCGGTAATTCAGACGGTGAGCCAGGTCAGCACAACCACGGCGGTTGCTTCCAGCTTGAATCCGTCAGAGTACGGCCAGGCAGTAAGCTTCTCGGCCACAGTGACGGGCGCGAGTCCGACGGGCACGGTGCAGTTCTACATCAACGGCAGCCCGTTCGATACGGAGACACTGGCGTCGGGTACGGCAACCTCGGTCAGCACTTCGGCGCTGACGGCGGGAACGTACACGGTAACGGCAACGTACTCGGGCGACACGGATAACAGTGGCAGCACGGGCACGTTGGCGGGCGGCCAGGTAGTGAATGGGTCGAACTCAACCACAGCGGTAACTTCCACACCGAATCCGTCGACGTATGCAACGTCAGTGACGTTTACGGCGACGATCACAACCGACACCGGCGATGTCAAGGGACGCAAGCCTGCCAGGAAGAACGGCATGAACCCGATGCAGCCAACCGGAACGGTAACCTGGAGTGCGAACACGGGATGCGCCGCGAGCACATTGTCGGGCAGCTATCCGGGAGTTGCGACATGTACGACTTCATCGGCGTCACATCTGCCGGTGGGGACGGACGTGGTCACTGCGAGCTACTCGGGTGACAGCAACCACACCGCAAGCTCCGGCTCGGTGAACCAAGTCGTCACAGGCGGGATCGCGACCACGATTGACGTGACCAGCGTGAGCCCGGCCTCGGAAGAATTCGGTGCG
>Ga0182030_10000459_pt1 | contig 76121 bp, 60 predicted proteins | sample 812S3MmetaG_FD_121299 | JGI IMG/M metagenome (GOLD analysis project Ga0182030, IMG submission 121299) | Permafrost microbial communities from Stordalen Mire, Sweden - 812S3M metaG (Illumina Assembly) | ecosystem: Environmental > Terrestrial > Soil > Wetlands > Permafrost | place: Sweden...
CCATGTTGCCTTCATCCCACGACGGAGGATTCGGCCACTGGGGCTATTGTTTTCGGGGCCACCTATGCCTTCACTTTCGTTACGGCCTGACGACTCGCTCACCATCCCGAAGATGGCTTTGTCGATGGGCTTCAGGCAGTCGGTTTCCCTTCTGCCTGCCATTCAAGCTAATGGGTTTTGGCTATTACCCATGCAAGTCTACCTCTTGCTGAACACACCTGCCTTTTCTGGACGCACCTTCGTGGACAACCCTTTTCACCGTAATAAGCTCGATTGAACCATCAGGAGAAAAGTGCGTTTGAATATTATTTGAGGACGGGAACCCGCAGGATATTTAAAAGTGTCGGTGCAGATTAAGGAGGGCAGGGCCATGAGAACCATCAAAAGGGCCGGTAACCTGTTTTCATTTCTTCCACTACCGTCAGTTGGCGATCATGCAATCCATGGGTGGAAATCCGCAGGGATTAACCCAAACCACCGGTAGGGAGCTCTTGGGCAATAGGACCCCCAGGCTTTCGGTGTAGGAAGTGTTTCCCATCCCCGCGTTGTCCACGCAGCCGTGTCCCGCGCCGCTCCAATCCACGTAGACCGTGATCTGGGTGCCGGTCATGCAAATTTGCTGGATGGTTTGCGCGGAGCAACAGTTCAGGGCGGTACTCGATAGGATGATCAACATTTGGGTCGAGGGATTAAAGGGAATGGGATAGTTCCCGGATGGGGAGGCAGAGCTGGCGACATAATTGGCCCAGTCGGCCGCGGTTTGAAGAACATATTGATTGGGATAATTGGCAGTGCCAACCGAGCCGCCCACCGGAAAAGCCCCGCTGACAACGCTATAGTTTTGACTGGGGTTGCCGTTGTAGGAATAGGAAGTGCTGGAACCATGGAGAGTGGTCAAGCTGGAAGCCTGCTGGCAAAAACCCGCCGTAGGAACAGGGGTATCGCACGAAAATAAAGTAACCGTAGCGGTTGGGGTGGGAGTAAAAGTGGCGGGAGACGACGGAGCGGGAGAGATGCAGTATTTCTGGGTACAAGCAATCGGTATCGAGACAAGAAGGAACAGGGCGAAAACGAATAACGTTTTTAGCACAAGACGACTCCGATAGAATTTTGTGTTCCAGATCGACCGGGATTTCCCAGATGACCTATCCCGGCAACATCGCTGGTTATTTGTTATTTATTACACCGCTTCTTCCACCACAATCCTGGTCTTTCCGGCTCAGCAAACAAGGATTAAGCCTACATTTATCATTTTAAAAGTGGATGATGGTGACCAAACCCTTTTTCGTTCACAGACAACCACGATTCTTCGAAAGGCAATCCATGAAAAAGCCATTCCCTTTATCACGCGTCTACGGCCTCTTGGAGCCAGGACCCGTCGTGCTCGTCACAACGGCCCACCAAGGCCGGGTCAATATCATGCCCATGTCCTGGCATACCATGATGGATTTTGAGCCGCCCCTGGTCGGCTGTGTGCTCAGCAACCGGAACCATTCGTTCGAGATGTTGACCGCATCGAAGGAATGCGGCCTCAACATACCCACCGTTGATCTGGCGGCCGCGGTGGTGGGCTGCGGAAACACTTCCGGGCGCAAGGTGGATAAGTTCAAAAAATTCCACCTCACCCAATCGCCCGCGACTTGCGTGAAAGCCCCGCTTGTCGATCAATGCTACGCGAGCCTCGAATGCAAGCTGGTCGACGGAGGGATGGCGGAAAAATACAATTTCTTCGTCTTGAAGGTCGTTAAAGCCTGGGTGGATCCTGCCGTCAAAAACCCCAAAACCCTCCACCATCGAGGGCGGGGCGCCTTCATGGTGGCGGGAAAAACCATCCAATTGCGTTCAAAGGCAAAATAAAGAGGTACGGCTTTTCTTAACTGAGCCTTTTTCCAGCCACCCAGGGGACAATGGCCGATAGGTCCAGATCCCCGTTTTCTTTCACCACTTCACCCGTCACCTGATGGGCCGCCTCGGCGGCCGGGAGGGCAAGCCCCTTTTCATGGGCTTCCTTCAAAACCAAACCCAAATCCTTGTGCATGAGCCTCAAGGGAAACTGGGGCGAATAGTCCCCCCGCTGGATCTTGTCGAATTTACCCACGAAGGCAGGGCCGATCACGGCGGTCTTCGAGAGCACTTTTAGGAGCGTGTCCCGGTCGATCCCCAGGCTCTCCCCCAGGCTGACCGACTCCGCGATGGCCTGCATGCCGACGCCCAGAAGCAGATTTACCACCAGCTTCATTTGAACCCCCGAACCCGCCGGGCCCATCAGGAACCATTGCTTGGCCAGGGTCTCAAAAAGGGGCGCGCAAGATTCGAAGATTTCTTGGGAACCGCCTGCCAGCAGGGTAATCGCCCCCGCCTTCACCGCAGGGGTAGACCCGGCGATGGGGATATCCAACAGGCGAACCCCCGTTTCCTTCGCCCGGGCGTGCAATTCCAAACTTGCCGCGGGGGAAAGGGTACTCATTTCCAGAGCGATCAACCCCGCCTTGGCTTTCGAGAAAATCCCATCCTTCCCGAGGTAAACTTCCCGGGCGGCCTGATCGTTGGCCAGGCTGGAGATAACCAGGTCCGAGTTTCCGGCCAATTCGGCGGGTGTTGTATCAATCGGAATTCCACGATCCTTGAATTCCTGGGCGCGTTGGGCCGTGCGGTTCCACACCCGAAGATTCCACCCCCCCTCCATGAGCCGGTGAACCAGCGCGTTCCCCATCAAGCCCAATCCGGCAAAACCGACACGGGTGTTTTTTTTATCGATAGCGATCATTTTCTAAACCTCCGATAACGCATGGTTGACAAGGCTCAACAAGAAAACGGTTTTGGTAAATCGGCATTAGACCCTTCGACCGGCACAGGGCAGGCCGGTAAAGACGGTACATGGCCTGGATATGGGTAAGTTGGATACCGGTTAGAATTTCACTAAAATTCTCATCGACCGCCGGTTTTCCCAACATTTATTTCACTCTTACGTAATAAACGCCTATCGTTCGGCCTTCATCCTGGTAGGAGCCCTCAATGTATTTTCCGTCGCTTGTCAGTGTAAAAGAAAATTGGATGTCATAGCCCCTTTTTTCATGGTCGGCACAACCGAGATGGTTTCCGTTGACCTGCACCGAATCGATGGTGCTGGTTTCATCGGTGGCGCCGGTTGAAATGTTGCGGGTGACAATCGAATATTCGCCTCCAGATTCGGTAATGACCATATGGGTTGGATGCCAACTATCCGAAAGACAGCGATCCGAATCCTTGGAATCGGTCGGGCACCATTCGCCGGCGAAGCTCGACATTGTTTCCTTCTCGGCCTTCTCCTCTTTAACAGCCTTTTTGGCCGCGTACTCGATTGTGTAAATGGTATTTTGAACTTTTTCGGCGTCTTTCGCCTTGGGCGACAGAAGAAGGTAAAGATTCAAGTCGTTTACAGCGCCTGAATAGTCCTTGGCCATTTTTTTAGCCATTCCCAGGTTGTACCATCCATCGGCGATCCAGGGCGCGGCTTCAGTGGCGGACTTCAATTCGGAAACCGCATCCTCGAAATCCTCCTGGCTTTTGGCGTCTTTAAAAGCCATTTGGCCCATCGCCTTGTGATGGTTGTATTCCTTGGGATTGGCGGCTCCTTTGAACGCCTTGGCCTGCTTCACCACGGTTTTCCCCAGAGCCTCATCATCGGGGTTCTGAAGCCACTGGGAGACGGTCTGGTTGAGGGCGTCGATCTTGGCGTTCTGGGCCCAGGCTGCCGGGGGATGGCCCCCTACCCCCATGTATGCGAAACAAAAAAGGATCAAAACCAATCTTCCGTCGCGTTTCATTTTTGCCTCCCGGGCGTTCCCGCTTCGCGGGTTTATTTCGCGGCCTTCTCCAACCCCTTCAACGCCTCGCGATAACGAGGCTGGTCGGGGGCGAACTTCACGCACCAACGCAGTTCTTCCTTCGCCTGGGCGAAATCTCCCCTGCTTAGGAATCCGACCGCTCGTTTCTCGCTCATGGAAAGAAGCTGGTCGTTGATCAGATGGGTCAGCGATTGGTCCAGGGCCGTGTTGGCCTTTTTCCAATCCTCGGCGGTCGGTATGTCCCGGGGAGTATCGGCCGGAAACAAGAACTTGATGTCGTCGTTCACCTTCGTTCCCGAAGAGGCATTCTCAGCTTTCCATTCCTTTTCCCGGCGGATCGTGTACTTGCCCAGATCCACCAGCCGTAAAAGGGCAGGGTTCTTCGGGTCTTTTTGCAGGCCCGTTTGAAACCAGGCCAGGGCCGAGGGCCAATCTTGCTTCGCCAATAGCTTGAACCCCTTGTGGGCCTCGTTGACCGCGGGGGATTTTTCAATGTCCGGCCCCATATCAGGAACGGGTTCTTCGGCATCCCGGGTATCTACGGACTCGGAATTTTCCAGTACACCGACATGGAATCGGCTTTTGGGTTTGAGCTTCGGCGCCGGGACTGATTCCGTGTCTTTCATGCTGCCCGAGTTTGTGTCGTCGTCCTTCAGGCCCGTGGAACTATCAGTGACATCGTCCTTCAACCTCGTGGCACTGTCGCCAAACCCCTTCATTTCACCCATTTCTTTGTTCTTATCATTCAACCAAGCGATCTTGTCCTTGGCCTTTTGAAGGTATTGTTGGATCGTCACGTTGCCCGGATCTTTTTCCAGGGCGGATTCGAAGGCGTTAGCCGCCTCGGCCCAATCCTCATTGTCGAAATATTGAAGGCCCTGCTGGATGAACTGGTAGGCCTCATCAATGCGTTTCCTGGCCGCGATCTCAGCGGGAGAGGGCCCGGTGGGTGCGGGCTCGCCGTTACCGCCTAAGCCGGTGTTTCCACCCATGCCGTGAAGCTGGTAGTAATAGGCCTTGCAGTCGAACCCGCAAGGGTGGATTGACCCATCAAAACATTTGCTCTTCTCGCATTCGCCCCAAAGGGGACCCGCGAAAGGAAAACCAAAGGAGAGAAGGGATAAAAGGAATAGGGCGATGGGGGGTGTTTTTGGAATCGGATTCGCCTGAGGCCTGCCCATAGGGACCCTTTTCAAACCAAGCGCGAGGATGCGATCAACGGATGCATTTAACAGCCAAACTCGCTATATAAAATATGACTGGTATCACACCGGCTATTGGCGTTAAAAAAGGGCGGATCATAGGTCTATCCCAAGAGGCCACAAGCCGATATGAATGATTTGAATGTGCCAGACCTTCATCGTAAGGTCTGGCCCGAAACACTTGGTTTGGTAATACCGGTTCCAATAAAGAACCGGTACAAGCCGGGTTCAAATTTCTCCACCCAAAATGAAACGTGTTGGCTTGGCTCCTCGGCCAAGGGGCGGTCTGCAACCTTAACGCAGGATCAAAAGCTTGAAGATTTGAGGATGTTCCTTCCCTCCCGAGACTTCATCCATCACCAGGTAATAAAGCCCGTTGGAAAGGTTCCCCGCCTTATCCCGGTCCAAGGCGTAAAGATGCTGTCCCGCCGAGGCGGCCAGGGTGTCGTCCTCATAAATTTTCCTGAATGCCACCGTATAAATCTTGAGTCGCACCGAATCCACAGCCTGGTTCACCATGTGGTAAAGGGCGAGAGGCACCGTTCCGTTCCAGGGGTTGGGGAACAGGACGTCGTTTTGGGGAAGCGGGGTGGGCGTGTTCGAGGCGGTGGAGGTGGCCGTAAGGGTCGGGGTCGGGGTGGCCGAGAGGGTCATCGTATTCGTGGCGGTTAAAGTCGGGGTGGGCGTCACCGATGGCGTAGGGGAAGCCGAAGGGGTCGCGGTCGAGAGGGTCGCGTCGGCGAATTGAAGAACCGTGAGGGAATAGGGTTTAAAGGTCACAGGAAAGGAACTCGAAACCCCCGTGATCGTGACGGGGCTAGGCGGCAGGTCGGGATTGGCGTGGTAAGGGACGCTGGTGGTATCCCATGCGTAATGGGAGGAATCGAAGGTCCAGCCGGTGGCCGTAGGTTGGGGCGAGAAACCGGCCAAGGACAGGGTCGCGGCATAGGCGTTGGAAGGGTCCTCATCCAACACCATGAGGGAGAGGACATGGTCCGGGCGGTCATCGGCATAGACCTTCAAGAGGGGCTGGGAACTGGAAACGGACACCAGCGTGTTGGGTGATGAGTCCCCCGCGATGGCCCAGTCGGTGGCCGCCATTTTATAAGCCCAATAGGTTCCCCTTTCCTGGTACTGGTAGGGACCGCTTTCGACCTGTAGATAACCCAGGTCGCCCTGGGTGCTGTCCGTCGTGTCGGTGCCTCCGGAAATCATGGCGAAAAAGTTGGTCGATCCCCTGGGGCCGAAGGAACCGGCGTATTGGCCCAGACTGTCGGCCAGCCAGAGACCGTTGACCCATTGGTTGAGCATGGACAAACCCGGTCCTGTGCCGAGATTGTACTCGCTCATCAGGACGGGAACATTCGGGTCCACCGCCGTTCCCGAGATCCACCCGGCTAGGCTCACGGCGAATCCCGATATCTGGGCCGGTATAGCGAGCACCGTCGCCGCGGGAACGGGCTGATAGGTGGGATACCAATGGAAGTCGATCGCGTTCACGTAAGAGGCCTTCCCCTGGGCGTTCAGGAACGAGATGAAATCCTGGACCGTCCCCTGCCCGTCGTAAAGGTTCGAAGAACTGTTGAAATTACTGGAATCCGGCCCCGTCACGACGATGGAGGGGTCCACGGTTTTCATAGCCTCATAAAATTCAATGTAACGCCTCACGTAATCCCGGCTGTTCATGGGTCCGCCCCATTCCCAAGTGCCTTCGATCTCGTTGCCGATCTGCCAATACTTGATGCCGTAACCCTTGACGATATTGGCGTAATGCACCCAGGCCGCCGCCTCCTGAGGCGTTCCGGTGCCCATATTCACCGACAGCAGGGGCGGGACATAGGTCGGAAAGGAATGGGCCATCGTCATGAAGGACTCGAAATCAAGGTCAAGCGTATTGCCATGGGATATGGCCGGGTCCGTGCTGGAAACCACCGCCTGACTTTGCGTCCCGCTGATATAGGTGTTGACGCTCACCCGCGTGGAACCATGGTAAGCGTAGGCTTCCGCCATGGCGTAGGCCGGCCCGATCACGGTCACCGTGCCCAGGTCGGCGGTCACCGGTCCGGAAGCGGCCGTAAGAAGGATACGAAGATAGCGTGATGTCACGGCCGTGAACCCCACCCCCTGGGTCCCACCCGGCCCCGTCACTGCCACCGCGGTGGTATCCAGCCAATGGCTGGCCGTATCCAGGTAAGGGGCCCATTGGTTCCAGGCCGTAGGGTCCCAATATTGGATGGTGAATAGAGTGGCGTAGGGGTTGCCCCAAACCAAGGTGACAGAATCGATCGGCTGGCTTGACCCAAGATCCAGGTAAGCCCACTGGGCGTTGGGGAAGTCGGTGTCCACGTTGGACATCCAGGTCGTTCCGGCATTCCCATCGGTCAAGTGGGAGGCCAGTCCGTAGGAAGAGGTGGTTCCCAGGTGGGCCACGTTATCCTGGAAACTCGGCAGGTAGTTCGTGTCGTCCGGGACCCAGTAGCCGTTGGCGTTGACGGTCCCCTTGCCGTTCCAATGGAAGTTATCAGCCCCTCCGCCCGGGAACCGGATGAAATAATTCCCAGCCGCCTGGACCTTGGGCAGGGCCCCCCAATGGTCCGCTTTGGTCAACCAGGCGGCGGCATTAATACCAAAAACATTCACCGGGATGAAGGTAGTCAAGGTCGTGGCGGCATTGAGGGTAATGGAAGCGGGGGTTTGGGCTTGAGAGGAAAAAGGGAAGGCAAGGAAAAAAGCCCCTGCCGCCAAAATGGTCCGCAAAGAAGCCGGGAACCCGGCCCTGATCGGCGCCTCACGAACTGCGAAACTTTGTTTCACGGCGGGTCCCCGCTTTTTCATTCCAAAACCAAACCGCTTTTAAACCATTTTGTGCCCGCTTTTTTTATCAAAGGGGCAATGGATGACGGTAATTAGACGGTAATGAGGCAAAAAGTGTCACCGCGTTTATCGGTTACAGTGATTTGAAAACCGATGGATGAATCTAGACAAGCCAGGCGGCAACCCCCAGAGTTCCCGATGGGCCAATGGGCCAACATATCGTCAAGAAACCCGTCCTCTATTTCCATTCCCGGGACAAAAAACCCTTTTCCCTGAAGGTTGTCTTCCCCAACGGCCAGCCCGCCTTCACCTTCCCCCACGCGGTCACGCTCGATCATGGGCTGGAATGGACCGGCGTCAAATTCACGGAAAACCCGAAAGATGGGTCCCCGGCCCTCCCCACTACCGACGTTATCGACCGTGAGGAAACGAACGCGGGGTTCTATTGCGGCTCCCTGCTCAACGACGTGGACGCGGACGAAATGGAAGTTGCCGGGAAGAGGAGTCGGTTCCTGTTCTACGAGGGCCAGGTGGACTACCAGGAAAAGGTAAGCCTCAAGTTGAAAGGGGACCTGAAAACCGCCGTGGTCCAAAACCAGGGCTCGACGCCCGTCTATGACCTGTTCATCTCGTTTGGAAAAAATAAAAGGGTCGGGGTTATTGAACGCACCGAAATGGCTTTATGGGGCTCCCTAGGCCGCCTGGAACCGGGTCAGACCGCGCTGGTCCCCCTGTCTCCGGCGGAAAACCTGGCGGGCCCGGCCAAGCCGGCCGGACCCGCCTTTCCTAACCTCCGGAAAATCGGGTTTACCGGCAAGGAAGCCTCGGCCTTCGAGAAATGCTGGGTGCGCGCGGTCGAATACACGGACAACACCCAAAACTGGCAGAGCCTGCTCTATCGCCTGGCCCCTAAGGATTGCGACCGCCTGTCCGAACTCCATTTCACTCCCGCGCCCGCGAAAGTTATCCGGGCCCTGTTCGTGCTGGACCAAGCTTGGAGTTGGGACATCGCGCAACCCGCAAACACTTCCGCAAAAAATTAGCCTTTTGTTTCCCCGCGGGTTGGGGGTATAAAGGGAATCGCTCGAAATAAACCACGCAGGCCGGTATTGATGAAAGTTATATGGAAAGATCTTTATCGCGAAGCCGAGCTTTATAAGGCCGCTGTCCGGCTTTATACCAAGCCCCTGTTCAATTGGCGCAAGGCCCTATCCACCTCTACCGACGACCGCAACCTCTACGACTTCGCCCGCAAGGGTCTTAAAAACCTCGGGCGCCTGCACGAAGACCTATCGCGCGAGCGTTTCCAGTTCCGCCCCGGCCGGGCCCACCACTTCAATTTCAACGGCAAGCACCGCACCCTCTATATCTATCCCTGGGAAGAACGGCTGGTGGACCTCCTCCTTTACCGCCTGATGAACCGCAGGTTCAACGCCCAATTCTCCCCCCACTCCTACGCCTACCGTACGGGCGGCCTCTTCGGGGTGGATGTCTGCCAATCGCGCATCGGCCGTAGCCTCGTGCCCAACGAGGAACCCTATTACCTGCTCAAGCGGGACATCAAGGATTACTTCAATTCCATCCACCATGAGGCTCTTCTCGGCCAGGTGGCCCGGTGGGTGCCGCCAGGCGACTATCTCTTCTCACTCCTGAGCCAAAGAATCGCCTTCATTTATGAGGATGGGTGCGAAACCCGCCGGGCCGCCCAGGGCGTCCCCTTCGGCACCGCCATCGCCTGCTGGTTCGCCAACCTGCACCTGACCGACATGGACAAGGAGCTGGGTTCCCTTTCCGAAACCCAGTACTACCGCTACGCGGATGACATCCTCTTCGCGGCCCTGGAAAAGGAAAAGGTGCTTCAGGCCCAAGCCATCATCCAGGGGCATTTCCAAACCCTGGGCTTGGAAAGCAAGGCTACCCACGAGAAGAACCTGGTCTTCTGCGCGACCCGGCGAGAGGAAGAAGGTTTCGAATGGACCGACCGCTTCAAACACCTGGGGCTCGAGTTTAGGGCCAACGGCGTGACCGGCCTTTCCCGGGACAAGTTCCGGAAGATCTGCAACCTGTTCAGGTACGGTTTCCGGCGCAAGAAGGGGCGGTTCAAGAAGCTGAAGGACCCCGTCTTGAGGGCCCAACTGGCCGCCGCCGTGGCGAAGGAGACCCTGGAGGCCGGGCTTCGCAACGTCGCCATCATCGACTATTACCTGAAGCACGCGAAGGACGAGGAGCAGATCGCGCGTATTGACCGCTGGCTGGCGGAAGAGGTGCTTTCCATCGCCTTCGGCGGGGGCCACAAGAAGGGTTATTTCAAGCGCCTGCCTTACCGGCGCTTGCGGGAGCTGGGCCTGCCCTCCCTGTCGCACCGGCGCAGGCTGATATTGCATAAGCAGGTAGATTCGCCGTTTTTCATCTGGAAGAATTATAAAAATGAAAAGGGGCTCAAGGGGGCGGCCGCCAGGCCGTCCGGGTCAAACCGGGGGGCTTTTTCCCCACACCCAAAAGCAGTGGTCCAAGAAAACCTCGTGGGAAAGAGGGACCACCTGTCGATGGGCGTTATTGAAGCGAAGCTCGCTAAAGCGAGCTTCGGCGTTGAACTGGCCGCCCCCTTGAACCCCTCCATGGAGGATTGAAATGAGCAAGATAAGAACTTACGCGATTTGGGGCCTTCTCGTTCCGGCGGTCCTGGTCTATTTCGGATGGACGAACGGCAACAACTTTATTCTCTATATAATCGCCGTCCTATTGGTCTGGGGAACCCTCTCCGCCGCGACCAAGCAGTTCAAAAAGTCCACCGCGGCCCCCCATGGGGTCTGCCCCGAATGCCGCACCGCGGGTGCCCTTTCCAGCTTCAAGGGGCCCCGTTGTCCCAACCCCAGCTGTTCCCATTACGATTCCACGCTGGCCTTGGGTGGTTTCACGGAAGCTCCCGCGCCTTCCATGCGGTCCAACTTCGAGGGCAACTTCGACCCCGGGGCGGATTCCCTGCGGATCCAATACCGTAACTATTTAGGGCAGGACAGGGTCTTCACGGGGGATTCCAAATCGGTGCGCAAGGGTAAAAACAGTTTCTCGGTACGGGTTACCCCCACCGGCAAACGAATTCGGTTTAAAAAGAAGTTCGTGAGAAACGCGGAAGAATTGGAGAGGCTGGCCAAGCCCAAGGATGGCGATGGCGGCGCGGTTCCAATGGGAACGGAACGCCAGGTGCTTTCCTACCACATCAAAAAAGGGAGCACTTCCCCCCGCTTCGAGGAACTTCGTAAGAAATTCCCGACTTGGGATCCCCGGTAAAACAAAAAATCCGGCTTGGGTATACGTGGATTGAGGTTACAAGCCAGGTATTATTTGATGATTGTACCTTCGCGCCACGTAAATAAAATTTTGGGTCTTTCCCGAATTCGCAGATAAAGGGTTTTTGAGGTTCTTTTCGTGGTCTGTCATCGCGAGGAGGCGCCCCAATCGGGGCGGTTGCCAACATGGCGATCTCAGTTCGATGTTCGTTTCGGCCCTTTTGTAAGGCATATTTAAACTGGGATTGCCACCTCGTGAACGTCCGCCTATTCGGCGGCCACTCGTCGCAATGACAACCAAATAAAGCAAAACTTAAAACCGGCCTCTATCTGCAAAATCAGGAAAGAACCAAAATTTTTAACCGCAGATAACGACCGATAAACGCCGATAACGCTTAAGGCTTCTCAAACTTATCGGCGCGTGCGAAGCACGTCGGACTTGATCGGCGGTTCCATATCTTTTTGCTTTTACTTGTTGAAAAGGGATACTTACCTATTATTTTAAGGCCCATCCCCCGCCGAGATTATTTCCCGTCGATGTATTTACTCAAGGGGCCCGTGAGCCCATAGGCCCTGCCTCGCTTGGAGGCATTCAGCGGTTTCAGCCACCCTTCTTTCACCCACTGCTTCAATAACAAACGGACCATCCGGTCGGATAACCCCAGCTTTCGGGCGACCTCGGGGGTGGTCACCTTGGTTTGGGAAGCGAAAAGCTCCAGGGCGGCTCGGGCCCGCCGGTCCAGCTGGCGCAGTTCCGCCGGTTCGGCCCGGGCACCCTTGCGGGAATAGGAAACCGCTTCCTCGAGCGTTTCCCGAAACACGGTCACCAAGGTTTGAATGAAATAACCCACCCAAGGGGTCAAATCCGCCCCGGCACGGCCCTCGTAGTAGTTATGGTGCGGATGAACGGCCAGGGAACGGTAATAGCCTTCCAAATCCTTGGCGTGGTGTTCCTCCAGCGAAAACAACCCGTCCAACCCGTATCCCCCCCGCTGGAGGAGGAAGGTCGCCAAGAGGCGGGCCGTCCTTCCGTTACCGTCGTAATAGGGGTGGATCGTGACGAACTGGTAATGGGCCAGGGCGGCGACCAGGGGAACGGGGATGGAACTTTTCTCAGAACTGCGAACCCATGCGGAAAGGGCCTTCATCAACCGGGGAACGTCTTTGGCTTCCGGGGGAAGGTAGACGATGGCACCCGAACGGGAATCCCGGATGACGTTCTGACCGTCCCGGTAGGGTGTGGGCTTGGCCCTATTTCCCTTTTCCACCAGGGCGTGGATCTCCCGGATAAGGTTTTCGGAAAATTCCCTTTTCTCCCCGGCCCATTTTTCGACCTTCAAGAGGGCGTTCCAGTAGTTGCGTACTTCCAGTACATCCCGTTCCCGCCCATGGAACTGGGTTTTCTTGCCATCCACCACTTTTTCAGCTTGGCCCAGGCTCAGGCGGTTTCCCTCAATCTGAGTCGAAAAGTGGGTGGACCTCAACCGGGCCTGGTGCTGCAACTGGCCCGCCACGCGAAGGGGCAGTCGGGTTCGGGCCATCTCGGTGCGTACGGCCTCGATGTCCATCAAGGCGCGAGCGATGGCGGGGGTCAGGGTGTAGGGAGGCTGCCAAGGTTCGGGGGAAAGTGCCATAACCCGTCCATTTTAACAGGTCCGAGGCTTTGATTGCCGATAAATTACCTTTAAATTGCCGATAAAACATACGGGTTGTTAATTACAGCTCGCTGAGGAATTACTATTCCAGGAAAAACGAAAGAACCCGGTCTGTACCGATTCCAATTAGTTGTAGGTACAAGTCGGGTTCTTTGTATTCGGCCAAAATGGATTAGGGTTTGCCCGGCCCCATTCTTTCACTTCCCTCTTTGACCCTACCCCCCTTGTCAGAGGATAATTTCCGGAATAAAGATCCCTTTCGTCCGTCTATAGGTATAGATCTGACACGATTGGATATGGCCCATGACCCGACTCAACCGTTCGAAGACCTTCCTTGGCTTTGCCCTTTTTCTCCTGACCCCCCTTTTCTTGAACGCCCAGCCGGTTCGGGGTGTGGCGGGAGACCTTTGGGCCGACCTGGTCCTGGGCCAGCCCACGTTTGGGTCCTTGAGCCTCAACCAGGTGACCGCCTCCGGCGTTTTACTCCCCTGCGGGCTTGCCGCCGATCCCAACCCGGCCCACCACCGCCTCTACGTTTGGGACGACGGCAATAGCCGCATCCTGGGCTTCAGCGACACGCAAGTCTTCTCCCCTAATACCAACGCCAACCAACCGGGGTTCACGGCCGATATCGTCCTGGGCCAAAATAGCGTCACCACCTGCGGCTGCAACGGCGACAACAACAACCAAAATTGGCCTTCCTTCACCCCGCCCACCTCCACTTCCCTTTGCGGCATGTGGCAACGCCAGGGTTCCATTTTGGAGGGCGGGTCGGGCTCCAACATGGCGGTTGATCCCGCCACGGGAGATCTGTACGTCGCCGATGTTTTCAACAACCGGGTTCTGTGTTACGCCTACGCCAGCTTGACCTCGGGGGCCCTGGGCCCGGCCGCGTCCAACATCTGGGGCCAGGCAACCCCGAGCGATTTCCTGGGCAACCAGGGCTTCGCCGCCCCCAATTCCTCCACCCTCTTTTTCGGCGGGGCCACCGTGCCGGTTCTGATCGGGGCTTGCAGCAACGCCCAGGGGTCCGCGTACGGGGGCGTGGGGATCGATTCCCTCGGCAACCTGTGGGTGGCGGATACCTCCAACCAACGAGTCCTGCGTTTTTCGGCCGACCCGGCCAACAACAACATTCCCAAAAGCACCGCCGACCTGGTTTTGGGCCAGCCCAGTTTCAACGGCAACAGCACCGGTAACATGAGTTTCCCATTCGGGGTGCGGGTGGACAAAAGCGGGAACGTCTTTGTCATCGACAACGGCGGTGCCTCGGGCCGGGTCTTGATCTTCAAGGCTTCCACCCTCTCCGGGCAGTCGGCGGTGGCGGCCCCCGACGGCATCTTTACCAGCGGCCTGGACGGCCCCCTAGGGATCGACCTGGATTCTTCCAACAATGTTTGGGTGGCGAACACCCACAACCCCTTCACCCAAAGCACCTCGGGGGTCGGGGACGTGGTGATGTACCAGCCGGACTTCAGCCAGGCCACCCCCACCCTGAACGCCATCAAGGTGCTGGAGCAGGACAACCTTCCCCCCACGCCCCCGACCACCACCAGCGGAACCGGCCCCGATTTCAGCTATGCCAACGGCGCGGTCGGCTCCTCCTGGGCCATCCACGGGGTGGACGCGGTGGCCCTGGACGGGCAGGGGAACGTCTTCATCAGCACCAAGGGCGCCAGTCAGAACGTCTATCGCTTCCCCGCAACCATCCCCGCACCCCAGGCGGGCAAGGCCTATTCGGCCGACGTGGAAGTCTTCAAACAAGCCATCTTCGGGATGTTCAACCAGATCGGCTGGAACGGATTCAACGTGCCCTACGGGGTGGCCGCGGCCCAGGCCAACCCCAGCCCCCAGGTGATCGTGGCCGACAGCTTCCGCCTGGACTACTGGAACATCCCCTCCGGCCCCCAGGCCCTCAGCAATTACCAAGTGCCGGATGGCTATGCGGGGGTCAACAGCACCAGCGTTACCCTGCCGGGCGGCGGTTCGAGCCTTTACACCCGTATCCGGGTAGACCATTCCTCGGGCTCCACCGGTTCCCAGCACCTTTGGGTTATCGCCAACGAACAAACGGCACAGGTGTATAACCTGCCCCTGGCCGATTACGCCGCCTCCAACAGCTCCCTCAACACTAACATCCCCCTTTTGGGCGCTCCCGCTTCCCTGGTGGACTGGACCGGCATCGGGGGTCTCAGCGGTTTGAACGACCTGATGCCCTGCGGAAGCGTCTCGGCTCCTTACGGTTCCGGGCCCGTTTCGTATCTTTGGGTGGCGGACAATTTCCACGGAAGGGTCCTGCGCGTCCGGGACCCGCTGGGCAAACTGGGATTAGGTCCCGTGGTGGATGTGATCATCGGCCAAACCACCGCCTCCAACAATAACTGCGGCAATTTCGGGACGATTTCGGGTTCAAACTGCAACGGCTCCATCGCCCCCAACCAATACACCCTCAATTGGCCCGGCTCCATCACGCTGGACCACGCGGGCAACCTCTATGTCTGTGATTTTTCCCTGGAGACGGCCGGGAACTGGAGGCTTTTGGAATTCGACGCCTCCGAAATCGCGCAGGCCACCCAGGCCGCGGTCAGCCAAAACGCGGCCCAGTTTTTGAGCGCTTCCCCCTATGTGGGCGCGACCCACATCTACGAAAAAAACGGCGTCTTCACCGGAACCTGCGGCTCCGTCGGCCCCCCCATCGACCTTTGCATGCCCCTCCAGGCGGCCTTCCCCTCGGCGGATCAGGCCATGGTGGTGGCGGGGTTTGAGAATATCCCCGTCGTGGTTCCTGACCCCCACACGAACTTCGACCCGACCAACCCTTCCGACCCCTGGACCCACTTGAACGACTTTTCCTCGAACCTCTACGCGACCAGCTTTGACGACCAGGACAATCTTTACACCGTGGACAGCAACCGGGCCCGGGTTTTGGTTTACTTCAAACCCGTTCCCACCCCTACGACCTCGCCCACCGGCACCCAAACCCCCGCCGCGACCTTAACCCCCACCATCTCGCCCACACCCCTTTGTTACCAGATCGGGGTCACCTTGGCGGCCCCAACCGGGGGCTACAGTTCACCCAACGGGGTGGCGGTGGATATTAATAACCATTACCTCTACGCGGCGGATACGGGGAACCACCGCATCGCGGTTTATACCTATACCTCGGGGAACACGCCCCAACTCTTGACCACCTTTTCCACCGCCCCCTATGTTCCCTGGGGCATGTGTGTGGACAGCCAGGGCTTTCTCTATTACTCCGATCTAGGCGACGGCCTAGTTGAAAAATTGTTATTCAACGGTTCCACGGCGAGCGTGGCGGCTACGATCGGGGCGGGTTTGATCAATCAACCCCGGGGACTCTGGGTGGACCCGAACGGTAACAGCGTTTACGTGGTATCCCAAAACGATTGGGGTTACGTCTTACAGCAGGGCGCGCCCAATGTTTATTCCCTGGCGGCTTCCTTCGGGGGCCCCGGCCTCCTCAACGTGCCCTCGGGGGCGTTGAAGTGCGGAAATACGGTTTACGCTTCCGACACTTTGGGAAACCGCATTTTGGGTTTCCCCGAAACCCCTGGCACGCCCCCAACCTATGGCGCTCCCACCGTGATGAACCTGGGCTCGTCTCCGATGTTGAACCCCTATGGTTTGACCACCGACTGGGCCGGAAACATATATGTGGATTCCGGAGGCAACGGCCAGATGTCGATCTTCGACAGGAATTTTAATTGGATCTACCAGGTCCCCGGCGCGGCCGGGGCCATGAGCGTGGATGAAAAGGGGAATATTTACGTGGCGACCGGCACCCAGGTCATTGAAGTTCGGGGCTGTACCTTTGAGCCCACCTTAACCCCCACGGGGACCCAACCGACATCGTCTCCCACCCCCACGGTCAGCCCCTCCCCATCACCGACATCGACTATATCTCCCACCAGCACCCCGACCCCTACGGCGACCTTAACTTTCACTCAAACACCCACGAACAGCCCCACCACCACGGCCACCTTTAGCCCTACGCAAACACTCACTAACACACCAACCCTAACGCCCACCCAAACCACGACCCCCTCCCCCACTTCCACCTTCAGCCAAACCCCAACCCCCACCTCCACCTTTACGATCAGCCCCACCTTAAGCCCCACCATCACCCCGACGGAGAGCTGCCACAAACCCGGCTTCTATCCAAACCCTTGCCGACCAGGGGATTCCCTTCACCTTCACTTCGCGCCCTGCGATTGGGGCGGAAACGTCCACCTGCGCCTCTACACCGTCGCCTTCCGGAAAATCTTGGACTTATGGATCACAGCCGATCCCTCCGGGGCGGACGCCTCCCTTGTGGTTAAAAGTAGTTGGGGAACCTTCCTGGCCAACGGGCTTTATTACATGGCCTTGGACCGGCCCGAGGGGAGAAGCGTGGAGAAGTTGTTGATCTTGCGGTAGGGAAAAACCCAATAAATTCGACTCCCTTTTTGTACGGCAAATCGATTCACCGACTAGCGAATCGAAAAGCACCCCAAAAACCCAATAAATCCTATGGTCCGGCGGGAATCGGCTAATCGATTCACACAGGCCTTTAGCCGATATTCTCACTTCCAATTAAATTGGTAGTGAGAATAAATACCGCGTTTTTACAGGCTTTTTCCGTGATTCTTTCTTCCAATTTAATTGGAAGAAAGAATTCGGTAATTGGTAGTGAGATTTAAATTGGTAGTGACGGCAAATCGGTATTACTCCGGTATTTATCCGGTATTTTGATGGTATGACACCAGTATGAGGCCGGTATAAGGTGGTATGAGGGGTGATATTAGCCGGTATTAGGTCCGGTATATGACGGGTATACGGGGAGTTCAGATCGGTGATTGCCGTTGCGAACCCTAACTTTCGCGTTAACATTTCTTCTCAGGGGAAACACCAATCACATCGGGGCCTACTTGAAATCACCTCTTCTTGTCGGGTTTTCCCTCTTCTTTATCGGCCTCATCCTTTCTTCGTTCCCTTCGGGCGCTTCTAATACACGGGTCGATGCCACCGGCGGTTTGGATATGGTCCTCACCGATGAGACCACTGAGATCAATCCCTATAACTTGGGCAACCCGGCCGGGCTGGCCCTGCTTCCGACGGGGAGCCGTTTGGAATTCAGCCTTCCCTACTATGGGGTTTCCACCGCGTCCAAGAACATCAACAATATCTTCTACGGGATTTCTCCTAGCCTAAACTTAGGGTTCCCCGCCTTATCAGGTCTGGGGAATTATCAGGGCTTTTTGGATGTGCTTGGGAATGGTTGGGCCTTTCACGGATTGGGGACGTTGGAAGACGCCTCTTATACAAGTGTGAATGGAACCTCGGTCGAAAACTACCAATCAGGTCAGGAACTTTTTCAAGCCGCCAAGCAATGGGGGCGTTTCTCGACCGGGGCTCAGTTCAGTTTCAACCAAACCGGGTCAAACTATAACAACTGGGTTTCGCAATCCAATTTTGGTTCGCAGGGTTCGCTGAATCTGGGTGCGAACTACAATCTTCCGCTGGCCGGGGAGGCAGGGGACAAATGGCTTCGATTGGGAACGAGCTTGACGTTCGAAGTGGCCCCCGACTTGACCACGATTACCCAGAACATACCCAGCCCACCCTTTACCACGGTCGATACGCTCAATGTATCGAACGAAGGGTTCCAACCCGCCGTGATCTTGGACCTGCCCGGTTTTCAAGCGGGGTTTCAATTGACCCAATACCATTTTTCCGTCCTGCAAACCTATGTTTCTTCCAACACATCCATCATTCCGAATCAAGACACTTATCTTTCTCAGGTGGACGATCTTTTGACCTTCATGCTTTTGGAAAAGTGGAGGACCGAGCTATCCGATCTTGGGGATGTCCCCTCCCTTTATTTTGTCCAGGGCGGACAATGGTCCAACGAAACCTACAAGGCAACGCTTTATGAATCGAATGGGAACCTCTTGGGCATCAATCCGGGGGGTCACAATCAATTTCAACTTGGAATGGGACTAGAAAGACCGGGGGTCTTTACCCTGGGCCTTCAGTTGGTCGCAAATGAACGTACCCAGACTACTCAAGCAGGCTCGCTTTTTGTCCAGAATATCAATACTTCAACCTTGCGGCTGACCTTGGGCGGTGAGAAATGGATCTCCCCCCGCTTGGCTTTGAGATTGGGGTTTTCCTTTGTGGATGAAAATTCTTCCACCAGTTCGACCAACAACATAACGGCTTCCTGGGATTATTTTAATCTCAACCCGGGCCAAGAGATCACAGGGGTTCTGGCTTCGACGGGATTTGGTTACCAGACCACCACCCTACGACTGGAAGGCCTGCTGTTTCTCGAATCGCCCCAATCCACCGGAACAAACTCGACGGGTTCCCCTTGGACTTATACGGTTTTCGGGGGTCAACTCTCTTTCGCGTGGTACATCAATAACTAGTTTGGAAGAGAAGCGGCCACACATAAGAACCAAGGTCAGGCCAACGCAATTCACTTAAAAATGGATAATGGTGGCGTGACCCCTAATTTCTCTATTCCCAGCAATTAAATTGGGAAATCGGCACTTGAACTCAGGGGCCTAATGAACCTGGGTCAGGTAAAGGTGGGTTCCATCGGGGTCTTTGAAGAAGGCCAGGTAGTTGATTTCATTTTCCTGGTAATGAAATTCGATCCCCTTGGCTTCCAGCTCTTTGGATGTTTTCTTGATGTCCTGCACTTCGAACCCGATGGAGATGTGGTTTTCTTTGGGGCGGGATGGGCCCCCGGCCTTTGGGGATGCAGGCCGATCGTTAAGCCCTTGGTGGTCATTTCCGCCCAACTATCCCCATACCGCAGGTCCTCATAAAGTCCCAGGAGCCCGTTGTAAAATTCCACCGACCTGTCGAGGTCGTCCACCATGATGGTGACATAGGCTTTTTTGTATTCGGGCATTGGTTCGCTCCTGATATTCGATCATAAACCTAACGTGTAATCTGTAGGCCAGGCCCCATGGTTCCCGAATATATTTAAGACAAGGTCTTGTAATTCCAAAAACACATTCCATATAGTCTCGCGCAATCGGTTTCCCTCAGGCCTCCCTCGACCCATTTGAGGCCCTGATGGGAGAGGGTCGGCTCTCGTAAGAGACGGCCCGGGGCTTACGAACGGGGCCTTCCGATCATCACATTTTTGAAATGGACGCCCATGACTAGAACCCTCGGTCTTCTGATCCTTCTCCTTTTATCCTTTGCTCCTCTACGGGCGGACGACGCCGGAACGTCGGCCACGACCCCCGCTCCCGCGGCCCTTCCGGAGGGCCATTTCTACCTGGAAGTAGACGGCGGCATTGACCTGCCGATGAGCGGCTGGCAAAGCGCCTATTCCCTCGGCCCCGGTTTCGAGGTCAAGGGCGGCTATACCCTCGACCCCAACTGGGCCATTCAGCTGGACCTGGAGACTTTCTTTTTCTCCGGCACGAATGCCGCGGGCAATGTTTCCGATGAGGAAGTTCTGGCGCTCCCGACCGTGCGATACCAGTTCGGGGGAACGGTCCTCAAGCCCTACCTTCTGGCCGGTCTGGGTGTGGAATTTGAGTCCCTTTCCAACGCCCCCTTCACCACCCCGGTGACCGACTTCGACGGGGCGGTGGGGGCGGGCTGTGAGACGGGGCTGACCGACCGGTTGTCCCTTTTCGTGGAAGGAAAGTACAACTTCATCTTCTCCTCCAAGGTGACCGCGCAGGACCTGCCGCTTGTGGCGGGGCTTCATCTGGACATCGATTGATCGTGATTTCGGCCTAAGACAAAAAAGGGGAGATTTAATATGAAACATGTGATCGTACTGCTGGCGCTGGGCATTTTGATGATGGCCGGAATTCAGGCCTGCAACAACAACAAGAACGTCCCATCCAGTCCCATCGCCTCCCTGGCGTTCACCTATACGCCCACCACGGCCCTGGCGGCGACGCCCGTGGCCACCCAACAGGCTGTGGACATCGGCTCTTCCCCGGCGACGGTCTCCGTGGCCAACGGGTCGGGCGTGATCATCCCCGCGGGGGTGTTGAGCTCGGGAACCACGGTGACGGTATTGGAATACGGCAGCCAGGCCGCCCCCGCGCCCAATGCGGGCCAGCTGGAGATCGGGAACCTGTTCTTCTTCTCGGCCGAGAACGCGAGCGGTCCGGTCACGAGTTTCAGCCCCAACAGCGTCACCCTCGTTTTCGATATCAATTCCAGCCAGCTTCCGGTCTCGATCAGCCTCAACGAGCTGCAGGTGGAGTATTACAACACCACGGCTTCGGCCTGGCTGGCCGTTCCCAACCAGACGGTGAGCCAGTCCGGCACCACGGTCATCTTCACTGTTGTGACCAGCCATTTCTCCACATGGGGCGTCTTTACGGGGGCCATCACCCCCACGACCACTCCCACCATCACTTCGACCCAGACGATCACTCTGACGCCGACCACGACCTCCACGTCGACCCCGTCCAGCACCTCGACCGTCACCAACACGCCGACCAATTCGGCGACGGCCACGGATACGGCCACCTCAACCGACACGGGCACGTCGACCTCGACCCCCACCATCACGAACACACCGACCTTCAGTTCGACGTCGACCTCCACCACGACCTTTACCATCACCGATACGCCGACCGATTCGCCAACGGCCACGAATACGGCCACCTCGACCGCCACGGGCACCTCGACCTCAACCCCCACGGTCACGGACACCCCCACCTCCACCTCGACGGGCACCTTTACGTCGACCTCCACCATCACCGATACCCCGACCGATTCGCCGACTTTCACGGATACGGCCACCTCGACCGCCACCGGCACCTGGACCCCGACTCCCACGGTCACGGATACGCCCACCTCCACCTCGACGGTGACCTCTACTAATACCCCCGCCTCGACCAGTACCTTCACGTCGACCAGTACCCTCAGCGATACGCCCACGAGGACGGCGACCTCCACCTGGACCGGCACTTCGACCCGGACCGCCACGGTCACCGCGACCCCGACCTACCACTTCGTGGGTTCCTGGGCCTTTACGGGGGCCTATAGTCTGGCCTGCAACCAGGCCACGAGCGTGGTTTATGTGTCCCAGGTGAACGGCGGGTCCACCGGCCTGGCCGTGTTCAACTCGATAAGCAGTTTCACCACGCCTTCCTCGACCTGGTCTTCCTACCCGTCCTATCCCTTCTACTCGGTTGAAGCCGCGGCGGTGAACCCGACCAACGGGAACGTCTATGTGATGGATAATTCCTACACGCAGGTGTTCGAATTCACCTCTGCCGGGAGCGCGGTGAACCTTTCCCAGGGCTTCACGGGGCCGACCGATGTGGAAACGGATTCCCTCGGCAATTTTTATGTGGTGGATTCAGGGGTCAACACGCTCTACAAGATCAATTCGAGTATGGCCCAACTCAACAGCTGGACCGCGGTCGGGGGACATTCCTTCACGACGAACACCTCCGCGGTCGCGCTGGATTCGTCGAACAACATTTATGTGGCCGATACGGCCGGCATCTGGGAAATGTCCTCGGCGGGCGTTTCCATCGCCAGCTGGACCCTGCCCTCCAGCGGATTCATCACCCAGATGGCGGTCAATCCGAGCGGCGCGATCTTCGCGGCCGACAACGGAACGGGGTATGTGGATGAATACATCCCCGGCACCTCCACCTACAAGAACCGTTGGACGGGCTCCACCACGGGCGGCGGGACCAATTTCACCTACCTGTGGGGCATTTGCCTTCTCCCCGGCGGCAATCTGCTGACCTCGGATAATAGCGGCAATCTGCTCCAGGAATACGCCCCCTGATCCGAGGCCACAAGCCGAGGATCGCGTCTTGGGCGTGCCGGTTCCTGGGGGAACCGGCCCACTGATCCGAGGCCACAAGCAAACACCTGAAGGTACCAGCCAGCAACAAAATTTAAAGGTCAAACAAAAAGGGGTCCAGAAGGACCCCTTTTTTATTATGGTTTACCCGACAGCCAAAAAGTGGTTTTGCTTTTCGTTGGTGCTCGAGGATGGGGAAACAAAGCCTAGAGCTGGAACCTCCGGTAAAAGAAAGAACCTGGTTTGTTCTCAGTGAACCTGGGTCAGGTAAAGATGGGTTCCGTCGGGGTCTTTGAAGAAGGCCAGGTAGTTAATCTCATTCTCCTGGTAGTGGAATTCGATCCCCTTGGCTTCAAGTTCTTTGGAAGTTTTCTTGATGTCCTGTACCTCAAACCCGATGGAGATGTGGTTTTCCTTCGGCGCGGGATGGGCCCCCGGCCTTTTAGGATGCAGGCCGATCGTTAAGCCCTTGGTGGTCATTTCCGCCCAGCTATCCCCGTAACGCAGGTCCTCATAAAGCCCCAGGAGCCCGTTGTAAAATTCCACCGACTTGTCGAGATCGTCCACCATGATGGTGACATAGGCTTTTTTGTATTCGGGCATTGGGGTCTCCTGAATTTTGTTCTTAAACCTAACGTGTTATCTGTAGGCTAGGCTCCTTGGTTCTTTCGGCTAATCGATTCATACCGGCCCTGAATCGATTGGATCAAATAGTGAAGCAATTGAATCGAATAGGTCCCCAAAAATCCAATAAATTTAGGGGTTTTTTGGAATCGGCTAATCGATTCACATCGGCAATGAATCGATTCACCCCTGCCTTGAATCGATTGGATCGAATAACGAATCGATTCACCGATTAGTGAATCGAAAAGTACCCCAAAAACCCAACAAATCCTATAGTCCGGCCGGTATCGACTAATCGATTCACCCCTACCCTGAATCGATTCGATCGAATAATGAATCGATTCACACTGATCTTGAATCGATTAGACGAATAGTGAATCGATTAGGCCCCAAAAAACCCAACAAATCCTATGGTCCGTCCGGAATTGATGAATCGATTCACACCCGCCCTGAATCGATTCATACCGGCCTTTAGACGATATTCTCACTACCAATTAAAATTGGTAGTGAGATGAAACACCGCGTATTTACGGGCTTTTCCCGTAGTTCTTATTTCCAATTAAATTGGCAATGAGAATTAGCTAATTGGTAGTGAGATTTTAATTGGAAGTGACGGTAAACGTGGAAGGTTGGCGACTGAATCGATTACTTATTCGACTAAGACGGTACAAATCGATTTATACCGGTATTTATCCGGTATTTTGATGGTATTAGTGACGGTATAAATGGTATTTGCCCGGTATTTGCTTGGTATTAATGCGGTATGAGGCTGTATGAGCGTGGGTATAAACGGTATTAGTGCCTGTATAAATGGTATTAGTCCGGTATGAATGCGGTATGAGCCGGTATTAGCGACGGTATAAACGGTATGAGTCCGGTATGAGGTGGTATTAGGGGCGGTGTTGGCCAGGTCCTTTTTGTTTTCATTCAATAATATAATAAACCAATGAGCAAACGAGCGGTGATTACGGGTGCCTTCAGTTTCACGGGAGCCGCCGTGGTGGGTGAGTTGATCCGGCGCGGGTGGAAGGTTCATACCCTGACAAACCGGACCCGCCCCCCGGAGGGCGGGGAAATCACCTCCAGCCCGTTAACAGGGTGCTGAAAAAGTGCTTTTACACCCTGTCAACAGCCACGGGATTGGTGCGAATCGCATTTAACCCCTTTTTTCTAAAAGGGGTGATTCGCGACACAAATACGAAAAAGTCCGTTCTTTGGACTTTTTCAACATCCTGTTAAAGTTCGATCCCACCTACCTCCAAGAACAACTCCAGTCTGCGGACCTTTTCATCAACACCTATTGGGTCCGGATTCCCTGGAAAGGGACCACCTTCCAAACGGGGATCGACAACAGCAAGTTGCTCGTTGAAGCCGCCATCAAAGCCAAAGTTCCACGGTTCGTTCATGTGAGCGTCAGCCGGGCCGAAAAAGGGATGAACTTGGGTTATTACCGGGGCAAAAACGAGGTGGAAAATTTCATTACCCAATCAGGCCTTTCCTACGGCATCGTCTGCCCCACCCTGGCCCTGGGGCCCAATGACGTGTTGACAAATAACATCGCTTGGTTTCTGCGCCGTTTCCCCTTCTTCCCCGTTCCCCAAGGCGGCCATTACCGGTTACAGCCGGTGACCTTGAATGATATGGGCCGGATCATCGCCGACGCTGCCGAGAGCAAGGTAAACCTGAAGGTGGACGCCGCGGGCCCGGATATCCCGACCTACCGGGAATTCCTGCGTCTTTTGGCCGATGCCTGCGGGGTAAACCCGATCTTTGTCACCGCCCCCAACTGGCTGGCCTTGGCCGGTATCCGCCTGGTGGAGCCCTTTGTAGGGGACGTCATCTTGACCCGCGAGGAACTGTTAGGCCTGCAACAGGAACTTTTGTGTTCTGACAAGCCACCCCTGGGCAAGGAATCGGCGGTGGAATGGCTTCATCAAAACGGGGACCGCTTGGGAAGGGTTTATGCGAATGACGTGAAAAGGCATTTGGGGTCCGATTCGTCGAAACCCGTTATTCCGAAGTGGCAATAAACTAAAATGGAAATCAGGGGCCAGGCCCCTGATTTCCGCCGGATTGAATCGGCGGGCCGGGGGAATCCGTCGCATCCATTCCCGAATTCTCCGCGATCGTCACCGTGGCGGGTTGGCCTGGGCCCGGGGACGGCTCCGACGCTCCAAGCGGCTTTTCACCGCCATTGATTGTCTCCCAAAGTCCCGCGATCCGTTCCCGAATCGGCTGGTCCCGGGCCTCATCCCCCGGCTCGGACAGGTGGAGCGCCTGCTCATAGGCCAAGGCCGCCCGCCGGCGGTTCCCGCGCTTCTCGAAGTACCTGGCCTCCCGCAGGAAGGCGCCGTCGCAGGTGGCGTTCTTCATCCCGGAAACATGGTCATCGGCCGCCTGATATTCGTCCAAGCCCTCCTCGTCTCGGCCCAGGGCCATCAGCAGGTTGCCTTTCGAGGTGTGGATCAGGTCCAGGGCCTGGATCGTCAATTCGGAAGGCGGCTCCTGAAGCAGACGATCGGCGAACCTTAAGCCCTCGGCCTCCCTGCCCGCGTAAAGAAAAACAGGCAAGTACGCGGCCTTTGCCTCCCAGCCGCCCGGAACAGATCCCAAGGCCGGGTCGTCCAGTGATTTCCAGGCTTTCTTGAAGTAAGGGTCGAAAAAACGGCGCAATTTAGCGGCCACCATAACCATTTGTCCGTGGCGGAATCGGTATAACCCGGGGACCCCTGCCGCTGCGTTATCGGCCTCCACCGCGCTTTGCCGTAGTACCACCTTGATTTGGGGATCCTTCCACCAATCCGAATCCACTTCCCGGAAAGCACCCCTGGCCCATTTGAACGCGTGGTATTGGGGGTGCAGGGGATCGGAGTCATTGTTGAATTCCACAAAGGGTGTTTTGGAAGCCGGGTCCAGGAAAACCACCCCCGGGTTTTTTTTCCCCGAGAAAAACAGATGGTCCACCTGGGGGCACACGTAATGGAAGGCCAAGGCCCTTTCCGGGGTGATGACCGCCATTCCACAAGCTCCGCCCAAGCGGTAATAAACCAGGGTGTCGGCTTTACCCGTTTGGCAAAGGTCGTAGGAGGTCTGGGAAAGGATCACCGAATGGGAAGGCAGGAAAGCCTTCAGGTCTTCCGCAGACAGTGTGCCCCCCGCCTGAACCGTGGAATAAGGCAGGAGTCCAACCATAAAGACAACCATCATGAGGAAGCTTGGGAACTTTTTCATTACGTCCATTTTTTAGGGAAGGGGTTTCTTTCAGGAAACCGCTTTGATCCCTTATCTTAATGGGGGCAAGAAAGAAGCCATGGGCTTCATGGGTAAATGCGGGCTTTCGAGGGTTGCTTCCGGCGAAGGTTATCAAATTGCGGTTTGGGGGCGATCATTTTGATTGGAAGGAAAAAAGACAGTGCGTCCGGAAGGAGCTTGGGTCAGGCCCCTTTTTTGGGGGGCATGCAACAGGAACTTTTGTGTTCCGACAAGCCGCCCCTGGGCAAGGAATCGGCGGTGGAATGGATTCGTCAAAACGGGACCGTTTGGGAAGGGTTTACGCGAATGACGTGAAAAGACATTTCGGGTCGGATTCATCGAAACCCGTTATTCCGAAATGGTAACAAATCAAAATGGAAAATGGGTGCCTGACCCCAGATTTATTAAGCGTAAAATACAATCCTCAACATTTTTATTAAAAAGGTGAGCTATGGGCATCTTTAACGCTTTGAGAAAAGCCTTGGGTGGAGGGTCGGATACCCCGGCGATCAAGGACCGGCTAGTGAATACCCTCCTCAATTTCCTGACTGAAAAGAGCAACCGGATCCACGCCGAGGACGCTATTTCCCTGGCCGCCACCGTCGTGGCCGAACGATGCATCGACCTGGATGGTAAGTTCCCGCTTCGCGACCACGACCTTATTCCCGGTTCCCGGGTCTTTTCGACCGACATGAACGTGATTTTGTTCAGCGACAAGGCCGTAGAGGACCTTGCGGAATATGCCGCCGATTCGGTCTTGGGAATCCTGCGCGACTCGCTTATCCCGCCTTATCAAAAAGCAGACTTCCCCCCGGTGAAAGGGGTATTGGAATATTACGCGGCCAATATCGGTAAACCCGAGGATTGGGGTAAAGTACCTCTCTCCATCCCCAAAGAAAATTTCCCGTTCATTCCTCCCTTGCAGATGGGATACGCCATCCGGACAAAGGTGGACAGTTTGTTGATATCCATCGAAGACAAAAAAGAAAAGGTCAAAATCGCGACCTTAGCCCTGGCGGACATCCTAAAAAAGATCCATGGGGTTCTGAAACCTTCTATAGCGTTATCCCTGGCTCTTGAGACAATCAACGGAATGTCGAAAACCGCGCCCATGACGAAGAAAACCATGAAAAAGATCGCCGAAAAGCAGAAACCTTGACCGGTAAAGAGAACAAACAGTAAGGAATCGGCGGTGGAATGGATTCGTCAAAACGGGGACCGTTTGGGAAGCGTTTATGCGAATGACGTGAAAAGGCATTTCGGGTCCGATTCGTCAAAACCTGTTATTCCGAAATGGCAATAAACCAAAATGGATAATGGGGGCCTGACCCCTAATTTCTATTAAAACCCAACGTGTAATTTGTAGGCCAGGCCCCTTGGTTTTGGAACAATAAGTCTGGGCTCAACCACATTGGCCTCACTCTTCAAGCATTTAAACAAAAAAGCCTTGCACCCATTTAGGGAAGCGTAGCTCGACCTCCATTTATACCGTCCCTTAATTCGGACGGAACACTTTTCATATTTGTTTTTTTAATTTAATTTTATTAGGAAACTCAAATATTATTTTTAAGAGCATTTCAGCGAAATTTATTATTTCTTCGGATTCAGTTTTATTTTTTGATTTTATTTCATGGTTAACGTCATTTCCAACTTTTCTTATTTCGTCAACCCAATCCCTACCATCGGGTGGTAAATAGTTTTTTGATTCGAGGTAATCAATATAAAACTGAAAATTTTCACCAACAGTTGCGCCTTTAGAAACAGCAACATTCATTAGGATTTTACGACACAACATAACTGAACCCGAAAAAGCTCCAGCGGAATGAGAGGCTCTCGCTTCGTTATAAATTGATTCAACTTCAGGAGGCAAAAAATCGACATGATTGCCAAACGTTGGTCCCGGTATTTGTTCCTGGCCATAGGCAGAATCAAAAATAGTAGGACGTCTGCAAAAGCTACAAATATAAATAAAAATAACCGCCATGGCTGTTCGGGGATCTGAAGAATAATATCCTGTTGTAGGCCCAACCAGATTTCCACAATATCCACATGTAAATTGCTTTGCAGTAATTCCGGATATAGATTGCCAGTTTAAAACATTGTCTTGATTTCTCTTTTGAACCAATTTAATGCCTGCCTTATTAAATAAAATTACTCGATGTAAAAAAGCCTCGCTCCCAGTAAAGGAAGCGAGGCTCGGCCTCTATTTAAACAGCCCCTCTGTTCAAGAGGGACGTCGAACTTCTTAAATCAGCTGCAACCGCTGGAAGTACCACAATTGAGGCACTTATAGCAGGCTGCGCTACGCACCATGATGGTACCGCATTCGGGGCAAGGAGGAGCATCCGCCCGAGTAACGGATACGCCCTTTTCTTCATCTTACTCCAAACTTACAAACTGTCCCAGGGTATGGCCTGAACATTAGAAGTGACGAAAGTCCATTTACGGACACCGCAAAAAACGACGCCTTTTTTGAAGGAAGTTTCGCTGATCTTGATCCACTTTTCCAGGCTGTCCGCGTCCCGGGGATGCAGGGTCGAGGTGAGCTTGATTTCCATCGGATATAGACGGTTGTTCCTCTCGATGATCAAATCCACTTCCAATCCGTCGCTGGAGCGCCAGTAATACATGGCGGGTTGTTCCCCCCTGTGAAGGAAGGCTTTCCGCCAGGCCGAGACCACCGCCGTTTCCATGAGAGCGCCCGCCATGGGCCCTTGAATGACCGCTTTCTCGTCCGTCAGCCCCGTGAGGTAGGCCGCGAGGGCCGTATCCATGAAATAAAGTTTCGGCGCCTTAACCAACCGCTTGCCGTAGTTCTTGAAATAAGGATGGAGCAGGAAGACCTCATGGCTCGCTTCAAGGGCGGACAACCAGCTTTTGGCCGTCGGCATGGTAATACCCGTGTCGCGCGCCAGGTCCGAAAGATTGAGGATCTGTCCGGTCCGGGCCGCGCAAAGGCGGAGGAACCGTTCAAAAGCGTTAAGGTCGCCCACGCGCAGGATGGAACGCACGTCGCGCTCCAGGTAGGTTTGGATGTAGCTGGAGCACCAAACGGATATATCCACTTTCGGGTTGGAACGGGGTTCAGGGTAGCTTCCCCGAAGCAGCCAATTCCCCGGGTCCGGCCCTTTTTTCACGCGCACAAAACCCGGCTCAAAAACCCGCAGAAGGAGGGAGTCGATCGTTTCTTCCAGCGGGAAGCCCAAGGGCAAATATTCCCCCATGGAAAAGGGCAGGAGGGTTAAAACCGCGATTCGGCCCGCCAGGGACTGGCTGACCTCCTTCATCAATGAAAAACCTTGGGAGCCCGTCATGAGCCATTGCCCCGGACGCCTCTTTTCATCGATGAAAGTCTTGATGTAATTCAGGAGGTGGGGAACATATTGAATCTCATCCAATATGACCGGCGGGGGATTTTCCCTGAAAAAAGCCACAGGATCATTGGAAGCCCTGGCCCGGATGTCCGGGTTTTCCAGGGAGACGAACCTATAATCCCTCCCAAAGGTATGCTGTAGGAGGGTGGTTTTTCCCGATTGGCGCGGACCGGTGACCAGGGCCGCTGGAAAAGTCTTAAGGTTCCTGCGAAGGGTGGCTTGAAGGGTTCTTTCTTTGTAGGACATGGGGTCATGTTAGGGTCTTGCAAATTTAAAGTCAATTTTTAAATCTGCAAAATCCCCCATTGGCCAAGCCCCCGGAACCCCGAGTGCGGGGCATAAATAAAAAAAGCCCCGCTCTCAACTAAGAGAACGGGGCTCGGCCTCTATTTAAACAGCCCCTCATGCAAGAGGGACGTCGACCTTCTTAAATCAGCTGCAGCCGCTGCTCGTGCCGCAATTCAGACATTTGTAGCAGGCTGCGCTTCTCACCATGATGGTACCGCATTCGGGGCAAGGAGGAGCATCCGCCTGGGTGACGAACACGCCTTTTTACTTTCCCTCATGCTTATTTTATCGGATGCATGACAACCGATTTACCCTTCTTCATTTCCGCGTAACGACTACGAATTTCCTTATCTTCTTGTGGTGTGGGCATGGTAAACCGAAGAGGTGCGCTTTTATACATAACTGCCGCCAACTCCGAAATAAGCTTTTGGACCTTTGGGTTTTCTCGAGAAACAAGTGCGCTCATGACGGCAAAATCGATGAATTGGTTCGTGTTGTCAAACGGCATTTTTTCCACCGCTTGCATGAGCTTTTTCTTCCCGATACTTGGCCGATAACTGATGACGCCTTCCATGTTCGCCCTCCCATCAACTCTTTTCCGTTGATGGTATTATCATAGCTCATTTGTATGCGGAATTGTATGCTACTTTTTAGCCTTTTTCCGCAATTCAAAATGGGTGATATTCAATGTCCGAGTGGGCTGCGTATCCTCAATTACCCCGCGTATATCGATAACGCAGTGTTTCTCGGAGACAAAAGTATCGTGGTTATTTTCCCGCCTTATCCTTCCCCATTTTTCGGGAGGAATTTCAAACAATTCGTTGTAATAACGGACAGCCAGTTGGGAAATAAACGGCGAACCTTTTTTCAGTTCCTCAAACGAATCACGAGCTTCAAAACCAAATTTGATAGTTACTTTTTCCATCCTGTTGCTCCAACTTCATAAAATTGAACCTAATATAAAAGCCCCGCCCCTTTATGGGACGGGGCTCGGCCTATATTTAAACAGCCCCTCTGTTCAAGAGGGACGTCGACTTTCTTCTGTACAGACGGTAGAAAAAGTCCTAAAGGACTTTTTCATATCTGGGTCGCGAATCACCCCTTCCAAATTCAAAGGGGTTAACTGCGATTCGCTCCAAACCCCGTGGCTGTAGAACAGGGTATAAAGCACCCTGTTAGCTGCAACCGCTGCTAGTGCCGCAATTCAGACATTTGTAGCAGGCTGCGCTTCTCACCATGATGGTACCGCATTCGGGGCAAGGAGGAGCATCCGCCTGGGTGACGAACACGCCTTTTTCCCTCTTTTCCGAATCGGAAATGGTTTCTGCTGACTTCGCCGGGGCCGGTTTCGGCGCCGACTTGACGGCCGCCGCGCCCTTGACCTGGGGCATGGACCCGTTGGAATCGATCCCATCGGCCATTTCGGCCGCTCCCCGTTCCCCTGCCGGCAGGAACTTGATTGCCAGCCAGCGGAAGATGTAGTCGGTGATGGACTTGGCGAAGCGCACTTCCGGGTTGTTGGTGATGCCGGAAGGCTCGTAACGGCTGTGGCTGAACTTGTTCACCAAGACCTTTAAAGGCACGCCGTACTGCAGGGCCAGAGAAATGCCGGTCGCGAAGGAATCCATGAGTCCGGAGACCGTGGAACCTTCCTTGGCGATGGTGATGAACAGTTCCCCGGGGGTTCCATCTTCGAACTTGCCGACGGTGATGTAGCCTTCGTGGCCGGCAATGGAGAACTTGTGGGTGATGGCTTCCCGCTCGTCGGGCAGACGGCGCCGGACGGGTTTGGGAACCTTGGCCTTCCCATCCTCGGTGGTAGTGGAAAGGGGCTGGGACCTCTTGCAGCCGTCGCGGTAAACCGCCACGGCCTTCAAGCCCATCTTCCAGGATTCGATGTAGGCCTGCTGGATATCCTCAACCGTGGCCTCGTTGGGCAGGTTGACGGTCTTGGAGATGGCGCCCGACAGGAAGGGCTGAACCGCCCCCATCATGCGCACATGGCCCATGTAGTGGATCGAACGGCTGCCGTTCATGGGTTTGAAGGCGCAGTCGAATACAGGCAAATGGTCGGCTTTCAGGTGCGGCGCCCCCTCGATGGTGTCGTGGGCCTCGATATAGGCCAGGATGTCCTTCACCTGGCTCTCGCTATATTTCAGGTTCTTGAGGGCTGCGGGCACAGTCTGGTTGACGATCTTGATCACGCCCCCGCCCACCAGCTTCTTGTACTTCACCAACGCGATATCGGGCTCGACCCCGGTGGTGTCGCAATCCATCATGAAACCGATGGTTCCGGTCGGGGCCAATACGGTGACCTGGCCGTTGCGGAAGCCCCACTCCTTGCCGGTTTCCAGAACGTCTTTCCAGACCTTCTGGGAGGCCACGTAAAGCTCTTCGCTCATGCCGCTGTTCTTGATCTTGGCGGCTTCGTTCTGGTGCATCTTCATGACGGTGAGCATGGGCTGTTCGTTGCGGTTGTAGCCCTGAAAGGGCCCCACTTCCTTGGCGATGCGGGCGCTCATGTAGTTGGCCCGGCCATGCATGAGGGAGGTGACGGCGGCGGCGTAGTTGCGGCCTTCTTCCCCGTCGTAGGGCAAACCGCGCGACATCAAAAGCGCGCCCAGGTTGGCGTATCCCAGCCCCAGCGGCCGGTAGTCGTGGCTGTTTCGCTCGATGGGCTTGGTCGGGTAGCTGGCGTTATCCACCGTGATTTCCTGCGCCAGGATGGTGACATCCACGGCGTGCACGAAGGATTCCACGTCGAACTCGTCCTCGGGCGTGCGGAATTTCATGAGGTTGAGCGAGGCCAGGTTGCAGGCTGAATCGTCCAGGTACATGTATTCGGAACAGGGGTTGGAGGAATTGATGCGGGCCGTGTTGCTGGACGTGTGCCACTTGTTGATGATGGTGTCGTACTGCATGCCCGGGTCGCCGCAGATCCAGGTGGATTCGGCCATCATGCGAAGCAGGTCCTTGGCCTTGTAGGTATCCATGCCCTTGCCGTCTTTGCGGGCCTTGGTGGTCCAGGTGCCGTCGTTGAGGGCGGCGTTCATGAACTCGTCGGTTACGCGAACCGAGTGGTTGGCGTTCTGGAACTGGATCGAATCATAGGCTCCGCCGGGCACGTTGAACCCGCCTTCGTAGCCGGCCTCGATGAGGGCCCAGGCTTTCTTTTCTTCGTCGCTCTTGGACTTGATGAAATCCACGATGTCCGGATGGTCGGAGTCGAGGATGACCATCTTGGCCGCGCGGCGCGTGCGCCCGCCCGACTTGATGACGCCCGCGAAAGAATCGTAACCCTTCATAAAGGAGACCGGGCCGGAGGCGGTGCCGCCGCCCGAAAGTTTCTCGCGCGAGGAACGCAGGGCGGAAAAGTTGGTGCCCGTTCCCGAGCCGTACTTGAAGAGCATGCCTTCGGTCTTGGCCAGGTCGAGGATGGATTCCATGGAGTCGGAGACGCTGTTGATGAAGCAGGCGGAGCACTGGGGGCGGGGTTCGATGCCGACGTTGAACCAGACGGGAGAATTGAAAGCCATCTTTTGGTGCACGAGAAGATGCGTGAGTTCCATGTGGAAAATTTCGGCGTCTTCATCGGAGGCGAAGTAGCCCATGTCCCGGCCCCACTCGCTGATGGTATCGGCGACCCGGCGGATCAACTGCTTGACCGAGCGCTCGCGCTTTTCGGTGCCCATCACGCCGTGGAAATATTTGGAGACCACGATATTGGTGGCGGTCTGCGACCAGCTCTTGGGGGTCTCGACGTCTTTTTGTTCGAAGATCACCTTGCCCTTCTCGTCGGTGATGGAGGCGGAACGCAGTTCCCATTCGACTTCATCGAAGGGGTGGGTTCCCTTTTTGGTAAACATGCGCTTGAACTTGAGGCCACCTTCGCGGGTGAAGGTGTTGGGTCTTACGAAACCTGCGGCGGTTGTGGTGCTGGACGGGTTCGGCTTTGCGGACATGCATCCTCCTCGTATCATGAATCAAATCGATAAAATAAATCTGGGGCCAAGAGTTTCCGTTCGAAGTTTAACGCTGAGTTAACTCCGCAATGACGCTATTGGTTGTCGGGATGTCGGTTGGAAAGGTAGTGTTGGATTAGGCGGCAGTGGTTGACGCGAGACGGTACGGATCCCTGAACAGCTTTCCCCCTGTATTGCGTTCCTTTGTCAGCCCAGGTAAACCCTGGAGCCGACCCCCCATGAACGCCAAAACCTGGCTAAAAGCGGCTGTTTGGTGCCCCCTCATCCGGGGCCTGAAACCGTTATGAAACACCACATTTAGTCAATGTGTGGTTTATATACCACTACACTTAGTGCTGTCAAAGGAAATATTATTTTTTAGACAAAATAAAACTCTTGCGCTTTTTTAAAGATGTTTTCGGGGTTTATTGGGGGAGCGTTAGGAGGAAAAAAAGAATTTTCACCGCCGATTACGGCCGATAAACGCCGATAACGACTCAAAGTTTAAATCTTTCTCAAACGTATCGGCGCGTGCGAAGCACGTCGGATTTGATCGGCGGTTCCATGTCGATTTGCTTTTACGTGTTGTAAACGGATATTACCAAATTTTATTCCTCAAAATACCAGCTCACCTAATGCTATTTGATCTCGGCTTCAACCCAATCCTTGCCTTACTCCGCGTCTCCGCGGTAACTGGGTTTGAAGTCGATTCTTAGTTTAGTTTTTCCGAGACCTTGGGTTTTCCTTCCAACTGGTCCAGATACTGCCCTTGGTAGGTCTTGTTGCGAGCCTGAAGCCACTCGTCGCAATAGGGACAGTCCGGGTTTCGGTCTCCCCAATTCACCAACTGTTTCTTGAACGACGCCGCTTCCTGGACAAGCCCCAACCGCACGCTCAAGTCGTAGCAATTGGCGAGAACCGCGAAATCGTCCGGGTGGCCGTTTAGGTAATTCTCGAAATAGGCCAGGACCTTCGCGGCTTGGGCTTCCGTGGACCGGACCGGGTCGTAGGAGCGGACCTGGTCGAGATAATCGTCTTTTCCTTCGGTGAATTTCTTGCCGTCCCACTGGTAGGGACGGCCGTAATAGATCTCACAATCCTCGCAAGGGTTGATCAGCGCCCTCTGGTAATCCACCATCAGGATTTTTCCCCGGAGGCGGGAAACCCTCGGGCCCATCCCGTTGGAGGTAATGCGGGCCTCGGAATGAAACAAGCGGTCCGCTCCCAGCGCGTAAATATTCGCGATCTGGGTGACACCCTGGGAGGAATAAACCACCAGCTGTTGCTGACCATCGCCGGTCAGGTCGGCCCCCTCAAAGCCGACATAATGCTTTCCTTCCACCAGCTCCACCTGCAAAAGCTTCCAAATTTCCTTGTCCTTGTGGAAATAGGCGAACCCCGCTCCCGTGTCTTCCACCAGTTGTTTTTCATTGTTGTAAACCATCCCCTTGTCCTGATAACCGGAAAGGCCGATGACCACGTCGGTTTTTTCGGCTCCCGTGAAATCGTGGTAGGCGATGCCGGTGACGTTCCAGAAGGCCTTGCGGGTGGCGGGGTATTTCTGGTTGAGGGTATCGGTCATCTGGGTGAGGTTGATCTCGCCGAAGGCGATCAGGTTGGAGGCGGTCTCATCCACGGCTAACACCAGCCCCGGCGAAAACAAGATCACACAAAATAGGAAGTTGGTGATGTGACGAGGTCTCAAGGTGCTCCTTGTGGGTTTTAGTCGACAGTCGACGGTCGGCAGACAACCAAAAGACAGTCGACAGTCGACAGTCCGCAGTCAACAGCTCGGCGAAAAACAAAAGCGTAATCCAAAGGCTTTGCTGAAAGCTAAAATGGCTGTCGATTGTGGATTGTCTTTTGCCTTTCGTCTAGCTGCCGACTGCGAACTGTGGACTGTCACCTGCGCCGAAACTACAAGTTTCGGTGCGAGGGTTGGTGATCCCAATTGCAATTGGCAATTGGGGCCGACTACTTTTAGACGCCTTTGGCCTTCAATTGGGCCGCTAATTCCTCATATCCCTTTTTCCCGAGCAGGGCGAACATGTTCTTCTTATAAGCCTCCACCCCCGGCTGGTCGAAGGGGTTGACGCCCAACAGGGTGCCTGATATGCCGCAGGCCATCTCGTAGAAATAGAAGAGGTATCCGAGGTTGAATTCATTGATGGAATCCAGGGTCAGGCGGATGACCGGCAATCCCCCATCCTTGTGGGCCACGGCGGTTCCCCGCATGGCCTGCTCATTGACCCAGGAAAGCTTCTTTCCGGCCAGGAAATTCAGTCCTTCCCGGTCGTCCTGATCCTTAGGGATGATCACTTCCTGGGCTTCCTTAGACACCCAGAGGATGGTTTCCATCAGTTCCCGGCGGCCCTCCTGAAGGTACTGCCCCATGCTGTGCAGGTCGGTGGTCAAATCCACGCTGGCGGGGAAGATACCCTTCCCTTCCTTACCTTCCGACTCGCCGTAGAGCTGTTTCCACCACTCGCCCACGTAATGAAGTTCCGGCCGGAAATTGGCCAAAACCTCGACGGTCTTTCCCTTCTGATATAGAAGAAACCGGGCGGCCGCGTAAAGGGCGGCGGGGTTCTTGGAAACGTCGGTAGAGCGGCAATCCTTGGACGCCGCAACGGCGCCCTGGAGGAGCTTGGAAATGTCGAATCCAGCGATTGCGATGGGCAAAAGACCCACGGGAGTCAGGACCGAATAACGGCCCCCCACATCGTCGGGGATCACGAAGGTCGCATAGCCCTCCTGGTCGGCCATGCCCTTCAGGGCCCCCTTGGCCTTGTCGGTCACGGCCACGATGCGTTTGCGGGCCTTCTTGGAACCCACTTTGTTCTCCACCCAGGTCTTCAGAATACGGAAAGCCACGGCCGGTTCGGTCGTGGTGCCGGATTTGGAAATGACGCAGATGCCGGTTTTTTTGGGGCTCAGGGTGTCGAGCAGTTTGGAAAAGGCCGTGGGCGAGAGGTGGTGTCCGGCGTAGTGGATCTTTTCCGACCCTCCCAGTGCCTCGATGGTGGCCTTGGTTCCCAGGTAAGACCCGCCGATGCCGACGCAAACCACGCTTTCCAGGTCTTCAAAAGCCTTTGCGGCCTTGTTGATGGCGGCAACCTGTTTCTGGGCTTCGGCAGGCAGGGGGATCCACCCCAAGAAGTCGGACCCCCGCCCGGTTTTGTTGAGAAGGGATTCAAGGGCGGTTTTGACCTGGGGCGCCAGGGCGGTGATTTGGGCTTCGGTAACGACATCGTGGATATAGGAAAAATCCAAACGCAGGGGCTGGGCCATGGGGAAACTCCTCTTGTTTAGGTGGGAAAGCAGACCTGATTTAATCGCCTTCGGGGGTTACTTTCAAGGAAACTTTTGGGAGCCATACCCCGCCATCAGCGGTTCAACTCTTGGATTTTGTCATCGATTTTTATCGTGATATCCCGCCATTCCATAATGGCCGTCTTCCTGTCTTTTAGGCGATTGCCTTGCGTCGTTCTCCCCCGGTCGGATGGGCCCCAACCGCCTTGCGCCGGTCCTTTGAATAGAGGGTGAGTTTGCCGTTCAAAAGGCGGTAAATCCCCTTGCTCTTGGCATCCCAAAAAAGGCCGTTGCCGATGTCTTTCATATCGGCGGGGACACCTCCGGCTTTTTTCCGCCGGTCGTTCGTGACGGGTTTGATCACCCGCCGCCGGTCATGCTGGACCACCGAGTACCGGTCGCCCTGCTTTTTCAGGATGACCCGGGTGGCCGGATCGAAATAAAAACTTCCGGTCATTTTGATGTAGTCGGATACGGCCATGGAACGCTCCCTTATAACGTCTTGAAATATGGTTCCCAAAACGAGCCGCTTTCCACTATCGAAAACAGGCCCGCCGGGCCGAGAAGAATACCATGAATACCCAAAACATATCCGGGATTTTCAGGGAAGCGCTTATAGGGGGAGAAAGAGCACGGTAAAACCACTCTCACCCTCGCCCCTTGAGGGAGAGGGACGGGGTGAGGGGTGCCGTGTTTTTTGTTATCATTGTTTTCATGATGGATTTCGTTAGAAAAGCCAGCCTCTGCGCTATGGGTTTCGTGTATTTTTTTGCGGGGCTGTTTCATTTCATACGGTTTGATTATTTCGTGGGGCTCATTCCTTCTTTTATGTCCCATCCCCGCATGCTTGTGGCTGCCGGAGGAATTCTGCAGTCCGTCTTTGCCGGACTTCTCATTCCAAAACCCACCCGACGCAGGGCCTGTTATGCCATCATTCTTTTTTGGGCTTTGTCCCTACCGGTCAGTGCTTACATCCTTTATCAGGGCGGGGCGGGAATCCCCCTGGACCCCTGGGTCCTGAAGGCGAGGATTCCTTTTCATTTGTTATTAATGGCCTGGGCCTATTGGAACAGCCAGGACCCCACGACCTCTCACTAGCCTAGTTTTTCTCTCCACTCAAAACATAGAGTTCTAGCCCCTGCGTGTCCGTTCCAGGCATGAAATTCACCCGCATGTAATTTTCCTGAAGTTTTTGGACCAGCCAATCCGGTTCCGGAAAAATTTGGGGAGCGCGGGAGACGACGCAGTATTTCGGAAGTTCCTCGGCGAAACGGGCTTGGGCCGCCTGGGCGTCCCGGGTCAGGAACCGAAGGTGGTTGATGACCGGAGTGCGGACGACCGCCATGGGGAGGCCCGAATAGGCGTATAGGGTCGGGTCGCAGGACCAGCAAAAAAGCTTATCCCCGGGAGCGGCCTCCCTGCGAAGCAATTGTCCCATCGATTTATCCGCCTCCAGGCGGTCGATGGCGTACTGGCAGAAGGAAAAGATCTTGTCCCCCGTTCCCTTCACATTGAGTCCCGTGGCCAAGGCGGCGGCCAGGGCCCATCCCAGAAACAGGGCCACCCGATAGAACCTCATGCCCGGGCCCTTCTGTAGTTCACAGGCCAGGGCCAGGCTTAAGGGGGGCAAAAGCGCGATGAAATAGTAGGAATAAAAATACGCGCTTAAGAAACAGGAGGCCAAGGCGCCAAAAAACCACAGACCTACGAAAAGCCGCGTTGTGGGCGCTTGTGGGGAGGAGGTTCGGCGGACCAGGAACAGGAGCAGGCCCGCCAGGGGTAGGCCGTACAGCAACAGAAAGGTCAGGAGCCATTTGAATTCAAAAGCCTGGTAGGGTTGGGAGGAGAGGAAAAAATCCCAGCTGTTGGAAACGTAATAACGGTTGAAGCGAGTGAGGGAATCCCAAAATTCCGGGAAGCGGCCATCCAGATAAATCGGGAAAAGAACCGCGGCCAATCCCACCCCCGCCCCGCTGATCCAAATCCCGATCTTCTTCATGTTAAGGAAACCCGGGATCGCCAAAAAAGCCGGCAGGACCAATCCCACGCTTTGTTTAGTCAGGAGACTCAAGGCGAAACAGGCCCCGGAAAGAAAGGAGGCGGCGCCGGACGGGGAAAAGGCCAGGGTCAGGGCCGCTAATAGAAAAGGCAGGCCCAGCAGGTCCGCCTCCGCGCTCCAGGGCTGAAGCAGGGAAGGAAACAAGAATAAGGCATAGAACAAGGCCGCCGTCCCCGCGCTGATCCGGTCCAAACCCAGTTTGCGTCCCAAGAGGGAAAGCAAAACCGCGTTGAGCAAATGGACCACGCACACGCAAAGGCGCAGGTGGATCTCATCCAGCGGAAAGATTCGGCCAAGGAGGAAGTACTGGAGAAAAAGGCCGGGAGGCTTGTGGTCCCAGAGGTCCCGGTAAAGCTGGAGACCGCGTCCCATCTGGAGCGCGTAAAAACCGTAGAAACCCTCGTTGTCGCCCAGCGGGAAAAGCAGGCGGTGCCATTGGGAAAGGAAGACGAGGAAAGCCAGGGCGGCCAGGGAAAGCAGCGTCAATACGCCCCGTTTGAGTGGGTTCATTGGGTCTTGAAGTGTTCCACCATCTGCCGCAATTCCTCGGACATGGCGGAGAGTTCCTTGAAGGTCGCGGTGATCTGTTCCATGCTGGCCGTCTGCTCCTCGGTGGAGGCCGAGACTTCCTCGGTGGAGGCCGCCGATTCTTCCGAGACCGCGTTGATGTCCTGGATGCTGTTGACGATCTTGGTGTAACGCTGGTTCTGGAGGGTCGTGAGTTCGCTGATGCTCTTGGTGAAGGTCACCACATCCTCGATGACCGACACGATCTCATCCAGGGAGCGTTCCATCTTCTTGATGCCGTCCCGGCTGACCTGGATCTCGTTGGCGCTGGATTCCATGGTGGTCACGGCGACCTGGGTGTCATCCTGGATTTCCTGGATAAGCGCTCCGATATCATTCGTGGCCTTGCCCACCCGGTCCGCCAAGCTACGGATCTCGTCGGCCACCACGGCGAAGCCCTTGCCCTGTTCCCCGGCCCGGGCGGCCTCGATGGCGGCGTTGAGGGAAAGCAGGTTGGTTTGTTCGGAGATGCCGGAAATGATCTCGACCACCCGGCCGATTTCCTTGCTCTTGGCCCCCAGGTGATGGATCCCCTCGGAATTCTTGATGATGGTCTCGTTGAGCGACGTGATTCGCTCGATGGTGCCCCGCGCCATCTTGCCCCCCGCCTGGGCGGTGTTCGTGGCCTTGTCCACGGCCCCCGCGGCCTCGGCGGCCTTTTTCTCCACCTCCCGCATGGTGTCCTGCATCTCCTGCATGAGGTGGTGGACCTCGGCGATCTTGGAGGCCTGGTCCTCGGCCCCCCGGGCGATCTGCTGGATGGTGGTGGAGACGTCCTCGCTCATGGCGCTCACTTCGGCCGTGGACTGGGTCATGCCCTGGACCTGTTCGGAAAGCCTTTGGGAATGCTCGCTGACGCGGGACACCATGGCCCGGATCTTTCCAATGAACAAATTGAACTGGGTCGCCAGGTCCCCCACCTCGTCACGGGAGCGCACCTGGATCTGGTAGGTCAGGTCCGCTTCCCCGCGCGCCAGGGCGGTCATTTCTTTGCGGATGGCGTTGAGGGGGCTCACCACAAAATAAACCAGCAGGGCTGTCAGGACCACCGTTACCAGCAGGGCCGTCAGCCCCGCCTTGAGGAAGGTTTGGACGATGAAGGTGTGGATTTCCTTGTCCACGCTGGATAAGGGGGTCTCAATGCGGATCCCCCCCACCAGGTTTCCATCCGCGTTCCTCAGTTCCGTGACATATTTCAGGACGAGGCCGTTGAGGGTCGGGAGGGTTTGCATGATCGGCTGCTTGCGAACCTCGATTTCGTTGAGGGAGTGGCGCAGATCGTCCAGGGTGGCGGAATAACTCGGGTCTCCCAGGTTATGGACATACACCTTTCCCTGGGGATCAAAAACGGTGAAAGCATAGATCCCGTATTGGTCGGTCAATTCGGAGACCAGCTGGGAAAGGGCGGCGAATTTCTCCAGGCGGATATCCCGGACCAGCTCGGGGGTGAGGGCTTCGGTCGTGGTGAGGATGGACTTCACCTGCCGCTCGAAAAGGACCTGGCGCTGGTTGCGGATTTCCAGGTACCCGAAAATTCCCTCGATCAGGAAAAGACAGCCGGCCACGCAGGCGGCGATTTTGAAACCGAGTTTTCGGGTGAACAAAAGAGGCCTTTCGAGTCGGGATTCAAGGCGGAGTTATTTTAGCAGATGAGAAGCCAGATTATTCACCGCCAAACACTTCGGCCCGCATCCGAAGTGTCGATGGCCAAGACGCCAAGAACAACAAAAGAAAATAAGGTTATAACTAATCCCAATTATTAACACCGCCAAAACCAGGAAGTTGTTTCAAATGTCGTCTTAAACCTCAATTCTTGGTTTTGCTTTTCTTGGCGACTTGGCGGTGGACTATTTTGTCTTGTTTTGGTCTTTGGAGGGTTCTTCCTCGTCCAGGAAGGAGCTCATCATTTCCAGGCCCTGGATCACCGAGGGCAGGCCCTGTAAAAACTCGTTTAATTCCTCGCCCGTATTGTGGCGGCCGAAACTGAACCGCAGGCCCTGCTTGGCTTCCTTGAGGGTTCGGCCCATGGCCAGGAGGACGTGGGAAGGGGGAGCGGAACCGGCCGCGCAGGCGGACCCGGAGGAAACGGCGTATCCCCGGGCGTCCAGGCTGTGCACCAGGGTTTCCCCCTGTAGTCCCTTGAGGGTGATATTTAAAAGGCCGGGGATCCGCTGGTCCGGGTTTTCGGCGCCATTGATCCGCAAGTCGGGAAAAAGTTCCTTCAACCTGTCCTGGAAACTCCGGACCAGGACCCTCAACCGCCCCTGCTCCAGATTGTCCCCGCATAATCTTTTCGCGGCCTCGGCCAGCCCCACGATGCCCGCCACGTTCTCCGTCCCCCCTCGCCGGTCCCTTTCCTGTCCCCCGCCCTGCAAAAGGGGAACCAGTTCCCGGCCCTTGCCCTGGTAGAAGAACCCCACGCCCTTGGGACCGTAAATCTTGTGGCCCGAGACCGAGAGGAAGTCGATCGATTGTTTTTCAAGGTCCAGGGGAATCTTGCCGTAAGCCTGCACCGCGTCGGTGTGGAAGAGGACCTTGTAGCCGCGGGCGATGTTCCCAATCTCGCCGATGGGCTGGAGGGTCCCCACCTCGTTGTTGGCGGCCATGACGGAAATGAGGAAGGTTTCTCCCGGGCGGATGGCCTTTTCGATATCGCGGGGGTTGACCCGGCCCTGGGAATCGACCCCCACGGCGGTCACGCTGTAGCCGTGGTTGGTGAGGGTGTCGGCGCATTCCAGCACGCAGCTGTGCTCGACCGCGGAAACCACCAGGTGCCGGGCCCGGGGAGGGGAGGCGAAGGCAGCCCCCTTGAGAATGCTGTTGACGCTTTCCGTACCCCCCGACGTGAAGACGATTTCTTTGGGATCGCAGGAAAGGGTGGCAGCGACTGTTTCCCGGGATCTTTCCAGGGCGGCCCGGGCCTCCCGGCCGTAATGGTGCACGCTGGAGGGGTTCCCGAAATCCGTGGTCAGGTAAGGCTTCATGGCCTCCAGGACGCTCTCGTCCAGGGGCGTGGTGGCGGCGTGGTCAAAGTAATGCATTTATTTCTCCGGTTGGAATGGCCGTTAGTTTAACACCCGTGGAGTCCCAAAACAAAAAAAGGGCCTCCCCCTGCGGGGAGGCCCTTGGAAATCTTCTAAAAACCCAACTTAGTACTGGAAGAGCATCTCCCGGTACTTCGGCAGAGGCCAGAGCCCGTCGTCAACGATGGTTTCCAGCCAATCCGCGATATCCCGAACCTTCAACATGCCGGGGATGACCGAATCCTTGAAGGACGCGGCGATCTGGTGAAGGCTCGAGCCGCCGTTGGCGCTCTCAATGAGGTCGTCCAGGGCCTCCGTGACTTCGTACAATTCGCTGGCTCCCTTGGCCACTTCCTCCAACAGGGCGATTTGGCCCTTCTGGCCGGCCTTGGAAACCGACTGGGTGTGCTGGATGGTCTGGGCCAGGTGGTTCTGGAAGGCCAGGACGGCCGGCAGGATCAGGTTGCGGGCGATATCCACCGTGGCGTTGGCCTCGATGTTGGTCACCTTGACGTAGCGCTCCCAGGTGATCTCTTCGCGGGCCTCGTATTCCTTCTCGCTCAAGACCTTGTATTTGGCGAAAAGCTCCTTGTATTCCTTCTTGGGCATGGCGTGAAGCGCGTCCACCGTCGTTTTTAAGTTTGGCAGACCCCGCTTAGCGGCCTCGGCGTGCCAATCTTCGGCATAACCGTTTCCGTCGAAGAGAACCTTCTTGTGTTCCTTGATTTCCCTTTGAAGGATCGTGGCCAGGGTTTTGTTCAGATCCCCGCCCTTTTCCAGCTCGGTGGCGATCCGGTCAATGGACTCCGCCACGATGGTGTTCAAAACCGCGTTGGGCCAGTAGATGGGCGCGGAAGAGCCGACCGCGCGGAACTCGAACTTGTTGCCGGTAAAGGCGAAAGGCGAGGTACGGTTGCGGTCCGTGGCGTCCTTGGGCAGGGGGGGGAGGGTGGAAACGCCCAGTTGCATGGTTCCGCCCGATTTGCTGGAACCGGCCGAGCCCTTTTCCAGCTGGCCGATGATGTCCTGTAATTGTTCTCCCAGGAAGATGGAGATGATGGCGGGAGGGGCTTCGTTGGCGCCCAAGCGGTGGTCATTGCCGGGGCCGGCGATAGCGATGCGAAGCAGTTCCGCGTACTTGTCCACGGCGGCGATGATGGCCACCAGGAAAGCCAAAAACTGCGCGTTGGCGTGGGGGGTCGTGCCGGGCTCCAACAGGTTCTCGCCCTCGTCGGTTCCCATGGACCAGTTGTTGTGCTTCCCGCTTCCGTTAATGCCCTTGAAGGGCTTCTCGTGCAGGAGGCAGACCAGGCCGTGCCGCAGGGCGACCTTGCGCATGAGTTCCATGACCATCATGTTGTTGTCCGCCGCGAGGGAGGATTTCGCGTAAAGGGGCGCCATCTCGAACTGGGCCGGCGCCACTTCGTTATGACGGGTCTTGGAAAGAATCCCTAGGCGCCAGAGTTCCCGGTCTAAGTCCATCATATAGGCGAGGATGCGTTCCCGGATGGAACCGAAATAATGGTCTTCCAATTCCTGTCCGCGGTAGGGCGCAGCGCCGAAAAGGGTGCGGCCGCCGGCGATCAGGTCGGGGCGCAGTTCATAGTACTTACGGTCGATCAGGAAATATTCCTGCTCGGGCCCCATGTTGGTGAACACATGCTTGGCGGTCTTGTTGCCGAACAACTTCAGCAGGCGGAGGGCCTGCTTGGAAAGGCTTTCCACCGAGCGCAACAGCGGCGTTTTGTAATCCAGGGCTTCTTCGGTATAGCTTACGAAGGCCGTGGGAATGGTCAGGGTGGCGCCGTTCAACTCTTTTTGAATGAAGGCGGGCGAAGAGGGGTCCCAAGCGGTGTAGCCGCGGGCCTCGAAGGTGGAACGGGTTCCGCCTGAGGGAAAGGAGGAGGCGTCCGGCTCGCCCTTGATGAGGGTTTTTCCGGAAAACTCAGCCATGGCCCCGCCATCGCCGGAGTATTCGAGGAAAGAATCGTGCTTTTCCGCGCCCAACCCGGTCAGGGGAATGAACCAATGGGTATAGTGGGAAGCGCCGTGTTCCAGTGCCCATTCCTTCATGCCTTGGGCGACTTGATCGGCGATGGAGGGATCCAGGGGTTCGCCCTTGATCGTGGTCGCGCGCAGTTTTTTGAGGACATCCTTCGATAGATATTTTTGTTGGGTCTGGTCGTTGAAAACGAGCGAACCGAATATTTCGTGCCCCGGCTCGGTCAGATAATTTTCCACGGGAGAAACTTCCTTTCCGATGGATAAGGCGATTTTCTTGCGGGATGAGGACATGAATGACTCCTTAGCGAGATATAGATAAAAGACCCAAGGTCAACGGAACGGCTTCCAGGAAAATGGCTCCACGAACAATTCAGGGTTTGGCAAAGCCGAAAAAAGAATCCTGGCCACGAAAGAGTAATGGCACAGGCGCGAAGCTTCAAGCCGGAAACCCTTTTTTATATAAAAAATTGACGGCGGAAAACTTATCCACAAAGAGGAAACTATTTTCGGAACAAGACTGTGAGTTTATGACAAATTCGTCCGGCAGGCCGCTGACAACCATGTTGAAAAAACGGAAAGTTGGCCTCGGAAACCGTTCAAAAGAGTGGGGTCCCACCCGGAATTTTCCCCTTTAAAAACGTGAAATTTTTCCTATTCGGGTTTCACGCTCACAATTCTCAACAAAACCGCCTCATGGGGACTGACAAACCCTTTATAACGATCGCTAAAAACCCCTAAGTCAGCGTGTTTCCAAATATCCCGAACGGAGGCTTGGCCCTTGGGGATTCCCAGATCCGTCCATTCCGCGGTGATCGTTTCATCCTTGTCCATCCGGTTGAACAAGGCCACGGCCCTCGCGTTGACGCCCTGCAGAACCTTGGAATAAACATACAAACCCTTGCCGTTTTCCCAGACGGCCACCCCTTGATGGCCCGCGGGATCCTGATCCACCGCGATGACTTCGGGGTTGACTAAAATCTCTTTGATCCATTTGGGCATGTGAATGACGTCGTTCCCGGCCAGGAGCGGGGCCGCCATCATGGCCCACATGCTGAAGTGAGACCGGCTTTCGGTTTGCGTGAGGCCGGGATGGCCCGCCAATTCGGGCATGTCGCTGAATACCTGACCGTGCTGGAAGTCGGCCACATCCTCGCACCCCACCACCAGCATGTCCGGGTCGTTCCAATTCCCCGGTCCGGCGAGGGCGGCCGTCCGCTCATTGGCGTCGAGGTTTTCCAAAACACGGCCCCAGTTGTCGCTGATATCAGCCGTGGTGCGCCACAATTGGCCCATGCCGGGCATCCAGTTTTTGAATTCCCAGGCGCAAAGGCTGAAAACGATGGGCCGCCCGGTGGCGAAGAGCGCGTCCCGCATCCTGCTGTAATCCCCGGCCTGGTTGGAGAAGAAGGCCGGGTTGCAATTGTCATACTTCACATAATCCACGCCCCAATCGGCGAAATCCTTGGCGTCGGTCGTCTCATGTCCGTAGGAGCCGGGACAAAGACCGACACAGGTTCGGGTGCCCCGATCGGCGTAGATGCCGAACTTGAATCCCCGGGCGTAAAGATAATCGGAGAGGGGCTTGAAGCCGTTGGGAAATTTCGCGGGGTTGGGTTGGAGGTGCCCGTTGAGTCGTTGGGGCAGGGCCCAGCCGTCATCCATGTTGATGTACCGGTACCCCGCGTCCCGCATGCCGTTGGCCGCCATAGCGTCCGCGACCTGGCGGAGCAGGGTGTCGCTGACACCGTCCTTAAAAGTATTCCAGGAATTCCAACCCATGGGCGGGGTGCGGGCCAGGCCGCGGGATAGGTCCCGCGAAGGGTTGGGCGCGCCGCATCCCCCCGCCATCCAGCCCAGTCCCAGGGTCCATAAAACGGAAATAACGTTTCGAATAAAGTTCCCCGAAGCGGAACCCTTTTGTCCTGAACAGTTGGGTTCAACCGGCTTCAGGGGCAAGATCCTTGGGAGGATCGGTGGGCTTCAGCCGATGAAAGAAATAATCGATGAAGTGCTTGTGCTGGAGGTACATGAACTCGAAGAGGGAATCCCGGAGGGGAAAGTTTTCCTCGTTTCCCAACCTGCGCAAAACTTCCTTGACGCAATAGTAGCGGGGGCCGGGCCCCTTGGGATCGTCGTCGTTTCTCCAGAAGATTTCCAGTTCCCCGACGAGGTAGAGGATCTCCACGCATTTTTCCATGAGTTCGGCCCCGTCGCTCATCTTCAAGACGTTCTGGCGCCTTAGGGTTTCGGCCACATAGTCGTCGGTGATATCCAGCTGGTCGTCGGGAAGGATGGCCTGGTCGATGAATTCTACCTTCATGGTTTGAACGAGATTGCAGGCGCTGAGGGCAAGGAGCAATTTCAAAAGATCTCCGGGAGGGACGGACTCGGAACGCTTGACCGATTCCAGCAGGATGAGACTGTCCTGCAGGCCGGTTTTTTCGATAAGTTCCTTGGCGATAAATAAACTGTCGCCGTTTCTTAGAATAAGCATCGTGCTTTATACCCCCCGAACCGCCTAAGCGCATCGAAGAAACCGGGTCTGGGACCCTTGTGGACATCCATCATTTTACTTGAGAGCGAGCGCTTCTTCCAAAATCTCATCGGGCAAGCCCCACTCCCGGTACCCCTGTTTCACCTGCATGAGATAACCCAGGTTGGGCTGGCCCAGGGGCGGATCGGGGAGGGAGAGCCGGTAGCTGACGGCCGGCACCTTCCCCCCGTCGTCCGTTTCCACTTCCACGTCGAGCCTTTGATAGGTGCCCTTTTCGACCGCTTCCGCCCGGTCCACGTAATGGATCATGATCTCGTCGAGTTCATAGAGGGTTCCGGGAACATACCGGGCGGGGTCGGGAATCAGGTTCACCACCGCCCCCTTTCGTTCGGCCGAATGGCCCATGAAGGCCAGCCGGTACCCTTTCAGGACGGCCCGGGTGTGGGGCCGGTTGCCCATGAGACGTCTTTCCAATTGGGCCCGCAGGAGACTGCTTCCATAGGCGAAATAATAAGGCATCAGCGCTCGGGGGTTTGGGTGACCAGTGCGTTATTCGCGTCCGGGGCCAGGAGGGCCCCGGTCGCCGAGATTTCACTCTGCAGGGTGACGATGAGGGGAGCCCCGTCTTGGCAAAGTTTCAATAGCGCCAGCCGGCCCGGCCCGGGGTTACCGGCCGACAGGACCGCCTGGTCCCCCTCCGCCCGGTTCAAATCAAAATTTCTCTTGAGGAGTGTCCCCGGCAGCGCTACCCAGGGCGGATTGGGTTGGGCGATCTCCGCCGTCAGGTGCCCCTTCTGGGTTTCATCCCGGTTGGCGGCAGTGAGGAAGGCCTTCCAATACCATCGGCTCGGGATCTTCATGACCAGGAAACGGCATTCGCCCCCGGCCATGACCATTTCGTACTTGGTGAAGGGATCCAGCACCGCGGGATTTTGCTCGGTTCCGGTGATTCCGACCCTCGTCTCCGTAGCAGAAGCCGTGGAGGACCCCAGCTCTTTCGAGACTTCCGAACAGGAAGCCTGCAGGAGGAGAAATAAACCGAGGACGGCCAACAAGCCGACCCGGACGGTTTGATTTTCAATTTTTTGACGAATCATTTTCAAAATCTCCAGGCCTGGATCGGAATGTTCCGCCACCCAGGATGCCCTACCCTATCGACGCCCGTCCGCCATCCGCGGGGCCGGCCAAACATTAAAAACCCTCTTCCATCCCCGGGGTATCGACAGGCTCCGGGACAGGGGTCTCAACGTACCGCTTGGGTTCATAAGCCGTCAACTGGGCGAGTGGAAAATAATGGTTAAGGATCTCGGCGCTTTTCTTCCCCGAAAGGGCCATGCCGCAGCAGCCCACCTGGCACAGGCCCACCCCATGGCCCCAGCCTCCGCCCTCGATCACGTATTCCACTGGCCATCCCTTGGCGTCGCACTGCGGTTCGATCCATATCAGGCTGGAACGGAGGCCCCCCAGGAAACGTCGGATGATATCCCCGTGCACCGTTTTAGTTCCCGCCGTTCCCTCCACCCTCAAAAGCTCGGCCCAGCCCGCGGCGGATCGCCGTTCGACCACCAGGCGGCGGATCCGGCCCGCTTCGGGAAGTCTCTTTTCCAGGTCTTTCACGGCAACGATCCTTTTCCATCGGTAGTTCGTGTAGCCCTTTAAGGTGGGAAGGTTGCAATAGGCCGGCGGTTCCTGCCGGCACCAATCCCTCAGGCGGGAGGGGGAAAGGGGAAATTCCAGGCCCAGGTTTTCGGACGAGTCAAAATCGGGCACTCCCACCACGGGCGCCTTGAACCCCCAGGCTTCCTCGTAGTCCTGGGTGTGGCCCCCGCACTGGGCGGAAAAGGCCACCGGCACCACGCGCCCCCCCTTCGTTAGGATCTCTCCCGCGGTGGCGTTGACAGCCTGGTTAGTGGCTTCCTCCTCGGCTCGCAGGCCCCGGTATACTTCGCAATGCACGCTATCGCAGACGTCAAAGCCTTCCGGATTGTGCCTCCCCAGCTTGGAAAGCACATAGGTGCGCGCCACGATGGCCTGGACCCGGAGGGCCTCCACGGGCCATTGGTAGGACATCTCGGCGGGCAATACCCCGGCCGTGTATTCCTCCAGGGAGACCCGGTTAATGACCTGGAACCCCGCCCCGGAACGGGGGGAGATTTCCATCCGTCCCCGGTAGGCCCGGTCCTCTTCCCGGGCGTAAAAATAACCGGTATTGGAAGGAACGGCGTGGACCTCAAAAGGCACCTTCGAGTCCAGGGGCGTGAATAGAAGTCGATGGCGGAAGGTGACCCAGGTTTTCCCATGGCCGTCGGAAAGAATCCATTTCTCGGGCCCCTGCCCGGTCTTGGGCTCAGGCAGGTAGAAAATCTCGTAGCTTCCGGCGGGAAGTACGGTAACCGGATTCCCGGCCGGGGTGGCCACTCCCAGGTCGCAAGAACACCGGAAGAGCATGTGCTTTAAACCGGTAAAGAGCCCGACGCGGATTGTGACCGGCGACGCGGCCAGGGGTGTTACGGCGGGAGCCTTCCAATTTTCCCACTGGTGCAGGCGCTCGACCTTGCGGTGGGAAACCACGCTGGGCGCCATCCGGCCCTCGTGTTCCGATTCTTTCTTTAATTCCGGGTCGTCCGGCTCGATCGCCAGGGCCTTCTCGTACATCTGAAGGGCTTCCGTGTGGCGTTTTTTCATGGCGAATATTTCCGCCAGGTAGCGGTAGGCCTTCTTCGTGCTGGGATCCCGTCGAACCGCGGCCTGGTACTCGGCCAGGGCCCGGTCCCAGTCCCCCAGCTGGCGGCAGACTTCCGCCAGGTCAAACCGGACCAGAGCGTTGTTCGAATCCAGGTGGGCGAGATGGGAAAACAAATCCCGAGCGGATTCCAGTTTTTCCTGCCGGGGATTCCCGCGCGGAACCTGTTTCAGGACCGCTTGGAACATCCGGAGGCGGGCCAGTCCCCAGAGAAGATCCGGATCATCGGGATGATCCTTCAGGAGGGCGACCAAGGGTCCTTCCGCGTCCGCCCATCGGCCCATCTGGCCCAGGGCCAGTGCCCATCGCGCCCTCACCGTCCAGTCCTCTTTTTGCGAAAGGTAGGATTGGTAGGCGTCCACCGCGCCGGGCCAATCCCCCCGGCTCTTCTCCAGGTCCGCCCATTCCAGATAGAGGGAAAGCTGGGAGGGATCCTTTTCCAGGGTCTGGTGGAGAATTTCCAGGGCGCGATCCCCCTCCCCCTGAGCGAACCACCGGCCCAATTGGGCCTGGAGGTTATCCGCGAGAAGAGGGGCGGGATAAAAAAAGAGGAGGAGAAAAAGCATTCCGACCACAGGGGGAAAAAACCGCAACCGGCCATATCTTAAGGAGAGGGAATCTAACAAGCCCGTTCCACGGAAAAGGAACGGTAGGGGACCCGCCTTACTTTTGGGCGTACTCAAGGCGCTTGGGAGCCAGAACCGATTCATCCCGGGAGGACCAGTAGCCCGTGTTGTCGATGACTTCCAGGTTGGGCACGTAGCGTTTTTTCACGTAGTCCAGGAGCTTGACCAGGGAGATATGGAGCATGGGCTCCGCCGAGCCGAGCGTGGTCGAAGTATGAACTTGGTGCAAAAACTGGCGCGGAGCTTGGCCTTTCCCCTTGACCGGGGAGGCCTCCGGGTTTTTCTCGTGATAAATATGGGAGAGATAGCCGTCCTTGTCGAAGGTCAGCTGGAGCGGGGTGGATCCCTTTTGCAGGGTCAGGCGAATGCCCTTGAGCGTCAAACGGCCACCCGGAACTTCCCCTTCGTGCGCGTAGGCATGGTCTACCATCTCATGGGTCCAACCGGAAACCTGGGCGATTTCCCGGAATTCTTCCTGGAGGTCGCGGATCAGTTCCAGGTTCTTGATTTTTCCGAAATAATGGACCGTGGTGGACATGAGACCCCCTTTCTCTTTAATCATGTTTGGCCGGTATTCCCGGCCAGGACTTCCGTCCCGCTTGGGACTTCTGAAAAAATCGGCATTTCAAGCTGGCCGTGTTTCCCGATCTTCGGTTCATCGGGCAAATCCCGAAAAAGCTTCCGGAGATTCTTTCCGGCCTTGAAGGAAACCTTTTGATAGGGTGGAAGGGCGATGATGAGGTTTCGGTTCATGTCCCGGCCCTTTCGGCCCGAGACCGTCCTGGTTTGAAATACTCCAAAATTCCTGATTTCAATTCTCTGGCCATTTACCAGACCATCTGTCAGCACTCGAACAATACGCCTTACCACGACTTGCGCGTCAGGCTTAGCAAGTTTTGTAGTTTTGGCGACCGCAGCTACTATATCTGGTAGTCCGACCTTCATGAGCGGATTATATGAAGAGTGTTAATTCGATGTCAATAAACGGAAATATTTGGTTATTTTCAAGGGGTGAGCGAAAAACAAACCGTTCTTAATCTTTTTTTCTCCATCGGGAAAACCAAGCGGCCCCGAGCCAACCCGCCGCGAGGGTGAAGAAGGCCACGGGCAGGAGATGGGCCATCCACAGATGCCCCGCTTCAAGGTTTGGGCAATGCAATTGAACCGTCAGGGAACCCAGCAGAAAAGCCGAGGCCCCGCTCCAGGCCCCGGACCAAAAGGGGTGGAAAGAAGCGTTTTTCGAGAGCCACCAACCCAAAAGAACCCAGGGGACCAACCCGAGTAAAGATATCGCCCGAAAACAAGCCCAACCCTCGACAAATTCTTTCCAGGGGTCGAAAGAATGACATCCGCCGTTCAACAAGAAGAAAGGAAAGGCATAAACCGACACCAGCAGGAAAAGGGAGATCCCCTTTCGGATCATTCCTTTTTCCCGGCCTGGAAGGCTCGAAGAAATGGCTTCCCAGGCGGCCAGACCGGCCCCGGCAAAAAGAAGCCCTATATATAAAGACCCTCGTGGAAGCGCCATCAGGCTTCCGCCAGGATCCATGCCCATCATCCCCAAAGCGACTCCCGAGATCACCATCGCCGACAAGAGCCAAAGGCCCCACTGGGTCAAAGCCGGAGTCACTGGGGGAGCCGGTTTGGAATCCGTTACGATTTTTCCCACCAGGTTATCGTGGAATCGGGTCATGTCAGGTACGGATCGGGAGCGGTTGGTTGTTTTCATGGTTTTTTCTCCGTCAAGATCCGCCTCAGTTCCCTGTAGCCCCGATGCGCCCGAACCTTCAGGGCTCCCACCGAGATGCCCAGTTGCTTGGACGCCTCTTCCAGGCTTAAACCTTTTATTTTCAAAAGTTCCACCGCTACCCGGTTGTCTTCCGGCAAGCCCTGCAAGGCCAGGTGAATCTCATCGTTCAAACTGGAATCTTCATTTTCACGAATAATCTCGGGCAGGGTCTCGGTCGGCACTTCCCGCTCGGCGAATCGGCGGTTTTTTTTCATCGCGTCCAGCATGGAATTTCTAGCCACCGTGAACAGCCAGGGACCCAGGGGCCTTCCTGGCTCGTAGGAGTGCCTGGCTTTGTGGAGCGTCAGGAGCACCTCCTGATACACATCCGGGACCAGTTCCTGGTTAAAGACCCGGCGTCGGACGAAATTAAAAAGCACAGGACCGATTTCATCCAGAAATTGCCGGTAGGACTCCGGGTCCCCGGCTTGGATCTTCACCATCAACACTTCCCACGAAACCCATTGGTCCTTATCCCAGGGGTCCGGGCTTTTTGGGGTTTGGGAAGAATTTTTATTCTTGGACGGGGCCAAAGGCATTCCTTTGAAGTACGATTCGAAGGTTTAGGAAGTTACAGGGAAAGGGAAAAGCTCCGCGGATTATCCCAGCAGGTTCAGGGCCTGTTCGGGTTCCAGCAGCCGGCAGGTGTAGATGGGCGTGTCCCGAACCGTGTATCTGGAGCCCTGGGTTTCCCGCAAGGCCATCACCAGGTCCAAGAAGTCCTTGGGCTCATCCGACTCGAAGGCCACCACAAAATCCTGGTCATCCAGTCCAAAACTGTAGGTGGTGTTGAGCTTGACCGTGGGATACATGGACCCGACCCGGATATGCTCATCCATCACCTTCTGGCGTACTTCCTTGGAAAGCAGATACCATTCGCGCGACTTCACGAAGGGATAGATAAAGATGTATTTGTATTTGCCGGGGACCACCTGATTGCGGGCGCCGTCCTGCCCCTCGTGGGCATGCTTGTCGATGTAGATGCTCCGCTTGGTCATGGCCAGGTAGGAAGCGGGGGTTTTTAGGTAGGGTCCCATCTCGCTCTTGAAGATCGCGGAGCTGTTGCGCTGAAAGCTGTCCAGGTCGTAACTGATGCGCCAGAGCATTAGGTCCACGTCGGCCCGGAACCCCACCGTGGAATAGGACAGAAGGATGCCTTCTTTTTTGAATCCTTCAAGAACTTTCAACAGGGACTTCTTCGCGTTATTGCGTTTGGAACCCGAAAGGGCGCGAAAGTCTTCCGAGACCTTGTAAAAAGAGAAATTGACGAATTGCTGTTTGACCGGAGCGGCGGGCGGATTCGATGTGGAATGGGCTAATTTAGACTCGGACATGGGGTCCCCTTATGGTTTGATTGCGGGCCGTATTGTACGGGGGTATCTCTTAAAAATCAAAATACACAGGTTTCTTTGCCATTTAGCCCCGATAACTCAAAAGCGAAACGAACCTTAAAATAGTAGGATAACCCCGGTATTTAGATTCAATAACAAGGCAATAATATCTACTTTGATCCCGCGCCAAAAAAGGAAAGCCCAATCACATCCCCCATTAAACCCGCTCCCACCTATAAACCTTGGATTTATTTTTTTGTTTTTGCTTCGGCTAATTTTGTTCTTTCCGATTTCAATCTTTCTAACACCGCAAAATTTGCAATCATGGGGTTGGGTGTTTTTCTTCCCCTTCTGGAATCCATTTGGAGCTTAGAAAAAGAACATTCTGCCGGCACTCTCCCACTCGACCAGGAATTTCTGCCGCCGATCCCGCGGTGGGTTTGGCTCATTTTGGGATTCATCGTTTTTTTCATTCATTTTTTAAAAATAGCCGACCCTATTCCAATTCCCGCAGGGGATGACTGCCTCACCGCAATCATCTCCATCGACCTCAGCGAAAAATGGAATTGGAAACCTTTTTATTTTTCGGCTCAACATCCCGCGCCGTATTTCTGGATCAACAGTTTTTTCTTCAAATGCGTTCCTTCGACATTCACATCCTTACGTTCGACCTCGGCTTTCATCGCGGTTTTGGTTGTCCCTCTTTTCTACTGGGCGCTCAGAAATATTTTTTCAATATCATTCGGCTTTTTAGGCGCGTGCCTGATGGCCCTGAGCCTCTGGTGTTTTAACTTTGGTCGAATGTGTAGTTTTGGCGTGACAATATTGCCGTGGGAATTGGTCTGCCTTTTCTTATTGAGTCGTTTCATTAAAGAATCCGAACCCGCGGGTCAAAAAAGAAAATTAGCCGTTTTGGGGTTTTGGGCTGGTTTAGGATATCTTTGCTTTCCCACTTGGCCATTCGTTCTTGCGGTCGTGTTCGTGACCATTCTATTAGAACATTTTCGTCAAAAACCGCAATCCCCCACCAGCCTCTTGTGGTTTTTAATTTTCTTTTTCATTTCGTTTTTCCCTCTCCTGATCGCGATCTGGACCCGTCAGTACAGCCTAGCCGACAGGCTAGCGTCCTCCTTGGCGAACAACCGATCAGGGGAGGAGCATTTTTTAAACGCCTTCTCGTATTTTTCAGCCTTTTTTTGGGGCCCCCTGAAAGGAATCGTGGTGGGCTACGCCGAAAATTTCGAGAGACTTAATCCACTATTGGGTGCGGCTTTCTTTCTCGGATTCATCCAGCTTTTCCGATATCGGAGGACACCCATTTGCCGATGGGCAATACTGGCCTCTTTCATCTTCTTCCTACCGGCGCTTGTTTCCACCTACTTGGAGACTTTTAGGGTTCTGGCGTTATTACCTCTTTTGCTTTCAGTGACGGCCTGGGGACTCCTTGACCTCCTACTGACGGTTCGAAAGGAGCGGCGATTTTTTGTTTTAGGGATTTTTCTGACCTGCTCCGCTTCAATCGACAGTGTCCGGATCGTCAATTATTTTTCCTCGCCCGACCAAATAGCGGGCCAGAATTACATCAAATCTCTTAAAAACATTTCCCTTTCCAGGGGCCCGGCCCTAATTCTGTCGGACTTTCTTCCCAAGGGGAATCCCGATCTTTTCATGGATACCTATGATTTCAACGCGGCCCAAAACCCCCGTTTCAACCCCGAGGCCTCGAAATGGGCCTTGTTATCAGCTAACCGGCATTATTATCCTTATTTGAAGAGCCTCTTTCCGGACGCCCAGTGGAACTTTTCCGATCTTACGGCTACGGATGATGAGGGCATGCTGGGGTTCATTCCCTTCGACGATAAGAACCAAGGGGTTTTGAGACGGTGGGTCACGGCTCAAATGTATTTTCACAGATTAAACTCGGAAATAACCGGCATAAACCAGCCGCGAACTTACGAAATCGCTTGTAATACCCTGGCCGAAGGCCAAACCCTCGTTCAAGGGGATCGGTTCCTGGAATCATGCTATTGGGAAAAGGCAGCGGATTTTTACTACAACCATGACTTTCAAAACCACTATGCCGACCTGGTCAACGCCCTCCGCCAGGCGATTGGGCAGGGTTATCCCGCCGCGCATTTGTATTACAGATTGGGAAGTTTGTATCTTCGAAAAAAACAATTCGCCGAGTCGCGAAAGGCTTTCGAGTTCGCTTTAAAAGCGGAACCCCATTACACGGATGTCTTGGAGGCCGAAAATCTGTTGAACGGCCTGGACCCTCCCACCCATCACTAGCAGCGGCGATCCCCTTCCTCAAGCCAGGAGAAGATCCAATGGGTTCCATGCCGGAAATTTTTATGGCGGCGTGATCCTCACCGTTCCCGCCTCGGCGAACCGGCTGTCGCCGGGCATGACAATCCCCTCCGTCGCAGGCCAAAAATCATCCCCCGCCTTCCCCGCCCCCACGCTGAATTGCACGAGGGATTGGTTCTCTCCGCGACCGGTGAACTTCTCGAGATTTTGGGCGGAGGCCCGCTCGTAAAACTCCTGGCGGAAAGACTCCTGACCCGATCGGATCTCGGCCGGCATTTTCTGGAGAGCGACGACCACCTGGTACATTCCGGGAGGGAAATCGGAGGGAACCATCAAGACCCTTTCCTCGTCGTAGGTCTTTCCCCGTTGAAGGCGGGAGAATGAATAAAGCGGCGGTTCATGGATATCGTGAAGCCAGAAAACGCCGTCCTTGAGCGGGTAATTCCCTTTCTCATCCAGGAACAAAACCATCACCTGGGCCGCACCATCCTCCGGACCCGGGCCCCGGCGGTCCCAGAGGTAATGCAGGGTGAGGATCCCTCCCGCTTCCACATCCGACGGAATAACTTCGAGTTTTTTTAACTCCACCTGATGCCAAGCGGCCAAAGGCGAGTCTTTCGTCAAAGGCATCGTGGGAAGCTCGGGAATATTTCCCCAAACCACCCGGTAAAGAGGTCCCCAGGTTTCAAAGGAGTAACCCGGGGGAAGGGGATAGGGCCGGGTTACGAAAAATCTTCTTCCACTCGTCAGGGCCGATTGGATCAATGGCGCGACCCGGGAGGGCGGGGTTCCCGGCTCGATTAAATCCACGCCCCGGTGAAAGCTGAACGATTCCTGGTAACCCGCCAGTGGAAAATATTCGTTCTCCTCGCTGGGATAATAGAGCGCGTCCTTCCCCATGAGGGTCAAAAGATCGCGGGCATAATCCTCCGCGCTTCGGTCCATCCGGCGGTCCCATAAATGCCCAAGTGAAAAGGCCTGAACCACCGCCCAACCCGACAGAATCAGCCAAACAAGATTGCGTCTCATGGGCCTTTTGGAAATGAAGGGTTCCATCCAGCCCAGTCCGAAGGCGGCAAAAAGGCCCGCCACCGCCCAGCTGAAAAGGACCTGATGGGATTCAAACGTGGGAAAAGGGATGGTGAATACGAAGAGAGTTTCGAGCGCCGCCCATCCGAGGGCCGCCCACAAGAAAGCCGGCGTTTCCCCTCTGGAACGGATGGTGGCATAAAGGCCAACCAGGACCAGGATTAAGCCCAGGGGCGTCAAGTCGGTCCAGTAGTGGGCCGCCATCTGGGAAAAAACAATATGGATATTCTGAAGCGAAACGATCCCGACATAATGGGAAAACTTGAGAGCAAGCACCTGCCTCATGAATGGGATGATCCGGGTGAGATCAGCGAAGGCGATGGAAGGTTTGAGGGCGGACCTCAGGGGTAGGTAAAGGGCTGTGCTCCACCCCAACAAGAAGAAAGAAACAACCGCTGCCAGCCGCTTAATGTTTCCCTCACCGTTATTTCGGCCTTTGCGTAAAAGGAGGATGCCCGCGAAGGGCAGGGCAAAAAAGATCGTGGGGCGAAAAACCACGCCCGCCCCCAGGGTAAAAAGAAAAAGCCACTCCCGCCGGCGGTTTTGTCCGGATTCCTCTTCCGTTCCCAGCAACCAAAGCAAAAAAAGGGCGATGAGAAGATAAAGCGAATAGACCAGGGGAACCAGGGAATACCGCCACCAGGGAAGGCTAAAACTCCAGATCAAGGAGAGAATCAACATCCAGCGATGAGTCTCCCGTTTGGGCGATAGTCGGCAGGCCAGACGCCAAAATAAAAAGGAAGCAAGGGCGGAACAGGCGGTGGAAAGGAATCCCAGCCTCCAGGCCGGCGTGGAAAAGGGCAAGAGCAAGAAGCACTTGCCCAAGAGGTGAAAAAGTACCTGTCCCGAGGGATGGGAAATTCCCAAACAGGCGGTGGCACCCACCATTTCACCCGTGTCGTACCAGGCCAAATAGGGAGAAATCAGGCAGGCGTTCAGCAGAAGAAGCGCCGTGAACAATGCCAGGAAATAAAGTTTTCCCGGGGGGGCGGGCGAACCCTTCGAGGGAAGGGTCATGGCGCTTTTTTGAGCCTCTCGATATTGGGCGCAACCTGGCCGGAGGGATCAGCTAACCCCAAGCTCTTGAGCATGTCCTGGGCGGCCTGGTAGGTCAGCAGCGCTTCCGCCTTCTTGCCCGACTTTTCCAGGGCCTCGGCCTTGAACAGATAGGCGGGAAGAAAATTCGGGAATTCGTCGATGGCCTTCTGGGCCGGGCCGATCGCTTCCCTCGCCCGGCCCAGACGAAGCAACAGCATAGCCTGGTCGGTAAACCCCATGGGCATCTGGGGCCCGGTTTTTAAAAGCTGGGTCTCCAGGTCCAACGCCTCTTCCAGTCGGCCCCGCTTGATGAGGCTCTGAATCTGGTTGTCCTGAAAATCCCGATCATAGGGGGAACAATCGATGGCTTTCTGAAAATCGCCTTGAGCCTCGAGAAAAAACTTTTCTCTTTCCAGCAAAGCGGGGCTCTTGCTTGCCCGCGCGTCCTGAAGGACGCCCAAAAGGTTCCAGCTTTGCCCATAATTTGATCGGAAGAAAAGGGCCTTTCGTTCCTGGTGTTCGGACTGGTCCCAGAGGCCAGCCTGGTAAAGGGAGGCAGACTTGAGGTCCAGCATCCGGGCGGCAAAATCGCGGTAGCTTCCTACTCCCAGGCTCCAGCCTAAAAATACCAGCAGGACCGCGCTACCCGCCAAGAAGGCCCGGAGGGAAAAACGAAATTCCGCGCGCAGATCCTCAGGGGCGGGCTTTTCGGCCAGGGCGAAGGTGATGGCTCCCAGGAGAACCAGCCGGTGGGACCATTCGTGGAAGGTGAAGTCGACGAAGTTATGGGCGCATTCGATCAGCATCAGATAAAAAACCGTCTCCGCCACCCGCGGGGGGTTATCCAGGGGCTGAAAGGCGGGGGTCTGGCGGGCCCTTTCCCAGAACTGCCGGACCACCGACCAGAGGAACAACAGGAGGATCCCCAGTGCCGGCCATCCGCATTCGGCGGCGACTTGCAGATACTCGTTATGGGCGGCGGTGGTTGCGGTGTTCCATAGGAAATCCGCCCGGAAGGAGGGATAAACCGATTGGAAGGTTCCCGGGCCAAATCCCCAGAGGGGCTGTTCCAGGGCCATGTTCCATCCGGAAGACCAGACGTCGAAGCGGAAAAAGGCGCGGGGGTCCAGTTCCAGGGCGTGGAACAGGCGGTTGATCATGAAGGAAACGGAAAAGGCCAGGAATAGGATAAAAACCCCGAACAAGATCCATTGACGGTTTCCCCACCGGTGCATCCGGTCCTCGATCTCTTCCATGTGGAGGATGCAATAAAGAACCACGGCCAGCACCATGGCCACCAGGGCGCCCCGGCTTTCGGTGAGACCCCAGCCCAAAAGAAGGAAGCTCATCGCCACGGCGGAAACGGCGCCCCCCCGGAGTTTTTTCAACGTGAACCAGACCAGCGCCAGCCCTAAGAAACCCGCGGCAATGTTCTGGTTAGGGAAGAGTCCCTGGCGAGGCATAATCCAGTCGAACCGGCCCGGAAGCAAGTCATGGATAGCGGTGGAAGAAATGAGAACAAACCCGGCGGCCAGGGCGGTCCAGAAAAAGACCCTTTCGAACCATTCCCAAACCCCGGGCCAAAGTTTCCAAATCGCCCGGAGGGAAAACCACCACAGCAAAAGGGCGAGATAGCTTTTGAAGGCATAGAGGCTGTCAAAGGCCTGCTTGGAATTCTTGACGGACAGAAGAACCCAGCCGGACAAAAGGATCAGGAGAAAATCGGGAAGGTCCAAAACCAGTATGGACCGGTTTTCCCGGCGCGCCCAGGAAGCGCCCAAGCAAAGAAGAAAGACCACCAAGCTCACCCAGCGCATGATCCAGTCCTCGGTCAACCAGGCAGGAACGGGAGTCACGGGCACGAGCGTCACGAGGGGGATCAAGGCAAGAAAAAGCAGGCCCACCAGGCGTCCGGTCAGGTCCGTGGGGAAAGTCGGGTTGGCAAAAGAGGGTTTCATGGGTTCGTCGGGCCTTCGGGCATCGAATTTCAGGCCATTCTACTTCTTTCGCGGGGGGAGTCCATCCGGGAAAAGGGTTCTTCCCTACCCCTTTTTCGGTTCCATCACTTCCTGGTAGAGGGCCTCGATTTGGCGGAGCATTTCCGGGATGAGAAAACTACCCTTCAAAGCCATTTGTCCGGCCTGCCCCATCCGCTTCCCCAGCGCCCGATCCTTCAGGATCCGTTCCAGGCTTTGGGCCATCCGGGGGATGTCGTGGGGCGGGTGCAGGAACCCCGTCACCCCTTCCTCCACCGCCTCGGGCGTTCCCGACACCCGGGTGGCCACAACTGGTTTTCCCGCCGCCATGGCTTGAAGCACGACCCGGGGTAAGCCCTCATAGAGGGAAGTCAACAAAAGCACATCCGCAGCGGCTAATAAGTTTCCGACATCCTCCCTCCATCCCAAAAGCCTGAAATTTTCCCTCAATCCCCTTTTGACGATTTCTTTTTCGATCTTTTCCCTTAAAGGTCCGTCGCCTGCCCATAAAAGAAGGAAGTTCGGGCAAAGCGGTTTCAAGGCTTCTCCGGCGAGAACCACATCGAGGGGGGATTTTTGATTTTTGAAATTGGAGAGCACTAAAATTCGGGGCCGATCCAGCTCGCCGAACTCTTTTCGGGCTTGGACAACCGCGGGGGGAGACAAACGGTATAGCCGGGGATCGATCCCACTGTGGATCACCCGGTATTGATCTTTTTTTCCAATACCCGAAAACAATCCCGTACGCCGGTTCTCGTCACTGACCGCGATGATTCGGTCTGTCAACTTGGCCGCTCTTCTCTCCAGCGCCTGGTAAAGCCAACGGACTGGGGCAAGCTGGCGAGGATGGAACCCCCAGCCGTGGACCGTGTGGATGACGTGAGGAACCTCGGCGGAACGAGCCGCGTAACGTCCCAGGATTCCCGCTTTCGAACTGTGGGTGTGGACCAGGTCTACCTTTTCATCTTTCAGGATCCGGCGGATGGCCCCGTAAGCTTTCCAGTCCCAGGAGGGGGAAATCGGATGTTTGAGTTCGGTGAGGAAATAAGTCTTCACACCCGTGAGTTTCCGGGCTTCTTTGTCGAGAAAACCACCCACACCCGTCACAAGAAACACGTCGTACTTTTCTCGGTCGTGGTGAGCGCAGCAGTAGAGGGTGTTCTGTTGGGCCCCGCCCAGGTCCAGACGGGTGATGACATGGGCGATTTTGAGACGGCGGGTCACGAGACAGGTCTTCTAGGGCGCATCGGGAGAAGCGGGGGCATCGTCGAGTGGCGCGGAAGCTTCCGATACCGCGGGCTCCTCGGAAGCGATCGGCAGGGGAAGAACCCCTTTTTTCTTGGAAGCTTTTTCCTTGCGGGCGGCCTTCTTGGCCTGTTTCTCATCCACCTTGGCTGCCTCGATGGCCTCATGATCCACGCCCGTGATGGGCTGGATCTGCGCCTTGATGGCCTGTTCCTCGTCCTCGGCCTCCACGAACTTCTTGAGCCATTCCCATTCCCGGGCCAGACCTTCCTTTAAAGGCGTCCGGGGTTTCACGCCGAATATTTTTTCGAGTTTGGTCGTGTCCGCCCGGGTGGAAAATACATCACCCTTCTGGCGTTCCAGGTAGGTTTTGGGACTGATCTTTCCGCTGATTTCTTCCAGGATTGTGACTGCCTCCATCAGGGTGGCTGGGGAACCCCCGCCTACGTTGATGATTTGTCCCACGGCCTCGGGATTCGTCAACGAAGCCGCGATGATTTCCACCACATCGTCCACATACGTGAAATCCCTGACCTGTTTCCCGTCGCCATAGATGCTCATTGCGGCGTCGTGCAGGATGCTGTGGCAGAACCGGTTGAAGGCCATGTCAGGTCTCTGCCCCGGACCGTAGACGGAAAAGAAGCGGAGGGAGACCGTGGGCAGTTTGTATTCCTGGTGGTACAACTGGCAAAGGTTTTCCGCGGCCAGCTTGGTGACCCCGTAGGGGCTCCGGGGCTTACAGGCCATTTCCTCATTCAGGATCGCGACCGGTTCCCCCGGGAGGGGGGCCAGGTCGCCGTAAACCGAGGAGGAGGAGGCGTACACGAAACGTTTGAGCTTGTTGCCCTTGGATTCCTCTAGAAGCCTCTGGGTGACCTGAAGGTTATTGGTGACGTAGCGGTGAAAGGAGGTTCCCCACGAACCCCGAACACCCGGCTGGCCCGCCAAATGCACGACCGCTTCGGTGCCTTTCAAGACTTTCACCAAAGCCATGGTGGACAGGTTGTCCTCGACGAGCTTGAACTGGGGATGCAAAAGGGTCTGGTAGAGATTTTTTTCTTTCTGGGCTCGGGAATAAAATATATCGAAATCGTCCACCCCCATGACCTCATGGCCCTCTTTCAAGAGCCGATCCACCACGTGGGAACCGATAAAACCCGCGCAACCCGTGACCAATATCTTCATGTTGCCTGTCTCTCCTTGGGAAGTCTCATTATATCGAATCGATCAAAAAGCGGATTCGGTCAGTACGATGGCCCGTAAATACTCCGTTTCGGGAACCGCCAATAGGATCGGATGATCCAGGGGCTGGGTGACGCGCTCCGCCAGGCGGAAGGAACGGCCCGATTCCTCGATGGATTCGCGAAGAACCGCCTCTAAAACGTTCCAGGGAAAATGATGGGAACAGGTCGCCGTGATCAGGAAACCCCCGGGGTTCAAGATTCCAAGGGAAAGGGAAACCAATCGTTTCAATGCCTGTTTACCTTCCGGGATCTCATGGGCGCTCTTGGCCAGGGGTGGCGGGTCCAAAAGAATACCGTCGAAATTCTCTCCCGCTTTGCGAAGTTCCCTTAGGTCTTTGAAACTGTCGGCTTTCTCAAATCGGGTTTTCGATTCCACGCCGTTGGCCTTCGCGTTCTCCTGAGCTTCCTCCACCGCCTGTTGGGAGGATTCCAGCCCCACGACTTCCCTCGCGCCCCCCAGGGCGGCCTGGATGGAAGCGGCTCCGGTATAACTAAAAGCGTCGAGGACCTTCTTTCCTTTGGAAAGGGATTGAAAGCGGCGGCGTCCTTCCCGGAAGTCCAGGTAGAATCCCGTCTTTTGGCCTTGATCCGGACGAACCTTGAAAGAAGCGGAACCTTCCTTGAAGGTCAAAGGAAAGGAACCTGGCTCGGTGAGCCATCCCTGATATTCGGGCATGGCTTCTTTCTGGCAGATCTCCCCCATGGTCTTCTCGTATACGCTGGGGAAGCCCTGCTTCACCAGGACTTCCGTCACGGCGGGTAGAAAAGGTTTCAAGCCGGCGCTGAAACAGGACACCACCACTGTTTTTCCGAAGGCGTCGGCAATGAGTCCCGGCAACCCGTCACCTTCCCCGAAGAGTAGGCGGACCCCGTCGGTTTCACCCGAGTCAAGAAGGGGCCTGCGCTGGGCCACGGCTTCTTCCACCCGCCTGCGGATCAGGCCGTTATCCACATCCTGAGAAAAATCACGGGTCAGAAGACGGATGAGTATCTTGGAGGAGGGATTAGCGATACCCCGGCCGACGGGCTGGCCCTTGGCGGTCATGACTTCGACCAGGGTTCCTTGGGAGAGGCCGGATGATTTATCCACCTCGTTGGCGAACACCCAGGGGTGCCCAGCCAGAAGTCGATCCTCTTCTTTAGGTTTTAATTTGACACGGATATAAACGGGCAAAAGAGCCTCTTTCACGGGGTGCGTTTAACAAACTCCCCTGGCGGGTAATTTTTTTAGAATTTAAGGACGAAGGCGGTTTGAGTCGGACGGAAAGCCTGGGCCACCTGAAGCCGGACAGGATCCTGTAGCCAAGCCTGATTGCTGCGGAGAAACTCGGTTTGGGTTCGCTGGTCCACCTCGTAGTCATGGGGCATGATCATGGAGCCGATGACGATTCCCGCGCATAACCCCAGGGCCCCGCCGATGAACATATTGGAAGTGTACTGGGTATCGTCCGCGGAGCTGAACCGATCCGCAACGACCAGCCCGAGAGCCAATCCCACAATCCCGGAGGAAACAATTTCGAGCGACCGGGCGTCGTTGTTGACGCTCGGACCCCGGTCATGGTTGTCCATTTGCCGGTATTCTTTGACCTTGGCGTCCTGGTTCAGGTCGCCCACCCAGTCGAAAAGATCGAAATGATCGGGCCGAGTCTTCACCTCGTGGGGGTCATTCTGGCCGTTATCTTCTTCCCAGAACAGGGCGTGGGCCTGAGGCACCAGGGCTGGAACGAAAAGGCCCGAAAAGCAAAGGGCGCAAACCAGGAAAAAGGCGGTTTTAAAGGCGGAAAGTTTGAAAGTCATTCGAAAATTATACCTACAATCGTTTTGAAGGAAAGAATAAAAACCCGTTCAAGACCCTGCAGCCTTATTTGGCCGGGCAAAGATACGGCCCTGGGGTTTTTGGATGATACCGCCGCCGATAACGCCATCCCCTTCATAAAAAACAGTTGATTGGCCTGGGGTCACCGCACGGGCGGGATCCGTCAAAACCACCCGGACCCTTCCAGGTCCGTCCGGATAAATCATTGCCGACTGTTCCAATGAACGGTAGCGGATCTTGGCCAGGACTTCCCGGGGAGAAGTAAGAGGTTCCCAGGCCATCCAGTTCATTTCCCCGACCGTGAATTCTTTGACCAGGGTATCCTCATCCCGGCCCACGACCACGGTCGCGGTTTCCGGATTGAGTTCCACCACAAAATAGGGGCCGCCGGATAATCCCATGCCCTTGCGCTGTCCGATGGTATAACCCGCCACTCCCTCATGCCGGCCCAGGATTGTTCCCTCCACATCCACGATGTTTCCCGGGACGAAGGCCCGGGGCCGGTGGATCTTCACGAAATCCCGGTAGCTCTTCTGGGTGACGAAACAAATTTCCATGCTTTCAGGTTTTTCAGCGGTATTGAGTCCCAAGCTCCTGGCTTTTTCCCGCACTTCAGGCTTGGTGATTTCCCCCAAAGGAAACAACAAATGGGACAGGAGTTTTTGACTTAGTTTATATAGAACATAACTTTGGTCTTTATCCGGGTCAGCGGCCTTGAGGATCCGCCAACGGCCCGTGGACGGATCCTGGTCCAAGCGGGCGTAATGACCGGTGGCCAGTTTCTCGCAGCCCAGTTCCAATGCCTGTTTGAGCAAAAGGGGCAGTTTGGCGAAACGGTTGCATTCTACACAAGGGTTGGGCGTGAGGCCCTGTTCGTATTCGTCTAAGAATCGGTCCACCACCTTGGCGCGAAAAACATCCAGGCCTTCGTTCACGTAATGGGGTGCGCCGAGCTTCAGGGCTACGTTTCGGGCGTCCTGGATGTCTTCCACCGAGCAGCACCGCTGGCCCTTAGGCTCGACCTGTTCGACCTTCACGGCCCCGTTTTCCCCCGGCGTGATTTCGCAGGGTAAAATTTTGAGGGTCAGCCCCACCACGTCATGACCCTGCTCTTTTAAGAGCCCTAGAACCGTAGAGGAATCCACCCCCCCGCTCATCGCGACACCTATTTTCATTTTCGAATCCCACTCTTTTCAGTAAAAACAAAACATTGGCCATGAGCTTATACCATCTATCCGGTCAGTTCCAATCCAGAGGCATAAATACGGGACTATACGTGGATAATGGCGACCCCTTTATTTCGTCCGATTTTAGGAAAACGGTTTTTTAGAGCTTTTGTCCAAATACGTTTATCTGCGGAGCATTTTGAATCTTCTTTTGTATATCACCTAGATCTCTGATGAATAAAGTGTTTCCTTTAAGATTTATCCGATTCTGCGACACAAGCAGCTCTCTTTTGAACGGATTATATTCATAAGGCAAAAAGTCGCTTTTCGTCATCATCGACAAAATCATTTCATCGCTATATCCATACCTGTTCCCGCTACCGTTTGTCTCGACAAGAACAACACGCAAAGAAGATTTTCTCAAAGTGTTTTTGGCGCCCATCAAAACCGGGATTTCATAACCTTCAACATCGATCTTTAATGCAGTCGGTTTTTCATTTTTAAGAACATGATCCAAGGTAACCACTTTTACCTTCACGAAATTCGTTTTGGGTTCTTCAATAGCCACATGATTCGTAACATTCTCCCCCGAGGTAAAATAAAGCGACTCTTGCTTTTGACCTACACCCGCATTTAAAAAGCGGACTCGGCAGTCCAATTGATTTAAACGGATATTATTTGATAATCGGGTATAAGTTTCCGGAACAGGTTCAAAGGCGAATCCGCATGCGCCTTTAACACCGCAAGCAAGTAATGTATACAAACCAACGTTTGCACCAACGTCAACAAACAGGTCGTGGTTGTCGATGTAATGCAGAAAAAAAGCCATATCTTCAAATTCCAAAAGGCCCACATAAATACTTTCGACTAAACCCGTCTCACCTTTGCGAACAATAAACTTCACCCCACCGATCCATTGATAAATAAATTCTCCGGGCATCAATCGGCAAGCAGTTTGCCAGGTAACATACCGGCAAAACGCGCCCAAGTAGTTTGATTTAGATAATGGATGCTTTGCGATTAATCGAATTGTCTTTAAAAAAGCCATCTAACCCTCGTCAGTTTTGATTAATGCCCGCTAAATAAGCTATTAACTGATCAAATAGCTAACTTCTTCATTAGATTCCATGCAAGTCGGCTTTTCCAAAGAAGATATAATCAAGGAACTTAAAACGAACCAAAAGCAGTGCAGTCAGATTCACTTTTCAATAATTAGAACTAATTGCAACCCCGTTAAAATTCCCCCCCGAAAGCGCCCCAGAGTTCCAAGTAATAGGGCCATATGGGGTAGTCAAAATTTCGGTGTAGGTTCCACAAGCATTATTCCAAGAACCGTCCCCATATCTGTAAGTCACTGATTGACCATCGACTAAATTGTCGTTCGCGGAAAAATTTTTACCGTAACAAGCATCATAGCTGGACAAAACGTAGGTTACTCCACAATCACCATTGGATGTAACTTGAAAAGTCGCTTGATAGGCTCCATTTCCATCATTTTGAATGTTCGCCCTCAAGGTTACCGGCAGTGGATAACCCTTAACAAGTAATATGTTTGTTTGCGATATTGATGAATCCGAAAAATCTTTAGCAAAAAAAGTTACAGAAACCGGTACGGAATTACATCCAAGTTTAGTAAAGGTTACCGACGCGGTTTCACCATTGCTCAATACCAATGCCAGCGGAATGCCCGCCCAAAGATTAGGCAAAATGTTATAAGTCACTGAAACCGGAACATTCAAGTTACCAGTTTGATTGTAGTTGAGACCAAATAAGAAATTATTTCCAGCACTCGTTGGATATGTTTGTGACACTGGACTGACTGACAATACCTGTAAACCTTGATCAAAAGTTACTGCAAATTGTCCAGGGCCAGTGACATTGAAAGTCTGAATACTTGCATCGAATTTTCCCTGTTGAGGAATAATTGCTTTCCATTGTCCAACCGTTAATGAGGGTGGATTAAAGGGAGCATAATTTACATATGGCTGAGTTGTAACAGGATTTCCCGAAGAAAGAGTAACTCCATTCGGATCAACCATTTGAACCGTAACACCCACTTGGTCGGTATTTTGATAATTTACGTACACATCAATACTTCCAGTGATGGGGGTCGGGGTAGGGCTGGGGATATCTAATCCGTTGGGCCCGTAAACACCCAATGGATGGTCGGTATTCTTACAACCTTGGTATATAAAAGTAGTGGAACTTAAAAGTATTATTCCACCCATAATCCAGAATGTTTTTTTCATTCGAATAACTCCCAAGTTTAAAAATGAAGCTCTCCCCGGGCTAAAGCCCGGGATTTCTGCCCTTCAGCGCACTCTGGTCACGCTGGGGTGAATCTTCAATTAGCAACTCATCTTCATTTCCGTGACCAGAGTGGGCTATAGTTCCATTCCTGCGGGCCGACTAAAACAGTCGGCCCTCCGGGCAGCCATTCATCCCAAGGCCAAAGCCTGGGGTTTTCTAGCAGTTTTGATAAACGATTTTTATTTTTTTGGCTCCTAAATCATAATTCCGAAATGAAATATTTAAACTAACAATTTTTCCGCTTTTCAAACGATCACTTCTCCGACTTTCATTTTACACTAGCCCCTGTTGGCAGTTCATGATCGACAACTTACCAAGAGATTCACAAAAATGGGCAGTCCATTGCGAGACAAGATTGTTATTTTTTTGAAATACTTTTCAAAGCCTTAACGGCTTTGAGAATTTCCTTCTCCGTATTATAGAACCCAAAACTAAAGCGCACCGTGCCAATGGGGTAAGTACCGAGAACGCGGTGGGCTAGGGGGGCGCAATGCAGGCCCGAACGGGTGAGGATGCCGAACCTTTCATCCAGTTCATAGGCGACTTCGGAAGGGTCCTTCCCTTCCACATTGAGGGAAACCAGGGCCACCCGGTCGGGCGACGGCGGCAAGCCGTATAGCTTGACCCCCTGGATCTTGGCGGCTTCATTGAGGAATAGCGCGGTTAAGGCGACTTCTTTCTTTTTTATTTTTTCCACACTGGTCCGCAGTAGGAACTCCACACCTGCCTTCAAGCCAGCCAGGCCCCAGTAGTTCTGGGTTCCGCTCTCGAATTTATCGGGCCACTGGGAGGGCTGTTCCTCCTGGTCGCTGTTGGATCCGGTGCCGCCTTCGATCATGGAATCCAGGTTGACTTGTTGGCTCACAATCAACCCGCCCGTTCCTGGGGGGCCCATCAACCCCTTGTGGCCGGTAAAGGCCAAAAAGTCGATCGGGTTGTCCTTCAGGTTGATCGATTGGGCGCCAGCGGTCTGGGCCGCATCCACCAAAAAGGCCACGCCCTTCTTGCGGCAGATCGCGCCCACTTCCTTGATGGGGCTCAAGGTTCCCGTCACGTTGGAAGCGTGCGTCAGGCAGACTAGGCGGGTGTTGACCTTCAAGGCTTCCTCGAAAGCGAAGGGGTTGAACCGTCCCTGGCTGTTGGCGGAAACCAGGGTGTATTCGATTTCCATTTCCCGTTTGAGCTTGTTCAGGGGGCGGATGACGGAGTTATGCTCCACGCCCGAAAGCACCACATGGTCTCCCTTTTTCAGAAAACCCTTTAGGGCCATATTGAGGGCTTCGGTCACGTTTTTGGTAAAGAGGATGCGTTCCATGCGGGGCGCGTTGAAGAGTTTGGAAAGGGCCAGGCGGGTGGAGAAAACCAGCTCGTTGGCTTGGATGCCCTTTTGGGTGGCGGCTCGCCCGTGGGAAACCCCCACTTCGGTGGCGTATTGAACGAGGGCCTTCAAGACCTGGGGAGGTTTTTGGCGGGTGGTGGCCGCCGTGTCGAGGTAGATTTCCCGGCGGGTTTTCTTTTTCTTCTTCGGCATGTCGCCTCCTTGTTGCGGGAGGCAAATTCTATCACATGGCTCGGGAAAATCCCGAAGGTAAGGCCCCTCCTTTATCAGTAACTAACGGGCCCGAAATACTGGATATTTCCAGCCGAGTTGGTGACGTTCAGGGTATTCACATCGTAATCACCCACGTAAAAGTCGTTGTTGTAAAAAAGAACCGCGGAAGGGCCGCCGAAGGCCGTGGCCCCCGTTTGATTGCCGGTCAGTTCCGCCAAGAGGGTTCCGGTAGGGGAATAGACCTCCACCAGGCTGTTGTCGTAATCGGCCACAAGCAGGTTCCCGGCCCCATCCACCGCCAGGCTGTAAAACAGGGGGTCATCGTAATTAAGGGCATAGGCCGGAGGCGCCGGAAGGGACCAGGTGGCCGCAGCGCTGAAGGACGCGCCGGAAGATGTGAGTTTCCAAATCAAGCCATTGTTTCCATCGGCGACATAAACATTTCCCGATCCATCCACCGCCACGCCGATCGGGAACACGCTGTAACCTTGATAAGAGGACGACCATTGGGCCAGGGGGGTTCCCGTCGCGCTGAATTCTTCCAACAGTTCGTTTCCAAGATCGGCCACATAGACGTTTCCAGTACTATCCAGGGCGATCCCGCCGGGGTAGGAGAAGGTGTTGGAATTGAAGGAGGTCCAGGTGGTCACAGGGCTATAGGTCGGGGCCGGTCCAAATTCGTAAACGGCTCCCACGCCGGTATTCGCGTTCCCCGAATCCAACACGTACATATTTCCCGAGGTGGAATTGATCGCCAACCCATTGGGCCACTGGAAAGGAATGACCGTGGTTCCGGTGGAATAGGAAGACCATTGGGTGACGGCACTGCCACCCGTGGAATTAAAAACCTGAACCTGACTGACGGACGCTCCATCGCCCTCGGCGACGTAGATGGACCCGTTGGCTTGGGCCAATCCGTTGGGGCCGCTGACTAACCAGCCTCCGACATAGGCGGGGGTGGCTTCCAGGGTGGGGGCGGGCGTGGAGGTGAACCCCGGAGTCGCATTGCGGTTGGGGTAAACCCCGGAACCGTAGGAAGTAGGAGGGTAGGAGGAACAAGACCAGCAAAACGTCAAAACCATCAGAAGCAAAAAAGAGAACATCCAAAATTTCGGATTCATGCTTTATCCCCCCCACCGAAGATCTCTCTATTTAGACGAGGGTCGCGGGATAAAGTTTCGAATGAGAAGTAGGGTTATTCCCTTGCGGCCTTGGGCAGGTCCACCACCTTGGCGGCTTCCTCCATCTGGCAATTCCCCTCAAAGAGGGCCCCTTCCTCGATGATCAAACGGGGGGTAGAAAGGTCCCCCATAACATGGGCGGTCATTTGAAGTTCCATGCGCTCGGTGGCGGTGATGTTTCCCTTGATCTTGCCCCCCACCAGGATGGTTCTCGCGATGAGGTTCCCCCGGATCATTCCCTTTTCCCCCACGATGATCCCTTCTTCGCAGGTCAGGTTTCCATAGATCTCGCCGTCGACATGAACGCTGTTCTTGGAGTTGTAGTTTCCCCGCAGGGATGCGTCGGGACCGATGATGGAATCCACCTTTCCCATCGTCCTGGATTCGCCGAAACCGAATAACCCCATTTTTGATCTCCTAATTAATATAAAAAGTATTACAGGCCCAGCCGGCGCGTCCTCCAGAAAGAGGACGGAAGCCTTAATCCAGATTCGGGAGGTATTTTTCCGGGTCTACGGGTACCCCGTGGATTCGGACTTCATAATGGCAATGGCTTCCCGTGCTTCGGCCGGTAGATCCCATATAGGATAACACGTCTCCCCGACGAACCGCCTGCCCCACCTTCACCTCAATGCGGGAACAATGGCCGTATCGGGTGCTGTAGCCATACCCATGTTCTACCACCACCACCCGGCCATAGCCCGTTTCCCATCCGGCGTAGGTGACGATCCCGTCGGCGGTCACCTTGATCGGCGAGCCCACCTCATTGGCGATGTCCACCCCGTAATGGCGTCCCGGTTCCCCGGTCAGGGGAGAGGCTCTTTTGCCGAAGCCCGAGGTGATCCAACCCTTGACCGGCCAGATGGAGGGCGTGGCGGCCAGGATGGACCGCTGCTTGTCCAGAAAGGCGCTGATCTCCTTGAAGCTGGCTTCCTGCAGGCTGGCCTTTTGGTTGTCGTCCTTGAGCGTGACATTGACCTTGTTCATCAAATCGTCATTCTTTTTTTGAAGAATGGCGTCGAAGCGGGCGGAGTCCTCCTCCGTTGGCCCCCCCAATCCCGAGTAGGAAAGGATTTGTTTGCGGTCCCCAAGTTTCAACAGCTTGCGGAACTGGCTGTCCAACTGAGCCATCCGGTTGATCATCTCCCGGTTGTTTTCCATTTCCGTCAAAATTTCCTGCATGTTGGCCTTGAAGTTTCGGGCCTGGATGGCCGCGAGCTGATAATTGACATCCTTGGAGATCACGTAAGCCGCCCAACCCAGGATCAGGCCCACCCCCAGCATCAGAAGGTGAACCATGAAAAGATTCGTTTTGATCTGGATCGGCCTCCCACCGTCATTGGGGACCACCATGAATGTGAGTTTTTTATTGAAGTAGGAATGGGAGCGGTGGGCCAAGCGATCCTCGGGCGAATTGTCTGAATAAGGTTTGTAACAAGAGTAAACCCAATTCCAAAATACGGGCCACTCACAAGCCTGTCAATGAAATAGGCCCCCCCGAGGGGTAATTGATTTCCGACGCAGGGGAAAGGCTTCCTTTTCCGCGAATGGGCGTTCGGGTCGAGCGATGAGTATCAGTCGATCTTCCGTCCCTGGGTGGTTATGAATTTTTCGATTTTTTCAAACAGGATCTGTCGGTCATAGTCCAGCGTCACCACATGATCTGACCTGTCCAGATAAAGGAGATGTTTGGCGGTAGATCCGAGGCCTTGGTATACCAACTCCCCATTGAAGGGAGGAACCATGGAATCCTTTTTTCCCTGCACCACCAGGGCTGGTGCCGAAATGGTCGGGAGATCTTCCAGTACCTTATCCATTAATTTCTTGAGTTCATATAAGTTCCGGGTGGCCACATAGGGATAGGTCAGGTGGGGTGCTGCCGTAGGATCCAACACCCCGCCAGTCAGGTTGGATGTACGCCATTGCAGAAATCGGAAAAAGCCGATGGCGTTGAAGCGAAAATCATGAACCTTTACCGGGGCCGCCAGGGTGATCACTCCTGTCACAGGAACCCGGGCCGCCAAGTAAAGGGCCAGGTCACCTCCCATGGAAAGACCTGCCACATAAATCTTTTCGCATCGGGCCTTGAGGGAGTCATAGGCCTTCCAGGCGCTGGACGCCCAGTCTTGCCAGTGGGTCCGCGCCAGGTCCCGGGGGCTGGTTCCATGGCCTTCCAGCCAGGGGCCCAGCGTGCTGTAACCCCTCGGGCTCAGGTAATCGCTGATGGGTTTGACTTCGTCTGGGGTCCCGGTCAAGCCATGCAAAAGGAGGAGCCCGACCGGGCCCGCCTTGACCTCAAACCCGATTCTCATTTAACGGGAGTTCCCATGAAAGTGGATGCGGCCTTCTCTCTTTGAATTTCCGCAATAATTTCATCGTTAGTGGGCCGGTCCTGGGGGTTGGAACCGATATATTTGTATCTGATCCTTTTTTGCGGGTCGATGATGATGACGGTGGGATGGGCAATCGGATGCCCATTATGCCCGGCTTTATTGATGGCGCCGTAAGCCCCGATCAGGTCAAGTTTCACGTCTGAAAGCAGGGTGAAGGGAAAACGCCACTGCTGGTTGAAGCTGAGGCATTCCTCAACCAAGTCGGTACTAACGGCGTAGATAATGGCATGTTCCTGGAGAAAACGCGGGTAATCATCCTTGAGGTTGAAGAGCTGGGCTTGGCATGCTGTGCACCAATACCCCCGGTAGAAAATGAGAACAAGAAAAGTGTCCGGAGGCACGCTGGATAGATGAGTAATCTTTCCATTGCTGTCTGTCAGGGAAAAATCCGCAGCCATATCACCCGGCACCAAACCCCCGGGCTTGGTGACTCCCGGGGATGGCCCGCAGGATAGCGGAGCGAGATTGGTGATCAACGCCAGGCTGAATATTATTAGGAACCTGTTAAAACTTCTCGCCATGAATCCATCCCCTCTCAATTTAGTTTCTCGAATAACCTTACCCAGGATAACCCCAAGGCACAACCTCTGCCAACCACGTTGACGGAGAAACGGCTACCGCCTAAGGTAGTTCCATTAGGGGCTGCCACTCATTTCAACTGGCGGGGAGACATTTTCGGTCAGCTGAAGAAGGCGTATTGAAAAATTGAGCAAACGATTTTCTTTTTTCCTTCTTATTTTTATATTTGCGGGGGCTTTTTCCTTTCGGTTTTTGTTTGGTCTTAATTGCCCAGCCCTCTTACCTGATGAAGACGAAATACAAACTTACGTCATTGGTTTAAAAGCATTTACGACCCATACATGGCCATACTTCGGGCCGGATCTTCAAAACGGGGGAGCTACTTTCAACACCCAGCTTCCTGGAGCATTGGAAGGGTTATTGATTTCCTCTTTTTTGCGGATATGGGCAAATCCTGTATCACCCTATTTTTTTATAAATGTTTTAACTTTTGCGGCTCTTGGTTTTCTTGCTTGGTATTGCCATAAAAGACTCCCGGGTTTTCCGTCGTGGTTTATTTTCACCTGGATTTACATTTCCATATGGACAACTCATTTCTCGACGCAAGTAATCAATACATCCATATCTTTGGTAGGCGCTATTTTGTTTTTTGTTGGTTTTATGGAATCCTTACCATCTTTAGGGTTGGGGTTGTTAAAAGGCAAATGGCCGTTTTTATTGATGGGTTTCGGTTTCTTTTGGGTGATGCAAGTTCATATGACTTGGGTTCTTTTTGTCCCGTATGTTTTGTTTTCTTTTTTTAATCAAGCGAAGTCTAAAAAAATCCTATCATCAATTTCTTTTTTCATCCTAGGGTCGATCCCGATGTTAGCTTTGATTATTCCAACTTATATCCATTATGGTTTTCGAACCGCGCATGATTTAAATGGTTCTGCTTGCGTAGTTAATATGAAATGCGTTAAGAGTCTTTTTGATGTTTTGGGTAGGTACTTTTCGTTTTCCTGTTTTGAACTACCTCGCTTCATTGGAGAACACACCCCGCAAAGGTTATCGTACCTGTTGGGGGATCCACTTATCACAATACCCGGTTTTTTTCTTTGGTTGGCAGGCATTCTCCAAGGGTTGGTTATGCTTTTCATGTGGTTTAAAAAAGACCACCCTCGCGGGGATTGGAAGCAAATTAAAATACTTTCAATCTCCGTATTTCTCATTCTTTACTTGAGTTTTTGGTTTTCCGTCAGGGAGCCTTTTGCGTATCGGATTTATGAGTCGCTTCCGATCTCAATGATCTATTCTTTTTATTGCTGGGATTTTTTATCGCGATATAAACCTATGCGGATTTTAGGAACCCTATTTATTATTTGCGCCCTTTATTTCCAGAGTATTTATATTTACAAAGAACATTTAAAGAAAGAATCTGTTTTTTATCAATGCAACGAGAAGGTTGCAAACGCTTTAAAAGCCAATGACTTTCGTCTCTTGGCAGATAGAAGACCAGGAACGCTTTATTAATATTTTGTACCAGTTCAGGCCTTTACCGCGAAGACCATTGGGCCCACCCCCAATGGTCAAGGGCGAAGAACACCACCCGGTCCACCCTCCGGTTTCCGTTAAGGCACCCTCAAAATGTATTTTCCCAATTTGGCGTGGTAGGGGTTGCCCTTTCGATTGTTCAAACTCAAATTCAATTTATTCCACTCGTCCGGGTTGATGGCGTAGAGGGTATGGTTGCCCGAAGACAAATTCTGTAAGGCCGCTTGCAGTTCATCCCGCCCCAGTTGTCGGGCGGGGTTCTGGTCGATTCCCCAAAGATGATCGCCGTTGATCAAACCCGATTGGTCGATCGGGCTGTTGGCCCAGGTCACATTCACCTTGTTCCCGTCGCCCAAAAGAACGCCCTGGTTGAGGTAAGGCATGCCGCTCATCAAGGCGTTGGCGCCCTTGCGGGCGGTTCGAACCCAGAATTGCAGGGCCGAAACCAGTCGCTCGCAATCATCCGCGGAATCGCATTGCACCATGAACGGTTTCTTCATCCCCGAAACCATCAGGGAACATTGGTAAATGACTTTCAAATTATCCGAGATCGTTTGGATCTTGTTGCAGTGAATACACTTCAGGTCTTCCCAATAGATTTGCAACCCGTTATTGGTGGCCCCGCCAACCAATCCGCCCGAAAGGGCTCCCGAGAGCGCGCCCAGATCAAGCCCCCCTTGAAAGGCCAGGGTGAGCCCA
>Ga0182030_10000461_pt1 | contig 76041 bp, 58 predicted proteins | sample 812S3MmetaG_FD_121299 | JGI IMG/M metagenome (GOLD analysis project Ga0182030, IMG submission 121299) | Permafrost microbial communities from Stordalen Mire, Sweden - 812S3M metaG (Illumina Assembly) | ecosystem: Environmental > Terrestrial > Soil > Wetlands > Permafrost | place: Sweden...
CCAAAGCTTTATAAGCAGCCCAAAGACCGCGGAATAGTAGTCAATCCGCGCCTCGTCGTAGTCCGGGCCGAGCTTGGGCGCGGTCTCGTTGAGCGTCACCGCCACGTCCTGCCCGAAGGGGTTGAACCCCGACGATGCGGGCAGCACCAGGCTGCCGCCGAACACGCTGTAGCCTGTGTTGTTGACCGTCCGGCTGGCGGTGGCGTCAACCCCCACCTGAAGCCAGGGGAACACGTCGTAGGTCACGGAACCGTACAGCGACATCCCCTGCTCCTTGCGCCCATAGGCATAGTCGACGCTATTCGGCGAATCCGCCAGACCGCCTCCGGGCGTCTGGAAGAGCGCGAGGCTTTGCATCCCCTCTCGGCCCTCAAACGCCTGGATGCCTCCGGAGCCGTCCGCGCCCGGCGCCACCGAGGTCACGGCGGCGGTCCCCGGGCCGAACAGCGGGGAGCCGTTCACACTTGAGATGTTGGGGGTCGCCCGGAACAGCTCGTCCTGCGACTCAGGATGCGAGGCCAGATTCGCCCTGATGTACCCGAGGCCCGCCTCGGTGGGGGGAGTCACCTGCGTGAAGGTCAGATTCATGCGCACCTGCAGCGCTCCGCCGAGCAGCGTCTCTCCGTGGAGCAGCGACGTCGTCGATTGGGGCGCGTCGAACTTTCCCAGCGAGTTCGTGTAGGTGGTCGTCAGCTCGGTCGTGTTCACGTTCGGGCGCAGTACGATGTTGATGACCCCGCCGACAGGGCTGCCGCTGTAGAGCGCCGACGCGGAAACCGGCAGCACTTCCACCCGCTCGATGAGGTTGATGGGGATCACGTTGACGTCGGGTTGAGGCGCCGTCGGGGTGAGGAGATTTGCGGGCAGAGCGGTCACGATTTCCGGAAGGCGCCTGCCGTTTACCAGCACGACGGTGGCGTCATCCGCCGAGGTGAATCCTCCCAAGTTCAGGTTCGTGCTGCTCGATGCAAAGGCGGCCACGGTGGAGTTTTGCTCGGGGGGAATCGTCGTTGCGTCGCTGTTGAGCAGCTCCCTCTGGAGGAACTCGTTGAGATTGATGACGCCGCTGCGTGCGATCTGGTCCCGGGTGAACACCTCGTAGTCGAGCGCGTCATTCTCCGTGCGCGGCATGTCCACGTTTCCAGCTGCGGTCCTCGGCGCAGGGGGCGCGCCCCCGTCGCCAAGGGGGCCAGGGATCGCTTTCCGCGCCTGTACCACGAAGGGCGCCATCCGCGCGGAATCGCTCGGCGTGTTCATGCTGATTGTCTCGAGGGTGAGGACCTGATCCGCACCGACCTGCACGTCATCCACGATGAGCGGCTGGAAGCCTCCACCCGTGACGACCAGCTGGTACGTTCCTACGGGCACCGAGCTCATGTAGTAGCCACCCCCGTTGTCCGTCGTTGCCGACGCCCGGGCTCCTGGGATGATGACCCTGATGCCCGCTGCCGCTGTGCCCCGGGACGTGAGCAGACGGCCCCTGACCGCACCCGTCTGCAGCGCCGCGGCAACGACAACAAGGCGACCCTTGCCATTGCTCTTGGCGGTGAAGCCCGTGCCCCCAAGGAGAAGCTTGAGCGCCTCCTCCGGCTCATAATTTCCTTCCACCTGCGTGGAGGTCCTCGCGTGCAGTTCGTCAAACGAGAAGAGCACCTCCACCTTCGCCTGGCGCGAGAATGCGAGCAATGCACCATCCACCGGCTGCGCAGGCAGATCGAAGTCGACCGGCACGGCCAGAAGCACCACCGGCAAGCACCCAAGCAGGCCGGAGAGCGCGAGACGTATGAGTAGTGCGGTAGGTTTGGGGTGTGGAGTGTGTGCGCTCGTCAACGAAAGCCGGACGTCAGTTCTCCCCTCGCAGGCTCACGCGGGCCCCGCCCGCGGGATCGTGCGTCACCTGAAGCGTCTTTTCCGTCTCCTGAAGGTCCTTCAGAAACTGGTCGAGGTCGTCGAGCTTGAGCCTCGCGCCGATGCGAACGGAGGCGGCTCCCTTTGTGGCGGTGATGCTCCTGCCGAAGTAGTGCGCCGCCCTCGGGAGGATCTCGGAGAGAGGCGTCCCGTCGCAGACGATCCATCCATCCCTCCAGGCAAGGCTATCTTCTAGGGCCGCCGGCGAGAGGCCCGTGACGCTCACCCCACCGTCGGCAAGCGACAGGCGGTCTCCGTGCTCGAGGGTCACCGGTTCGCCGGAGGCGTCTCCCACCCGGACCTGAACCTGGCCCTCGACAACCGTTACATCGAGCCGCGACGAGGCCTCCGTAAGGACGTTGAACTTGGTGCCAACAACACGCACCGACCCGGCCGGTGTCTGAACGACAAACGGGTGGGCCTTGTCCTTGGTCACCTCGAAAAAGGCCTCCCCATCCGCAAGGCGCACTCGGCGCTCCGAGCTGCCGGCCTCGACCAGAAGGCTCGTATTCGCGTTGAGCTCCACCTTTGTGCCATCGGCGAGCGTGAAGGAGCGTCTCTTACCCACCTCGGCCGCGATCCGCTCGTCCTTCGCATGATTGGCTCCTGTCCAGACGGCGAACCCAACCGCTGCGGCGGCGGCGGCCAAACCGATCAGGGCCCACCTGCGCGGCCACGCGAGCCTCGGCTGCGGCGTCTGCCGCGGGATCTTGACGCGCCCTTCGGCCAGGAGCTCGGGAAGCGTTTGGTCGAGGTCCACAGAGAGCTGGCAGAAACGGGCGAGGACAGCCCGCCGACGTGGGTCGGAGGCCAGCCAAGCATCAAGCTCGTCACGCTGGGAGTCGGTCATTTCTCCGCCGTCGAGCCGCGCGGCCCAAAGGGCGGCCTCGTCACTGGAGGGATCAAGGTCGGTCCGGGTCGTGCTCACGGGTCAATCCTCCCTTCGAGGGCCGAGCGCAGCAGCCTGAGCGCGCGCGCGTGCTGCTTCTCCACGGTGCTGACGGCAATGCCGAGGCGCTCGGAAATCTCCCGGTGGGAGAGCAGTTCGATCTTGCGGAGAAGAAGCACTGCTTTGCACCCCTCCGGAAGCTCGGCAATCGCCTTCTCGAGAATCTCCAGCTCCTGGCGCGCCATCACCTGCTGCTCGACTCCGGGAGCCTGCGAGGCGGCCGTCTCCGCGTTGGATGACTCCCGGGCAATCGGGGAGATGCTGCGCCTCTTCAGGCGGTTGATCGCAAGCCTGCGGGCGGCCGTATAGATGAGCGCCGTCGGATACCGGGTCGGCTGGCCGGTGATCGTGGGGTAGACGCGCATGTAGGCATCGTGGGCGACATCCTGGGCCTCGCTGGCATTGCCCAGCAGCCGGGTAAGATAGCGTCTCAGTGGCGCAAGCGTTGCGCTGTAGAGGGTTGCAAAATCCCGCTGGCCGGCGTTTTCCTCAGGCGATGGGTCCACAAATCGAGAGAGTTGCAGCGATTCCGATTTCACTCCAGCCGACCGTGACAGCCCTGACCCCGAAACCCTCTACCAACAGGGCGAATAAACCTTCGCCCCTGGGACCGGCGGACCCAATGTCCCGTACCGAAAGCCGGCATTGGCTCGAGGATGGCGCTCGTCCTTGTGGTTGCATCGGTTTCGCTCAAGACCCGGTTCAAGGCACATGTGTGTTGCCCGGGCTGCTCGTCGCCAACTATTGTCGCTGACCATGGCAACGGCGAACCTCAAATTGTCACCAATGAGCGAGAAAATTGCATTCGTAGGAGTCGGCAGGATGGGGGCGAACATGGCGCGGCGCCTGAAAGACTGCGGCTACCGCGTGTCTTCGGTCTACGACGTGAACGCCGCCTCCGCCGCGTCGCTGGCGCGCGAGCTGGGCGCCCGGCATGCCAGGAGCCTCGCCGCAGTGACCGCCTCGGCCGACGTGATCTTCACCGTGGTGACGGACGACCGCGCCCAGCTTGCCGTTTTCGCTGCCGAGGGAGACAGCCTCCTCTCCAAGGCGAGAGGCAAGATTTTCGTCAATTGCGCGACGCTGAGCCCGAGCACCCATGTCGAGGTGGCGCGCAGGGCCAAGAAGGCCGGGGCCTCGGCGCTTGAGGGATGCATGGCCTCGTCGATTCCCCAGGCGCGACAAGGAACGCTCTACCTGATGTGCGCTGGCGACCGCAAATGCTACGCAAGGGTCAGGCCCATTCTCGAGAAACTGAGCACCGCGCTGCGCTTCGTGGGTGGCCCGGGCCGCGCGGCCCAGGTCAAGGCGCTGGTCAACATGGTCATGAACGCCAACACCGCCGCCCTTGCGGAGGGCCTGGGGCTGGGATCGGCGCTCGGCCTGGATCTCGACATGCTTCGCGAAGTGTTCTCCCAGACAGGCGCGCAGTCGCAGGTGCTCAAGACGGACGGCGAGGACATGCAGAACAGGGCTCACGACTGCTTCTTCTCGGCTGCGCACGCTTCAAAGGACAGCACGATAGCATGGGTGCTGGGCAGTCAGACTGGGCTCAATCTGCCCGTCGCGGCCGCAACGAAGCTGCAGTTTGACAAGCTGGTGGCCATCGGGCTTGGAAATCTGGACAAAAGCGCCGTCGCCGAGCTCACCTTCAAGGACCGGCACGGTTGAGGACGCCCCCACCCCGGGCCCTTGACGCGGGGGGCTCATTGGATACCTCTTTCCTTTACCCATGTCGGCGGAACTATCCGATCTGTACCAGAACGTCATCCTCGACCACAACCGGCGGCCGCGGAACCGGGGCAAGCTGCCCACGGCCAACCGCACGGCCCACGGGGACAATCCGTCCTGCGGGGACCAGTGCGACGTCTACCTGAGGCTCGAGGGGGACCGTATTGCGGACATCTCGTTTGACGGCTCGGGCTGCGCGATCTCCCAGGCGAGCGCCTCCCTCATGACCACACAGCTCAAGGGAAAGACGGCAGCCGAGGCCGAGAAGCTGTACAAGGACTTCCACGAGATAGTTACGTCCGGCAAGGAGCCCGAGGAGATTAGCGACTTGGCGGCGTTCGCCGGGGTGCACGCCTTCCCTGCGAGGATCAAGTGCGCGACGCTCTCGTGGCATGCCGCGCTCAATGCGTTGCGCGGCGGCTCAGAGCCCGCAACCACGGAAAGCCACACGGATTGAACGCGATGCCCTCACCTTGGCATCGGATTCGCGACGAGTTTCCGATCCTGCACCAGCAAGTAAACGGCCATCCCCTTATCTATCTCGACAATGCGGCCACGACGCAGAAGCCGCGCGCCGTGATGGTGGCCCTCGACCGGTTCTACGAGAAGGACAACGCGAACGTGCACCGGGGCCTGCACGCATTGTCGATGCGCGCGACCGACGCCTACGAGGGGGCTCGGGCCCGTGTGGCGAGGTTCATCAACGCATCCGCCCCCGAGGAGATCGTCTTCACTCGCGGGACCACCGAGTCAATCAACCTAGTGGCGTCCAGCTGGGGCGGCGCGAATCTGCGCAAGGGCGACGTCATCCTGCTCACCGAGATGGAGCACCACAGCAACCTGGTGCCGTGGCAGCTGGTGGCACAGCGGACGGGCGCAACCCTCCGCTATATTCCGGTCAATGGGGATGAGGGCCTCCTCGACCTCTCGCGCCTCGACGAGCTGCTGACACCCGAGGTGAGGGTGCTCGCGTTCACCCATATCTCGAACACCCTCGGGACGATCAACCCCGTCGCCGAACTCTGTGCCCGGGCCCGCAAGATCGGCGCCGTCACGGTGGTTGACGCGGCGCAGTCGATCGGCCACATGCCGCTCGACGTCCAGGCCCTCGGCTGCGACTTCCTTGCGTTTTCCGGCCACAAGATGGCCTGTGTCACCGGCATAGGCGCCCTTTATGGGCGCAAGGAGCTCATGGACCGGATGCCCCCCTGGCAGGGCGGAGGCGGAATGATCTCGCAGGTCGAATTCTTCACAAGCCGTTGGAAGCCGAGCCCCGAGAGGTTCGAGGCCGGAACACCCAACTTTGGCGACGCCGTTGCCCTCGGGGCGGCGTGCGACTTCCTCGATTCGCTGGGGCGCCCCGCGATCGCGGAGCACGACGGCAGCCTGGCCAGGCTGGCCTACGAGAAGCTCTCCGAACTGCCGGGAATACGCCTGATAGGGCCCAAGGGGGAGCGCGGCGGCCTCGTAAGCTTTGCCTTCGAGCTCGTGCATGCGCACGACATCGTCACCTTTGCCGACGAGGATGGCATCGCACTGCGGGGCGGGCACCACTGCAACCAGCCCCTCATGAAGAAGCTGGGCCTTACGAGCACCGCTCGGGCGAGCTTCTATGTCTACAACGAGGAGTCGGAGATCGACGCCCTCGTAGCTTCGCTGCGCCGGACGATAAAGTTTTTCGGCGTCTAGTTTGAGCGAGGCTCCGGGCGCCGTCAGCGGCCCTCGGCAATCCATGCCATCGCCTTGTCTGCGAGGCGATCAAAGGCGCGCACGCATAGCTCGAGGTGCTCCTCTAGCGTGTCCTCAATCTTGTTGTGGCTGATTCCCCTCAGGCTCTGCACAAACATCATCACCGTGGGCACCCCCGCCCTGGCAACCTCCGCGGCGTCGTGCAGCGGCCCCGAGGGCAGCCTGTGGCAGGTGCCGCAGGTCTCCGTGATGGACTCCTCGCACATTCCAACCAGAGAGGGGTCAAAGGTTACGGGCACGATCCTCCACAGCCGCTCCCACGAAACCCCCACCTTCCCCTCCGCGGCGAACCGGGCTGAAGCCTCATGGGCCTCGCTCAGCATGCTCGCAAGAGCCGCCGGATCGAGATGGCGCTGGTCGAGCGTAATACGGCATTCCTCGACGACGCTCGTCACGATCCCCGGCTTTGTCGTGCAGGAGCCGATCGTGCAGACACCGCCGCTTCGCTCGGCGATGCGGTAGATCTCCGGGCTCATCCTGGCCGCGGCGAGGAATGCGTCCCTGCGCCGATTCATGGGCGTGCTGCCCGAGTGGGCCGCCTGCCCCGTGAAGGTGATTGCATGCCTCTCGACGCCGAAGGTGCCCAAGACGGCACCCAGTGGGAGACCCAGGTCCAGCAGCACCGGCCCCTGCTCGATGTGGAGCTCAAGGTAGGCGCCTGCGCGCTCGAGCTCCCGGCCGCAGCGCTTCACGTTCGCCAACTCGATGCCGACGGCCTTCAGGGCTTCCGGCAGCCCAACGCCGTCGCGGTCCCGCAGCGAACGGGCCTCCTCCATATCAAGTGTGCCCGAACAAGCGGAGGAACCGAACAGGCTCTTTCCAAAACGAGCGCCCTCCTCGTCCGCCCAGTCGACAAGACGGACAGTGACCGGCGGGCGCCCGGCGTACTGCGCATCGATGCGGCGCAGGATCTCTAGGCCGGCCAGCACGTTCAGGCATCCGTCCAGCCAACCGCCATTCGGAACCGAGTCCATGTGCCCGCCAATTAGCAGCGCCCTCTCGCTCTCGCCCCGCATCGTCGACCAGAGGTTGCCCGCTTCATCGACGTGCACCTCGAGCGGAAGCGCCGCAAGCTTCTCGCGGAGCCAGGCCCTTGTGGCGACCCACATGGGTGTGAAGGCGACGCGCTGGGCCCCGTTGTCATCGGCCGTCAGCCCTCTTAGCTCCTTCAGCTCGGCAACCGTTCGCTTCGGATCGAGGCTGGATTTCATGGCGTGCGTGGCGTCGCAACCGTGGCTCAGTTCCTGCTTGGAAACGAGCGTTTTCTAGGGAATTGTCCGTACAGCCCCAATCGCCTATGCCGACACTTGCTACCACCGTCGATGGTCTAAGGCTGCCCAACCCGTTCGTCATAGGATCAGGCCCCCCAGGCACCAACCTGAGCGTCATCAACCGCGCATTTCGCGAGGGATGGGGAGCAGTGATCGCAAAGACCGTGAGTCTCGACTCGTCCAAGGTCGTCAACGTGACCCCGCGCTACGCCAAGCTCCACGCAAAGGATGGCGATGAGATTCTCGGATGGGAAAACATCGAGCTCATCAGCGACCGCCCCTTTTCGATCTGGCTGGATGAATTCAAGAAATGCAAAGACGCCCACCCGAGCGGCGTTCTGATCGCCTCAATCATGGAGGAGTACCGCAAGGACTCGTGGATCGAGATCGTCGAGCGATGCCAGGAGGTGGGCGTCGACGGATTCGAGCTCAACTTCTCCTGCCCGCACGGCCTGCCCGAGAGGAAGATGGGCGCCGCCATGGGACAGGATCCCGAGGTCCTGGGCGAGGTCTGCACCTGGGTGATGGGCGTCGCGAAACGTCCAGTGTGGGCCAAAATGACCCCCAACATCACGCACATCGAGGAGCCGAGCCGCGCCGCGCTGCGGGCGGGCTGCAACGGACTGAGCGCCATCAACACGATCCGGAGCGTAATGGGGGTGAACCTCGACACGCTTCGCCCGGAGCCCTCCGTGGAGGGATGGACGACGCCCGGCGGGTACTCGTCCAAGGCGGTCAAGCCGATCGCGCTGAGGATGGTGATGGAAATTGCGACGATGATCCGCAAGGAATTCCCGGGACGGTCTCTGTCCGGCCTCGGCGGCATCGAGACCGGCGGGGACGCCGCGCAGTTCATCCTCCTGGGCTCGGACACCGTCCAGGTCTGCACCGGGGTCATGAAGTTCGGATACGAGTGCGTGAAGCCGATGTGCGAGGAGCTCCTCGCGTTCATGGAAAAGCACAAGTTCGAGACACTGGCAGATTTCAAGGGCAAGAGCCTCGACTACTTCACGACACACGCCGACCTCGTTCGCCGGCAGACGGAGCGCAAGGCAGCCCAGAAGGCAGCCGGCCCAAAAAAGGTCGTCTCCTCCGACGGCGAATGGAGCGGCGACGAATTCGTGAAGCAGTCCGACGCGCTTTCGAAGCAGTAGGCGCCAGTCGCCTATGATCCGAACGGCCACCGCGGGCGACGCTCCGCAGATCGCTGCCATTTACCGGCCGTTCTGCGAGGACAGCTGCGTCTCGTTCGAGATCCAGGCGCCCGCTCCGGCCGAGATCGCCTCGAGGATTGCGGAGGTCACGCGCAAGCTCCCGTGGCTTGTCGACGAATCGGCGGGCACGATACGAGGCTACGCCTATGCCTCGCCCCACCGCCAGCGCGCGGCCTACCGGTGGGCCGTAGAGGTCACCGTTTACGTCCACGCCGACGAACGCGGCAAGGGCGTAGGGCGCGCGCTCTACACGGAGCTCTTCGAGCGGCTGCGCATGCAGGGCCTGTTCAAGGCCTACGCGGGGATCCTCGTTCCGAACGAGGCAAGCCAGGCCTTCCACGAATCAATGGGGTTTACGCTCGTCGGAATCTACCGCAGGATTGGCTACAAGCTCGGGTCCTGGCGGGACGTCGGCTGGTGGCAGCTGTCCCTCCAGCCCGAGACAGACGCCCCCGCTGAACCCGGAACACCCAGACAGGACGCCGTCTCCCAACTATGAACAAAGCGCACCTTGCACCCTGCCCGAACTTCATCGCGGGCGAATGGATCCGGCCCAACTTGGGCGGATCCCCCGTCTTCAACCCGTCGACCGGGGATGTCGTCGCCGAATGCCCCATGGGGGGCGCCGCAGAGGTCAGCGCCGCCGTCGAGGCCGCCGCGGCCGCGTTTCCCGCATGGAGGGACACGCCGGTGATCGAGAGGGCCCGCCTCTTCTTCCGCTACCGCCAGCTGGTCGAGGCCAGCTTCGAGCGGCTCTGCGCTAGCGTCTCTCTCGAGCACGGCAAGACACTGGCCGAGGCAAAGGGCAGCATCTACCGGGGCCTTGAGAATATCGAGTACGCCTGCGGCGCACCCTCCCTCATGTTTGGCGACACCCTTGAGAACGTCGCCCGCAACGTCGACTGCGAGACCATCCTCCAGCCGCTCGGAGTATGCGTAGGCATCACCCCCTTCAACTTCCCGGCCATGGTGCCGCTGTGGATGTTCCCCCTGGCCCTCGCGTGCGGCAACACGTTCGTCCTCAAACCCAGCGAAAAGGTGCCGCTGACCGCCCTTGTGCTGATCGAGCTCCTGCAGCAGGCGGGCCTGCCGAAGGGCGTGCTCAACGTCGTGCACGGGGGACGTGACTGCGTCGATGCGCTGCTTACCCACCCCAAGGTGAAGGCAATCTCGTTCGTGGGATCTTCCCCCGTGGCGAAGCACATCTTCGAGACCGGCACCCGAAACGGCAAGCGGGTGCAGGCCAACGGGGGCGCGAAGAACTACGTCGTCATCATGCCGGACGCGGACGTGGCGAAGTCGGTCGAGGCGCTGTCCACGGCGGCCTTCGGGTGCGCCGGTGAGCGATGCATGGCCGGCTCGACGGCGATCGCCGTGGGCAAAGCGGCGGACAGGATACTGCCGCCGCTCATCGAGAATGCGCGCGCGATCAAGGTCGGCCGCACCGACGCGGCCTCAGCGCAGCCCGACATGGGGCCCGTGATCACGGCGGCCCACAGGGACCGCGTACTCGGGCTGCTGGCCAGCAGCGAGAAGGAGGGTGCGGCGGTGACCTGCGACGGTCGCGGCGTCAAGGTAAGCGGGGCGCCCAACGGCTTCTACATCGGCGCGACGATCGTCGACCGGGTGCAGGACTCCATGACGATCGCTCGCGAGGAGGTCTTTGGGCCCGTGCTCAATGTGATGCGCATGGAGGACCTGGACCAGGCCATCGAGGCGGCGAACCGGTCCTCCTTTGGGAACGGAGCCTCGATATTCACCTCGTCAGGGCCCGCCGCCCGCGAGTTCAAGCACCGTGTCAAGGCGGGCATGGTCGGCATCAATGTGGGTGTGCCGGCGACCATGGCGATGTTCGCCTTCACGGGGTGGGATGCTTCCTTCTACGGCGACCTTCACATCCAAGGCCGCGAGGCCGTTCAGTTCTACACGCAGCAAAAAACGATCACCTCAAGGTGGTTCGGCGGCACGGTTGAGGATGTTTGGAAAAAATAATACTACCATGGCACTCCTAATTAAGAACGGCGAAATCATCACCGCGGACTCGCGGAGCAAGGCGGATATTTTCTGCGAGGGGGAGGCCATTACCCGCATCGGACCCTCGCTCGAGGGCCCGCCGGGCACGGAGGTCATCGACGCCGCGGGAAAGTACGTCTTCCCAGGCTTCATCGACCCCCACGTGCACATCACCCTCCCCTTCATGGGGACATTCGCCAAGGACACCTACGACACGGCGAGCAAGGCCGCGCTCGTCGGAGGGACGACGACCCTGATCGAGATGTGCTGCCCGGCGCGCAGCGAGGACACGCTCGGCGGATTCGAGCACTGGATGGCACAGGCCGAAGGTCGGTCCGCATGCGACTTCACGTTCCACGTGGGCGCGGGCAAGTTCGACGCCAAGGCCGAGTCGGACCTGCGGGAGATCGTCCGCAGGGGTATCAGCTCGTTCAAGATATTCCTCGCCTACAAGGGTGCGTTCGGGATCGACGACGCCGAGCTCTACAGGACGCTCAAGCTGGCGCGCGAATTGGGGGTCATCGTGACGGCCCACTGCGAGAATGAGACCCTGATTTCGGAGCTTCAGAGGGAGCTGCTCGCAGCCGGCAAGACGGACCCCGGCCAGCACCACGAGAGCCGGCCCCCAGCGGTAGAGGCGGAGGGCGTCCACCACCTGATGACATTTGCCGAGCTCACCGGCGCACACACCTATATTGTGCACACCAGCTGCAAACGAGCGCTCGACGAGGCGCTCGCGGCCCGTGCCCGCGGCGTGCACGTCTCCGTAGAGACGCTGATCCAGTACCTCGTACTCGACAAGACTTGGGCGGCGCGGCCCGGCTTCGAGGGTGCGAAGTACGTCATGTCGCCCCCGCTGCGCGCCGCGTGGAACCAGCCCTTCCTCTGGAACGGGATCCGCGACGGGCTGATCCAGACGGTCGCTACCGACCATGCACCGTTCGACTTCGTGGGCCAGAAGGATATAGGCAGGGGTGACTTCACGAAGATTCCCAATGGAATCCCGTCCCTGGAGGAGCGGATCAACCTCCTGTATACCTACGGCGTGAAGACGGGAAAGATCGACCTGCACACGCTCGTGAACGCTGCGAGCACCCAGGTCGCGAGGATTTTTGACCTGTTTCCCCGCAAGGGCACGATTGCTCCCGGGGCGGATGCCGATCTCGTCGTGTTCGACCCCTCCTACCGGGGCGTGATTTCCGCAAGGACGCAGCACATGAACCTCGACTACAGCGCCTTCGAGGGAATGAAGATCGAGGGCCGTCCCAGCGCCGTTACGGTGCGCGGGAAGGTGGCGGCAAGGGACGGCAAGTTCGTGGGCGATCCTAAGCGCGGCCGCTTCCTCAGCCGGACGCCCAGCCGCGCAGGTTGAGGCGACGCCCCGCGGGACGGCGCGGTTACCGCGCTGTCCCGATTCTCAGCAGCGTGAGGGAGTAGGATGCCAGCGTGAGCGGGATGTCGGCTCCCCCAACGCCCAGTTGCGACTCCCGCGGGAACACCGTCCTGGGGCTGTCGAAGGTGTTGACTGCCTCGAGGCTGTCGCTGCCTAGGACAATACGTGTGGCCCGGGACGCTGGGGACACTCCCTTCAGCCGCAAGGCCAACGCCGTCTGATTGGGAAGCGCATTGACGAGCTTCACCACGACGTCCCCGGAGGCGTCGTCCCTCACTGCCGAGACGTAGACCCTGCGGGCCTCTTGCGGTGTCGCGCCGTCAAGGACGGCCGGCAGGATACGGTCGCCGCGGTTTCGGGCGAAGAGTCTCTGCACGTGATAGCTGGGCGTCAGCAGCGTCCGGAGGTTGTCCACCCAGATCAGGTCCGGCGTCCATTGCCAGCCTTCGACATGGGCGAACAGCGGGGCGTAGGAAGCCATCCTCACAACGTCCGCATTGCGCTCCATGCCCGTCATGTACGCCGCCTCCGCGAGAGCACAACCCCAGGTGTTCCTGTTGTCGGGGCTGCCCACCTCGACGCTCTGGGCGGCGTACTCGCCCATGAAGACCTTTGGCCCCGCCCGGTCGTAGGTGTCATAGCGCCGGGAGTGGTCCAGGAACCACTCGGGCTTTGCGTAGCAGTGCTCGTCAATGAAGTCAGCCCTCATGGCGCGCATCTGCTGCCACGCATAGATGAAGCGGGGGTCGTCCGGAGAGGGTCCGGCGGCGCCGACTAGGGCGATCTCCGGATGCCTCGCCCTGAAGGCCTGCGAGAAGAGGGCGTAGCGCTCCATGTAGTGGGGCCCCCACTGCTCGTTGCCGACGCCCAGCATCGTCATGTTGAAGGGCTGCGGGTGTCCCATCGCAGCCCTCCTGGCTCCCCATTCGCTCGTCTCCGGGCCGTTTGCGAACTCGACCAGATCCAGGGCGTCCTGGACGTAGGTGTCCATTTGGTCGAGCGGAGAGAGCTCGCCCGAGCTGAATTGGCACGCCATCCCGCAGTTCAGAATCGGAAGCGCCTGTGCGCCGAGGTCTTCGCAGAGCACGAAGTACTCGAAGAAACCAAGCCCGAAGGACTGGAAATAGTCGGGAGTCTGGCGTCTTTTCATCGCGGTACTCCATTTGTTGAACTTCAGGGGCCGCTCCTCCAGCGGCCCGATCGTCTCCTTCCACTGATAGCGCTGGTCGAGCTCGTTGCCCTCCACGATGCACCCGCCCGGGAACCTCACGAATCCGGGGCCCAAATCCGCCAGGGCCTGCACCATGTCCTCCCGCAGGCCCCCCTGGCGCCCCTTCCACGTCTTGGCCGGGAACAGGGACACGCGCCTGACCTGCGCGGATCCGGGCCCCGCAAAGGCCAGCCGGAGGCGGCAGTGCGCCTCGGTGCCCGTCGCCGTGAGCACAGCCTTCACCTCGGTCCATTCGCGGCCCCAGGGGGGGCATGGGACGGAGGCGATCACCTCGCCCGAGGGGGCGACCAGCTCCGCGCGCAGCCCGAGCGGGGCCTTGCCCCGGATGATCGCTGAAAAATTGAGCGTCTCCCCGCTGGCGGTTCCGATGCCCCGGAACCCCTCGTTCTCAAGGACGGCACCCTGCCCCGCAGACACGAGGTTCAGGTAGTGCCCCGCAGCCCCGGCCTGCCGTGGCTCCTCGAGCACGCCTAGCTGCGTGGAGGAGGCGCTCCCAGCCGGCACGCTCCAGCCGGTGAGCGCTTCGGGAAAGTCAAACGAACGGTTCTTCACCAGCTCGGCGTAAAGGCCCCCGTCGGCGCCGAGGTTGATGTCCTCGAAGAACACTCCCCACATTGCCGGGTTTATCCGCGCCCCGGGTCGGTCGACCTCCACGGTGACCGTGGGCGCGGGAAACGCTGCAGGGCAGCCTGTGGCCGCCAACAGGAGCGCCAGTAGCCAGCTCCTGGCGCGAATCGTGACGGGGGTGGGTCGAAAGGCCGGCATGGCCCTTGGGGCTACACCAAATCAGCCGGGAGGTAAAGCGCCCGGCCCGGACCCTTTAGCCCTTGCGCGAAATCACATCAATGTCCCCGCCGCTCGAGCGCAGCCTCAGGACGGGGCCCCCACCGTTCACATCGCCCGTGAGCGTGCTCTTGCCCGGGCCTCCCTGGTCGATGCGGATGGTCAGGCCGGAGGCGTTCACGTCGCCTCCGCTTGTCCTCGCCTCAAGGTGCAGGCCCACGCTGCTGCCCACGGTGGCCTTCACCTCGCCACCCGACGTCGACAGCGAGCAGTTTCCCTTGAGCGGCCCGTCAAAGACGGCACGCACGCTGCCGCCGCTCGTTTCGGCGTCAACCGTGTCGCCTACGGAGTCGATCCTGATGTCGCCGCCCGAGGTCCTCAGGTTGGCGGGACCCGCCACACGGCCGACGGAAATGGTCCCTCCCGAGGTGGAGAGCCTGGTCGCGGCCCTGCCCTCATCCAGCTGCACGTCGCCTCCGGATGTGGAGGCGTCGATCTCGGAGCCGATGCGCCCCAACTTAATCTCGCCACCCGAGGTTTTCGCCCGGACGGAGCCCTCAATGTTCCCAACGAGGAGGTCGCCGCCCGAGGTCTTCACGTCAACGGACGCGCTCGAGGGCACATAGACAAGAAAATCGACCTCGACCGGGGGCCACGGGCTTAAGTGGAAGCCCCATTGCCCGTTGTAGGTGGACGTGGCCCGCACCTCGTTGCCCACCTGCTCAATGCGCAGGTCGAGGTTCTTCAGGATGGCGTCCGCCTCGGCGTCGTCCGAGGCGCGGATGTGCTCCTTGGCCACGACCCTGACCGCCAGGTCCTTCGACTCGATGACCTTGATCTCGCCGCCGGAGGTCGACGCCACCAGGCGCACGCCCGGCTGCACCTGGAAGGACTTCTCGACGACGCGGTCGATCTTGGCTGAGGCCGTCGTGCAGACGGCCGCAAATAGGACGCAGGTGGCCACGGAACATTTCAGGTAGGGCATGGAGGGGATGTGCTGTTGCCCTAATAACACGGCGGCGGTCCAAAAGTTACGCGGATTCCGCAGAACGGGTGCCCCCCTCTCAAATGCGGCCAGGGGCGCGGACTAAGAGGTCTGCAATCAATGGCTTCCGGAACAATTTGCTGCTGGCGCAGGCCTCCTGCGCCGGATAGTGTCCGCCGAATTCCCGATCCCGCATGGCAAAGCCGTTTTCAGACCTATCGGAAAAGGAGATCCTGGCGCTGGCGATTTCTCTAGAGGAGGAGGACGGCAGGATCTATGGCGACCTCGCGGAGCGGTTCCGCGAGACGTACCCCTCGACCGCCGCCGCCATCAAGAGGATGGAGCAGGAGGAGACGGAGCACCGGCAGAGGCTGATCGACATGTACCGGGCCCACTTCGGCGAGCACATCCTTCTCATCCACCGGGAGGACGTCACCGGCTTCCTCAAGCGCAAACCCGTCTGGCTCATGAAGGCACTGTCGGTCGCCCAGGTGCGGCGCCAGATCGGCCTCATGGAGTTCGAGTCCAGGCGCTTCTACGAGGCCGCGGCCGCCAGGACCGCGGATGCCGCGACACGGAGGCTCCTGGGCGACCTCGCCCACGCCGAGATCGAGCACTCGGCCATGGCCCAGAGGCTCGAATCCGAACAGATCGAGTCCGGGGCCCGCGAGACCGAGGACGAGAGCCAGCGCCGGATGTTCGTGCTCCAGGTGGTCCAGCCCGGGCTCGCCGGTCTCATGGACGGTTCCGTCTCCACGCTAGCGCCGCTTTTCGCGGCCGCGTTCGCGACGCACAGCAGCCACGACGCCTTGCTGGTGGGTCTTGCCTCCTCGGTGGGCGCCGGGATCAGCATGGGCTTCGCCGAGGCTCTTTCCGACGACGGTGCGCTCAGCGGGCGCGGGCACCCGATCATCCGAGGAACCGTGTGCGGGCTCATGACGGCGGTCGGCGGCCTTGGGCACACCCTGCCCTTCCTCGCAGCCAACTTCCACGTCGCCTTCACAATAGCTGTTGGCATCGTGCTCGTGGAGCTCGTGTTCATTTCATGGATACGCCATCACTACATGGACACGCCGTTTCTCGCCGCAGCGTTCCAGGTAATCGTGGGCGGGCTCCTCGTGTTCGCAGCCGGCATGATCATAGGCTCCTCCTGAGATGAGCGCGGGATCCCTGGAGAACGCCGACCTCGTCCCCGTTCCCAGGGAGCGACGCACATGGAGGGTGGCCAGCTACGCCGCGCTCTGGGTGTCCATGTCGGCGTGCGTGCCCACCTACATGCTGGCCTCGTCGCTTGTGGGCGGGGGAATGAACTGGTGGGAGGCCATCCTCACCATCTTTCTCGGCAACACCATCGTGCTCGTGCCGATTCTCCTCAACGCCCATGCGGGAACACGCTACGGGATCCCGTTCCCCGTGTTCTGCCGTGCCTCGTTCGGCACCCGGGGAGCCAACCTCCCGGCGCTGATGCGGGCCCTGGTCGCCTGCGGCTGGTTTGGGATCCAGTCGTGGATCGGAGGCGAGGCCATCTTCAAGATACTCAGCGTCCTCTGGCCCACCCTCGCGGCCGCTGGCTCCGGCGGCGTGCTGGGTGTGTCGCTGCCCCAGTTTGCCTGCTTCATGGCGTTCTGGGCTGTCAACATGTGGGTCGTCTACAAGGGGATCGATTCCATCCGCATCCTCCTCAACATCAAGGCCCCTCTCCTGATCGCGCTCGGCGTCCTGTTCCTGGCCTGGGCGTACCGGGCGGCGGGCGGCTTCGGGCCGATGCTCTCCCAGCCGTCGGTGTTCGATGCGGGCCAGCCCAGGGCAGGCCAGTTCTGGGTCTTCTTCGTGCCGGGCCTGACCGGGATGGTCGGCTTCTGGGCCACGCTCTCGCTGAACATCCCCGATTTCTCCCGCTACGCCGCGTCCCAGAGGGACCAGGTGCTGGGGCAGGCGCTGGGGCTGCCGCTGGCGATGGCGTTCTACTCCTTCATCGGGGTGGCCGTCACCTCGGCGACCTCGGTCATCTTCGGCCGGACCATTTGGGATCCCCTGGATGTCCTGGTGCGCTTCAAGAGCCCGGGGGTGCTCATCGTCTCGATGGTCGCGCTCTGCATCGCCACGCTGGCGACGAACATCGCCGCCAACGTGGTCTCGCCCGCCAACGATTTCTCCCACCTTTGCCCGCGCCGGATCTCCTTCCGCATGGGAGGATTCATCACGGGGATCATCGGCATCGTGATGATGCCGTGGAAGCTCGTCGCGGACCCGTCCGGGTACATCTTCTCATGGCTTGTGGGTTACAGCGCGCTTCTCGGGCCGATCGGCGGCATCATGATCGCCGACTACTTCGTCGTGCACCGCACACGCCTGGATGTCGCAGCCCTCTACGATCCCAACGGCCGGTACCGCTATTCAGGGGGCTGGAGCATCGTGGCCATCGCCGCCTTCGTCCTGGCGGTGCTGCCGAGCCTGCCGGGCTTCATGGCGCAGTCCAAGTGGATAGACCCCAGGAGCGTTCCGCCCCTCCTGCTGGGAGTCTACGGCTACGCGTGGTTTTCGGGCTTCGCGATAGCATTTGTCGCCTATGTCATTCTCCGTAAGATGGCCCCCAATCGATAACCCATGAAGACCATACCGCTCCCACCGACCCACTTTGTCCCGAAGCCCTACGTCGGGCCCTCGGCGGAGGAAGTTCTGGCCCTGCGAAAGCAGTACCTGAGCCCGGCCATATTCCACTACTACAAGAAGCCGGTGATGATCGTCGAGGGGAAGGCCCAGTGGCTCTTCGACGAAAAGGGGCGCCGCTACCTGGACGGCATCGGGGGCATCGTGACCGTCAGCTGCGGCCACTGCCACCCCCATATAGTCGCTGCGGCCAACCAGCAGAACGAGATGCTGCAGCACACGACGACAATCTACCTGCACCCCAACATTGCGCTCTACGCCCAGGAGCTGGCAGCCCGCATGCCCGGGGAGCTGAAGGTGGTCTATCTGGTCAACTCCGGCTCGGAGGCCAACGACCTCGCGCTGCTGATGGCGCGGGCCTACACGGGGTGCTACGACTTCATCGCCCTGCGCAACGGCTACCACGGGGGCAGCCAATCCACGATGGGCCTGACCTCCCACTCGACATGGAAGTTCAACGTGCCGCACGGCTTTGGTGTCCAGCATTCGGTGCTGCCCGACATGTACCGCGGGCCCTTCGGCAAGGATGACCCCGACGCGGGCCGCAAGTACGCCGAGGACATCAAGAGCCTGATCCAGTTCGGTTCTTCGGGTAAGCTCGCCGGCTTCATCGCCGAGTCCATCCAGGGCGTCGGCGGAACGGTGGTCTACCCCGACGGCTATCTTGCCCACGCCTATGCGCATGTCCGCTCCGCAGGGGGCCTGTGCATCGCCGACGAGGTGCAGACGGGCTTCGGCAGGACCGGCACGCACTTCTGGGGATTCGAGACCCAGGGCGTGCTGCCCGACATCGTCACGATGGCCAAGGGCATCGGCAATGGCTGCGCCCTCGCAGCCGTCGTGACGACCCCGAAGATTGCGCAGGCACTGGCCTCGCGAATCCACTTCAATACATTCGGGGGCAACCCGGTCGCGTGCGCGCAGGGCCGTGCGGTCCTCGAGGTGATCGACCGCGAGGGACTGCAGGCCAATTCGCTGAAGATCGGCAACTACCTCAAGGCCGGCTTCGAGCGCCTGGCCCTGCGGCACAGCCTGATCGGCGACATCCGCGGCCTCGGTCTCATGCTGGGCATCGAACTCGTGAAGGACCGCAAGACGAAGGAGCCCGCAAAGGAGGAGTGCGCCGCCGTGTTCGAGACGTGCAAGGACCTGGGGCTGCTCATCGGCAAGGGAGGCCTCCACGGCAACACCCTGCGGATCAAGCCGCCCATGATCTTCTCGACCAGCGACGCGGACTTCATGCTCGCTGTGCTGGACGAGGCCCTTGGCTCCGTCAGGGGATCTTGAGGTCCGTGCCGATCTTCAGCGCTGAGTTCTCGCTTGGGAGGACCGCCCTGTTGGCGGCGTAGATCTCGCGCCATTTCGACCTCGTCCCGTAATACTTCAGGGAAAGGCTGAAAAGGGTGTCCCCCCTGGCCACCGTGTGGTGCCTGACGGCCGGCGAAGCCGTGGGCCTCTGGGCCTGCTCCTGGGCGGCAGCCGTCTCCGGGGCGTCGGTGATGGCCGAGGCCGCACCGCCCTCGGTCCCCCCGACCGGGGCCAGTGATATCGCCGTCGAGGCCTCCGACGCGGGAGCCGGGCCGGGCGCCGGCGCCTCCGCCGCAATCGCCTCCTCCTTGGGGATGGAGCCCAGGTCTATGGTGCTCGAATGGGTGATCGGGACCGAGACGCCCGCGCGAAGGGCAGCATTCTCCGTCCTGAGTTCGTCGTTTTCCCGCTGCAGCCTGGCAGCCTGCTCTTCGATGCCCATGTGCTCCGAAGCGCTCTCCAGCGGCTGCCCGGGGAGCGTCCGGGCGAACTCCCGCTTGGCGGAGTCGATCATCCCCCGGACCATGCTGGCCTTCTTCGAGTTCGGCTCCAGCTCAAGGTACTTGCTCAGGTGGTAGATGGCGAAGATGGGGTTCTGGGCGTGGTTAAGGTAGATCAGGCCCGCGTCCAGGTTCGACTCGGGCGCGGCGTCCCCCCTTCTGCTGATCACCCGCAGGTACGCGGCCAGGGCCTCGTCCCAGCGTCCCTCGCGCTCGAGCTGCTGGCCCACCCGGTAGCTCGAGTCGTCCATCTCGGAGGAAAGCGACGGGCTTTCGCCCCCGCAGCCAGACAGGACCGCCATCGCCGCGAGGGCGAAGGCTGCGCGTGTGAGGCAACGAAAGTGCATCTTGCGGCGAATGGGATTGAATGGACGCAACGGTAGGATAAATTTCCCGTTCTGCTCCCCCGACTCAAACCTAAATAGGAACCGACAACAACACGCGTTGATGCCCATCGCACCGAAAACCGCGCTGGCCCGCGCAAGACAATGCATCCGCATTGAATGCGAGGCCCTGCAGGACACCTCGCGAGGACTCGGAGTGGAGTTTGTGGACACGGCCCGGGCCGTCGAGTCGGTGATCGCCTCGGGAGGCAAGCTCGTCTTCAGCGGCGTGGGCAAATCCGCGCACGTCGCGGCAAAGATCGCCGCCACCTTCAACAGCACGGGCGTCTCCTCCTGCTTCCTCGACCCCACCCAGGCCCTGCACGGCGACCTGGGCCTGTGTGACGAGGGCGACCTGGCGATCCTCCTGAGCAACAGCGGGCAGTCCGACGAGATACTGAGGCTTGTGCCGCTTCTCAAACGCTTCGGCCTGAAGGTCGTGGCGCTCACGGGCAACCCTAAGTCGGACCTCGCCATGGGCGCCGACTACCGCCTCCTCTACAGAGTCCGGCGCGAGGCGTGCCCGCTCAAGCTGGCCCCGACCGCGAGCACCACGGCGGCCCTCGCGCTCGGCGACGCCCTGGCCATGGTGCTCCTCGAGTCGCGCGGGCTCACGCGCGACGACTTCGCAAGGTATCACCCGGCAGGCAACCTCGGCCGCGTGCTGCTGCTGCGCACGCGCGACATCATGCGAAGCGGCGACCGCCTGCCCGTGGCGCGGGACACGGTGAGCGTACAGGAGGCCATCCTTGCGATGACGAAGGCGAAGAGCGGGAGCATCGCCCTTGTGGGCGGGCGCAGCGGCAGGCTCACCGGAATTCTCACCGACGGCGATTTCCGGCGCTCCGCCCTCTCCGGGGCCGGATTCCTTGACCGGCCCGTCTCCGATTTCATGACCCGCAAGCCCAAGGTGATCCGTGACGACGCCCTGGGCGTGGACGCCCTTCGGCTATTCGAGGCCTACAAGATCGACGACCTGATCGTCGTCGATGCAAAGGGCCGCCCCGTGGGGCTGATCGACGGTCAGGACCTTCCAAAGTTCAAGATCGTGTGAAGGCACCCCTCAACGTCGCAATCATCGGCATGGGAGGGTTTGCCGGCTCCCACCATTCGACGATTGAACGCCTTGAGGGACGCGGCCACGTGCGCCTGGTTTGCGCCTGTGATCCCCACCCTGAGTCGTTCGCCGCCGCGCTGCACGCATGGCGCTTCCGGGAGCGGGGCGTGCGCGTCTACTCCGACTACCGGGTCATGCTCGAGGAGTGCCACCGGGGGCTCGACTACGTTGTCATCGCCACCCCCATTTCGCTCCACGCTGAGATGCACGAGGCAATCACGGCCCTAGGACTGCCCGCCTACGTCGAGAAGCCCCCAACCCTTGACTTTGCCGAGCTCGACCGGATGGTCGCCGCCGACCGGCGCGCGCGCAGGGCGTCGGTGGTGGGGTTCAACTTCATCATCGAGCGCAGCCGACTCGCACTGAAGGAGCGCCTCCTCTCGGGGGAGTTCGGCCCAATCCGGGGCGGCACGCTATGCGCGCTCTGGCCCCGGCCTTCGGGCTACTTTGCCAGGAACGGTTGGTCCGGAAGGCTGATGGTGGACGGCCGTGTCGTCCTGGACTCCTGTTTCGGTAACGCGATGGCTCATTTCGTGCACAACATGCTCTTCTGGACCGGCATGCCGGGCGTGTTCAGCTGGGCCAATATCGCTGCGGTGCGCGCCGAGCTCTACCGCGCGCACGCGATAGAGGGGGCGGACACCTTCTTCGTCGAGGCCGACCTGGCCTCGGGCTGCACGCTGAGGTTCGCCCTCTCCCACGCCTGCTCCTGTGCCAGCGTCAGTTCCGAGATTGTGATCTGCGAGAAGGCGATCCTCAGGTACGCGGTGGGCGGCCAGGTCGAGGTGTGCTGGAGGGACGGTCGGTCCGAGCGCATATCAAGCGGCCCGTTCGACGGCCTTGAGGAGAACCACGTCGAGTACTGTAAGTACCTGCGCGGAGAACTGGGCCGGCCCGCCACCACCCTCGAGGACTCCCGGCCGCTCGTGGTCCTAAATGACCTGGCCCATGTCTCGAGCGGCCGGATCCTTCCCATCCCGGACAACCTGGTGTCGCAGGTGCGCGACGAGAAGGAGCAGAAGGATTACCTCAGTGTGAACGATCTGCCCCGAGTCGTGGACCATTTCCTCTCGCGCGGCATATGGCCAAGTTATGCGGGCTGGCGCCGGGATAACGGCGAGGTGGTCACCCCCGCCGAGCTCGCCCGCTTCCATGCAACCGTCAGGTCGATGGCAGAGGCGGCCCGCACTCCTGCAAGCGTTTAGGGCGCCGCCCTGCAGCCGCTTTACTTGGGGCCCATTTTGGATCAAGCTGTGACCATGGCCACACCGCCGTTTGTCTACCAGGAACCCTTCCCATTGTCCGGTGATTCGACCGAATACCGCCTCCTCTCGAAGGAGGGTGTGTCGACGACGCAATTTGAGGGGAGGGAGATCCTTAAGGTTGATCCCAATGCCCTCGCCTTCCTCGCCCAGAATGCGTTCAGGGACAGCGCGTTCCTCCTGCGGCGGGGCCACCTGGAGCAGGTGGCCGCCATCCTCGCCGACCCCGAGGCGTCCGCCAACGACCAGTACGTCGCGCTGACTCTCCTTAAGAACGCCGAGATCTCCGCCCACGGCATCCTTCCGATGTGCCAGGACACGGGGACGGCCGCCGTGTACGCCAAGAAGGGCGAGCAGGTGTGGACGGGCGCCAACGACGCGGAGTGGATCAGCCGCGGTATCTACGAGTGCTTCACCAAAGAGAACCTGCGCTATTCGCAGGTGGCGCCGCTCGACATGTGGAAGGAGAGCAACACGGGCACCAACCTTCCCGCCCAGATAGACCTCCTGTCCACAACGGGCTCCGCCTACGAGTTCCTCTTCATTGCCAAGGGAGGCGGCTCCGCCAACAAGATGCTGTTCTTCCAGGAGACAAAGGCGCTCCTCAACCCCAAGAGCCTGGAGAAGTTCATCACGGAGAAGCTCCCTCTCCTCGGCACCTCCGCGTGCCCACCCTACCACCTTGTCTTCGTCATCGGGGGGACAAGCGCCGAGGCCTGCATGAAGACGCTCAAGCTCGCCTCGAGCCGCTATCTCGACTCGCTGCCGACCACAGGCAACGACCTGGGCCGTCCCTTCCGCGACACGGAGTGGGAGGCCAAGGTCCTCGAGATCGCGCGCAAGACCGGCATTGGCGCCCAGTTCGGAGGCAAGTACTTCGCCCTGGATGCACGGGTCATCCGGCTCTCGCGACACGGCGCCAGCTGCCCCGTGGGAATGGGCGTGTCCTGCTCGGCTGACCGCAACATCAAGGCGAAGATCACCCGTGACGGCATCTTCCTGGAGAAGCTCGACACCGATCCCGGCCGCTTCATTCCGAAGGCTCAGCGTGCCCTCAGCGACACGGAAGAGGTGAGGATCAACCTGAACAGACCGATGCGGGAGATTTGCGCCCAGCTGTCCAAGTACCCGGTGACCACGAGGGTCTCGCTCAGCGGCACCCTGGTGGTGGCCCGCGATGCCGCGCACGCAAAGCTCAAGGAGCGCATCGACGCCGGCAAGGGCCTGCCCGATTACCTCAAGAATCACCCCGTCTACTACGCAGGCCCGGCGAAGACGCCGGTGGGCTATGCGTCCGGGTCGTTCGGCCCGACCACCGCAGGGCGCATGGACGCCTATGTGGAACTCTTCCAGTCCCTGGGCGGCTCCCTCGTCATGCTTGCCAAGGGAAACCGGAGCGCGCAGGTGACCGCCGCATGCAAGAAGAACGGCGGTTTCTACCTCGGCAGCGTAGGCGGTCCGGCGGCGATCCTAGCCAAGGAGAACATCACCAAGGTCGAGGTCCTCGAATACGCGGAGCTCGGAATGGAGGCGGTCTGGAAGATAGAGGTCCGCGACTTTCCCGCATTCATCCTTGTCGACGACAAGGGCAATGATTTCTTCGCAAACGGCTGCGGCGCCTGCCTGCCACCGGCAGCGGTCAAAACCTGAACCCGACCATGGATCGGTCGTTGGAGCTGTAAAGGTCCATCGACTCGTAGATCCGGTCGTTGTCCGCCCTCTCCTTCGTCCACGTCGTAGAGGCCGAGTGGGCGTTCGAAGAGGCATAGGCGGGAAGCGCGGGCGCTAGAAGCCTTGCGCGGCGCTCCGCTGAAGGGTCCATGCGGGCCAGGGGATCGGACTCCTGCAGCCTTGAGGAGGACAACGGAGTGACCGAGGCCTCAAACTCGCGGTCCGAACTGAACACAGCGCGCTCGGGCATGGCCGGCGCGGTCTGGTGGAAGTCGGCGAGCGTGACCGAGAAGCCCTCGGCAAACGGCGAATGCACGGTGCCCTCGTTGTTCGCGACGGACACCGAAGCGGGAACCTGGGTCACATGGGGCGAGTCGGCGGCAACCACCGGTGTCGCGGTCGCAGCTCGTTCAAGCGAAGCCGCAGCGACCGAACTGCGCCGGGCTTGCTGTTCGCCAATCGAGCTCGCCGGGGCCTGCACCGCCATTAACGCGACGGGATGGGAGGGGGCGACGGCCATGGAGGCCGGCAACGTGACGACCGATGCAGACTGTCCCATCTGGTGCACACCGATCCACGTGAGCGCGAGCGCTGCTGCGGCACCCAGCGGAAGAGGATGGCGGTAAAGCACCGCGAGGACGCGCGACGCTCCGTCCCACCACGGCCTCTTGACGACGATCGCGGCAAGCTGCTTGGAACGCAGTTCGGACTCAAACTGGGCCCAGAACTCGGCGGGAGGGCGTTCCGCCCTCTTGAGCCGAATCAGGTCCTCAACGGTGATCTTCCTTGGGTTATCCCTGTTCATTTCGGCAAATAGGATTGGAGCTCAGCTTGTAGCAACTGTTTTGCGTAATGCAGCCGTGACCGCACAGTTCCGACTGAACAACCGACCACGTCAGCTATCTCTTGATGGCTGAGCCCATCTATTTCAAATAAAGTCACCACAGTGCGATGATTGATAGACAGTTTTTGCATCGCATCGTTCAATTTTTCCTGAAGTTCCCGCACGAACGTATCCCGGCCCGCCCCGGACTTATCCGTCAGCGCATCAATGACTTCCCGTGAAACCGGGTCCTCCTCGCGTATCGATTCGAGGCTAAAGAACGACCGTAACCTGTTCTTCCTCAGGTGGCTCAATGTCGAATTCACCGCGATCCGGTACAGCCAGGTGAAGAAGGAGGCCTGCCCCTGGAACCTCTGAATGGACTGGAAGGCCTTGATGAAGGCATCCTGGGTTAGGTCCGCGGCATCCTCCCGGTTGGAGGTCATGTTGTAGACGATGCCCAGCACCCGCTCGCGGTACTTGCCAATCAGGACGTCAAACGCGGCCACATCCCCCGCCTGGACACGGCGTACGATCGCGAGGTCAGCATCCGCCTCGAGCTTTCGCTCCGGCGAGACCACGAGTGTCTTCTCGAGGGCTTTGCTCGCGTTCATTGGGCGGACACAAGCAAGTCTAGCATCCCTTGCATGGCAAATGGAAAGGGACGGGATCGCTTCACCGGGTGGGCCTGAGCATCGCCACCTGCGCCAGGAGGACGTCTCCGAGCAGCAGCAGGTGGCGGGTCGGCGCAACCTCCGGCCATCCGGAAAGGGCGCCGCGCGCACCGGCAACCTCCTTGCGGACGGCCTCCTCCACTGTTTCGAACACCCCCAGCTCAAGCATCTGGGACAGGCGCAGAGCCGGATCCGCGGGACGGCGCCCGGCGATTTCGTCCGCAAGATCCGAACGCTCCTGCCTCGAAAGCCGCTCCATCAGCGCAAACAGGGGAAGGGTCAGCTTCCCGCTCGCCAGGTCCGTTCCCAGCGTCTTGCCGATCCTGTCCTCCCTGCCAAAGAAGTCGGCCAGGTCGTCGTAGATCTGGTACGCAATGCCCAGGTGCCTTCCAAAGCGGTCCGCCGCGCCGACATAGCCGGGCTGCGCACCGGAGAGCCTGGCTCCCAGGGAGCATGAGACACGGAAGAGCTCGGCGGTCTTAAGCTCGATGATCCTCTGGTAGTCCTCGGGCGTCACGTCCGTCGAGCGCCTCCTGAGCGTCTGGACGATCTCCCCCGCGCACACCCGACGCGTCGACTCGGAGACCGCGGCGCACACCTCGGTGGTCGGAAAGTCAGTGGCGAGGTGCAGGGCGTGGGCAAAGAGAGCGTCACCCAGGAGCACGGCGGGACTCGGCCCAAACTCCTTCGAGGCCGTGTTGCGGCCCCGGCGCACGCTCGCCGAGTCCATGATGTCGTCGTGGACCAGCGTTGCCAGGTGGACGAGTTCGACCACCGCGGCCGCGCGAACGAGCTCCTCGTGCACCTTGCCGTCATCCCTCCAGCCGCCTAGGAACACCAGCGCGGGCCTTATGCGCTTGCCCGATGTGTCGATGCAGTAGTTCACCATGGCCCTTATCTCCGGCTCGAACGCCTCGAGTTGGCCCTGGAGGAAACGGTCCAGGGCCGCCATGTGGGGCGACAGCATTGCGAAGACGCCCGCGAAGGCGTGCGGCTTCTCCTCTGCGACTGCGACAGGGTTTTGGGTCCTAGCCATGGGTGACTGGACCCTACCCTGTAATCATAAAATCACCAACCCAATTGTCGCGCGTAGCGAGGCTCCCTTGGACTAGGGAACCTCGTAGATCTCGACCAAGCCGACGCCCGTGCTGGTGCTGGCGCTGGAGAGCTCGACCGTGTACGTGCCCGGACTCAGGACGATGAGGATCGCCGAGTCCGCGCTGTTGCTCGTGTACGCGAATGCTCCGGAGGCCGAGGAGGCTAGGGACACGAGGCCCGGGTCATTGCCGTCACCCCATGAGAAGTTCTCGCGGATCACCTGATTGGAGCTGTTGTACAGCTGCAGGTGCGGGGTCGTGAGGTTGCCCGTGACCCCGAGCGACCCGAGTGTCGGACCGGGGCCGCGGATGAGGACCTTCTTGGGCGCCGAGCCGTTGATGACAAAGCCGCCGATCAGGACATTTTGGCCCGTTCCCACATTGGCGCGGGTCGAGACGTTGATCAGCTTGTTGGTCATGAACGGCGAGTAGGTGTCCAGGTCCCATACCTCAACCAAACCGATGCCTGTGTCGCCGTTGGCGCCCGACACGGTGGCCGTGTAGGCCCCGGGTGCGAAGGTTCCCACGAGCGCCGAGTCACCGCTGCCGGCGTTGAGCGCAAAAGCCCCCACCTGCGTCTCGGCAGCCGCAACGGCCGTCGCATTCGCGGTCGTGGAGTCCCAGCCCGTGTTCGACGCGACCACCGAGGAGCCCGAGTTCACGGTGAGCACGGTCGCCGCAACCGTTCCCTGGACCCCGAGGCTCGCCAGCGTGGGTCCCACGGCCCTCACGAGGAGCTGCTTCGACACCGTGCCGTTCACGACAAAGCCGGCGATCATCGCGTTGTTGCCGCTGTTGACGATGCCGCGGGTCGACAGGTTGCGCAGGGTGCCGTCGCTGAACGTGCCCCCCGAGGCCCTGCCTCCGAGGATGGAACCGCCCGATGTGCCCGAAAGGGTTGCCGAGACCAGGTAGGTCGATGGATCGATGGTGCCTGTCAGCCTGTTGCCCTTGGCCGTCGTGAGCGTAAATTGGCCACTAGCATTGACCGTGCCCGCAACACCGTAGCCGGTGTCCGTGTAGGAACCGTTGCTGGCGTAGACCATGATCTGGCCGTCCGTGCCCGCGATCGCGATGAAGTCGCTTCCCGCCTGGCCGGTGATGCTCCCCGTGAAGTATCCGGAGGGGGCGCTGCCCGGGCCTGCGGGGGCACCGATGTAGGTCTCGCCTCCCGACAGGGTCCCGTTGACGCCGGTCGTGGTGGCGGTCCCCGTGATGCCGTTCGTGGTCGAGGACAGTACGCCGCTCGAATTGATCGAAATGTCGGGAAGGAAGGCGGGGGACGTCGTCACGCCCTGCTGGTTAAGTCCTATGAACGTCCCCGAGACGCCGTCTACGACGATGAGGCCAAAGAGGCCCCCGTCATAGAGGCCCTGGTACTGGCCGAAGTAGGCCACGGTGCTTGCACTGTTGTTCTGCGGCGCGGCCTCCACGGCGACGGCGGTCGAGGTGGTCACCTGCCCCGCGTAGTCGGTCGCGATCGCAGTCAGCGTGTAGATGCCCGTGGACAGCGGCGTGAAGGAGATCGTGTAGGGCGGGGAGGTCTCCGTGCCGATCAGGATTCCGTTCTCGAAGAACTGCACCTGCGAGATGGTTCCCGTCGACGAGGCGGCGTTGGCCGTGATGCTCACGGCGGCTCCCACCGTGATGATGCCGCCCGGCGCCGGGGAAGTGACGCTTACCGTCGGAACTGGGGGAGCCACCACGTTCACGCTCATCGAGGAGCTGTTGACCTTGTCGCCGAGGTTGTCGGAGACTTGGGCGGTGATCGTGTAGGTCCCCAGGTTCTTGGGCGTCCAGACCACCGAGTAGGGATACTGGCTGGCCGTGGCGATCACGCTGCTGTCCACAAGGAAGGACACCGAGGCCACGTTGCCGTTGGGCGCGGTGGCGGTTGCCGTCAGGGTGACGTTCGTGTTCACGGTCACGTTGGCCGAGGAGGACGGGGCCGTGAGCGAGACGGTCGGGGGGATTCCCACGATCGTTCCGCCGCCGCCACCGCCCGAGGTGACCGCGACGTCCACCGAAGGCGAGACGCCCTGGAAGCCGAGATCATCCGTGGCAATCGCCGTCAGGACGCTGTCCTCGGCGAGGCCGGTCGTGGAGTTGATCTTCTGCGTGGGCTTGAAGCTGATCGTGTACACGCTGACACCGGCGATGCCTGGAGCGGTGCCCACGCTGTTGCCGTCCTGGAAGAACTGCACCGTGCTCATGCCCACCGGGTTGCCGCTGATGTCGACGTTGGTGTCGGTCGCGGTCGCCGTCATCGATGTGATCGAGCCCGCATTGAGCGTTGCGCCGTTGCTTGGGGAGGTGATCGCAACCGAGGGCAGCGATCCCACGATGATGGTGGTCGGGGCGGGCGTGAGCGTCGACGTGGTGCTTGTCGTCGACGCGATGATGTTGTTCTTGGCGTCGTACGCCAGCGCGGTCAGGTAGTAGGTCCCCCCGACCGTCGGCGCCCAGTTGAAGTTGTAGGGAAGCGCCGTGTCGGTTCCGAAGAGGACGCCGTTGATGTAGAGCTGCACCTGGGTGATGGTGCCGCCGCCACCCGCCCCCGCATTCACCGTGATCGGGATGTAGGCGCTGGAGTCAGCCTGGTAGTTCGGGATCGGAATCGTCGTCGGTGGGGTCGTCTGCGCCGGAGAGCCGATGGTGCACACGGGCAAGGGCAGCACGGGCGCCACCATCTGGATGCCCTGGGCGCTCGTGTGCGCGAACTCGGTGCCGTTGGCGAGGTAGGAGCGCGCCGAGATGAAGTGGACCGTGCCCGAGGGCCCCGGGGGGGTGTAGATGATCGAATAGGGGTAGTTGTTCGAGGTCCCGAGCAGGACGGAGTCGGCGTAGAATGCCACGGAGGCCACCGCGCCCGCATTCACCGCAGCCGACGCTTGGATGACCACGGAGGAGCCGACCGGGACGATGGTGTTCGGCACGGGGCTCACGATGGAGATGCCGATGGCAAAATACTCCACGGCAAGGGAAGTCGCCGTGTGTCCCAGACCGTCCGACGCCTGTGCGGAGAAGTAGTACACGCCAGGTTGCGACGGCGTCCAGCTCACGCCCTGGGCGTAAAGGTCGTTGGCCGTTCCCGGGGCGTCCTCGGCGGAGCCGATCTGCTGGCCGTTCACGAAGAAGGTGTAGGTGAAGCCACCGGCGGGGGAGGTCCCCGTCGCCAGGGCCCACATCGTGACCATATCCGTGTAAGTGCCGTAGCCGCCGTTGACCGGCGAGGCCGGGTTGCCGGTTCCCGCTCCGTTGGGGCCGAATGGGGGCGGGTTGTAGCCAAAGCTCGGCACACCGTTGACGTCGATCTCCGTCATGTTGACGGAAAGAAGCGGCTGCGCCTGGGCCTGGGCTCTGGGTATGGCAAGGGCGACAAGCGCCAGGACCGGCAAGAATAAAAGTCTCTTTTTCATGATGTCACCTCAGGTTTGGTTGCATCGCTGGGTTCGGGCGTCACTGGCTGGCCTTCTTCTTCGAGGTCGAATCTCCCGTGAATGGGTCCGTGCCGTCTCGGTACCCAGGCAGATCCGTGCGTTTCAGGTTAAACTGGCGCAGCTCCTCCGAGTTGAAGATCTGCTCAACCGGGGCGCCCTCGGCGCTGATCGTCTTCGCGGTGATGAAGATCACGAGGTTGTCGACCACGTTGTTGTCCGCATCCGACTTGAAGAGGTAGCCGATGACCGGGATGGAACCGAGTATCGGGATCTTGTTCGTGGACTTGTTGAAGTTCGTGCTGATCAGGCCGCCGATTCCCATCGTGTAACCGTCCTTGAGCGAAACCTGCGTCACGGCCTTGCGCGTGCCGATGATCGGGATCGAGGCCCCGCTGGCGCCGCCGAAGGTGGTCGTGCCCTGGTTCTGGCTGACCTCGGGCGCGAGGGTCAGCTTGATGAAGCCGCGCGCATTCACCTGCGGCGTGACCTTCAAGATGATGCCGATATCCTTGTAGTTGAAGCCGTTGACCTCGAACGTCCCGGTCTGCTGGTTGAACGTGTAGCTCGGGATCGGGTACTGCTGGCCGACGTTGATCGTGGCCTCCGTGTTGTTCAGGGTGACGATCGTCGGATTCGAAACGATCTTCGAGTTGTTGAGCTGCTGCAGCGCCGAGAGCACCAGCTTGAACTGGTCGGCCGAGAAGACCGCGGAGAGGATGTTCTGCGAGGCCGACTGGCCGCTCACCCCCGAGAGCACGTTCGTCGCGGTGTTGACGGCGTTGCTGACGGTATTGCCGGCCGTGGTGCCTATCGAGGACGTCGTCGTGGGCGCCGTGCCCGTGGTGATGGTGGAGACATTGGATAGCGTGGTCGATCCCGGGTTGGTGGTCGTCGATCCCGTCGTGCCGCCCGAGTTGGTGATGTTGCTCGTCGTGCCCGAGCCGTAGGTATTCGAGTAGGTGTAGAGACCCGTGGAGCCCGGCGTCGCCGTGACATTGTACCCGCTCAGGGAGCTCCAGTTGACGCCGATGTTCTTGATGTCGTTGTTGCTGATCTCGACGAACTTGGACTCGATCATCACCTGGTCGGTGGGATGGTCCAGCTGGTCGATCACGGGGCGGATGCGCTTCATGCGCGACGGGCGCTCCGTGATGACGAGGCTGTTCGTGCGGGGATCGACGACGATCTTGCCTCCCGAGGCCGCGTCGACAAGGGAGATGAGCGTGGGCATGATTTCCGTGGCCTTGGCGTAGTTGATGACGAAGATCTCCGTCGAGACGGGCTCCTGGGTCAGGCTCTCGTTGCTGACGACCTTGATGATGTTGCCATCCTCGATGAACGTGTAGCCGACGGGGGTCAGCACGACCTGGAAGATCTGGCGCCAGGTGACGTCGTGCAGCTTGACCGAGGTCTTGCCCTGGAGCGTGTCCGGGATGACCAGGTTCAGGTCGAAGAGCTCGGCGACGTTGCGCAGGATGTTGCGGATCTCCTCGTCGGGGAAGTCAACCGAGAGGGTGTCCTTGCCCTTAGCCGTCGACGGGCCGGCGGCCGCCTCCTTGACTGTGACGTCGGGGTTGGCAGCGGGCTCGGCCACAACGGCCGCAGGAGCCGGGGTGGAGTCGACAGGCGGCGCCGAGGGCTTCGGGGCCTTGGACTGGGCGCGTGCTGTCCCAGCAATTATCGCGGTGGCCACTATCAGGATGAAGAGGCGGGTTCTCATGGTGACTTTCCTGGTTTGATGGGACGTGTGATTTCTTCGTGGTTGTATCGAAGTGTAAAGGTCGAGGCGTCAATGTCCGTGAGCTCAAGATCGTAGTCCGAGCCCTTGTACGTGACGGTGAAGTGCGAACCGGTCCGGACAAACTTCTTGCCGAACAAGAGCAGTGGCTTGCCGCCCAGGTTGATGCTCCCCGAGGGGACGATCTTGGAGACAATGGCCTCGAGGATCTGGCGGTCGCTAAGGGCCATCACGACGCCGCTTGTACCGCCGGAGGTGGCTGCAGCCTGACGGGCCGCGGCCGCAGCGGCGGCCGCCTCCTCGGCGTCCGTGAGCTCGAAGCCCGGAGGTGCAAAGGGATTGGGGGTCTCCGGAGCCAGCGCATCCACAGCGGCCTCCTTGGCGAGGCTCGCCGCCTTCTCAACCGAAACCTTGCGCTTGTCCGGGGACGCCAGCTCGGACTCCACCCGGGCAATGGCCGAGGGCACAAGCGTCCCGCAGAGGATGAGGATCGTCCAGAGGGCAGCCGCAGAGTTCTTGTTGGCCGGGTTCATGGTGTCCCGAGAAGCTCGAGAGTCACGAGCATGGAGATGGGGCCGCCGCGCGTCTCGCCGAGCGGGTGGAAGCCGCACGTGAGGATGCGGCAGTAGTGCTCGCCCCCCTCGAGCCTGCGCAGCAGGTCGAGCAGCTGGGGGTGCGTTCCCTGCACGGTGAGGGAGAAGGCAACGGGGGTGAAGCTGGTCTTCGGGGCGCCCTTCAGTGGGGGCGCCGACGGCACCTGGCGCATGTCGATCACCTTGATGCCCGTGTCGCTCTCCAGCTTGTAGAAATACTGGTAGTTTTCCGCGATCTGGCCCATCCGGATCATGCGGTCTGCAATGGCCTGGTTTGCGTTCTTGATCGCCGCATGCTGGTCCTTGAGCTGCTCGGAATCCTCGATGTTTGCGGCCAGCAGCGCCGCCTTCTGCGCATTCTCGGCGAACACCTTCTCGGCCTGCGGCAGAAGGTCGCTGCGCAGGTAGATGGTGACCGCGATGCCGATGCTCGCCAGCCCACAGGCGACGGCGATCACGTTCTTGCGAAGCAGGACGATCAGCTCCTCGTTCGTCATTTCTTCTTCGCCCCCTTCTTGGCATACTCGCAGTAGATCTCGATCTGCAGGCGCCCTGAGGTCAGGTTGCGCTTCATCGTCACGAGGTTCACATCGCTGAAGATTGTGCCGAGGAACTTGTCCGTGCGCAGCAGCTTCTCGTAGGACGAAGCGTCGCCACTCGCCCGGTCGGGCGCGCCCTTGACCGTTGCCCTGATCGAGAGCCCGTTGCTCTTGAACTCGAGGCCGTCAAAGGCGATCTTCTTCGGGGTGACCTGGCCCAGCCGCAGGACGATCTCGGAAAGGATCGGCTTCGAGCCCACGAAATCCGTGACTTCGAGGGTCTTGGCCTCCTCGGCCTTGAAGTCGCCGTAGAGGGCGACCGCGGCCGCGCTCTCCTTCTTGTCGTTATCGATCTGGCGCTGGAGGTCCGATATCTGTTTGTGGACCTCGTGCAGCGACCACTCCTGGTGGCCAAGGTAGAGCGCAAGAGCGATCGCAACGAGTATTGCCGCGCCGTTGATGAAGAACGCCGTGCGCACCACCTTCGTGTCGGGAAGGTTCTCGACAATCCGCAGGTTCGGGTGCCAGGCCGGCACCTCGGGGCCTGTGGCCTCACTTTTTTTGTTCGGAGGGGGTGCCATGTTGCGTTTCGTACCGTGTCATCAGGGCCGCCAGGCCAAACCAGCGAACATCACTTGCGGTCGATGCCAGGGCGTCGGGCACCACCACGTTGCGGGAGCGCAGCCAGGGCACCGCGTTGATCTTGGGGTTCGCGATGCCGAGGGACGAGGCCAGCGCCCCCTCAAGCCAGCTGAGCTTCGGCGAGAGCTGAATGCAGACGACCTGCCCGACTGACTGGCCGGTCTGGACCTCGTAGAATCCGATCGAGGACTGGAGCTCCTTGAGCAGCCGCTTGATCAGGAGCGGGCCCATTCCAGTGAAATCGAAGGTGTTTGAGCGGAAAAGCTTCCTCGCGGACTCCTCGTCCTTGAGACCCAGCTCCTTCTGCACGACGGGAACCATGGCCTCGAGGCCCTGCGGTATCGGACGCGACGCCTCAACACCGGCCGAGGAGAGGATGAAGCTGTGAGTCGTTTCGTTGCCGACGTCGAGCACCAGCGTCGGCGTCTTGGACTTCTCGAACGCGAGGTAGTCGACGAGCGCCCCCAGCGTGGCCACCGTCCCGAGCTCGAGCCTTTCGGGAAAGATGCCGTGGTTGAGCAGGTCCATCTGGACCGTGTTGATCTCCTCGGTCGGGGCCCCGCAGAAAATCACTTCCTTCTGGCTCGCCTTGGCGAGGTCGTAGTCGGCCCCATCGGCCGAGTTGATCATGGCCAGCGTGTACTTGTCCTGCTCGATCCTGAGCTGCTGCGCGAAGACCTCGGCCATGTAGCCGGGCTCCTTCATTTTCTTGAGCTCCAGGGTATGGCGCCGGACGAGGCGCCTCGGGGGATACACACCGACAACAGAGTGCATGTAGCCGCTCGGGGGCCTCTTCGGCTGGAGGTGTTTTAGGACCTCCACGATGGCCGCCTCGTCACCCAGGGGGCATTCCCTAAGATCCTCCACCTCCATGGGCGCAATGGCCGAGGAAGTCCGGGCAAAAAGCACGGAACTCTCGTTCATTTCGACAAAGAAACCCTTAGTCTTTTTTGAGAAAAACATGGGGGTACAGTGTGGTGTTAGATGCTATTGGGTGTGCACTTTAAGGGTATTGTGGGTTAAACACCCCAGCACGAGGGATAAAGACTGCAGACCCGCCCTAGGTTTACAAGGCGAAACCCGGCATTAAATGCCGCGCCTGTAGCCATTTACCCTTTATTGAAACTAAAAAACCCGCCGCGGTGTGCGGCGGGCTTGGGTTCACTTCTGCCAAGTGCGCTTCTTGTGGCGATTAGACTTCAAGCGCTTGCGGCGCTTGTGCTTGTTCATCTTCAGACGGCGCTTCTTCTTGAGATTTCCCATAGGGTGTTGATGGGCAGAGGGTGCGGGCGGCCCCGGAGGCTGTCGAGTGAAAACTTCCCGGTCTGCGGCTGACGCCTAGGAAGGGGCCAGCGGGACCTCCGTCCAGTCGCCGGCCGCCGTCGAATAAACCCAGAGGCGCACCGAGCATGTCGGGAAGAAGCCGCGGGCGCAGGCGCCGTAGGCTCCGAGCTGCCCGGAGTACTCTGCGCCGAGGCGCGCGAGCAGCTCGGAATCCCCCTCGCCGGCCTGGCGATGGTTGGTCTTCCAATCGACGATCCACACCTCGCCGGCAGCCGGGTCATGGAGCACGAGGTCGATGACGCCGTCGATCCAATGGCCCGGATCGAGCGGCGCAAAGATGCCCACCTCGGCCAGGGCTGTCCACCGGGGGCTGCGCATCAGCTCCCAGGGCCGGCTAGCGAGAAGCCTTTCCCATTCGGCCGAGCCCCTTTCGCGGAAGCCCTTGTCCTGGGCCCGCTCAAGCGCGCCCTCGCCATGAGCGGCCACGGCGGCGGCGTCTCCCCGCCAGGGCAGGAACTCAAGCATCTCGTGCCACCAGAGGCCGTAGTCGATCGGGTCGGGACCGTCTCGGGCGGGGTTCGCGTCCTCGCTGGAGGCCTCGTGACGGGAGGCGCGGGCGAGGTCTTCATGGGAGTCCAGGCGGTGGGGAAGCACCCGCTCGGGAAATGCAGGGGCCGCTGCCGACGCAAGCGGGCTTGTGCCGCCCACGGGCGCGCTCCCCTGCCCCGGCTCGGGCTCTGAACCCTCCCGGGTCGGGGCCGGCGAGGGTGGCAGCGCCGGCAGGGCCTTCGGGTCGAAGCCCCAGAAGAAGGCGAGGCTGTCCGTCTCCGCCCTGTCGTCCTGCGACCACGGAACGACCAGCGAGGATTTGGCGCGGGTGAGCACCACGTAGAGCAGGCGCACCTGCTCGCGCCGCCACTCCCTTTCCATGGACTCCTTCGCCTCGGCGCCCAGATCGGCATTGTCGAAGACGACCCTCTGCACCCCGCCCTTGCCGGAGACGATCCGCAGGCCGCTGTGCTCGCGCCTTTTCAACTTGCGCCAGAGGCCCACCGGAATGACCACCGGCCATTCCAGGCCCTTCGCGGAATGCGAGGTGATGAGGTTGATCGCCCCGGGGGCCGGCCTTCCCGAGGCCCTGAGCTCGTCGACGGAGTCGACGAGGAAGCGGTACCACTCCCTTGGCCCCGCACCGGACGTCCCGAGCTCGTCGGCCTGCGCGAGCACGCGCGCAAGCTCGTCCGACAGGCCGCCCTCCGGATCGGCCGCAAGCGCCTTGGCCTCGAGGCCGCAGGCCTGCACCAGGTCGGCGGCAAATTTCCCGAGGGACTCTCCGCCGGAGCTGGGGTCGACCCGGTAGATCAGGGGCCTCACGACCTCGAGCGCGTCGCGCACAGGTGCGGCATAGTTCTCCGGCTCGTCCCAGCGCAGCGAATCCTCGCGGTCGATCGCGTCCGCGATCGCGGCGTCACTGATCGCAAAGACCTCCCTGAGGACGCCGACCCACTCGAAGGTGTTTTCGGGGTCGCAGGCCACGGCAAGGAGCCCGCAGAGCCACGCGTACACCGGGTTGTCGCCGTTGCGGTTGCGCTTCATCTGCAGGGCCGTCTTAAGGCCCTGCCTCTCGAACTCGCCGCGGACGATGGGCAGCCATTTGTTGCGCGGTGCAAGGATGCAGACGTCCCCCCAGTGGCGCGCCCCCACGCTCTGCGGCCCTCCCGCCTTCAGCAGCTTCGCGATTTCTCGAGCCTCGTGTTCGAGCCTGCGGTTGCCCTCGCCTTTGCCTTTCGCGATGCCCGCGGGGGGAATCGGCAGAAGCCAGACGCCGCCCTCCAGGTTGGAGGGTCCGGCGACGAGCGGCTCATAGTCGACCTGTCGGAAGGGTTCGGGGGCCCCAGGCTCGGGCTCAACCCCGAAATTGTAGGCGCGGTCCCTTCCGAAGGCGGCAGGGAGCGTCCCGTTGAGCAGCGCCACCACGCTGCGGGGCGCCCTGAAGGTCACTCCAAACGTCAGGCGCTCGCCGCAGTCGCCGAGCTCGAACGCCCCCGCGTGCCTTTGGAAATTGCGAATGTCGGCGCGGCTCGAGTAGATCCCCTGCTGGGCGTCGCCGACCATGCAGAAGTGACCGGCGATCGGGCCGGCCCCGCCGCCCCCCGGCCACGTCCCCTTCTGCGAGCCCGGCGGGCGGGTAATCTCCACCAGCACCGAGAACTGGCTCGCATCGGTGTCCTGCGCCTCGTCGAGGATCACCCTCCACTGGTCCTGCCTGACGCGCTCGAGCATCGCCTTGTCCTCGAGGATCGCGAGCGCCGTGTCCACCTGGTCCGCGTAGGTCTGGATTCCCCGTTCGAGCCTCCATGCACGGTAGCGCTCGGACAGCTCGGCGCCGAGCACACCTCCTGCCCGGGCGAGCCATTGCCTTAGCGGTGCGAAAAAGCGGTCGTACAGGACCTCGATCCCCCCGGCGGCCCCCTCGGCAACCGGGATCGGCAGCCGGCCCGTCCCGGACTCGAACTGATCCAGCCACTGCAGTGCGGTGGCCTTGTTCCGCTCGAGCGCCGCCGCCCCAGCCCCCTTCCTTCTCGGGGCCGCGTTTTGGAGGGCCTCCCTTGCCGCCGCGCCTGGCGCTGGGGGGCGCGCCGCCACGTCCATGGCCGCGATCCTGCGGCCTTCCGAGAGGTTGATCTGCTTCGCCAGACCGAAGACGGAGTCTAGCGGCGCGTGCCGCAGGAACGCGTCGACCTGGCCCGCATCCAGCGAACTGAACTGCATCGGGTCCTGCTCGATGAACTCCTCCCAGCAGCGGTCCTCTGCGTCCTCATCCACGATCGTGGGGTTTAGGTGGACGCCCTGGGAGCTGCCGTGCCTGCGGGCCAGGAGGATGCAGAAGCTGTGGATCGTTCCGAAGAACGCCTCGTCCAGGCGCGCCAGGGGCTCGAACGCGGGCTGCCCCGACTGCTTGAGCCGATCGAGCAGCACCTTTCGGGCGCGCCGGCCGATCTGGCTGGCCGCCTTGTTGGTGTAGGTGACGACCGCCGTCCTCGCCAGCACCTCCGCTCCGTCCGGGCGCAGCGCCATGTGCGCCAGCCGCTCGGAAATCGCCGTCGTTTTGCCCGATCCGGCATTGGCGACGACCGCCAGGTTCACGTCCCAGTCGCGGGTGAACCTCTCGCGGGCCTCTTGGTCTGACGGGAACTCATCCATCGCCGCCCTCCTCTTCGAGCTCCGCCGAGATGCCAAATGTCGCCTCAAACTTGGAGCCCAGGACCGCGCGGCTGATGGGGGCGCAGGCAAGCGGCCACTCGAAGCGCACCCCGTACTCGCCGCGGTCGGGGGTCAGTGCGCCGCAGGTGCCCGTCGAGAGATGCCGGCCGAGGACCGCCAGCTTGGCCGTGGCGCGCTCGAGGTCGGCCGTCGCGATCCCCGAGGGGCGTTTGCCAGGCCTGAGCATCCACACGGTTCCCTCGGCCCCCAGGGAGGCGGCTGCCGCGAGGTAGACGCCGAGTTGGAGCGACGCCCCGTGCGACGCCATGCTCTGGACCGACAGGCTGGCGTCGCCGCCCGTCTTGAAGTCGACGATGTCCACCTTGGCCGCCTGCCACGAGGGGCTGTCCGAGAGCACGAGGTCGATGCGGCCGCGCACGCCGACCCGACCCGCCTCTCCCGCGGCAACGCAGGCGCCTTCCGGGATGGGAACCTCCACGGCCGCGTAGCGCGCGCCGGCAAGCCCGTACACGAGGCCGAGCAGCTCTCGGGCCGTCCAACCCACGTCGAGGCAGAACGAATCCCAGTAGCGATTGCGCGGCCAGCCCGCCCGTAGGGCGGCGAGCTCCGAGGCGAGCCGCTCCTCGGACTCGGCCCTCGGAGGCATCTGGAAGAACGCTCCAGCCTGCGGAGAGCCCCTCATCGCCCGGGCGAGGACGCCGTGCACGGCGGTGCCCATCAGCTTGCCGCGCGTGCGCTCGAAGGGGCGCCATTCCACGCGCCTCAGCCCCAAGACCGCCCCGAACCACAGGGTGGCGGGATCCTCGATCGCGTCCTCGATCTGGCTTGCCGACAGCCTTTGCGTCGCCAGCGCGGCGCCGCGGGCAAGGAAGTGCTCGTCAAACGGGGCCGAGGCGTCGCGGCGGCGCCACCACACCTCGGACCACCCCGTCGGCGGTTGCGTAGGCACCGCCGGGGCATGGGGACGGCCGGCCTCTTCCGCCAGCCGCCCGAAGTCCTCGTCCTCATCCTCCTTGGCCGGCAGCAGGCCGCCCTCCCACATGACCCGCTCAAGCCACCCGTTGGGCGCCCGCTTGGCTCCCGGATCCTGCTCGTCGTAGAGCGATGCGCTGAAGAACACGCGCCGGCGCGCATTCCGGGCGATTGAGCAGAAGAGGCGCTTCTCGATCGCCGCCCTCTCCTTCGAGGTTGCAAGTCCGAGCGAAAATCGCCGCAGCCCTGAGGAGTTGAGCCGGGTGCGCTCCTCGTCCCCGAGCCAGCAGCTGGGCTCCCTGCGCTCCGGCCAGACCCCGTGGTTTGACTCGACGAAGATCACCTCGCTCCACGCGATGCCGACGGCGCGGCGCACCGTTGTGAGGGTCACATGGGCGAAGCCGTTGCGCCGCGGGGCGCCCTCAAGCGGCGCCTTGCGGGGCAGGAAGGCCCGTATGGCCTCGAGGATCGCGCGCGAGGGCATCGCCTCGGGCGCGCGCCTGGCAAAGTCCCTGAGCGCCGACCAGCCAGGCGGGGCGGCCGCCGTTAGGCGGTCCCTCGCCGCCTCGAAGAGGCCAAGCGCTTCCCCGGGGGTGAGCCTCTCTGGCCAGACCGGCAGCAACAGGCTCGCAACGCGGCCTACCTCCCTTTGGTCGGCCTCCCTGGAGGCCTGCAGCTTTGCGACGTGCGGGTCAATTGCATGGGACTGCGAGAGGTCGAAGAGGTCTTCGCAGGCGGCGCGGGCCTCGGCGAGGGTGGCCTGGGCCAGCCCGAGGGAGCGCAGCAGGGGCCACAGGTCCAGGAGCTGCTCCATCCGGCAGCCCCCCTCGTAGAAGTCGACCAGTGCATGCTGGATGCGCGTCTCGACAGGCAGCGTCCCGCAGGCCGAGAGGTGGTCGGTGAACGTCACGCCGCGCGCGTCCAGGATCCTTGCAAGGTGCTCATGCGCGGCGTCGGCGCCCGGGAATACCACCGCCACGTTGTCGGAGCCCGAGCCGAGCAGGTCCACCACCTCCTGGGCGACCTTCTCCATCTCCTGCGACCTGGAGCGGCCGATGATGATGCCCGCGTCCGCCGCCGAGCCCGCCCCGCCCGACCACAGCTCGGCCACCGCGGCGCACGTCCGCGGCGGGTCGGGAATGTCGGCGACCTTCGCCTCCTGGCCCAGCAGGTCCTGCCACATCTCGATCCAGGCCTCCCCGGGCTCGCCCGTTCCCGTGAACTCGGGAAGCGCAAGCCCCACCGAGACCGAGTTCGTGCGGCGCGCGAGGGCCGCCAGGCTGAAGAAGTCGCCGCGGCACTCGGGGCCGCCTGCCAGGATGAGCACGCGGTCTGCCACGGGGCGCACCCTGGGGTCGGGCGGCCTCAGGCCCGCGGCCTCGTCCTCCAGGGGCGCCAGCAAATAGCCCATCGAGGCCATCCGCGAGACCATGTCCGCGAACACCTGCCGGAGCTCCGGCCACTGGAAGTGCTCGGGCCGGAACCCGGCCCGCAACAGCTCTTCGAAATCCGCAAGGGCTTCGTCCAGGTCGCTCAGGAGGCTCTTCCAGGCGAGCCTCGACGGGTCGTCCTGGGGCAGCGGCCCCATTCGGGCCTCGATCTGAGAGCGCAGCACCAGGCGCTGGAGGTCGCGGCCGGGGTCGGGAGGCGCCCCGCGCTTCCTGCGCGCCATCGCAGGGGTGAGGAATTCAACGCCCAGGAGCGGGACCGACTCGGCCAGGCACCGCCGTTTCAGCGCATGGGTCTGGCCCAGAGTCGGGGCCACGACAATCGAGCGCACCAGCTCGTTGCGGCCCATTTCGAGCCAGGGGCGCACGAGCCCCTGCCATTCGCCTTCGGCGAATCGCGATAGAAACAGCTCTATTCGGGGTTCCGTGCTCAATCTGGGATGGCATGCAGCCATCCCAAAAACACGATCACTTCGCGAGCACGTACTTCGCGGCGCGCGCCTTGGCGCGGGACGCCGCGTTGTGGTGCACGACACCCGACTTCACGGCCCGGTCCAGGGCGGAGACGTAGGCGATGCCCGCGGCCTTGGCGGCCTTGGCGTCGCCCGACTTCACGGCAGCGTCAAAGCCCTTGTGCAGGGTCTTGATCCGTGTCTTGGCGCCCTTGTTGCGAAGCGTGAGACGGACGGATTTGCGGGCGGCCTTGATAGCGGATTTGGTGTTTGCCATGGTCTTTGTGATCTTCGGAGCCGGCCAATGACTCAAAGTGGACCTTTCGAGTCAAGGGCATTGTGGACCGGACCCTGGCCCCATCCGAGAGCCCCCGACGCATAATGACCCCCATTTGGCCTTGCGGCTCCGCCATAGGCAGGCGTCGCGCCGAGGCGTCCCATCCCGCCGGCAGCTGGAAAAGTCTTAGCTTTGGGGCCGGTAAGCCGGATTCTGTTCCACACCTTGCGGCGTTTCAGTCGTCATTTCTCTCGCACCCCTTGCGGGGCGCGCCCGTACGCCCGCCCCGCAGCGGGGCCGCGGGGCGACGGACGGATGCGACATACCCGAGACTATCGGACGGGCCGCCCAGTCTCCTATTTTGTCTTGCACCGGACGGGGTTTTTCATGCCGCCCGCCTCGCGGCGGGGCGCGGTGGGCTCTTACCCCACCTTTTCACCCTTACCCGGCGCCTCCCGAGGGAGCCGCCGGGCGGTATGTTTTCTGTGACACTGTCCGTCGCCGCGCTTTGAGACGCGGCGCCTGCACTTGCCTTTCGGCTCGTGCAGCATCCTGCCCTGCGGTGTCCGGACTTTCCTCTCCAAGCTTCTATCGGGCGCGGCGTTACCCGCGCCTTGGGATCAAAGAACTTGGAGCGACGACCAGGCCCCAAAGCTAAGGGGAGTGAACCTGCCCACGGGCGGGTCCCTCGGCAAGCCTGTTCAGGATTCCCAGTAGACCATCTGGCCGCACTGGTCGCAAAGGGCGAACTCGGTGTCGGCGCTCTTGCCGCGCGCAGCCGACTCAACCTCGCTGGAGACCTTGAGGTGGCAGCCCCCGCACTTGCCTCCGCGGATGGGCACGACGGCGGGCATCCGGCGGGCGGCCGCGTGGTCGTACGCCTCGAGGGCCGCCTTGGCCACCGGTGCGCGCGTCTCGGCCACCGAAGCCACCGCCTCCTTGAGCTCCTGGGCCAGGCTGACGTCCTTCTCCTTGAGGGTTCGAATCCGCGTCTCGTGGCTTGAGATGTTCTGCTTCAAGGTGGCCTCTGCGGCCACAAATCGCTTCTTCGCCCCATCGATGAGGTAGAGCGTCTCGAGCTCTTTGCCCTCGAGGTCATCGATCTGCTTGCCGACATTCTCGATTTGGTGGCCGAGGGCCTGGTACTCGTCATTCTTTTTGATGGAAAGCTGCTGGGTCCTGTACTTCGCCCGCTGCACCTCCGCTGAGCCGATCTCCGTCTCCTGGGTCTTCTTCCTCGCCTCCAGCTCCCTCAGCTCGCCCTTGGCGGCGTCGATTGCGGCCTTCTCGGCGCCAATGCGCTCCTCAACCGCCGCGATCTCCCTCGGGATGGCCTTGAGCTGAGCCTCGATCCCCAGCCTCCTCGTGTCGCGGTCCTGCAGGATAAGGAGCTGTTCAATCGTGGGGCTGGGCATGCAGTTTCTACTGTGGTTCATGCCAAACGAGGGTCAATATCATCCTCGGCATTGAGACCCTTTCCGAATGGATTTGAACCGTGTGCCGCACTCGGCAACAAATTGCCGGTCTTCATGACGAACGGAGCCCTCAAGAGAGCCTTGACCGCGACGCGCGCGACTTTCCCGTCAACGAGTCGGCCGGGTGGCTGCTGAAGGCCCTGGCCAAAGACCCCTGCCCCATACTCAAGAACACCCACGAGCTCGACGAGCACCTAAAAGGCCGCTTCCAGCCCTCGCCTGAAGTCCCCACCGAGGTCTCCCAGTCGCCGGAGAAGGCCGAGGCCGTGGTCGAGTTCATCATTGATCACGCAGGGCACGCCCAGCTTCCATGAGTGGTCTCCACGACCAATCCCGAGTTCGGATGGGCAGCGTGACCGCCGTGGCGCGCTGGCAATATGCGATTCCCTCCAAGAACGGCAAATCCGTGGATGTGTTCGCCAGGGTCCCGCTCGTCTTGCGTCCCTCGGCGCCCGACCCCAAGGGCTCCTGATCCGGGGGACCCCAGGGACCGCCTCCGGGGGTGTCCCCCCCCCCGAAGTACGGAGGTACCAAGCCCCCTCTTTTCCGGGTTTTTCCCCGGCTGAGCCGCCAAAATACGCCCCGAGCGCGGCCTTAAGCAGGCAGGGGGGTAGCGGGGGCGGCCCCCTCGGCCCCAGGAGGGGGTTTATTTCGCCTTTTTGACCCGCTTTTTTCCCAAAAAAACCCTCGCGTGCCCATCGGTTTTCGAAACATAATTTCCCTTTCATTTCCGTACCTACCCGACCCGTTCATGGCAGACCCGACCGACCCTCTCCCCCCCTCCCATTCACAGGAAGGCGCCGAAGCCTACGACGCCTCCAAGATCCAGAAACTCGAGGGCCTCGAGGGGGTGCGCAAGCGCCCGGATATGTACATCGGCGACACGAATGAGCGTGGATTGCACCACTGCGTCTTCGAGGTCGTGGACAACTCGGTGGACGAGGCGCTGGCAGGCTTCGCGACGGCGATCAAGGTGACCGTCCACCTGGACGGATCCTGCTCGGTCGAGGATGACGGGCGCGGCATCCCGGTCGATCCCCACCCCATCTACAAGATTCCGGCGCTTGAGCTCGTGCTGACCAACCTGCACGCGGGCGGAAAATTCGGCAAGGGCGCGTACCAGGTGTCAGGCGGCCTCCACGGCGTCGGCGCCAAGTGCGTCAATGCGGTGTCGGAGTGGTTCGAGGCCGAGGTGCGCCGCGGCGGCAAGGCCTACCAGATGCGCTTCGAGCAGGGCAAAACGACCCAGAAGATGATGATCATCGGGGACACCCGAAAGACGGGCACCAAGATCACCTTCAAGCCGGACCCCGAGATCTTTCTCACGACACGGGAATTCCAGTACGAGATCCTCGCGAAGAGGCTGCGGGAGCTGGCCTTCCTCAACCCCGGCATCAAGATCGAGCTCGCCGACGAGCGCTCGCAGAAGGGGGACGCCTTCTTCTTCAAGGACGGCATCACCGAGTTCGTGAAGTTCCTGAACCAGAATAAGAACGTCCTTCACGACAAGCCGATCACCTTCACCGACTCCGTGCCGAACGACGACCCGACGAAGGCGGCGACCGTGGTCGACGTGTCGATGCAGTACAACGACAGCTACAACGACCAGGTCTTTGCGTACGCGAACTCGATCTACAATCTTGAGGGCGGCACCCACCTGTCGGGCTTCAGGACCGCGCTGACGCGCGTCATCAACAACTTCGCCAAGTCCAACAACCTGATCAAGGAGAAGGACCCCGCGATCACGGGCGACGATGTTCGCGAGGGCCTGGTCGCGGTCGTCTCGGTCAAGGTCTCCGAGCCGCGGTTCGAGGGCCAGACGAAGACAAAGCTATCGAACTCCGAGGTGGACGGCATCGTGCAGAAGGTCGTGGGCGAGAAGCTCAAGTTCTTCCTCGAGTCCAACACGGCGGTCGCGAAGCGCGTGATCGACAAGACGGTCAACGCGGCCCGAGCCAGGGAGGCGGCAAGGAAGGCCAGGGAGACCGTCCGAAAGGGGGCGCTCTCCGGAGGCGGGCTGCCCGGCAAGCTGGCCGACTGCTCGGAGCGCGATCCCGCGCTGGGCGAACTCTACATCGTCGAGGGCGACTCCGCCGGCGGCTCGGCCAAGCAGGGGCGCGACCGGCGCTACCAGGCCATTCTCCCCCTGAGGGGAAAGCTCATCAACACGGAGAAGGCCCGCCTCGACAAGGTCCTCTCGAACGAGGAAATCCGCACGCTGATCACCGCCATCGGCACCGGCATCGGCGACACCGAGGGCGAGGGCGCGTTCAACGTCGAGAAGGCCCGCTATCACAAGGTCATCATCATGACCGACGCCGACGTCGACGGCTCCCACATCCGCACCCTCCTGCTCACCTTCCTCTACCGGCAGATGAGGGGGCTCCTCGACAGGGGCTATGTCTACATCGCCCAGCCGCCGCTTTACCGCATCAAGCGCAAGAAGCGCGAGCAATACATCGACAACGACGAGCAGCTAAACCGGATCCTCCTGGAGCTCGGCTCCGAGGACGTGGTGCTCACCCGCATCTCCGACAGCCACGTGTTCTCCCCCCAGCAGATCGACCGCATCGTCGAGTCGCTGGCGGCGCTTGAGAAGCTGGGCGGCGGGGTCACCCGCTACGGCGCCGAGCTGAACGAATACCTCGACCAGCACGACAAGGAAACCCAAGCCCTGCCCCGCTACGTGGCGCGCATCCGGGAGGGCAACAAGGAATCCCACGTCTTCGTCAAGGACGAGGCGGCCCGCGGGAGGTTCATGAGCGAGAACGGCCTGGACGCCGACCTCTTTGAGCAGTCCGACTCCGCCGCCCCCCCCAAGCCCGCTGGCCCCACAAGACGGGTGACCCTCCACGAGATCTTCGAGAGCACCGAGATGGCGAAGCTGCTCAAGACGGTCGCCGCCATAGGGCTGGAGATCAATAGGTTCAGCCCCACGGAACACCCGCGCTACACGATCCTCGAGAACGCCGGCCAGAAGACCGAGGCCACGACTGAACTCCACAGCCCGCTGGATATCGTCACGAAGATCCGCGCGAACGGCCGCAAGGGCCTCACGATCCAGCGCTACAAGGGCCTCGGGGAAATGAACCCGAAGCAGCTCTTCGAGACGACCATGGACCCGGAAAAGCGGCGCCTGCTCAAGGTGGCGGTCAACGACGCGGCCAAGGCGGACGCCATGTTCACGCTCCTGATGGGCGACGAGGTCCCTCCGCGCAGGCAGTTCATCGAGGACAACGCCCTGAACGTCCGGTACCTGGACGTCTAAGGCAGCAAGCCCCGCGGCAAAACCCTTTACTCGAAATCCCTTGTACACCGGTTCTGAAAAACTCCTGTCGGCCAACATCACCGACATCATGCAGACGGCCTACATCGACTATTCGATGTCGGTCATCATCGCCCGGGCGCTGCCCGACGCGCGCGACGGGCTCAAGCCCGTGCAGCGCCGGATCCTCTACGCGATGCTCAGGGAGGGCCTCCTGCACAACCGCCCCTTCGACAAGTGCGCGGGCGTCGTCGGCGAGGTGCTGAAGAACTACCACCCCCATGGCGACTCGTCGGTGTACGACACCCTTGTGCGCCTCGCGCAGACCTGGGTCATGCGCTACCCCCTCATCGACCCGCAGGGCAACTTCGGCTCGGTCGACGGCGACCCTCCGGCAGCCTACCGCTACACCGAGTGCCGGCTCAACGACGCCGCCGAGGACCTCCTCAAGGACATCGAGGAGGACACGGTCGACTTCGTCCCCAACTACAAGGAGTCGACGACGGAGCCTACGGTGCTGCCCGCAGCCCTCCCGAACCTCCTGATGAACGGCTCGACGGGCATCGCCGTCGGCATGGCGACCAACATCCCGCCGCACAACCTGAGCGAGATCATCGACGCCGCGTGCGCCATCCTCGACAACCGCCACGTCTCCGTGGACGAGATCTGCGGCATCGTCCAGGGCCCCGACTTCCCCACGGGCGGAGTCATCTCGGGGCGCGAGGCGATCCTGAGCTACCTGAAGACCGGCAAGGGCATCGTGCGCATCCGCGGCAAGGCCCACACGGAGGAAATAAAGGGAGGGATGGAGCAGATCGTCATCACCGAGATCCCCTACAACGTGAACCGGGCCAACCTGGTGACGCGGATCGCAGAGCTCGTATCGGAAAAGGAGCTCGACGGAATCCGCGACCTGCGTGACGAGTCCGACGAGAACACGCGCATCGTGGTCGAGTTGAAGCGCGGAGAGCAGGCCAAGGTGGTCATCAACCAGCTCTTCCAGAAGACGGCCCTCGAGTCCTCGTTTGGCGTCACGCTCCTGGCCCTCGACGGCAAGAGGCCGAAGCAGATGAACATCAAGGAGCTGCTCGACTGCTACATCGAGCACCGCCGCGACGTGGTGACCCGCCGCACCCGCTTCCGCCTTCGCGAGGCCGAGGACCGCGCCCACATCCTTGAGGGCTACATCATCGCCCTCGATAACCTGGACGATTTCGTGAGGATCATCCGGGCCTCCGCCAACCGGGAAGAGGCCAAGGTGAAGCTGATGGCCAAGTACCCGCTCTCGGAGCGCCAGACGGACGCCATCCTCGAGCTGCGCCTCTACCAGCTCACGGGACTCGAGCGCGGCAAGATCGAGGCCGAGTACCTGGGCCTGATGAAGCTGATCGAGGAGCTGCGCGGCATCCTGGATTCGGAGGCCAAGCTCTTTGCGCTCATCAAGAGCGAGCTACTGGAGATGAAGGCGAAGTACGCCTCGCCCCGCAGGACGGAGATCATCGCCGCCGTGGGCGAGTTTCGCATGGAGGACGTGATTCCCAACGAGGGCTGCGTCATCACTGTGTCCCACCTGGGCTTCATCAAGCGCACCCGCGTCGCCGACTACCGCTCGCAGAAGAGGGGTGGCAAGGGGATCATCGGGACGGAGACGTACGACGAGGACTTCGTCGAGCACCTGTTCACGGCAAGCACCCACGACTTCATCCTGTTCCTCACAAACACGGGACAGTGCCACGCGAAGAAGGTGTACGACGTTCCCGAGGGCACGCGCGCCTCGAAGGGGAAATCGGTCTCCAGCTTCCTGCGCCTCGCAGAGGGTGAGAAGATCGCGGCCATGATCTGCGTGAAGGACTTCGAGGGGACGCTCCACCTGGTGATGGCCACCGAGGCAGGCGTGACCAAGAAGACCAACCTGGCGGACTACGCCAACGCGACCCGCGAGGGCGGGCTGCGCGGGATCAAGCTTGAGGAGGGCGACACCCTGGTCGGCTGCGTCCTCACGACGGGCCAAAATGAGATCGTCCTGGTCAGTCACAAGGGCCAGGCGGTCAGGTTCAACGAGGAGGACCTGCGCGACCAGGGCCGCGACACCGTGGGCGTCACCGGCATGCGCTTCAAGATCGACGGCGACCACGTGAAGGCAATCGAGGTCTGCAACCCCCAGGAGCGCCTGCTTGTCGTCCGCGAGGACGGCATCGGCAAGCGCACGCCGTTCGAGGACTACCGGCTCATCAGCCGCGGCGGCACGGGCGTGATCGCGATCGACCTTCCCGAGGACGGCTCCGTCAACGTCGCGGGCGCCCTGAGCGTCCTCGACGGCGGCGAGGTGATGCTGCTCACGGCCAAGGGCCAGAGCATCCGCACCCGGGTGAGCGAGATCCGCGAGACCGGTCGCGGCGCCAAGGGCGTCAAGCTCGTGACCCTCGCCGAGGGCGACAGGCTGCTGAGCATCGCCCGAATCGTCGAGACCGAGGAGGAGAACTCGAGCGGCCCCGAGGAGGCCTGAGCCCGCGGGGGGTCAGTTTGAGGCGGGGGCCTGGACGGGCGGCTGCGCCGGTCCGTTGTTGTCGAGGAAGCGCACGCGCGGGCGCCCCCCGCGCTCAATCTCCATGAAAAAGCCGCCCATGATGCCCGGCACGATGCGCACGTGCACGGGCTTGCGGGTCGTGTCGCACCAGTAGCGCTCGTCGTCGGTGCAGACCCACCGCTGTCCGTTGGTCAGGGTGAGGATGGTGCCCTTCTCCCAACCGTGGAACGGAGGAGCAATCTCGGCGTCGAGCGTGGTGTACTGGATCTCTGTGCCCGGCTTGAGCACGACCTTCATGCGCTCGATGATGCCCGTCGAGGAGGCCTTCTTCTGCTGCTCCTTGAAGGTCTCGGCCTGGACCTCCTGGCGGACCTTCTGGGCCACGTCCTTCGAGACTGTCGCGGTCACCGTCTCCGTGACCTTCGCCGTCACCACCTCGGTCACGTTCGCCGTCACGACCTTCGTCGTCTCCTCCGTGGCCTTGGCCACCGCTCCGGCCTTGTCGCCCCTGATAAGGGAGTCGAGCTTCGCGAGCTCCTCGGGCGTGAGCTTGTTGAGGCCCGCCGCCTGGAAGTCCCCAGGGGAAAGGCTCTTGGTGAAGGATTCGTCCGCGCGGACGGCTCCTGCGCAGACCAATGCGAGAACGAGGGCGAGGCGTTTGATCATTTGGGGCACAACACGGTCAACGCTTGCCTCGCGCAGGGGGCAACGAAAAAGTCACGGCCACCCGGCATGATACGCGCCCTCATCTTTGACTTTGACGGTCTCATCCTCGACACGGAGACAGCCCTTATCGACGCCTACGGCGACGTCTACGGCTCCCACGGCCTGCCGTTTGACCGGCCGATGTTCTCGCGAAGCGTGGGCCACGCCGACTACGCGTTCGATCCCTGGCGCGCATTCGGTCCGGGGGCGGACCGGGCGGGGCTCGAGCGGGAGCGGCGCGCGTTTAACCAGGTGCGCAACGAGGCCCAGCCGGTGCTGCCGGGGGTCCTTGAGCTGATCGACGGCGGGCGGGCCTCGGGCCTGAAAATCGGCCTGGCGTCGAACTCGGCCCACCCCCACGTCGAGGGACACCTGGGAAGGCTGCACCTGCTCAACCGATTCGACCTCATTGCCTGTCGCGAGGACGTCGCCTCGCCGAAACCCGAGCCGGACCTCTACAGGCTTGTCCTGAACCGGTTCGGCCTGGGAGGCCGGGAGGCCGTCGCGTTCGAGGATTCGCACACCGGCAGCCTCGCGGCGAGCCGCGCGGGCGTGTGGGTCGTCGCGGTGCCCAACCCCTCCACCGGCCACCACGACTTCGACCACGTCGACCTGCAGGTGGCCTCTCTGGCGGATTGCAGCCTGGGGGAGCTAATGGCACGCTTCGCCGCATGAGCGACGCTGCCGTGCCCCGCTACAACGTCCTCGGCGTCGGCGTCTCGGCGCTGACGCTGGATCTGGCGCGCGACCTGATTGTCGGCGCATGCCGCGGACGGGGCGTGGGGTACGTCTGCCTGTGCACCGCCAACGGCCTCGCCGAGGCACGCAGGGATCCCGCGTACCGGCGGATTTTCAACGAGTCGTGGCTGACTACGGCCGACGGCATGCCCGTCGTCTGGATGGGACCGCCCGGCACGCAGCGCGTGTACGGGCCCGACCTGATGCTGGCGGTGTGTGATGCAGGCCGGGCAAGCGGCGTGCGCCACTATTTCCTAGGCGGCCATCCCGGCGTCGCCGCCAGGCTTGCCTCCGGGCTGGCGGCGCGGTTTCCAGGCCTCGCCGTGGCCGGAACCTACTGCCCTCCCTTCAGGAACCTGACCGAGCCCGAGCTGGCGGGCCTCAGGGCCGAGGTGGCCCGCGCCGCGCCCGACATCGTCTGGGTGGGCCTGGGCACGCCCAAGCAGGAGCGCTTCATGGCGGGTCCCGGCAAGTCGCTCGACACCGGACTGCTCGTGGGTGTCGGCGCGGCGTTCGACTTCCTCTCGGGCCGCGTCGCACAGGCGCCGCGCTGGATGCAGCGCAGCGGCCTCGAGTGGATCTTCAGACTGTGCACCGAACCGAGGCGCCTGGGGCCGCGGTACCTCGTCACCAACACCACGTTCGTCGCCAGGGCGCTGGCTCAGAGGCTCGGACTGCGGAAATACCCCCTCACCTAGAAGAGATCCCTCTGGAGGATCGTGTCGCGCTTCCTCGAGTCGAGAGTGCTCAGGGCCAGCAGCTGCACGACCGAGAGAGAGGCGACCGGGGGGTGGCGCACCAGGGACGCCAGCAGCAGGGCCCCGGCGAGGGCGTCATAGAGGGCTGCGTGGTAGCGGACCCGCCCTGGAGGGCAATGCTGCCCGGCGAGCTGGTCGAGCTCCCCCTGAAGCCCACACGCCCGCACGAGGTCCTCGAGGCCGCCGCTCTCGAGCTTGGGGTAGAGCTGGGAGTAGATCCGGGCCGTATCGACCCAGGGGCCCCAGTCGATGAGCGCCTGCCCCGGCCGCGCAAAGTCTGGGGACGACCGGGGGTACGGCCATACCGACTTGAGCAGCGAATTCTCGGCGCCCGAGTAATGGGCGGCCAGCGGCCCGGTCTCACGGAGGTGGGCGAAGACCTCCCAGTCGCTCGAAAGGGGCGCGAGGCCGCTGAGGGCCTCCTGGCTCAGGCCATGGATCTCGGTACCGGCCCGGTCCACCCGGCCCGTCGGCCCGCAGAGGCGCGTCGCGACCTCGGTCACCCTCCCGCCGAGGACCGTCGCGATCCCGTACTCGAGCACTCCGCTCGACACGCTGCCCTCGAAGTCGATGAAGTGGATGGGTTGTTCCGTCCAGCGCATGGGGCCACTTTCCCGATGATTTGCCCCGGCTCCGAGCTCAATTTTTCGTGTCTTTCATGCGAATCGCGGTTTGAAGGATGGGGTGGACCTCACTGCCTACCGGGATTTCATGATCGAGCTTGCCGAGTTGAGCGGCAATTTCATACGCCCCTACTTCGGGAAAACGGACCTCGAGGTGGAGTTGAAGGCCGACAAGTCCCCCGTGACCGCCGCGGATCGGGGCGCCGAGGAGCTGATGCGCGACCTGATCGCAGCAAGGCACCCGTCCCACGGGATCATTGGCGAGGAGTTCGGCTCCGAGCGGCCAGAAGCCTCGTTCGTCTGGGTTGTCGATCCCATCGACGGCACGAAGTCCTTCACGACGGGCGTCCCCCTCTTCGGCACCCTGATCGCGCTCCTTCACGAGGGGCAGCCCGTCCTGGGCTGCATCCACCAGCCTATCCTCGGCCAGCTCCTCATTGGCGACAACGTGTCGGCCACGCTTAACGGGCATTACGTGCGGGTGCGGGGCACCGAATCGATCGAGGAGGCCACCCTCCTCACGAGCGACCCGGTGAACGCCTCCCGCGTGCCGGGGTACCTCGCGCTTGCCGACCGGGCAAGGCTCGTGCGCACGTGGGGCGACTGCTACGGCTACCTGCTCGTGGCCACGGGCTGGGCGGACGTGATGTACGACCCGCTCATGAACCTCTGGGACATCGCCGCCCTGGTCCCGGTGATCCGGGGCTCGGGAGGCGTGATCACCAACGCCCAGGGGGGGCCCGCCTACCCCGCCGACTCGATTGTGGCCTCGGCCAACGCGGCGCTGCACCGCCAGGTGATCGAGGCCCTGAACGCCTGAGTCACTGCCCCTTGGCGCCCGAAAGGACCCAGGCGGAGACAACCGCCCTCTCCTCGTCGGTGATGGCCGTCGCGTTGCCGAGAGGCATGATTCGCGTCACGACCACCTGCTGGTAGATGCGCTGCGCGTTCTGGAGGATGCCGGCTGGGGCCGTGAGGACGACTCCCGCAGGGGGCTGGGTGATGCCGGTGAAGGTGGGAGTCTGGGAGTGGCAGACGATGCAGCGCTGGCCGACGATGGAGCGCACGCGGTCGAATGTCACGGGGCCGTTGACGGGCGGCAGGGGTCTCACATGCGGCGCCGTCCAGACCGCGACAGCCGCGAGGAGCACGCCGCCGGCAGCGAGGTACGGCCACGCGTAGACGCCCTTGTGCTTGCGGTTGAAAAAATGCCGTATCAGCACCCCGGCCCCGCCAATGAGCGCGAGCACCGCCCAGGCCTGGGGGTGGCCGAACACCGCCGAGTAGTGGTTGCTGATCATCAGGAACACCACCGGCAGGGTGAAGTAGTTGTTGTGCACGCTGCGCTGCTTGCCGCGCATGGCGTCCCTCGGGTAGGGCCTGCGCCCCGCCTTCATGGCGTCCACCATGCGGCGCTGCCCCGGGATGATCACGAAGAACACGTTCGCGGCCATGATCGTCCCGATCGACGTGCCGACGTGGATAAAGGCCGCCCTGCCCCCGAGGGTCCTCGTCAGCTCCCACGCGAGGAGGGTCAGCAGGCCGAATACGACAGCCGCAATCGCGCCGTTGCTGCGGCCGAGCGGCGAGCGGCACAGGAGGTCGTAGACCAGCCACGAGCCTACCATGCTGGCGACACCGATGCCGACCGCTTGGGCTGAGGTGAGGGCTGCGACCGACGGGTCGACCATCATCGTCTGGGCGTTCATCCAGTAGACGATGACGAGGAGCGCGGTGCCCGAGAGCCAGGTCGTGTAGGCCTCCCACTTGAACCAGTGGAGCTTCTCCGGCAGCTTGGCGGGCGCCATCGCGTACTTCTGTGGATTGTAGAAGCCGCCCCCATGGACGGCCCAAAGCTGCCCGGACACCCCCTTCTTGGCCTCATCGGAGTCGGGCTCCGGGGCGTCGAGGCTGTTGTCCAGCCAGACAAAGTAGAAGGAAGAGCCGACCCAACAGACTCCCGCGATCACATGGAGCCAGCGGACCAGCATCCCCACGAATTCCAGTAGGTGGGCTTGCATTGTCTGAGTGTCAGGTGGCTGTTTCGGTGTATCGGGCTTCCCTGATCACGGTAATCTTGATGGTGCTCGGGTACTGCAGCTCCGCCTCGATGCGGCGGCGGAGCTCCTTGGCGATCTCCCTGGCCCTGTCGTCGGTGACCTCCTGGGGCGCCACGACCACACGGATCTCCCGGCCCGCCTGGATGGCGAAGGCCTGCTGCACGCCACCGATCGACATCGCGAGCTCTTCCAGCCTCTTCAGGCGCTGGATGTAGCTTTCCATCGACTCGGCCCTGGCCCCGGGCCGGGTCGCCGAGATGGTATCGGCGAGGATCACGAGCCCCGCGTAGATCGTGTCGGGCTTCACCTCCTCGTGGTGCGCCGCGACGGCGTTGACGACGATCGGGGTCTCGCCGTGGCGCTTGATGAACTCCGCACCGATGCTCGCGTGGCTGCCCTCGAGCTCGCCGGACACCGCCTTGCCGATGTCATGCAGAAGCCCCGCCCGCTTCGCCAGGTTGGGGTCGAGCCCGACCTCGCTCGCCATGAGCGAGGCGAGGAACGCCGTCTCGACCGAGTGATCGAGGACGTTCTGGTTGTAGGAGAAGCGGAACTTGAGTTTGCCGAGGAGCTTGATGATCTCCGAGTGCAGGCCGTTGATGTTGAGCTTGTTGACCGCGTCCTCGCCGGCCTGCGTCGTCGCCAGGTCGATCTCGTCGGCGGCCCGCTTGACGTACTCCTCGATGCTCGCCGGATGGATGCGCCCGTCCTTGACGAGGGCCTCAAGAGCGTTGCGCGCGATCTCGCGGCGAACGGGGTCGAAGGAGGACAGCAGCACGAGTTGCGGGGACTCGTCGATCAGCAGGGTGACGCCGGTCGCGGCCTCGAACGCCTTGATGTTGCGGCCCTCGCGGCCGATCAGGCGGCCCTTCATGTCCTCGCTCGGCAGATGGACCAGCGACGCGGTCAGGTCCGTGTTGGGCTTGCTCGCGAGCCTCTGCATCGAGGCGATGAGGATTCGCCGCGACTGGGTCTGCAGCTCCTGCTCGGACTTCTCAAGCGTCTCGCGCCTCAGGGCACGGATCTCGTCCTGGCACTCAAGAAGCACTTCCTCGCGCAACTGCTTGCGCACCTCCTCGCCGTCGAGCTGGGAGACGCCCTCGAGCCTCTTGCGGACGTTCTTGGAAAGGTCGCGGATGGCGTCGCGCGCCTGGCGGATCGCGGAGCTCTCGCGGTTGAGGCGCTCCTGGCGCTGCTCCAGCTGGAAGTCGAGGAGCGCGAGCGACTCCTCGTGGGCCTTGATCTCGCGCAGCCTCACGTCGGATTCGATCTCGCGCCTGTCGAATTCCCGGTTGAGCTCGGCCCTCTTTTCCTGGATCTCGGCTTCGGCCTTCTGCTTCAACTCCTCGGCGGCCACCGCCGCCTCGCGCCTTGCCACCTCGATCAACTCCGACGCCTGCTCATGGGCCACGCGGCGTGTGTAGCGGGTGACCACCCAGACAACGACAAAGCCGACCAGTCCTCCCACGAACAGTGAAATCGGGAGCGCTGCGTCGAAAAATCCACCCGAGAGGGTGAGAACGGATGATAGGTCAGCTACGGTTGCTTGAGCCAAGAATTAGGTATCAGTAACATGGGGGACCACCCGAGGACCTCAAGTCTGTTTCCCGTCGTGAATATCAGCCCTGTTTTTGGAAGGCCGGGAGCGTCTGATCGAGGACCGTCTGTACCCGGCCCAATGCATCTGCATCTCCTTTATTGTCATTAGTTTGAATTAGAACATATGCCCAGCGGTCGGCGCGCCCATGGACCACCCGGTTCCAGGCATCCAAGACGATGCGGTTCCAATGGGAGGCGACGATCACATCCCCACCGACAAAATAATATGCAACGAGCTGGGGAACCGTGACCTCCCTGCCCTGGACGGAGACCTTCTTCTCGACCCTAAGGATCGTCGCCGGGATCGAATCGGCCCTGCCTGGGTAGGAAAACCTGTGGACGTAGGCGCTCCTTATGGTCCAACCCTGGCCCACGAGGCAAAGTTCGGGCCGATGGATGGAGGTCCGGTCATGGCCGCTCAGGACAATCGAAAGGAACACCTGGATTCGGCGATCCGCGATCGACACATACGTCTTCCTCGAAAAGCCGGTATCCGCGGGCAGTAATTGCCGTTCGAAGGCGCTCACCTCGGTAGTGCGGCCAATCCAGTCCGTTCCCAGGAATGTCGGCAGTTCTGCGGGTGCGAGGCCATTCGGACTCAACGCGATGCCCACCCGGCCCCTTGCGGGCAGCCCCTCGACATGGGACAGGAAGCTGGCGACCACGGCCGCGCACAGCACGACGACGAGAGCTCCCGCCAAGGGCCTCCGCCACCCATGCTGCACCTGCCGGCTGTCCCATTCGGATCCCTTGAGCTGGCGGGGTCCGGGTGTCGCGGCGCGGACCCCCTGTTCGCTGATGAGTCGACCGGCAACCTCCGCGGCCAGCAAGACGCCGCCAAGCACCAGCACAAATACCCCGAAGCCCATGATCTCGTGGGCGCGATCGCCCCAGCTTTGCCCTCCCAACTGCGCGGCGGACACAATCGCGAGGATGCGCAGCACATTGCCGACGTAGACCAGGGGGAAGCTGATCAGGAAGAAGGTGGCCCGTATCCACGGCGACCTGAACCTCAAGTACCCCAGCAGGAGCGACAGCGCGGCCAGCGCGACCAGGGACCTGACCCCCGAACAGGCCGCAGCGACATCGTAGTCATAGCGGCCGTCGGGCGACAAAAGCTGCGTTCCGTTCACGACCACTCCGATTCCGAACAGGTGGGCGAGGGCCGCACTGGCATCCACAACCCACATCCGAAGCCAGAATCCCGCGGAATCGAGCGCGTTGAGCGGTATCGCAAAGACCATGAACCCGATCGGGAACACCGTTGCTCGCGCCCATCGCCTGCCTCCCGCAAACGCAACGACGCCCCACGTGAAGAGCAGCAAGCCCAGGATGGAGACCCGGGCCTGCTCTGCGACAAATCCAACCGCATGCAGCAGCAATCCGCAGGCCATGGCCGCGACAGGCGGCAGGGTTTCGGCAAGCTTTCCCGTATCGTGGCCCCGACTTCGGCCGAGGTTCCGCGCTGCGAGGAATAGGCTGATGCCCAGGATGAGAAGGCCATGCTGCGTCTCGGACCTCGGATTCACCCACTGAAAGCCCCACCAGTAGAACAGTGACGCCGAGCCAATGTAGCTCCGGGTGCTGTTGCCAAGAAACTGGAACACAGCAGCGCCCGAAAAAGCGCATGCGAGCGCCGGCCAAAAAAAGTCACCCCTGCGAGTACTGCCGCTTGTCATGCTGTAGCTTGGCAGCTTAACTGCCCGAACTTGGAAAAACCAACCCAAGATTCCGTGCCCTCATTGCTTGTTACGGAGTTGTGGGGCCTGGGTGACCTCGTTTTGGCGGTCCCTTTCATTCTTGCGGCGACAGGGCGGGCTCGGGTGACCCTGGTTGCCAAGCCATTTGCCGCCCCAATCATCGCCCGGTTTGCACCGAAGGTGGAGCTGATCGAGCTGGTCGCGCCATGGACGGCGTTCCGCGGAAAATACCGGCTTCACCGCTGGCCGTGGAGGGAGCTCGATCGAACAGTCAGAAGGCTGAGGGACCGGAAGTTTGACATTGGCGTCTCAGCGCGCCCGGACCCGCGCGACCACTTCCTCCTCGCCGTTTCGGGCGCGGCGCAACGGTATGGTTTCCCGCGCGTCGGTTCGCGGTTCCTGCTCAACCATCCGCTTCCGCGGCCTCACGGGCCGCACCGCGCAGACCACTGGGCGTCCATCGCATCCCGCCTCGGGTTTGAGATTCCTCATTCGGCCGCCGCTTCTTCCCGCGGAGGCAAGAGGGTCGTGATGCACACGGGTGCAAGCCAGCCGTCCAAATGCTGGCCCAAGGAGCGCTTCGACTCCCTCGCCTCCGAGCTTCGCATGGCCGGCTGGGAAGTGGAGCTGCTCGACGACTCGCTTGTCGGCATCGACCTGCTCATGGAGAGCCTCTCCTCGGCCGACCGTTTCATCGGCAACGACTCTGGCCCCGGCCACGTCGCAGCTTTGCTTGGGATACCGACATTCACCGTTGGTCCCCAGCTGCCCGAGGTCTTTTCGCCTCGCCACCCAAATGCCGCATGGATCGAGGGTGCGGCCTGCCCGTTCAAGCCGTGCCGGGGCTACTGCCGATTTGACGAGCCGCGCTGCCTCACCGGCCTCGGGTTTGAGTCCGTGCGCGCAAGGGTGCTAGCGTGGCTTGGAACATGAGCGCCCAGGAAACCGGACGTCCGGCACATTACGTCGCATGGCTCGTTGGCGAGCGCCTGGTGCGCGGGGCCGTGACGGTCGTCGCGCTGGCCGCAGTCGCCCGCCATCTGGCTCCCGCCGGTTTTGGCGTCCTCAATTTCGCCAACACGATCGTCGGCCTCGCGATACCGCTGGCACAGCTCGGGCTCGATTCGATTCTCGTGCGCGAGCTTGTAAAGAGCCCTTCGCGCACCGGTATTTTGCTGGGAACGTCGTTTCTCATCCGTCTGGTGGCCGGGGTTGTCTTCGCAGCCTTGGTGCTGGGGGCGTCCCATGTGTCAACCGTGGTCGGCGCGGCCCAGCCGGCACTCGGGCCGATGAGCATCATCATCGTAGCCCAGGCGGGTGAGGTCGCTGAATGCTGGTTCCGGAGTCTCGTCCAATCCCGCGCGGTCGTTGTCATCCGCGGGAGCGTCATCGTGCTGGGGGCCGGCGCGAAGCTAGTTTTGGTCGCCGCGGGCGCGGGCCTCGTCGCGTTTGCATGGGTCTATTCAGTTGAGGCGGTCGCCTTCGTGGCCGGCCTGGTCCTCTATAGCCGCCGCAAGGAAGGCCGCGCCCCCCGATGGGCGTTCGACGCGGCCACCGCAAGGGCGCTGCTGCGCGAAGGATGGGGTTTCGCGCTCGCCGGCTTCCTGGGGGCCCTTGCGGTGAGGGTGGACCAGATAGCGGTGACCGGCGTCCTGGGGGACAGGGCCGTCGGACTCTATTTTGGCGCCCTCCGTCTCATGGAGCTTCCCGTTCTCGTCGCAACGGCCACGGCGGCGTCCCTTTTCCCGAGCCTGGCGGTGATGGAGGAGGGCCCTAGGCTGCACGAAAAGCTGGAGACTATCTTCGGGATTATGTCCGCCATCGCATGGTTGACTGCTCTCGGCGCGACCCTGACCGGAGCTTGGCTGATACCCGCTCTGCTGGGCGAAGAATACCGCTCGGCCTGGCCGGTATTCGCAATCCAGGGGTGGGCGGCCCTGTTCTACTTCCCGAGCCTCATCCGATCCAACTACCTGGCGCTTCGGCGCGCGCCCGTCGCTCAGGCCCTCTCCGCCGCAATCGGGCTGGGTTTCCAAGTCATCCTACTCTACATGCTCGTGCCACGATACGGGATCATGGGAGCAGCCTGTGCGTCGCTGGGCACGCAGCTCCTGTGCGCCTGGCTCGTGCCCTATGTCCTGCCGGTGCTCCGGCCGTGCCTGGGCCCCCAAGCGAGGGGGCTTCTGGCGCCATGGCAGGCCAGCAAATGGGGCGGCTTTCTCAACGCCGCCAGGGGTCAGACAGAGGGCGGCACCAGACGGCTGTAGGCCTCGAGGTGCGCCTCCGCCACGGTCGGTGCCGCGAATGTCCGCAGCGCCGCCTCGTCCCGACTCCATTCAGACAGCCTCGTACCGGTGGCAAGGGCGGCCATCTCCCGGGCGAGCGAGGCCGGAGAACCCGATTCGAAGAGCCAGCCAAGCTTGGCCTTCTCGATCAGGTCGCGCGTGCCGGATTGGTCCGAAGCCAACAGGGGAACGCCGGCGAAAGCTGCCTCGAGGGCGGCCATTGAACTGGCCTCCCATCTGGAAGGAGTGAGCAGGCAATCGATCCTCGAGTAAAACGAAGGCAAATTTGCAGTCTCTCCGAGCCACTGCACTCGGTCTGCAAGGCCCAGCTTCGCCGTCAACGCCCTAAGGCGCGCCGCGTACGCAGCACTGGCCGCAGTCCCGTCCTCGCCCCCCGCATGGACAACGCATACGTGCACTTCCGGCGACATTGCCGCAAGCGCCCTGAGCACCAATTCCCACTGCTTAACCTCGACGAGCGAGCCGGCGCAGCCAAAGAGAACGGGCTTGCCCCGGCCCCTGTCGGCGCGGGTTGCGCACCACGATGATTCGGGAACGCAATCTGTCAGGCATCCAGCCCATGAGCTGTCGCCGATGCCGTAGTGCCGCTTCATTGACGGTCCGAGCCAGAACAGGCGGCTGCCCAGGACGGCCGACGCCATCCGGTAGAACCAGGTGCGCCGTCCGAGGCTGTGCACCGTGGCCACGGCCCTTCCCTCGCCCATCAGCCACAGCCAAAGCGCCACGATTAGACCCGCTCGGGACCGGCCGTGGTAGACCCTCCAAGGGTCCACTGCCAGCCATGCTCGCATGCTCCGCGCGACAACGAAGCCTCGGGCAAACGCAGCGACGTTGATGGTCTCCGGATCCATCGGGGGAAAGACGACGGCGTCCAAGGCAGGCGTGCGGCTTTGCTTAAAGCCCGGACTCACGCCCAGCTTGCATTCAAACCGTCCCGACGACGACAGCGCGCGCACGAGGGAAACAACCCCTCCCCTGTCGCTCGTCACTCCCGTGTAGTTCAGAACAGTGAGCCTCATCGAAGGTGCGCCCCTAAGCATTGCCTATCGGACTCGCTTGGCATCCCGCAGTAGGAGCGCAGCGAAGAGGCCCTTCAGGAGACCCGCAAAGACCGGGCGAAGCGAGCCCCTGTCCCTGCCTACCGAGATGAGGAGATTCTTTGCCAGCAGGTACATCCCGCGCACTGTCGGACGGGAACGAATCGAAAAGGCCGCGTGCACCGCCGCCAACACGGGCTGGCCCTCCGAAGCGCTGGCCGCCGAGTAGCGGCAGTATATCCTGGCAAGACTCGTCGAGCTGCCGACCAACGCATCGGCCTCCTTCACAAGGTCGCCGAGCTGCTCAGGACGCCCCGCTCGCCGTCGCGCGGCACAGAGCTGAATGAGGCACACGAACGTCAGGTGCTCACGGTTCCTCACCGTCGTGGTTGAGGTAGAATGCCTCCGGTAATAGTAGAGCGGGATGGACAGCGATCCTATCCTGTAGCCCTTGTCCAATGCTCTGAGTACCATATCGTAATCAGCCGCGCTGCGCACTTCGGAGCGGTACCCGACTTCCTTGAATAACTCGGCGCGCGCCATCAGCGTGGGATGAGGAATCGGCATCACAATAAGCGCGTACGCTTTGATCTCCGCGGGCGAGTGGAAGCTAGGATACGACTCCAGGAAATGCCCGTCGCGGTCGATTATCTCGATTGTGGTCGCTATGGCGTCGAGGGACCTGTCGGCCGAAAGCGCCTTGAGTTGCATCTCGAGGCGCATGGGGTGCGCGATATCATCGGAATCGATGACCGCGATCCGCGGGCTCGAACAGGTCGGGATCGCCGCCGTGTAGCTCGCGCCAATCCCGACATTCTTGGGGTTGCGAATCAGCCGAATACGTGGATCGGGGCGAGCGGCGAGCACCCTCTCGACCTCTCCGTCCGTCGATCCGTCATCCACAATCACAAGCTCAAGATCCGCCATCGTCTGGTTCAGAATACTGTCCACGGACGCTGCGAGGAAAGCCCCCGGGTTCCAGGTAGGCATGATGACTGAAACGGCAGGCATGGCGGGCTTTCGGACGACAATCGGTGCTTTAATATGATGCCGCAACGATCATATTCGCGAAGCCAATGACATTGCCGCCGGTCCAGCGAATCCGCATCTGGTCCATTGCTTCCCTAATTGTGGCAATCCTCGTGGGCGTTCAGATCGCTGAGGGCTCGCTGTTTTGGCCGCTCGTCGTCGGATGCGTGCTGGCGACGATCATGCTGGTCCAGAGCCAGCCCCTTAAGATCGGCACGATCCTGGTTGGGATCGTACTTTTGGGGTACGTGGTCGGGAACCGCGGATTTGCCCAGCTATCGTTAGCCGGGAACATCCCGCTTCTTCCCGCTGAATTCGTCCTGTTGGTCGCGGGGGCGATCCTGATCTTCAAGACACTTGCGAAGAAGGTTTCGCCGGTTCCCACGGACCTGTTGAATCTGGCCCTGTTGACATGGATCGTATTGTCCTCACTTCGGCTGGTGATGGATCTGCGAACCTACGGGTTCTTCGCGCTTCGGGATTTTGCGGCCGTGTATTACGCCGGTTTCTTCTTCATCGCCCAGGACGCAGGGCGAACCGCCTCCGAGAGAAGGTTCCTGAGCAATTCGCTTCTCCTGGCAACAGGGGCCCTGTTGGTGGTCAGCCCCTGCTACGAGCTATTCCCCCTCTTTTTTCAGGACCACCTTACCATCCGCGGGGTTCCCCTGATTTACCTCAAGGGCGACCTCGTGGGTACATTCGCTGCCGCAGGCACCCTGCTGTTCTTCGCCATTTTTGACAGAGCGGGATCGAGGACCTGCCTCGTCATCAGCGTCGCCCTTGCGGCGCTCGCGATGAGCACGAACAACAGATCCTCGATGGCGGCCCTTATGCTTGTATCCCTCCTTTTCATCTGCTGCAGACGCTGGAGGTATGTGCTCACGATGAGTGCCGGGGCGCTGGCGGCGGTCGCCATCATTTTGGCTGTCGCTTTCGCACGGAACAGGCCCTGGCAGGACACCCCGGTCTACGACGCTTACGAAAGGGTCGCATCCCTCGCGGATCCGCTGGGCCAGGGTAATTACTCGGGGAAGGAAACCTTTTACAAAGGCGACAACAACACGTTCCGCTGGGTGTGGTGGAGGCTGACGTACGAGAATACCGTTCACACGAACCCCTACTTCGGACTCGGCTGGGGCTACGACCTTGCCGAGGCGTTTGAGCAAATCTATTATCCAGAGGGAAGCGATGAGTTTGCCGCCCGCAGCCCTCACAGCATCTATGTCAACCTTTTCGGCCGGACGGGCCTGCTCGGGCTGGTTCCGTTCGTGGTGTTCACCTGTGCGGTCATTGCGCGTGCCTTTCGCTCCATTCGGTCTCGGCAGGAAAGCGGCTACCTATGGGCGGCGACACTAGTCATCCTTGTGAGCGCTTCGTTCGGAGTGGTGCTCGAGGGCCCCATGGGCGCCGTCGTTTTTTGGTCTATGCTTGGGCTCGCCAGTGCCTACGATGTTCACCGTAGTATACCCCCAGCCGCCGCAGAAACCCAAACCGCAGTCGCGTGAACCTCAGACTCCCCGTCGATAACGCCAGCCTGTTCAAAACGACCACCCGCGAACGGTGGGACCTCTGGACGCCGCTCGCCATGGCAGGGTTGGGCGCCTTCGGGATCGCCTTCATTTTCTCGGCCCAGCTGCCCGTTCAGGGCCAGGGCTGGCTGGCCCAGCTGGCGTGGCTCGTCCTCGGCTCAGTGCTCTACGTCGCCGTGTCGATGATCGATTACCAGTTCTGGCTGGGGGTGGCGCACTGGTTCTACGCCCTCTGCCTTGTCCCCCTGGTCCTGGTCTTGATACCTGGCATCGGGACCGAGGTCTACGGCTCTAGGCGGTGGATCCATATCGGTCCCGCCTCGTTTGAACCGTCCGAGACCGCGATGATCGCGGTTCTTCTCATTACGGCCAGCCTGTTGGTGCGCAGCGAGATAGGTACGGTCAAGCAATCCCTGGGTGTCCTGGGGAAATTGGCCCTTGCTGTAGGTATCCCCATGCTCTTGATTCTGAAGCAACCGGACCTGAAGTCCGCGATTGTTCTTCCCCCGATGGTGTTTTCCATGCTTTACGTGTCGCGGCTCTCAGGGCGTTTTTTCGCCGGGGCGCTGGCGGCCTTTCTGGTCCTCATCGGAGTCGTCGCTTTGGACACGTGGAGGTACCTGGACTTCATGGAGTCAAACGGGTACTCCCTCCAGTCTGACAAGGGGTTGTATGAGACGCACACCTGGGTCCCCCTGCACGACTACCAGCGCAATCGCATCCTGTCTTTCGTTGATCCGGATAAGATCGACCCGATGGGCATCGGCTGGAACCAGCGGCAGTCGCTGATATCGGTCGGAAGCGGCGGACTTACCGGCAAGGGCTGGACGGAGGGCACTCAGGCTCGCCTCGGCTACCTGCCCCGCGCGGTGGCGCACAATGATTTTATCTTCTCGGTCATCGCCGAGGAAAAAGGATTTCTGGGAAGCATTACGGTTCTCAGCCTGTTTGGTCTAATGCTGTTTAACGGCATACGCATCGCCGGCCTCTCCCGGGACCGGTTCGGCACCCTGCTCGCCCTAGGCGTCACGGTGCTCTTCATGGTGCATATGTTCGTTAACATCGCCATGACCATCGGGCTCGTGCCCATAACGGGCATACCGCTTCCCTTTATAAGCTACGGTGGCTCCTTCGTGCTCAGTTGCTGCTTCTTGCAAGGACTGGTCCAGAGTGTCTATCGCTTCCGGAAGGACTTCGCATGACCCTGCGTCCGACCCGCGATAACGACCGCTCTGCCGGAATTTCCTGCGCTGCAACCCGCGCCCGGAGGGACACCGAATCCAACCAAGACAGAGTCCCCCATGAGCGAAACACAACAATCGAACCCCGACGTCCCTCAGGATGTCGCTCAGAAATATGATTCCGAGCTCGCCAGCCCCCCGATCCAGCGCGAGGTCGCTTCAGTCAGCCCAGCAGAGCTGAAGGCCGGCGCCACCGAGCGCGCCCAGCAGCGTCCGCTGCTGCAGAAGATCATCGCGGCCTTCAAGAAGGAAAAGGGCTCCTACCGGGAGCTCATCATCAATTCTGAGCCCCTGGAGAAACGCGTGGCGCTGCTCGTCGACGGCCGGCTCGAGAAATTCGAGATCGAGCGCGACTCCGACGACCGCATGGTCGGCGGAATCTACAAGGGTAGGATCAAGAACCTCGACCCGGGCCTTAAGGCCGCTTTCGTCGACATTGGCTACGCGAAGAACGCCTTCCTGCACTACTGGGACATGATCCCTGCCGCAGCCGACTCGTCCATCGAGGTCGTGCGCGTGAACAAGAAGCGCGACAGCGCCCCCAAGGGCGACGTCACGGTCAAGGACATCCCCGGCCTCTACCCCCCCGGATCCGACATCGTGATCCAGGTGACCAAGGGCCCGATCGGGACCAAGGGGCCCCGCACCACGACCAACCTGTCCATACCCGGGCGCTACCTCATCCTGACGCCTTACAGCGACGGATGCGGCATCTCCCGCAAGATCGAGGATCCCCTGGAGCGCAAGCGCCTGAAGCAGCTCATCAACGAGCTCACCATTCCCGAGGGTATGGGCGTCATCGTCCGCACGGCCGGCGAGGGCAAGAAGCCCCGCTACTTCGTCAGGGATCTTCACCTGCTTCTCAAGAAGTGGGAGGAGATCACGAAGAAGATCCAGACCGACCGGGCGCCCAGCTGCCTGTACATGGAGCCCGACCTGGTCGAGCGCACGGTCCGCGACTTCCTCACCGAGGACGTCGACCGGGTGCTCATCGACAACAAGGGCGATTACGACCGCACCCAGGACCTCGTGGGGCTCATCTCGAAGCGCTCCCGCTCGAAGATCGCCTTCTACACCGACAGCATCCCGATCTTCGAGCGCTTCAACATCGAACGCCAGATCGAGCAGACCGGCCAGCGCAAGGTGCCGCTTCCAAGCGGCGGCGAGATCGTGATCGACGAGACCGAGGCCCTCATCGCCATCGACGTCAATACGGGCTCGCACAAGAACCGCTCCGGCGACGAGAAGAACACCCTCTACGCGGTAAACCTCGAGGCGGCCCAGGAGGCGGCCCGCCAGATACGGCTGCGCAATCTCGGCGGCCTGATCATCCTCGACTTCATCGACATGAAGGAGAGGCGGCACCGCAACGCGGTGTACGAAAAGATGGTCGAGCTGATGTCGAGCGACAAGGCGAAGAACCACATCCTGCCGATCTCCCAGCTGGGGATCATGCAAATGACCCGCCAGCGCCAGCAGGAATCGCTCTCGTCAAACCTCTACACGGACTGCCCCTACTGCCGCGGGCGCGGCATCGTCAAGTCGGACACAACCATGTCGGTGGAACTCCAGCGCAGGCTGTCCTCCGTCGTGCGCCGCCTCCAGGCGCGCAAGGACGGCAAGGTCTACTCCATCCGTGTTCTTGTCCACCCGGACGTGCTCGAAAGGCTCCGCAGCGAGGACGCAGACCTGCTCGTTCGGATGGAGAAAAGCTTCGGTGTGCAGCTCGCCTTCCGCGCGGACCCGAACTACCACATCGAGAATTTCAAGATCATCAACGCCAACACTGGCGAGGAATACAAGTAGCTGTGGTCGGAGATGTTAATCCCGTTTACAGCTGTTAATGCTGTTTAGACGGGATTTAATCCTGTTTCTAGTCCGAGGAGTTAATTCTGTTTTCGAGACCCGGCCGCACAAGGCCGGGTCTCTTCATTTGCGGACCGAGGACTGCTCACGTGCCCGTCAAATCGGGGGAACCTCAGATCGACTATTTTAGAAGATCCCCAAACGGGACCAGGTGGTCGAAGTAGTCGGTTTTCGCAATTTTCGGATCCAAATCGCCTTGGTAAATGAGCCCAGTGCGAACTGAAAGCGAGGGATCAACGTTCAGCCGTTTCACTTTTTCTCGAACGTCATCTATCACAGAGTCGCCAATTGATTTTCGGAACTTTATTTCGAAAACATAGACCGCGCTTTTTGTGCGCAGAAGCAAATCGATTTGGCAGCCCGGAAGTTTGGTCGTGCTGGACTGAAAATAGGGTCCAGCATTGAGCACCGGCACGTTGCCGAGCCCTATTCGCTCAATGAGGAGAGTCTGATTATTCAGGATCAGGTTTTCAAACTGTAGCCCCATGATCGTATCCCAGGCTTGGAGCGTCTCCAAGGGTGACATTTGGTAGATGCCTTTCTTGATCTGCTCCGCCACCGGCTCGATGACTTTCAGATAGAAACGGATATAATTATCCAGAATGCGGAAGCGAACCTTTCGCGGCATTGTCATCGCTGTGTCCGGGCTGAACGACGCGTCCTTATGCAAAAATCCGGCCGATTCTAAATCCTCAAGGACGGCACTCAGGGAACCCCCCTTGTCTTTCCCCAAGGCCTCGCTAACTTCAGTCACCGTCTTTGCTCCGTCGGTCAGGGTTGCCATGATATCCCTACAGGTAGCGGCCCGCCGGCTAAAGATGTCGTGGAAGATCAGGTCGAATTCATTGAACAGCAGTCCGCTGGAGCAGAAGCATAGTCTTTCAATGTTTTGTTCGGCGGTTTGGTCGGGATCGAACTCCTCTAGGTAGCGAGGAACTCCACCAGTTACCGCCAGAACCTTAAGCTTTTCGGCCGTACTGACGGCTTTCCCTCGCCAGAATTTATTGCAGGCGGGCAGTGCGAGCGGCGGTAGTTTTAAATGCCAAGAGGGTCGTCCGGCAAACCCGGTGTTGTTGAGGATGTTCTCCTGTATCCAAGACGAAACGGAACCACAGAGGACAAGAATCAGTTTGGGGTGATGCGAGAACCGATTATCCCAAGCCGCCTTTACGTGCCCGGGAAAATCAGGATCACCAATCGACATCCACGAGATTTCATCGAAGAGGACAACGATTGTGCCCGTCGCCGGCAGGACGCTGTCCAGTAGTTCGAATGCTTGGGGCCAAGATTCGAGGCCGACCTTCGGCGCCTTGGTTTGAAGATTGAGGGCTGTGGCGAACGCGTCGAGCTGGGCTTTCTTGTCGATTTTATCACGTGGCGGTAGCCCCTCGAATTTCAGGAAATGCCCCGCATTTTGAGCACAGTGCTGAAAAAATGTGCTCTTTCCAATTCGGCGGCGCCCTTGGCAAACGATCAATGTAGCGGTCGGCTTGGTTAAGAGCCGCTTAAACTCCGCTTCCTCGGAATCTCGCCCAACGAAAAGAGTGGCCATGTGGGTTGGCGCCTAATCGGAATTACTGAGATTAGGTGCCAGTAAGTTCATTGTTAAATATGGCACCTAAATGTCATTTATATAATTAGGTGCTAAAAGATAGAGCCTATTTATTATCACCTAATCGTGGTTTGTATGATTGGTGCCCAATAAAACGAGCCTCGGAGAAGGGCACGAATTTTAGGCACTGACCGGGTCGAAGATTCATGGAGCGGCGCAAAGAAGCCGGAACCGAAACTTGCCCACGCCTGCACTTTAATTAACGCCCCACTGGTGTGGACCCATATAATTACCAAGAAGACGAACCTCTAGTCGGGAAGCACCTCAAAGCAGAAAAGGACCGCCGTCACAGGGAATACATGCTCTGCCCTACCCATCCGGTGCGGGAACTCGATATTTGCGACCCTAACATTGCGCCAACACGGCTGCTCGCCCGTGAACTCGGTTAATGGAAATAGGCTTCACGTGCAGTATTGAGGGCCGCGTTAAGCGCTAAACCCTTGGCCTGAGATAAGATATTTAACTGCAGTAAGCGCCAAGTCTACTGGCGGCGGTTCCCGCGAGATACGGTTCCCGCAGAGGATTGCTCGCGTTGATTGCCGCGCGCCGCAAACCTCCCAAGGAGCCAGACCGGAAATGAGCCCACGTCACCCTATAAGAACAGCAGCATGTGCTTGGATCGCACTTGTCTTCGCGTGGCTGCCTTCCATCGGCCGAGGCCAGTCCGCAACCTGGAATGGGAGCGGCTCAAACTCGAATTGGTCGACAGGCGCCAACTGGAGCGGGGGCTCCGCGCCCGCGAACAGCTCCACCGCACAGTTACATTTCGCGGGAAGCACCGATCTTACGCCTAACATGGACGCAAATTGGAATGCGTATTCTTTGGCGTTCAACAGCGGAGCCTCCTCATTCAGCCTCGTAAGCGCGGGCAATGAGGGCCTGACCCTCTACGCAGGAGGAATCACCAACTCCAGTTCGAGCGCCCAGTCAATCCAGGTCCAGCTCACCGCTGCAGCGAACCAAACCTGGAGCGCAAGTTCGGGGGCGCTCAGCTTCTCGAACATCGTCAACATCGGCAGCAACAGCGTTACGATTGGCGGTGCCGCCAACACGACCTTCAACAACCAAGTCGACGGAAGCGGGAACCTGATCGCAAACCAGTCGGGCACGGCGACCTTCAACGGGCAGATCAACAACAGTTCCGGCACCGTGAGCGTCACCGGTTCGGGCACCACCGTGTTCAACGGCCAGATCAGTTCCAGCGGAGGAATGACCGTCTCGGGGATAGGTTCCGTTTCCGTCACTAGCTCGGTTCAGCTGGGAGCCGGAAACCTCACCCTGTCCGGGTCGGGTTCGGAAAATTTTGGAGGCGCCGCAATTAACGCTGGAAACATTTCGATCACCGGCTCGGGGAACCAGACGATTTCGTCCGTGATGAATTCCAACAGCTTCACCCAATCGGGTTCGGGCACGACGACCATTGCCGGGACCGGCCAGAACTACACGGGGACGACGAGCATTACGGGCGGCACCGTGGTTCTCAACAATTCGTCGGGCGACGCCCTGGGTTCCTCGGTGACCGTTTCTGGTTCCGGAAGCCTTGTCTTCGACACCAGCAACCAGCTTCCGTCGTATACCAATCTCACGCTTGCCTCAGGGGGAACTCTGAACCTGAACGGGACATCGCAGACACTGGCCAGCCTCACTGTCACAGGAAACTCGGTCGTCGATTTCGGGCCTTCCAGCTCCCTGTCGGTCTCGTCTCTGGACCTGGTGGGCTCCGCTACGCTGACAGTCGAAAATTGGAGCGGGTCGTCCAGCAGCTTCGATGCGAGCCTTAATCCGGGCTCGTCGAACCTGGCCTCCGTTGTCTTCGAGCCTGGAAACGAGACGGCAACCTGGGGCTCGGGCTCCATCTCTCCTGTCCCAGAGCCCCGGATCTACGGGGCTGTATTTGTGGGTTCGACCATGGGCGCCCTCCTGTTTGTCAGGGGATTTCGGAGAAAGGGACCCGCGCGAGGTGATCCCGCCGATTCGGGCCCCTTCCGCGGGGGACATACCCTTCCAACCTAATCTCCCGTTTTCACAGGGCTTCACTCATCGCATTTTCCGCAGAAGAACTCTGCCTCGGCGGATCAACGATTTCAATTTGCGTTTGGATTTTCGCTACCCACAGACACGAGTTACCGCCATAGGTACTTCCAGCCGCGCGCCTCGATGGTCATGGGCTGGCCGTTCAACTCCACCGCAACCGGCCGGTCATTGAAATTCTCCACGGCCCAGCTGTCCGGATCGAAGAGATAAAGCGCCACGCCGTTGGGCGCGCGAAAGCTCGTATGGAACGCTGCCAGCAAAGGGCCGCGCATGGCGTCGAGTGCGGGCTGATCCCGTTGCAGCAGGGAGAGCGGCTTGCCGTTTACGGCGAGCACCTGGACATTGGGCAAGTCCAGGTCGACCCGGCCCCTTAGCCGGGCCGCCAGACCGTCCGTCACAAGCGTTGGCCTCCCGCTCTTGACGAAGGCCGCGAGTTCGCCCGCGAGGTTCGGATCGGACAGCGCCTGCTCTGAGAACATGGCTGCCGGCGCATCAGCCGGGAACCGCTGGCACGGTGCAAGCGGCAGGCCGAGCATTCCGGAAAAGTCGAAGACCTGGGCCTCGTCCAACGGCTGGCTGTTGGGCGGGTTATAGGCGGCCACGCCGACAGGACGGTGCCTGGCGACCTGCGCGGCAACCTTGAGCAATTCGGGAATGGCAGCCCGTTGCGCCCTCAGGTCGTCCGGCGCCGGCCCTTCCTGCAGGCCGCCATAGCTGAAGAGCATCGCCTCGCGGGCCCCGCCCAGGACTGTCTGGCGCGCCTGCTCCACGTAGGTGCTCGGGGTCGTCCCAAGGGTATCGTACCAGCCGCCGCCGCATTTCGCCCCGCCGATGTCCCCCAGCCAGCGCATGATGAAATAGCCCCCGTACGGCGGCAGGCCGCCCCATCGCTTGTCGTTGAAATCCCGGGTCTCCGTCCCGACCCAGGTGCGGTCGAACACCGCCGTCTCCCGCTCCACGTCGTAGCCGCGAAGCGCAAACCTATCGTGCCAGTTCGGGTACTTGATGATGATGCGGACCTTGGGGTTGACCCGCCGGGCGGGCCCTAGGACGAGATCCTGCGACACGTGCAGCATCAGCTCCCGGCGGTAATCGCTCCACGTATCACCGTCGACCGGATAGCTCTTGTCGCCTACCACCACCACGCGCGCCTTGCGGGCGGCGTCGCACTCGCGGCACGCGCAGTCCGTGAAGTAGAAGTCGTCGATCATGATCTCATCGAACAGCCCGGCCGCGTATTCGAAGATCGCCTTCAGCCGCTCCTGGGTCGGCTGGTCCGTGTAGCAGGAAATCTCCTCGCCCCAACCCGTCGAGCGTTTGCCGACGTTGGTGGTCGTCACGCAGCCGGAGACCAGGAAGCCCGCCGCCAGGAAGCGCTCCTTTGCGTGGAGCAGCGTGGCGCGCTCGGCCTGGTAGCCGCTGCGATAGGCCTCGATGTAGACCCGCGTCACGCCGTTCTCACGGCAAAAATCGAGCGCGCGGTCTATGTCCGCGTCCGAGGAGAGCGAACGGCGCACATCCTGCGCAGTAAAAAGGGTGGAGAAACGGTAAACGTCACCCTGGCTTTGGGCCAAAGCCCAGAGAGGCGGCGGGGCGCTTGGGATTGGGTCCGCCTCAAGCGAAGACCAGGCGCAGAGTTGCATCGCCGCGAGAAATGCCAGGCATAGCTTCATCCCTGGAGGCTGGCGCCGGCAGCGCGCCCATGACAAACAGAATTTCCCCAACGCCTGCCGCCATGGCGCAGGATGCTTCGTTGTATTTTGCTCACGACAGCGATTCCAAGAAGACATCGGCACCGCCCGGGCCGAGTGCGGTCGCAGCAGGGTGCCGTCTGCAGCGTTCTGGCGCGCGCAGGCAATGCGCCCAAGAGCAGCGTCGCGGGAGGGGCGCGCTAACAGCTTTCTTTGCAATCCCCAATGGGCCCGGCCGTCCGGCGCTGGACGAGCCTGAGGTCTGACCTCACGTTCCAGCCGAGGCCCCTCCAGAACATCCGCCCGGGCCTGTTGCTGGCGTAGAGAAACAGATTGCACTTGGGGATCCCCTCCTTGCGGAGCCGTTCGAGGCAAACCTCGACCAGGCCCTTCCCCACCCCCTTGCGCCGCGAGCGCCGGGCGACCGCCAGGTGGTGCAAATAACCCCGTCTACCGTCGTGTCCGCAGAGCACCGTCGCGACCACTCGCCCGCCAATTGTCGCGACTTGACTGAGTCCCGGGTTGCGCTTGAGGAACCGGCCCACGGCCTCGCGGGTGTCGGATTCATTGAGGCCTATGCCCTCCGAGTCCTTCCAGAGGGCAAGGGCCGCGGGATAGTCTGCGATGCGGAATGGGCGAACGCGGATCGAAGGTTTGGGGGACATAAGTCGAGACTTAGGCGACCTCTAGGGGTCTGTAGGTTTCCAGCGTAAGATCGTTCTGTCGAAATAATTGGGGTGAGCGAAGCTACATGTTTCTTGCAGCTCCCAATGTTCAAAGGTACCTGTTACCTATGGAGCTGCGTCACCTGCGTTACTTTCTCGCAGTGGCGGATACATTGAACTTTAGCCGCGCCGCCGAGCGGCTCCGGGTCGCGCAACCCGCCTTGAGCCGGCAGATCCAGGCCCTGGAGGACGAGCTAGGAATCAAGCTATTCGAACGCTCCACCACTAAGGTCGACCTGACCGAGGCCGGCCGCTTCCTGCGCCATCACGGTGTAAAGTTGCTTGAGCAGTTGGACGACGCGGTGAACGGAGCCAAGCGGGTCGCCAATGGAGAGAAGGAGAGCCTCAAGATCGGGACGGGCTGGAACTCCTCCCAGCTCCTCATCGCGGACGCGGCGCGCGAACTGCACGAGGTAAGCCCTCTTCTTGCGATCGACTTCGTTGAGATGCCCAGCCACAGGCACCTTCAGGCGCTGCGCAGCCGCCAGCTCGACCTAGGCTTCGTCAGCGGGAACATGCTCACACCGCGCAAGGATATCGACTACCGCCTGATCTACAGGTGCGGCCTGAAGGCAATTCTTCCCAAGGCACACCCGTTGGCCGGCAACAAGAAGGTGCGTCTGCGCGACCTGAAGCAGGAACGCTGGATTGCGATAGACGAAAAGGAGCGGCCCGGATTCAAGGTCCTGATGGCGCAGATCCTTAGGCCGGCACAGTTCGCGCCGAAATTTGGGAGGAGCGCGCAATCGTTTCCCGGCATGTTGGCCTTCGTGGGTACCGGGGAGGGCATTGCCTTGCTTCCCGAGGTTTTCCTGCCACCGGAGCCCGACGGGCTTCGGTACGTGGAAACGGACTGCGCGCCCTATGAGATGTACGCCGTGTGGCTGAAGGGGCGCGCCAACGCGCATGTCACGGGCTACCTGGACATACTACGGCGAAAGATCAGCGAGGTGCAATTAGCGCGCTCCCCATCGACCCTTTCACGGGCAGTCCCGGCGAAGAAGGCTGCGAAAACCCGCTCGAGGTAAGCGCGACTAGGCCGGCACAGGAGCCCGCTTATGCCTTTTGGGCATAGGCTCCTGCCCTGGGAAGTATTTCTCAGGACCGGCGGCAGGGGATATTCTCGCGCGATGGAAAGCCAGACACGGAATCCGCATGCGCGCCCTGCGCGCAACAATGAAATCGGTGATTCTGGGATCGCGGCCCGTCATTACAGCCGAGGTACCGTCCCACTGCACCCAAGGCGCCTTCTGCTCAGCGTGGCCGAGCAGTCGGGGATAGGAGACCAGAACAGTTGCAGGATCATTCTCTCCATACTCTCGGCCAGCCGCGCCGTGCGCCGCTCCCTCTGCCGCGAGATGGGAAGCAAGCTCGGCTTTCAGGACACCTCGGGAACCCGATTCGCAGCCCTGGTCACCCTGTATGCACTCAGTCCGCTGTCTGCCACCGCATCCGACCTCGCGTACCACGCCGACGCGAGCCGTGCGTCCATGACCGATGTGATCGCCTCCCTTGAGCAGCGCGGGCTGGTCGCCCGTGAATCCGGAACAGGGGACCGCATCACCCACTTCTATCTCACGGAGCTTGGCCTGGAGGAGGCCGTGCTGGCCGTGCAGCAATTTCTCACAGTCGCCCAAAGCCTCGCGGGGGGCATCGGCGCCGCGGAGCAAAGGGCGACCCTGTCAACCTGCGAACAGCTCGAAACCCGCGCATCGGGTGCCTCCCGCTGATCCAATCCTCTACCGCCACGAATTTTTAAAAGACGCTCATGACCCACTCGAACAACCCAACGAACTCGGACGGCCGCATTGCCCGTGTCACGAACCCGGCCCTCGAGCCAGATCCTTTCGCGGCGCGTATCACGGCTGAAGGCGCCGCAACAAGCCCTCCCATCCGGCCCATGGCGTCACGGGGTCCGGCCCCGATCATGAAGGCTCCGAGCCGCGGCCCATTGATCATAACGGCGGTTGTCGCGGTGGCCGCCGCCGCCGCCTTTGGTATCTACTATGTGCGCTATCTCGCACCGTTTGAGTGGACCGACGACGCCGTCATCGAGTGTCATGTGGCCCCTGTGGCGGCGCAGGTTCCCGGCCGTGTCGAGCAGCTCTTGGTGCTGGACAACCAGCAGGTCAAGAAAGGCGACCTCCTCCTCTCGATCGACCCCAGCGACTACGAGGCGGCCCTCCTGCAGGCGCGCGCGAACCTCACCGCAGCCCGAAGCCGTGTGCTGCAGGCCAATGCCCAGCTCGCGGCGGATCAGGCCAAGGTTGAGCAGGAAAAGGCGATGATCGCCGCGGTGGACGCCGAAGCGACCCGATCCATAGCCGACCAGAAGCGTTTCGAAGCCGTGGGAACCGGGGGAGTTTCCCAGAGCCAGATCGACCTTGCGTCAGCCCAGGCCACCGCCGCCGAGGCACAGGCGGCGGTCGCGCGCAACCGGGAGAAGGCCGCCGAGGCCCAGCTTGGGCTCAGCCAAGCCGGCGTAGAGACGGCCGCTGCCGTCGTGCAGCAGGGCCAAGCCGCCGTGCGGCAGGCGGAGCTCAATGTGTCGTACACGAAGGTGTATGCCCCACAGGATGGCCGGGTGACCCGGCGCACGGCCGAGCAAGGCGCCTACATTTCGGCGGGCATGCCGTTGATGGCGATCGTGCCTCAGGCCGTGTGGGTAATCGCTAACTTCAAGGAAACCCAGCTCACGTACATGCACCCGGGTAATCCCGTGGACATCAAGGTCGATGCCTACCCCCAGCATGTCTTCAAGGGCCACGTGGACAGCATCCAGGCAGGAACCGGAGCCCGCTTCAGCCTGTTCCCGCCGGAAAATGCCACGGGCAATTTCATCAAGGTGGTGCAGCGCGTGCCCGTTAAGATCCTCTTTGACGAGGCCGACCTGGCGGGCGCAGACCTTCCCCTGGGCCCGGGCATGTCGGTCGAACCGGAGGTCAGGGTGAAGTGACTTGGGGCAAGAACCCTGCCTGAATCCAGATGAAGACGAGCGAAACAAAGATCGGAGTGAGCGCCTGGGAGACCGCTGCGGCCGTCGTGCTGCCGGTCGTCATGGTCGCACTCGACACATCGATCGTCAGCGTCTCCCTGCCCCACGTCGCAGGAAGCCTCTCCGCGACCACGGATGAGGCCACGTGGGTCCAGACCAGCTACCTCGTGGCGAATGCCATCGTTCTGCCTGCCAGCGCGTGGCTCTCCATCTTCTTTGGCCGCAAGCGCTTCCTGATCGCCTGCATCGCCTTGTTCACCTTCGCCTCCTTCCTTTGCGGGGCGGCGCCCACGCTCGCGATTCTCATCTCGGCGCGCATCCTTCAGGGGGCCGGTGGCGGCGCGCTGGCGCCGATAGCGCAGTCGATCCTTCTCGAGACGTTCCCACCCGCCAAGCGCGGCGTCGCGATGGCCACCTTCAGCCTCGGAGTCATCGCTGCCCCGGTCCTGGGCCCGCTCATCGGCGGATGGATCACGGACAACTACTCGTGGCGCTGGGTGTTTTTCATCAACCTCCCGATCGGCATGGCCGCCATCTGGATGGTGAAGCGGTTCATCGTTGATCCGGATTACATCCGCAATGCACGGGCCGGCCGAATCGACGCCATCGGCCTGGGGTTCCTCGTGCTCTGGCTGGGAACGATGCAGATGGTTTTGGACAAGGGGCAGGAAGACGACTGGTTTTCCGCACTGTGGGTCCGCTGGTTCTCCCTGATCTGCCTGGCTTCGTTGGCGGGGTTCATCATACGCGAGCTGCTGACCCGCGAACCGGTCGTCAACCTGCGGGTCTTCGCGGACCGCAATTTTGCCGTAGGCACCGTCCTCCTCGGACTGGTGGGGCTGGTCATCTACAGCCCTCTGACGCTGTTGCCCCTGTTTCTGCAGAACCTGATGGGCTACACCGCCCTCGAGACAGGCCTGGCGCAGAACGCACGCGGCTTGGGCGTGTTTTTGCTGATGCCTGTGGTGGGTGTCCTCGTGGGAAAGGTCGACTCGCGCAAGCTCATTGCACTCGGCTTCCTCGTCTCCGGAGTCGCAGCCTACATGCTGGGCCTGATCAATTTTGAGGTCACCGAAGGCAAGATCGCAGGGACAAACTTCGTCCTGGGTCTGGGGCTGGCGATGATCTCGGTGCCGCTGATGACGGTCGCCGTTGCCAGGCTTCGCAACGAGGAGATGGGCAAC